>Ga0163162_10005355_pt1 | contig 12386 bp, 6 predicted proteins | sample S55metaG_FD_115310 | JGI IMG/M metagenome (GOLD analysis project Ga0163162, IMG submission 115310) | Switchgrass rhizosphere microbial communities from Kellogg Biological Station, Michigan, USA - S5-5 metaG | ecosystem: Host-associated > Plants > Roots > Rhizosphere > Soil | place: USA: Michigan...
ATTATCGCAATTTTAAGTATGACCTTAAACTGATGCTCGATAGTTTTCAGGTGGTGGGCAGAAGAAAATTTCCCGATCAGAATATCTACGGTCCTACGCAAGTGAGTGCTAACCTGACGTTGAAAACCGATGAAGCGAATGTGTTGCAGATAGATGGCAGGGTGCGTGTGGTCGACAAGTCTTCGTTTACTTATGTTTACGTTCCTGATGTGAAAAGTCAAAGGGGAGAGGGATTAATTGAATTTTTCAACCCCGCCGTGCCGATCGATACCATTCTGCTTCAACGAAACGCACAAAAGGTAGCAGCGGAGATGAAAATTGCCGTTAACCTTCAAATCAACCTCACGCCTGCCAGCGAAGTAATCATCATGATGGATGAAGTGAGCGGCGATCATTTGCTGATCAAAGGGTCGGCCGATCTGAACTATGCAATGTCCCCCGACGGCCGGCAAAATCTAACGGGCATCTACACTGTAGAAAGCGGTGAATACGATCTTTCCATCGCACAGCTGATTCGAAAATCATTTATCGTACAAAAGGGCAGCTCCCTGGCCTGGAGCGGCGATCCGCTGAGGGCGGAAATGAATATCACGGCCCTTTATAAAGTGAAGACCTCATCCGGTGAATTGGTGAATGACATTCAATCGGTGCCGGGAATCGACAAACAGAAGTTGGATTTTGAAGTTTACCTGCTGCTTACCGGGCAATTGCTAAAGCCCGACATCAATTTTAGATTGGATATGGAGGAGAACGACCAGGCCGCATTCAACGGCGTGGTGTACAACCGCATCAAGCAGGTCAATTCAATGCCGGCGGAATTGAACAAGCAAGTCATGGGTTTGCTGGCCCTCAATCATTTTATTGCCGATAATCCCTTCAGCAGTTTGTCGGGCGGCGGAAGCAGCATGCAAACTCAGGCATTTGCAACCGCAGGTAATCTTATTACGCAACAACTGACAGACCTGGTTGGCAATGTGATTAAGGACGTGAACATTGATTTTGCGCTGGATGTAAACGATGATTTTACCACCGGGCAGGCCATTCGCAATACCAATTTAAAAGTAGGTGTCAGCAAATCGCTCGCGAATAACCGGCTTTCGGTTTACGTGGGTAGCAGTTTTGCATTGGAAGGACAGAACCAGGACGCCAATGCACTTTCGGGCCTGGCGGGCGATGTGACCGTGGAATACCAATTGACAAGCGATGGAAAATATCGGTTGAAAGCCTACCGGATTAATCAGAATGAACTCACATTCCAGGGAACCATTGTTAAAACAGGTGTAACCTTCCTGGTGGTCCTGGAATTCAACCGACTTAAATACGCATTCAGGAAAGGAAGGAACAGGTCATGAAACCAGTTGTGAAAACATATCGGATCATTTTCGCCTTAATCGTTGGCAGCCTGGCCATTTCATGCAATGAATTGAAATATGTTCCCAAAGACGATAAGCTGTATACCGGGTCATCAATTATTTCTGTCGATAGCAAGCTGCCGAAAGACCAGCGCCAGTTTCTAAGTGATTTGTCAACACCCAAGGCCAACGCCAGGTTTCTTGGCATTCGGTGGCGCCTGATGTTATTCAACATGTTTAAGGAACCGAAAAAACCCAAGGGTTTCATTTATACTGTCAAAAGAAAATGGGGCGAGCCGCCGGCATTGTTAAGTCAAACCCGGCCCAAGCTCACGGAAACCAGGATGAAGGAATATCTTTTTAGTCTTGGCTATTTCCATCCTGAAGTTCACCAGCAACTTTATGCAAAGGAAAGAACAGCTTCCTTTTCTTATGAAGTGCGACACGATACGAGGTATACCATCGGTAAAATCATTTATCCATACGACACGGCGGGTATTGTTTACCTCATCGATTCAACCGCCAGCAGGTCATTGGTGAAATCCGGAAACTATGTTAACCTGAATACATTCAATGCCGAGCGGCAGCGAATCGATCTGTACCTGAAGAACCGCGGTTATTATTATTTTGTTCCGGAATACCTCATTTTTAAATTAGACACGTTGCACCAGGGAGTTGCAGATATATATCTTAAACTGAAGCCCGATGTGCCTGAAATTGCCCTGAAGCCCTGGCGGCTGGGTGAGATAACGGTTTACGGAAACTATAGCCTCGCCCGCGATTCAGCGATCAACAAAATACAAGGAAAGAAGGGCGTTAAATACACCATTGTCGACAATCGCGAAACATTCAAGGCCGACCTCTATGATCGCGCGATCCTTTTAAAATCGGGACAACGCTATAACCGGAACTATCACAGCTTAACCATTGAACGGCTCATGAACCTGAGTACATTCCGGTTTGTACGAATGAATTTTATTGCCGATCCGGATACGCTTAAAAGCATTTTGAATACAAAGATTTATTTAACCCCCGCGCGAAAAAATTCTGTTCGGCTTGAGCTTTCCGGAAATACCAAATCGAACAATTTCATCGGTTCTGAAATTGGCGTCACTTATCGAAATGTGAACCTGTTCAAAGGGGCCGAGATTCTGAACCTGAAAATTGGCGCCGGTTTCGACAAACAGGTTGGCGGACAGCAGCAAAATTCCGATGCCTATACACTTACTGCAGATGCCAATCTGTCCATACCCAAAGTATTGTTTCCATTTAAAGTGAATTTAAAAACCAGGAGAAATCCCTATATACCGAGGACTTCGATAGGGCTTGGTGCGGAATACCTGGAGCGTCGGGGTCTTTATACATTACGGTCCATCAAGTTCGATTTTGGCTACCAATGGAAAGTGGGTCGAACAATGGAGCACCATTTGCGATTGATTAATCTCAATGCCATCACACCCACAGACATCACGCCTGCTTTCGACAGTATTTTGAATAATGATTTCGCGCTCAAAGCTTCTTTCGAAAGGCAGTTGATTATTGGTACCCGCTACACCTTCAAGTTTAACAATACCTATCGCGCAAACAATGAATTCAACATCGCCTTCGACCTCGATCTTAGCAATTCCGGCAACCTGGCAAGTCTGTTAATACACCCCGCTGCAGACACAGTGGGAGCGAAGAAAATTGCCGGAATTCCCATTTCGCAATACGTTCGTATTGAAGGCGACCTGCGTGGTTATTGGCGCATCAACAGCGGCACCATGTTGGCCAGTCGAATCATTGCCGGTGCAGGTTGGGCTTATGGTAATAGCATAGCGCTTCCTTATTCTGAACAGTTTTTCATAGGCGGTAGCAGCAGCATCCGTGCATTCCGCGCGCGCACACTTGGTCCCGGAAGTTACTTTGAACCAAAACAGGAATTTGAGGCCAATCAGTCGGGTGAAGTGAAGTTTGAAGTGAATTCCGAGCTGCGATACAGTTTAACCAAGTTCTTTAAGGTGGCTGCTTTTGTTGATGCGGGAAATATATGGTTAAGAAAAGATGCAATCGACAAGCCAGGAAGCGGCCTGAATTGGGGCGACCTGTTGAAAGAATCTGCCGTGGGTGCGGGCGTGGGACTTCGCCTGGACGCATCTGTTATAGTAGTTCGGTTCGACCTGGCAATGCCATTGCGCAAACCCTGGCTTGATCCCGGACATCGATGGGTATTGGATGATATCAATCTCGGCAATTCCACATGGCGCAAAGAAAACCTGATTTTAAATATCGGTATTGGCTATCCATTCTGATTATTGATTACGGACGACCAATGGCTATCCGAAAATTTAGGCTTGCCGCCCATATTACAAACTTTCCCGTTTAGACAAAATCCGTTAATTTTAAAATGGTGTCTTGATAAATTTCCCCTGGTTCGCTTCGAATCCGCAGTATTTCCAGATTTTTAACGCATATCAAAACCTGAGCAACGATTTTTAACGAAAATTGTCAGGATCTTGATTCGTGTACCAACCACTACCAGATGAGAAAATGTGTTTTGTTCATTGCTATTGTGTGTTGTCATAAAGCTTTTGCCCAGAAAGTGGTCAGCGATTCGGCGCTTCGCCAATCTGCCTATAACAATGCGGTTAGTCAGTACTTCAGCGCCGTAACCGACAAAGCGCTTGTTTACGAAGGGTTGGAAGTGCTGTCTTACCAGATTCCGTCTGACATGCATCCTTATTTTATCGCGGGTGAATTCACAGTGGGTTCAGTAAACTCCAACGGAGTGCAATATAATGACCTAAACCTGCTGTATGACCTGGTAAATGACAAACTAATTGTGAAACATTATAGCAGTGTGTTGAAAGTGGAGCAGGTTTCAGAGAAAGTAGATGAATTTACTATCCAGGGTCACCATTTTGTTAAACTCCTTCCCGATAGCACCAGCGAGTCTGTAATCTCCGCTGGTTTTTACGATCAGCTATACAAAGGCAAGTCTGTTTCTCTTTTTGCACGTCGTCAAAAAGTTACCGAAGAGCAGATCAAAGACATGCAGGTAGTGCTCCGTTTCAATGAAAGGAACAGGTATTTCATTAAGAAGAACGGACAATATTTTCCGGTGTCGGATCGCAAATCCGTAATCCGTGTTATGGGTGACAAGAAGAAGGAGATGGATGATTTTTTGCGACGCAATAAAATCAAATTCAAAAAGCAGCCCGAGGAAGCCATAGTAAGAATGGCCGCTTACTATGATTCCTTAAACCGCTGATCATGCGCAGACGAAAATTCATCATACCATTTCTAATATTGTGTAGCTGCCTGGCAGCTTTGCGGCCAAGGGCACAGGATACACTTATCAGTGGCGACTTCCGCCGGCTTCCTTTTGAGAATTTTGTGGAGACGTTGGAACAAAAAACCGGTTTTCATTTCTACTATAGTCCGGCTGACCTGGACAGTTTTTTCGTTGATTTTGTGGCCGAGCGAAAAACCTTGCCCCAGGTGCTCGACATGGCATTTAGCGGCACTGATATTCATTACGCCATTGATGGTTCCAAAAGAATATTTGTTACCAGGCGATTTGAAATTAAAACGGATCTACCTGTTGTTGCGGCCAGGCCAGCTAAAGCAGATAGCCTTCGAATGGCCGATGCCGACACGGGTACAACTGATGCGGTAAAAGCGAGGGCGAAGGTACAATCGCTGGAGAACCGGTTGATTGAAATTGGTGTGAAGAGTGCCGATGATAAACGTGTCGCTGCAACCGTTACCGGTTATGTGAGGGACGCTTCGACTGGCGAAGCCATCACTAGCGCAGCCGTGTACATCGACAATTCGCGGGTAGGGGGCGTCACAGATCAATTCGGTTACTATACCCTGCAAATTCCAAAGGGCTCGCACATTCTGCGGATTTCGAGCGTTGGCATGAAAGATACCCGAAGAAATATCGTAGTGAATGGCGACGGGAAACTGAATATCGATATGCAGAACTTTATTCCCAGTTTAAAGGCCGTAGTTATTGTGGGTAGCAAGAATTCTAATGTGAAGGGCGTTCAAATGGGAGTTGAAAGAGTCAGCATCCAATCCATCAAACAAACACCCATGGCATTTGGGGAGGCCGACGTACTGAAAGTGGTACTAACATTGCCTGGCGTCACTTCCGTGGGCGAGGCCAGTACAGGGTTGAATGTGCGGGGCGGATCTACTGACCAAAATCTCATTTTATTTAACGAAGCGACCGTCTACAATCCTTCCCATCTGTTTGGATTCTTTTCCGCATTTGATCCCGACATTGTACAGGACATCCAGTTGTATAAAAGCAGCATTCCTGAAAAATATGGTGGCCGGCTGTCGTCCGTGCTCGATGTAACGGCCCGAACAGGCAATAAGAAAAAATTTACAGGCACCGCAGGGATCGGTCCACTCACGGCCAGGGCTACCGTGGAAGGTCCCATTTTTAGTGAGAAGACGACTTTCGTTTTCGGCGCTCGTACTTCCTATTCCGATTGGATTCTGAGAAATATCAACAACAAAGAATATTCCAACAGCCGTGCTTCTTTCTACGATTTCGACCTGACCATGACCCATGAATTCAATAACAAGAATAGCTTATACCTGACGGGCTATTACAGCAGCGACCAGTTTAAGCTGAACAGCGATACGCTTTATCAATACAGCAACCGGAATGTGAACCTGAAATGGAAGCATGTTTTCAGCAGCAAGCTGGTGGGTATTTTTCTAGGTGGCTATGATGGATACCTGTACAATGTAACCAGCAAATTCAATCCAGTTGACGCGTTCAAGCTGGCGTTTGATGTGAACCAAACCCATTTCAAGGCTGATTTCACCTACGCTCCGAATTCAAAACATACCATCGACTTTGGTGTGAACACCATCCGTTATAAACTGCATCCGGGCGCATTCACGCCGTTAGGTTCTAATTCACAAGTGGTGTCTGATATCGTTAATGCAGAACAGGGTCGTGAATCGGCCGTATACCTTGGTGACCGGTATGACATCACGCCGGAATTTTCAGTAAGCGGCGGATTGCGCTACTCCATGTTTAATTACCTGGGCGAACAAACCGTATACCAGTATGTAGCAGGCGAGCCACGCTCGGAATTTACCATTCACGACACGCTGCATTATGGCAAAGGAGACAATATTAAAACCTACCAGGGCCCGGAAATCCGGCTATCGGCAAGGGTAAATCTTTCTCCCACCACTTCCATCAAGGCCAGCTATAACACATTGCGGCAGTACATCCACATGCTATCCAATTCCGTTACGATGTCGCCCACTGATATTTGGAAATTGAGCGATCCCAATATTCAGCCTCAAACAGGGCAGCAGTATTCATTGGGATTGTACAGCAATTTTAGATCGAATACCATTGAAACTTCCGTCGAAGTATACTATAAAAAGATCCAGCATTTTCTTGACTATAAGAGTGGTGCTCAACTGCTGTTGAACCATCACATTGAAACCGATGTGATCAACACAAGTGGAAAAGCATATGGCGTGGAAGTGATGGTTAGAAAGAAAACCGGCAAATTGAATGGCTGGGTGAATTACACGTATTCGAGAACCCTGGTAAAGCAGGATGACCCGATTGCCGGCGAATTGATCAATGGGGGCGATTTTTATCCCACCAGTTTCGACAAGCCGCACAGCGCGAATTTGGTCGGTAATTATCGTTTTTCACACCGGGTAAGCATGTCAATGAACGTTGCTTATTCAACTGGCAGGCCTATTACATTGCCAATTGCGGTGTATGACCTTTTTGGATCGCAGCGCTTGTATTATTCCGACCGAAATCAATACCGCATACCTGATTATTTCAGGCTTGACATGTCGATGAACTTTGAAGCGAACCATAAGTTGAAGCAAAAAATCCACGGTTCGTTTTCATTCGGGGTATACAATTTAACAGGCCGTAAAAATGCCTACTCCGTTTATTTCACTTCCGAGAATGGGGTGATCAATGGTTATAAGTTATCCATTTTCGGAACGGCCATTCCGTTTATCACCTACAATATTCGATTTTGATGTTATGAAGAATCACTGGATACGATATATCATGTGCATACTGCTAGCGACGGCAGGTTGCAAGGAGAAGTTTGATCCGCCAGTGGTAAAAGCCAACCACAACTTCCTGGTGGTGGACGGATTCCTGAATTCCGGGGGCGATTCCAGCTTTATCACGCTTACGCGTACCCGCAACCTGGGCGATACGATAAGTTCTATTCCCGAATTGAACGCAGCCATTCAGCTGGAGAGTTCAGGCACATCTATTGATATTGCCCAAAACATGGGTGGTGGCCGTTTTGTTTTCCCTTCCCTTAATCTTTCAACCGCGAACCCATACCGTTTGCGCATTGTGACCTTTGATGGCAAACAGTACATGAGTGATGAGATGACGGTAAAAACCACGCCACCAATCGATAGCGTGAATTATACCTATAACGACAAAGGCGTCACCATTTATGTGAATACCCACGACCCTTCGAACAACACCAGGTATTACCGTTGGGACTACGACGAAGCCTGGGAATACCATGCACCTTATTATTCAGAGATTATCTATACCGGTGCCGGGAACCCACCTTATGTATATCGCACCACAGATGAATTGATTTTTGCCTGCTACCGCACGCGAAATTCTCACAAGATTTTTCTTGGCTCTTCGGCCGGACTGCAAAATGATGTGATTTTTCAAAGTCCCCTGCAATTCATCGCGAGAAGAACAGAAGAGATTTCGGTGCGCTATAGCATCAATGTGCGCCAATACGCATTAACCAAGGAAGCCGCCGCTTATTGGGCCAATTTGAAAAAGACCACAGAGCAATTGGGTAGCATCTTCGATGCGCAGCCTTCGCAGTTGAAAGGCAATTTGAGGAACGTTGCGGATACCTCCGAACCGGTGCTGGGTTTTATGAGCATCTCCACGGTGCAGTCCAAACGAATTTTCATCCGGCGGGGGGAAGTGGGAGAGTGGACCTACGGTGACTTTTGCCCTTCGTGGGAAATTACGCCAGACAGTTTCGATATTTATTTTAACAGGTATCACTATGAGGCCATCACCCCCAAGGGTAGGTCAAATCTGCAGGGCGCGCCAGCTGCTTGCGTGGACTGCAGGACATCTGGCGGAACATTAAAGAAACCCGATTTCTGGTAAGAAACTGCCCGCTATCAAAATAAACCATCGAAAATATAACCGGCGAATTCAACATGACGGAATTGAAAATTGGAATGGAAAAGAATAATCGAATCCTGAAAAGCCTGCACCGCTTTTTTGCAACACTTTGTCTGTTGGCAGGTTCTCATTCCCTGTTTGCCCAGCAACCAGTTGGCGTCCGGTTCAGTGCTTACAACCAGGCCGGGATACAGGAGAAGATTTTCGCGCATACCGACAAGCAAACCTACCTGGCGGGTGAAATTCTTTGGTTCAAATTGTACGCCGTAGACGGCGTGTTGAATCAACCGCTTGATCTAAGCAAAGTGGCCTACGTAGAAATGCTGGATAGAAACAATGTGTCGGTTTTGAAAGGAAAAATTGGAATGCGCAAAGGGTCGGGCAGCGGTTCATTCTTTCTTCCATTGGCACTTCCTTCGGGCAACTACCGGTTGCGGGCCTACACAAATTGGATGAAAAATTTTGGACCTTCTCTTTATTTTGAAAAGAAAATTACCGTCATCAACACCCTGAAAGCGCCGACCACAGTGGCCTTGAAGACAGGGGTGAATTACGACATTCAATTTTTTCCTGAAGGCGGCAACCTGGTGAGTGGCGTACAGTCAAGGGTGGGATTTCGTGTGGTTGGCCGGGATGGAAAAGGCAAATCCTGCACTGGTGTAATTCTCGACCAATTGGGTCAACAGGTGGCCCATTTTCAAAGCCTGAAATTCGGGTTAGGACAATTCTATTTCACGCCACAGGCCAATGTGCAGTATCATGCTGAAATCAAAGTAGACAATGATAGTACGATTAAAGCACCGTTGCCAGCTATCCGGGATCACGGATACACACTAACGTTGAAGGATACCCTGCAAGACCAGGTAAGTGTGCAGGTGACAGCTGATGAAGGAACCGCTGATGAAGCGATAACGCTTTTTGTAAATACCAGGCAAGCACAGAAAATGGTGGTTACTGAGCATAGTACAGGTCACCGGGCTGTTTTCATGGTAAGTCGTGCTGCTCTGGGGGAAGGCATTTCGCATTTTACCATTTTTGACGGAGCCGACAGGCCACTCTGCGAGCGGCTTTATTTTAAGTTACCCGAAAAATTAAACCTGCAGGTATCCGCAGACAAGTCAGAATATAATCAACGGGAAAAAATTACAGTCAACCTTTCCAGCCAACTGCAGGGAATAGCGGTGCCGGCCGATTTATCGGTGTCGGTTTTTCTCGCTGATTCGCTACAGGAAGAAGAGGGCGGCGACCTGTTAAGCTATTTGTGGCTGTCGAGCGATTTATCAGGTCAAATCGAATCCCCATCTTATTACTTTAATGCTGGAGGGCCTGAATGGAAAGAGGCCGTCGACAACCTGATGCTTACACAAGGGTGGCGGCGGTTTAAATGGGATGATGTGCTGCAGGCCAATCCTGTTCATCGCTCATTTGTGCCTGAATACGAAGGACACCTGGTGAATGGCAGGTTGACCGATAAACGGACCGGTCAACCAGCTGAAGATATTCCGGCTTTTCTTTCAGTGCGGGGAACACATTTCCAATTCAAATCAACAACCAGCGATAAACAGGGACACTTGCTGTTTAATCTGCCTGATTTTTATGGAGGAGATGAAATCATCGTGCAAACGAATACGGTGAAAGACACGAGTTACCGCATTGAAATTTTCAGTCCGTTTTCAGACCAATATTCAAAGGATTCGTTGCCGGTGTTTTCAGTGCCTGATCATTTGCAATCCTTGCTGTTATCGCACAGCATCAGTGCACAGGTGCAAAATGCATTCTTCCCGGATAGTGCCCGCCGGTTTTTTTCACCAGTGTCAGATACTACTCTGTTCTATGGAATCCCATCAAGGCGTTACAACCTGGATGATTATACCCGCTTTACATCTCTCGAAGAGATTTTCAGGGAATATATCGAAGAAGTGGCAGTGAGAAGGCCAGAGGGGAAATCGCGCATACTGGTATTGCGCGCGGATCGCAACTACTTTACTGAAGAACCGCTGATACTATTGGACGGCGTGCCCTATTTCAATGCAGATACCGTACTCCATTTCGATCCGCTGAAAATAAAGCGGCTGGAGGTGATGGATCGCATGTATTATATGGGCTACCGGGTTGAGCCCGGCGTGGTGAGCATGACCACCTACAACGGTGATTTGAGCGCGTCTACACTTGACCCCAATGCCATTATTTTAGAGTATGAAGGAATGCAATTGGAAAGAGAATTCTTTTCGCCAGTATATGAAACCGGGAAGCAGGTGAAGAGCCGGATTCCCGACATGCGAACCACTTTGTATTGGTCGCCCGATGCTGGTACAGACGAGGCCGGGAAAAAATTGATTTCGTTTTTCAGCTCAGACCAGCCGGGAAATTACTGGATCGTAGTGGAGGGCCTTGGCGCATCAGGCACTGCAGGCAGCCGGATTGTTCCGATTCATGTTAAATGAGATCTCAGGGCCAGCGACCGATTAGTTTATTGGCCACGATGGCTTTTTTCATTTCCAGCGGATCAATGGCACCCTGTTTTGCATACACCACTTTTCCTCCAGGCTCAACCAACATGGTATAAGGCAGAGCGCCCTGCCAGCTGGAATCGATCGCTTCGATCATCTTGTATTTATCGTCTTCACTGAAAATATAGTTCTTGCAGGAAGCCTGTTGTTTTTGTAAAAACTTCAGGGCCTTTTCTTTTTTTGCCATTTCATCTGCACTGATACTCACAAATTCAAAATCGCGGTCGCGATACATTCGGTGCATGGAAATGAAATCGGAAAATTCGGTGGTACAGGGTCCACACCAGGTGGCCCACACGTTGATGAGCCGGAGTTTGTCGGAAGAATTTTTCACCAGGTCTTTAATGCCGTTCGCATTGATGGTATCGAGAAGTACAGGCTCCTTTGCCCATTTGTCGAGTGCTTCTTTAACCTGGTTTCTTTTTTCCATCCATTTAATGGAACATCCAAAAACCTTGGTGGTTTTAATCGTGGGATCTTCATTTTTCAGCAATGCATCAATGGCGTTACGCGCATCAAGCACCTGCGGTGCCTTGTGAGGCCATTCGGTATCGTCTACCCGGCCTGCATAGCGCAGTTTTCTTGCTTTGTCGAATACAAAAACGTGGGGGGTTGCCACCGGACCATATGCGCGCGTGGTGGTCTGCTTGTCGCCATCGTATAAGTATGGAAAATTAAAGTGCTTGTCTTTTGCGCGGATTTTCATGTCGTCGTACGAATCGCCGAGGTCTGAAAAATCCAGCTCATCGAGGCGCAGGGCCAGCGGGTCATTACCAGAGATCACAGCGAATCCGACATTTTTGGGTTGGTAGTCGGAAACCATTTTCATGATGCGATCTTCATAGGCCTGGGCGGTTGGACAGTGATTGCAGGTGAAGATCACAACGAGTACCGGGTTGCTTTTGAAGGAAGCGAGAGAGTACATTTTGCCATTCACATCGGGAAGGTGGAAGTCGGGGGCTGCTGAGCCGATGGCCAGCGTTGGGTGTTCGTCGGCTGGTTTTTTGAATCCGGAGAAAAGGAAAATGCACAGAGAAAGGGAGAAGAGAACTGTTTTCATGAACCGACTTTGTATGAAATTAAATCATTTTGGCAAAAATGGAGTAAGACTTCGATGCTTTTAACGACCGGAGGACTAGCGTAATAGATTGAAGTGGCCACAATAAAATGAACATTGCTGTTATTTATTCATATTTTATAGCACCAAAACCCACACCTCATGCCCAAACCCCTTTCCCTCCCGGTTCTGTTTATTCTTTTTGTTTGCCTTATAATTAGATTCCGCTTCGCCGAAACTCCGATTTTTTTTAAGGCTGCTATTGAATCCGGTAAACAACCCTCGCAAACAAA
>Ga0163162_10005357_pt1 | contig 12383 bp, 13 predicted proteins | sample S55metaG_FD_115310 | JGI IMG/M metagenome (GOLD analysis project Ga0163162, IMG submission 115310) | Switchgrass rhizosphere microbial communities from Kellogg Biological Station, Michigan, USA - S5-5 metaG | ecosystem: Host-associated > Plants > Roots > Rhizosphere > Soil | place: USA...
AGTTTCTGGTTATTGTATATTTTATCACCGCTGAGTCTACCGAGCCGAAGGCGAGGGGACTCGGCGGTTTCCGCACATCTCATTTATCCCGCTGAGTCTTTGATTTGCGAGAACCGTTGAGTCCCCTCGCCTTCGGCTCGGTAGACTCAACGGGGATAGAATAACAAACCACAAACAACAAACAACAAACTAACGAAGTTAAATCCCTGCCAGGAACTGCGTATGGATATAATCAACAACAGTCACGAGATTTTGGGACTGTTCGAAAACCTTTAGCTGGCGATCGGCGCCGGTGCCATGCTCCAGCATTTTTTGCACCTGTCCTAAACGGTGGCGACTACCCAGGTGATCTACCACGGGATCAATAAAATCCAGCAGCTCATAAATCAGCACACGGGTATTGGCTTCTTCTTCCTTACCAAAATCAATCAACCTGCCATCAACTCCATAGCGACTGGCCCTCCATTTGTTTTCATTGATCAGTGCACGCGAGTATTGAATAAAATTCAGGTTCTTGTTTCGCAGCATATAAATCCTTGCACAAATGGCCTGGAATAAAGCGGCGATGGCAATGGTTTCGTCGGCGGTCATGGGTACATCGCAAATGCGGAATTCAACAGTGTTGAAAAATGGATGTACGCGAAGATCCCACCATATTTTTTTGGCGTTGTCAATGCAATTGGTTTTCACCAGCAATTTCACAAAGTTGTCGTAGGCTTCAATGCTGTCGAAAGCTTCGGGTATGCCTGTACGTGGAAATTTATCGAATACTTTGGTGCGAAATGATTTGTAGCCGGTTTGGCGGCCTTCCCAAAAAGGCGAATTGGTGCTGAGCGCATAAATATGCGGAAGAAAATACCGCGTGCTGTTCGCGATGTGATTGGCCATCTCCCGGTTTTCCATACCCACGTGCACATGCAATCCGAAAATGAGATTGCTTCTCGCAGCCTCCTGCAATTCGTTCACCAGTTCGTTATAACGGATATGGTCGGTGATGAGCTGACTTTCCCAATGGCTGAAAGGATGTGTGCCGGAAGCGCCTACCCATAACCCGAGGCTCTCTGCAATGGATGAAATGGTGGTGCGCAACGTCGACACGTCTTTGTAGGCCTCGTCAATATCCTGACAAATATCTGTTCCTACCTCAACAACGGCCTGGTGCATTTCGGCCTTCACCTTGTCCTTGATCACCTTTTGCCCTTCAGTGACGATTTTTTGTTCATGACTTTTTAATTCCCTGGTATGGGGATCAATCACCATGTACTCCTCTTCAACGCCGAGCGTAAAATTCTTGTAACTGATGTTCGCCATCTGTAATTTTTATGCTTCAAATGCTGTTTGCCAATTCAATGCGGTCAATCAGGGTGCAAGCGGCGATTTCGCGATGCTTTTTTTCATGTAATCACCCCAGGTCAGATTATCAACGCCGTCCTTGTGGGCCAACGCTTTTTCGATGGCGTATTTGGCGGCGGTTTCCACCACCCATTCAAAATTCTCTTCTCCCACGCTGGGTCTGTCCGCATCGGGAGCAGGATTGCAAAAATCAATGGCATAGGGAACGCCATCCCGGATGGCCAATTCCACCGTATTGAAATCGTAACCGAGATAATGATTAATGCGAAGTACGATGTCTTCCATCAGCTTATGTCTTTCCGGACTTGGCTGAAAGTCGGCGACATAACGAAGATGGTGCGGGTTGCGCGGTTCGTAGGGCATGATCCGGACATATTTTCCCCCGATGCAATAGCAACGGTAGTATTCGTCAAAAATGATTTCTTCCTGCAACAGCATTACCAATTGCCCGGTTTCGGCATGCTTTTCAAAAAAATCATCCATGCTCCTCAGCTTGTAAACATTTTTCCAGCCACCACCGGCGAAAGGTTTCATGTAGGCGGGAAAACCCACGTAATGAAAAATACCTTCCCAGTCGAGCGGATACGCAAGGTTGCTAAAAGAATCTTCAGATGTATCTGCGGGCAAATCGCGCGAAGGCAGGATAACCGTTTTGGGAACCGGCACGCCGATTTTTGTCGCCAGTGCGTTGTTGAAAAATTTCTCGTCGGCACTCCACCAAAAAGGGTTGTTGATCACAGCGGTTCCACTAATGGCCGCGTTCTTCAGGAAGGCCCTGTAAAATGGCACGTCCTGCGATATCCGGTCAAGAATCACGGCATATCCGCTGGATTCGCCTTGCATTACTTTATCAATTCGAACCGGTTCTGCCAAAATCCCGTCAACCTTCTTGCTGTTGATGCGATCTACAAAAGCCTGGGGAAAGGACCGCTCTTTGCCGTGCAAAATGCCAATCTTTTTCATGAGTTTGTTTTTGGTATTTAACAAGAAGTGGAGTTAGATACTGGAGAGATTTCACGCAAAGAAGCAAAGTTTTACTTTGTGACTTTGAGTCTTAGTGGCAATATTAGCCACAAAGACACGAAGCCTCAAAGGTTGAATCAAATTTGATATCCGGCACCTGTAATCCACCCTTATCAAATCTATTTTTTTTGGTGCAGATAAACAAATCCGTGTTTATGCTTTCTTTATATTTGGGACCATGCAACCTCGCAACGTGAGAAGTATCCTGGTTGAAAATAAATTCCTTTCTTCAACGCACCTGGCCAGAGAGGTCCAGGTAGATTTTTTTCTTCCCAATTCCCTTGGACCCGATGACACCTGCAGTTTGTTGCTCATTAACGATGGGCAAAATATGCAGGAGCTCGGCCTGGAATCCATGCTGGAAGAACTTTACAGCGAAAACCAAATAAAAAACGTGTTGTGCGCCGCCATTTACGCCGGCCCCGACAGGAAAATGGAATACGGCACGGCCGGCGTACCCGACTACAAAGGCAGGGGTGCAAAAGCAGCCGCATATTCCAACTTTGTGTTTGAAGAACTGTTGCCGTTTATCAGGAAGGATCAGCAAATGCCGGTGTTCAAAGAAAAGATGTTTGCCGGGTTTTCACTCGGCGGACTATCCGCATTGGACATCGTTTGGCAATACCCCTACGAATTTACACGGGTGGGTGTATTCAGCGGATCGCTTTGGTGGCGGAGCAAAGGCGTCACCGATGGCTACGATGAATCAACGGACCGCATCATGCACGAACTGATTAAAGAAGGGCACTATGCACCCTGGCTACGTTTCTTCTTTGAAACAGGAACGCAGGATGAAACGATGGACAGAAACAATAACGGAATTATCGACTCCATCGACGATACCCTGGCCCTTATTGCAGAACTGGAAAAAAAAGGCTACGATCCTGATAAAGATATCTGCTATGTGGAATTAAGAGACGGTCACCACGATGTGGCCACCTGGAGCCGGGCCATGCCTTTGTTTCTGAAATGGGCTTTGGGAAGAGACTGATGCCAAAATATTCGCTGCCTATCCAATCGACAAAACTGTAAACTCCTGCTCGAGTGTTAAAGAAGATTTATACAGGCAATCTATAATCGAAGGTCCGTATTGCGCATAGTAAGGAAGTATATTCTCCACGCGCTCCTGCAACTTGCCGGTAGGATACACAATGTCTTTTAACTCCTGCACCTGGTGTTGAAGGGATTCGAACTTTCGTTTTTCAGCCCGCAACATTTTTTTCTCCAATGCGTCGATCTTCTTCATGGCTTTCGTGAATAGCGCATCAACGTGCCGGGTCAGTGTTTTATCTATCTTCCCTGCGGTTTCTGCAAGGCTCTTGTAATATTTTTCCATTTCATCTTTCTCCTTCTTCAAATCGAGCTGCAATTCGCTTTCTTTCTTCACGAGAATGTTGAACAATTCATCCGGACTTTTAAAAAGGTCTTCATTTTCCAATCCCAACCTGTTCATTAGTTTCACGCAGCGTTCGCTCAGCAGCAGGAATGAATTGCGTAAAACCAGCACTGGAAATGGCACGCCGTGGTGCTCGAATACCGATTTCAATTCCAGCCAGTAGGCCAGTTCAGAACCACCCCCGATAAAAGCAATATTAGGCAGTATGTACTCCTGGTAAAGTCCGCGCAGAATAACGTTTGGGCTGAACCGGTCGGGATGTGACTGCAGCTCCTGCTTCATTGCATCAGGACTAAAATGCAGGTCGGTATTCAGTACATTGAAACCACTTCCATTTTGCACAATCCTTTCCCTGATGTTTTCTTCCAGGTAAAAAAGGTTAATGTCGCGCGGATTTACCTGTACTTTGTAAGATTCACCGAGCGTCTTTGATGTCGCTTCAACCAGGGATCCGGATTCCTGTTCAAACAATTCCTTTTCGAATATTTTTGACAGCTGCCTCTTCAAATTCGCATTGTCGGGCATTAAAACCAAAAGTCCATATTCGCCAAACAAGCGGTTCACCAATTTAAAACTGGCGTCCTGGATGGAGGCTGTATTTAAGTAGCTGTCCGCCAGTATTTCCATCAATTCAGCGCCAAATGGCAATACGCTCATTTGGCCGGCAATGCGGTCCAGCAAAGGTTTCAGCTGCTCGGGTTTCATTCTGCCCACGGCCCCGCTTTGCCTGGTAGGCCAAACCAGTTCTTCCCCATCCAGGTAAATATGATTCAGTTCTTCCAGGTCATTGTCCTCAGATCCCAAAAAGAAAACGGGCACAAAATGATTGCCCGGAAATTTTTTTGCCGCTTCATCGGCCAAACGAATTGCATGCAGAATTTTGTAAACAAAATAGAGATAGCCGCTGAACAGATTCGGCTGATGCGCCGTACAAACTGTAAAACAATTTGCGTTGCCGAGGGCATCCAGGTTGGCTTTCAACTTCGATGAAAGCGGCATACCCTCGTATTGCTTCATCAATTCATCGCGTAACAACTGCCGATTGGTGGGAAAGTTGAGGCGGGCCTTCATGGCAGCGGACATGCCTTCCCAATTTGGCGGGTGACTGAAATATGGCTGAAGTTTCTCGTCGCCCTGTAAATAATCAAGCGCGAGGTTCGCGAAAGAATTTGTTGCCTGGTAGGGAATATAATGTGGAATGCAATCCATAAGCATTGACCGGTACTGGTTATGTGCAGTCTTACAAAACCGGCGGCTACAAATGTGCAAAATAATTTACTAAACTGGTCACAATGTTATGGGAATGGGAGAATTGCCTGGTTTGAAGAATGATTCGCGCGCTTAAACTACCTCGCCTTCCAGGTCATAGTCGTAGGCTTTGGTAATCCTGACCTCTACAAATTCACCAATCTTCAGCGGCTTATCCGCATTAATAAGTACCTCGTTGTCCACCTCTACACTATCGAACTCCGTTCTACCCAGGTAGCGGCCGGCTTCTTTTTTATCGATTAATACTTTAAAGGTTTTACCGAGTTTTTCGAGGTTCTTCTCATAACTGATTTCCTGCTGCACTTCCATGATTTCCTGCGCGCGCGCTTCCTTTTCTTCCTGCGTTAGCGTATCGGCCAGGCCGTAGGCGGGGGTGTCTTCTTCGTGACTGTAACTGAAAGTGCCGACCCTGTCGAACCGCATTTTTTGGAGAAAGGTTTTCAATTCTTCAATATCGTCCCTTGTTTCACCGGGAAATCCGGCAATGAGGGTGGTGCGCAAACAAATACCCGGAATGCGTTCCCTGATTTGAAAAATCAACTCCTCCATTTCTTCCCGTGTAATCTGCCGGCGCATGGCTTTCAGCATTGCATTGCTGGCATGCTGTAGCGGCATGTCGAGATAATTACAAATATTTTCATGTGCCTTAATGGCGTCGATAATTTCAAGTGGAAATTTGGAAGGATAAGCATAGTGCAAACGGATCCATTCAAGTCCGGATATCTCGGCAAGCTTATGCAACAATTCGGGCAGCGCTCTTTCTTTGTAAATATCCAGTCCGTAATAAGTCAGTTCCTGTGCGATCAGCATCACTTCCTTCACGCCGTGGTCAACCAGGCGCTTCGCCTCATCCACCAGTGCATCCATGGGTTTGCTAACATGTTTGCCCCGCATCAACGGGATGGCACAGAACGCGCAGGTGCGATTACAGCCCTCACTGATCTTCATGTAAGCGTAGTGACTGGGTGTGCTCAACATTCTTTCACCCACCAGTTCGGCCTTGTAGTCGGCTTCAAAACGCTTTAGAATCTGTGGTAATTCCATGGTACCGAAATAGGCATCCACTTCCGGAATTTCTGCTTCAAGATTTTGCTTGTAACGCTCGCTAAGGCAGCCTGTGACATACACTTTGTCCAGCTTGCCCTTTCTTTTCAACTCCACCTGGCTAAGGATGGTGTTGATAGACTCTTCTTTGGCCTTGTCGATAAAACCACAGGTGTTTACAATTACGATATTGTGATCCTTACGGGCGTTTTCATGCACTACATCAATGTCGTTGGCACGAAGCTGGCCGCTCAGTACCTCGCTATCCACCAGGTTTTTTGAACAGCCCAGGGTGATGATATTTACCTTATCGCGCTTATTTGACCTTGATTTCATAAAATGGCTGCGAAATTACGCATTAAATAGCCCAAATCGGTCTCAAATTGGTCCTAAAATGCCCTAAAAAGGCAGTTTTAGCAGATATAGAACTTATTTCTAAATCAAATGAGGTTGATAATGAAGAAACTTTAACAAAATAACCACTATGAGGTATTGCATTTCCTCAAATTCTTAGTAATTTTATAGTGCTGACCAACAAACTTAAGCGGTAAATATTACGTAAATAAATAAGAGGAGAAAGGAATTACCCCGGATTGAAAGGATTTATCACCGCATTACTACAGCCCAAATACCCGGCTAAAAAGATTACAAAAATAAGAGATTGCTGGTTTGCACATTAAACTTTGTGAACCCATACCTGAGCTGCCCGGTGGCATGCTTGCAGGTTTAAACACATATGGTGGGTTAGGTGTCAATCAACTTCAGAACGACCCCGGTTTCCCGGGGTTGTTCGTTTATACGAAGTGATCACTTCAAGCTAAATAAACTGTCTACAAATTCGTGCCGGTCGAATACCAGCAGGTCTGTTGCCTTTTCACCGATTCCAATAAACTTAACGGGAATTTTAAACTGGTTGGCGATGGCCAACACCACACCGCCTTTTGCCGTGCCATCCAGCTTTGTTATTGCGAGTGCGGTTACATCGGTGGCTGCTGTAAAATGACGGGCCTGTTCAATGGCATTCTGTCCGGTTGAGCCGTCCAATACCAACAACACTTCGTGTGGTGCTTCGGGAATCACTTTGCTAATCACTCTTTTTATTTTTCCAAGCTCTTCCATCAGGTGGGCTTTATTGTGCAGGCGGCCCGCCGTGTCGATTATGATGATGTCGACATTTTTTGAAATTCCACTGTTCACGGTATCGAAGGCCACAGAGGCGGGATCGCTACCCATTTCTTTTTTAACGATGGGAACATCGGCCCGCTCGCTCCAGATTGTAAGTTGGTCAACGGCGGCTGCGCGGAAAGTGTCGGCGGCGCCGAGCAAAACAGACTTACCCGCCTGCTTGAAATTGTGCGCCAGCTTGCCAATGGTGGTGGTTTTTCCAACACCATTTACACCCACTACCAAAATAATATAGGGATGGGCCGGGAGGTCGGAGTGGAAATCGTAGCTGTTGTTTTGGGGCGTCTTCACCAGCATGTCTTCCATCTCTTCCTGTAAAAGCCGGTTCAGGTCTGCCGTACTGAGGTACTTGTCGCGCGCAACGCGTTCAGTTATGCGATCAATCACCATTACCGTTGTGTCTACCCCTACGTCTGCGCTTACCAGGGCATCTTCCAATTGGTCAAGCACTTCTTCGTCGATGGTGGATTTGCCCGCAATAGCCCTGGTCATCTTCGAAAGAAAACCTTCCTTGGTTTTTTCCAACCCTTTATCGAGGTTCTCTTTTTCCTTCTTGCCAAATAGTTTATCAAACAGGCCCATGGTTCATCTTTTTAGTAAAAGTCGTAACGCATCACGTAGTCCTGGTGAATTTCGTCTCCGAATTGAAAGGTAGCCGTTTCGTAAATTACGAATCCACCCTTTTGGTAAAATTGCACGGCTTTGGCATTGCGTTGCCAAACCTGCAGCCAGATGACAGCGAAGTTTTCGTCGGCAGCCACCGCTTTACATTTGTCGAGCAGTTCTTTGCCCACTTTTAGTCCCTGGTAATCTTTCAGCACGTATATTCTTTCAATCTCCAGGGCCTTTTTCCCGTCCAATCCCCTACCCTTGCGGTCGTCGCGCAATTTGGTAAATCCAACCGGGTTGCCATTGTTAAATGCGATGAAAAATCTTTCGTTGGGGCCGCCGATTTCAGTGCGGATTTTATCGGGCGAAAACATGGTTTCCATGTACAAATCCACGTTCTCTCTTTTATTCGTTTCACCATAGGTTTCCACGAATGTCTTCTGTGCGAGATCGATTATAATGGAAGCGTCGTCGGGGATTGCCAGTCGAATATCAAGGGCTGGTTTCATTGTGCAATATTAAATGAGAAAAGCCGTCTCGAGGGTCGAAACAGCTTTCCGGTATCTTACTTCCCGCAAAAATTATTTTTGAGCAAGAAATTCTTTCACCTTGTCTTTGTGAATAATGGCTTCCTTGAAGGTGTATGCGCCCGTTTTAGGACTGCGAACTGCCTTAATCACTTTCGTCCAGTTTTTCGCTTCGGCCGCAGCTTTCTGGTCCTTGGTTTTGATAGCCGTTTTAGCTTGCTTTGCCATGATTATTTAATTTCTTTGTGAACGGTAACTTTTTTCAGAATCGGATTGAATTTTTTCAACTCCAAACGCTCGGGGGTATTTTTTTTGTTCTTGGTACTGATATAACGGCTGGTGCCGGGCTTGCCCGAATTTTTATGCTCGGTGCATTCCAAAATCACCTGTACCCTGTTGCCTTTCTTTGCCATGATGAATGCTATTTAAACAGATTCGATAATTAGATGTGAACGCCTTTTGCCCTCAATTCTTTCACCACAGATAACAAACCATTTTTGTTGATGGTGCGGATTGCTTCTGAAGAAACCTTCAGCGTGATCCACTTATCTTCTTCAGCCAGGAAAAAGCGCTTGGTCTTCAGATTGGGTAAAAACCGTCTTTTGGTCTTGATATTTGAGTGCGATACGTTGTTCCCGCTCACTGGTCTCTTTCCGGTAACCTGACAAACTCTAGCCATGATATAACAATTTTTGGGACGGCAAAGGTAGCTAAAAATAGCTTATAAATCAAAAACAATTTGCCTTGAAATGCCCAAAAAGGCCGGTTTTTTCCACAATTTTCCCGCTATTGGTGCAATAATTGCTTCCTAAAAAGCGTCCAAGTACCTTGAAAACCGAGACCGAAGCCATGAAAAACTGTTCCGTTATCCTTGTTATAACCATGTGCTTTCTATGGAGGCCAGTTCAGGCCCAGGTGGGCTGCACCCTGCCCGACAACCTTTTCATCAAAGATACCGTCATTATTTGCTCGGATACCGCTTACCGGCTGGCCCTTCCTAACTATGCCGGATCCAGCTTTGCATGGTCAAACGGCTCCACCGACACCAGTATATTTATTACCCAAAGTGGTCGATATTCGGTACAGGTTTCTGATACCAAATGTACCCGCAACGATAGCGTATATATCATTCTCAATTCGCTGATTCAATCACCCATTCCGGATAGCGTCATCATCTGCATTCACAAGCCCGCCCAGCCCCTGAGAGCCATTGGCGACTCATTGTTATGGTACGCCAATGCCATTGGCGGAACGGGCTCCCCAACGCCCATCGTGCCATCCAGCGATTCCCTGGGACTGCACTATTATTACGTTTCCCAAACCATACTGGGCTGCGAAAGCCCCCGCGCCAAGGCACAGGTTGAAACGATAGACAAACCCCATTTTAATTTGGGAAAGAACATTCTTGTACCCTGTAACCTGGATGGAATTGTGTTACAGGTGATCCCCGAAAATTATACAACCTATACCTGGTGGGACGGAACCACCGGCGCCACTTACCAGGCCCGCCAGCCGGGTTTATATATCCTCCGTGCCGACAACCAGTGCGGATCGCTGACCGATTCCGTAATTACCGTGGATTGCAAAGCCAAATGCCTGCAAATCCCCAATGCATTTACCCCTAATGGCGACGGACTGAACGACTACTTTCGCGCTACCGCTTTTTGTCCGATCCAGAAATTCAAATTGGTGATTTATGATCGCTACGGAGAAATGGTATTTCTTGGCACCAATCCCCAAATGGCCTGGGATGGAAAGCTGGCAGGTAAAAAACTTCAAACCGGCATTTATACTTATTACTGCCAGTATGATGATTTTGTGCTGAAGCAAGAAGTGATGGTGAAGGGAACGATCACTTTAATTCAATAAAATTTCACGCAAAGTCGCCAAGCTTTGCTTCTTTGCGTGAAATGCTACCTTCGCATCATGACTTCAACAATCGTTACTACCCGCCACACCGGGGGTATGCAATTCCTCTCCACACTTTATGGTAAACATGAAGTGATCATCGACGACGATATAGCCAGTGGCGGGCAAGACAGCGGTACAAGACCGAAAGCACTCATGCTCTCTTCCCTTGCCGGATGCACGGGACTGGATGTGGTTTCTCTGCTGCACAAGATGAGGGTGAAATTCTCTGATTTCTCCATGGTCGTAGAAGCGCATCAAACCACTGACCACCCAAAGATGTACAACCGCGTTATACTGACTTACAAAATCAAACTGGCGCCCTCTGCACAAGCGAAGATGAAAAAAGCCGTTGATCTTTCGCAGGAAAAATACTGCGGTGTGAGTGCCATGTTCCGCGCCTTTTGCAAACTGGAATACAAAATTGAATTCCTTTGATAATAAGCAGGATTACAGGCAGGTGCGGAGCACTTTTGCTGTTTCCCTGTTTTAATTTACTTTCGCTTCTCGTTTCAGTAAAGGGTCAGCAGTCAAACGACCCTGCCCTCCCTGAACCTCTCAATTCATTTAAAAATAGAATCAGATTTTATGGCCTACGATGTCATTGTTTTGGGTAGTGGCCCGGGCGGTTACCCGGCGGCTATCCGTGCTTCACAGCTTGGATTTAAAGTTGCTATCGTTGAAAAAGAAAGCCTGGGCGGTGTGTGCCTGAACTGGGGATGTATTCCTACCAAGGCGTTGCTGAAAAGCGCGCAGGTGTATGAATATTTCAAACACAGTAGCGACTACGGTATCAACAGCACCGGTGCACAACCGGAATTCGGAAATGTGGTGAAAAGGAGTCGCGGTGTGGCAGATAAAATGAGCAAGGGTGTTCAGTTCCTGATGCGGAAAAATAAGATCGATGTGATCATGGGTACAGGTGTACTGAAAGGAAAGGGCCAACTGGAAGTGACCGCTGCCGACGGTAAGAAACAAACGGTGGAAGCCAAATACATCATCATCGCAACAGGCGGAAGGGCAAGAACACTACCCAGTTTACCAGTTGATGGTAAAAAAGTCATCGCCTATCGCGAGGCTATGTCGCTTCCCACGCAGCCAAAGAGTATGGTAGTGGTAGGCAGTGGCGCCATCGGCGTTGAATTCGCCTATTTTTATAACAGTCTGGGTACAAAAGTAACCGTGGTTGAATTCCTGCCACGTATCGTGCCGATTGAGGATGAAGACATTTCGAAAGAACTTGAAAAGCAATTCAAAAAACAGGGTATTGAAATTTATACCAATAGCGAAGTGACCAGCGTAGATACAGGTGGCAATGGCATTAAGGCGAAAGTAAAAACGCCGAATGGTGAAATCGTATTGGAGGCCGACATCCTGCTGAGTGCTGTTGGCGTTTCAGCCAATATTGAAAATATCGGGTTGGAACAGGTTGGTGTAAAGACGGAGAAAGGAAAGATTGTGGTGGACAAATTCGGCGCAACCAATGTGCCCGGACTGTATGCCATCGGCGATTGCACACCCGGACAAGCACTGGCGCACGTGGCCAGCAAAGAAGGTATCGTTGCTGCTGAACATATCGCTTTCGCGGAAAAGAAAACGCAGCACCAGCCGCAACCACTGGATTACAATAATATTCCCGGATGCACATACTGCTCACCTGAAATTGCTTCTGTAGGATTTACAGAGAAAGCGGCTAAGGATGCAGGTTATGAAGTAAAAGTGGGCAAGTTTCCTTTTATTGCCAGCGGAAAAGCCAGCGCAGCAGGCGCTACAGAAGGTTTTGTGAAAGTGGTATTCGACGCACGCTACGGTGAATTCCTGGGTGCCCACATGATTGGCAGCAACGTAACGGAACTCATCGCTGAAGTAGTAACGGCCCGCACACTGGAAACGACCTACCACGAAATTTTGAATGCTGTTCACCCCCACCCCACCATGAGTGAAGCGGTGAAAGAAGCAACCGCAGTTGCGTATGGGGAGGCGACTGATATTTAGTTTTGTGGTTTGTGGTTTGTGGTTTGTGGTTTGTGGTTTGTGGTTTAAAAAAAATTAAAAAATGGCTGGTAATA
>Ga0163162_10005358_pt1 | contig 12382 bp, 15 predicted proteins | sample S55metaG_FD_115310 | JGI IMG/M metagenome (GOLD analysis project Ga0163162, IMG submission 115310) | Switchgrass rhizosphere microbial communities from Kellogg Biological Station, Michigan, USA - S5-5 metaG | ecosystem: Host-associated > Plants > Roots > Rhizosphere > Soil | place: USA...
GTAGTGACGCTGCTCGCCGTCGTCGATGACGCGCAACAGAAAGGCCAGGGTGATGACAGATGTCGCCGCGGAACTGGCGTTTGGCTTGCCGAGGTCGCGGATCATGTTGTCGATCTCGCCTTCAATCCAGGTGACCGCCGTATCGTGGTCGCGTTGTTGAGTGCTCACGCTGCGCCTCCTCTTGGCGGACAGACCTCTTCCATTTGCGCCATGGCCAGGCCAATGCGCCGCTTCAGGCTTTTGCGCTCTTCGATTGCGCGGGCAGCACGATCAGCCAGCGCCTGAGTGCGCATCTGCTCGGCAGCCTCGTAGTCGTGGAACTCGTTGGGTTTCGCTTTCTTCTCGCGTCCCCAAGCGTCGTATCGCCTATCCCACTCTCGGGCTTGCGCACCGTCTGCATAACTGGTTGCCATGGTCGCCTCCAGAGTGGCGGGTGTTGATCCAACAAAACTCGGCTGCACTCATCCGTTCCGCTGGTTGCCGTTGGGCGCGGAGGGAAGTGCATGCGGGTTTGGTCGGGAAGGGTGCCCAGACCCGCTACTGGCGACGGCCTGGGTTTGCAACATCAAGTTGTCTTCGTGCGCTGGGGTGGCCTACCGGAAACCCGGCCGATGCGCGGTAGCGTCGACGGCCTACTGTCCGCTGCCTGTATGGGTGTTGGGCGCAGCCTTCAGGCTTGCTGTGCCACGCGGGTGAATCGTTCAGCTACTTCATGGCAAAACCTCCGTAACTGAAGGGCAACTGCCGAGCATTCCTCGGTAGTTGGTTGCGATGCAGGTGGGCGGTTATAGGCCGCAGTTTCGTCCGCATCGGAGAGTGATCGAAACACCAGGGCGCAACCCCTGCTTGTTTCCCGCCGCGTTTATAGTGTTGGCCGTCTCGCTCATACCGGCTCAGGAGATTCCCGGGGCTTTGCGATCCTAGCGCTGCAGCCCGCTTGGGCACGCTTCGATCACTCTCCGATGCGGCCTGGTGCTGGGGAGTACCAGGTGCTCGGGGCCGCTTTGCCGGCCAGTCAGTACCGCGGTCCGAAGACCTTGGAACATTCGATTTCCCGTCTGGCCCTGTCGCCAAGGCCAGCCAGTGAAATCTGTTCGTCGTGACCCGCTACTGGCGTCGATCACTGGCCTATCTCAAATTGTTCTTCCAGCCGCGGGCCTTTCGGCTTGTTCTCCCGCTGGATAACTGTTCTTGGCGTTTTACGCTGCACGCCCGGGTCAGTTGCCAACCCTCTGAACCGTTGAGGCCGGTTCATCGCTGCCTTTGAATCTGGGCCGGTGGTGATCCGGCAAGGTCAAGCGGTGGAGCTAAAGAGCGGCGGATCTCTCGACCCTTCGCAGCTGGTCCCGATGTGGGGACTGGCTTGCGATGGAGCGAAAGATAAGCTAATGCCTAATTTATGACAATAGGCATTGACTAATTATTTTGCGTGCGTGCAAAAAAAACGCTCTTGGCGGGTTTCGATTTGCCTATTTGTTTTGTGATGATTGGACGAAAGCCCCGTACGTCGCGCTCGAACGCCCGCGATCAAGCAGCATCTACCGAATTACAAACAACCAGGTGAGCCGCTATAAGCGACGATCAGAAGAGAAGGCGATATCTGTCTGGCGCAGGCTGCTGGAAGAGCCGGAGATTCGTATGGACGTCGAGGAGCAGTTCGAAGCGCTGGTGATGATGGCGGACGAACTGAATCGCACTGGCGTGATCGACAGCGGAGATTGGCGGGAGATGGTGGAGGAGGCGAACGCCTTTTATGCGCATGCGATTGAGGGCTTGGAAGGGGGGCGCGTAGGTAGCCCGCGCATAGACTGGGCTTGGCTAAGAGATGCTGGGACGCGCATTAGGTCACCCCGCCCTGCGTTTTTTGTGTCCTCTACATTTCAAAGGAGAGGTATTCCGATCTTTTGCGACAGCGTGAATGCATTGAGCGGCGGGTGAAAAAAGATTTGACAATATTTTTGTCTTGGGCTATTAATTTTCTTGCTGCATGAATGCGCCGTGGCGCCAAGGATTGGACCTAGTTTACCGAAGGGAGGTCTGATAATTGGCATGTATAATGGACTATAATGCGTAGAGGGCAGTGAATGACCAATACCAATTTTGATGCACAACCAAATTGAAAATATATTAAGTCGTTAATGACTTAAAAAAAAGCCACTTACTAGTGGCTTTTTTTTTACCTGCTATGCCAGCATCAATGTGAACCCGCTATGTTGTGCGCTGTATTTGCCAACCACCACACGAACCCACTCGCCAGGCTCAAAAGCATTGAAGAGTGGTGCGTCCTGTTGTCGCTGTTGCGATTTTCTGACGAGGCCTCTTCCTTGAAGGCCAAATTCTACGAAGACTCCGTAGTTTTGAACTGAAACAATTTGAGCGTCTACTTGGGTTCCTTCAGGGTATTCACTTTCAAATTTACTCAGCTTTTGAAAAGTTTCGTCATTCTCGGACGTCTTTCTGACATATTCCTTTAGACCGCTCAGGTCCAACATGTCTTGTTGAAATTCATCTGTCAGTAGTTTCGCAGGCCCAACGAAGAATTTTTGATGATATGCATCTAAGTAATTAATAAGAGCTGAGCTGTTGCTTAATGCAGTTTGACGACTATCTATCTTGAATGGCCCTTTGCCAATTAGGTTGTCAGCAATTTTTCTGGCTGGTTGATTTTCTCTAAAGAAGACGTCTTCAGCTATCGTTGATAAGTAGTCAATGTTTCGGAGTAAGTCCAGATGTATTAAGCCGGCAGGAGAAATGGCAATTAAGTCCTCGTCCGTGATTTCGTGTGACTGAGCTTCAGATAAAATGCATCCTGCGTTAGTAAGATTGGCTATTTCAAAATAGGCTCTATCAGTCGCATGTCCTGTTGATTGAAGATAAGCAATCAATGTAGACACTTTGTGAAAGCCTTTGGTTCTATTTGGCCCATATTCTCTAGAAGTGCTTCTCAGCCAACTAAGTATCGAAAGCCTCATGAATGGATTAGGCAGCGAATCCTCAGTGTTCGAATGAAATAAATTCTTAATGTGTGAGTCTGTATCAGAGTAAAACCTTCGCTTGCTTTTCAGAAGTATTCTAGCGATCAGGAAGTTGGGGAGTCGATGTTCGCCAAGAGATTGTCTTGCTTTAAGTAGTTCATCTTCACCGATGTGTCCGCTTTTGCAGAAATCAAGTAATATTTCAAGGCCTTTTCGAATATTCCTACCAGCCAGTCCGGTAATAATACGTTTGAAAAAGGTATCTTGGAATAGGGAGGATATCATTGATTGAATATACGTTGCCACTTCCGATCTTGCACATTCAACTTTCATGTTGTTAGGAAGGAAATACGTGAATTTTGACTGTTGACCTTGTATGACTCTCAGCGCGTAGCCAAGTCGCTTGTATATAACCTTTTCGAGAAGAGGGGGGTCAATTCTGAAGACTAGGTCCTTGATAACGGTATCAAGTGGTGGCTCGTCCCTGTACTGATCGTATGTTGTATCTCTTAAAGGGAGAAAAACCATGCATGGGAAAGTCTCTTTTAGCCAAGATGCAACGTCAAACATTAATAGCTGATCTTCTCTATTTCGCTTGTCGCAATTATCTAGGACTACGACTAGTAGCTTTTCTCCACCCGTACAGAGGAAATTTATTATTCCGTCTAGGGTCGCTTGATTGTTGCGTTGGAGACGTTCAATTTCATTATATATCGCGTCGATATATTTATCTGAGTCTTTAGGGTATAGGGCGGCCCGCCCTCGCTCAACTCTCCCTATTTCACGATAGTATATTTTTTTTAATATCTCGATGCTGTCGAAATCTATTTTGCTGTTGGTTTGTTTGAGGAGGTCGATGCTTTGTTCTATGACCCAGTCGTAAATGCGCTCACGATAAAGCGGGGCCTTGTTCAAATTTATGTTGATCCAAATAGTGGAATCAACAAGTGGACGCGGCAATGCCTCAAGGCGGATGTAGTCTGTAAAAGTTGACTTGCCTGAGCCGACCCCGCCAATCAGAAGGCAAATTTCATTCTTTATTTTCCCAAAATCAGCTACTTGCTCAATAATTTCTTTCGCGGTACTTGTGTCTTCGATTAGCCTTGCCTGACTCGAAATAGGTAGTGCTGCACGAATTATCTTATCTATTGGTGCAATATGTGATTGTTTTCTAATCGAGGTGACGTATGCGTTGTGTGCGATGGAGGCTCTGTCGTCCAATGTGTCAGGATTAAAAAGATATTTGTATTCTATTGAGACGTTTGCCCCAAACGAGTTTTCACCAACTGTTTCGTTTGCTACAACTTTTCCGCCAAGCATTTGGGTTGGTTTAAAAAAAACTGCAGTGCTTTTAATTGAGCGAAGAATAGCGTCTGCTTTTTTTAAGGAGTTTTTCTTTGATGCTAAATCCACTAGATGAGAAAATTCTGCGCTTAATGGGTCAAAATCATCTATCGAAATGTTAATTTCGGGTTCGTCTTTATCCCAGTAGCTTAATGCTAAATTCAAACCATCTGTTGCTATAATAATCTCGCATGGATTTATATTGCGCGAGTATGAAGAGTTTATTTCGGTGGCATAGAGCCTTGCTTCTCGCATAGCCTCTTTTAAATCTTCACCTGGGGTTTTTGCTTCTATAATTATAAGCGGGAGGCCACTAGTGATAATTGCATAATCAGGGTAGTAAAGTTTCCCCTTTGCGCCTTTGTCGATCTTCAGTTTTCTGATATCCCCTTTGGTTCTAATATCAGACCCTAGGTATCCGAGGCCGGAAGGGGATTCTAGCGTTAGAAGTTTGTAGATTATTTTCTGTTCGACATCGCTCTCTGTTCTAATGTCTTGCCCTTGGTAAACGTTCGCCATTTTCAAATCCCTTTATGCCGTATTGTCGTTTTTTCGGTTTTCTCGGACTTCTATATTTTATCTGGCGGCGCCCAAAGGGATTCGATGAAAGACTTATCGTGAATACATCGCCCACCAGAACACGTGACCCAGGATCGCAATCTGCTGCTCCTGGATCTCGGCGAAGGTGTAGTCCTCATCCGGGTGCTCGTCACGGTTGAAGCTGCGCAGACGGATGCCGGTGGGCAGGCGGTAGACCTGCTTCACGCGTAGCTGGCCGTTATGGTTGATCGCGTACATGTCGCCGTCGACGATATCGCCCAGCGAGCTTTTGCCGACATTCACGCCAACAGTGGCGCCGTCGCGCAGCACCGGCAGCATGCTATTGCCGCTGACAACCACACACTTCGCGTTGCTGAACTGCACGTTGTTGTGGCGAAGGTCTTTCTTGAAGAAGCGAAGGCGAGAGCTGTCGCTTTCCGCGATCGCAAACCGGCCTGAGCCCGCCGCCAGCTCTACTTCCTGAAGGAATGGTACGTACACCTCGTCGTCCTTGAGCGGGGTTTCGTCATCCCAGGTTTCGATGGAGGAGAGGCGAAGATCGTGATTGGCGGTGTAGCTGGTGCGCGGCTCTTCAACTGACGCGCTGCCCAGATAAGCCGACATCTGATCACTCAATCCCCAGTGGTCTGGCTTGGCTACATCCGAAAAATAGTCGATGAGCTGCATAAGCTTCGATTTATCGATCCTGCCTGAATTTACCCAGCCCTGGACGGACGGAGGCTTCACGCCGAAATCTTCTGCGAGCTTCTTTTTTGAAACGCCTTTGGCCAGTCGAGCGGACTCGATCGCGGCACCTAATTCTTTACCTGTAAGCATTGCCTAATTAGGCCTTTTGATTAGTTGGTTAGGCAATGGCTTGTCTGTGATTAGCTAATGCCTTATATTTGGTGTTGTGAGCTTTTTAGGATAGCCCCCATGACACCAGCAGAAGCGGTTCGAGAAGCCTCTCGTCTCGTAGGCAGCCAAGCCGAATTGGCCAGAAGTCTCGACGTGCGAACCCCAACTGTTTGTCAGTGGTGCTCGGGCGACAGGCCTGTCCCACCTGCGAGAGCAATTCAAATTGAATCCCTAACCGGCGGCCAAGTGAGCAGGGCGCATCTGTGTCCGTCTTTCCCTTGGGCCGAGATGGCAACTCAGGGCGTCCAGTCCCAGACACAACAAAAAACAGCTGCCTGAACCTCCTGTAACAAGTCTGAAAGCGGAAGTGAACCTATGGCCTACGACGATAAAGCGCACCGGCACGAGCACCAGGTGAAGGTGCGCCTCGATGACGAAATTTTTCAGGAGCTGAAGGACGTTGCTCGCGACATGAAGTTGCAACACAGCGTGCTTAGCCGAGAAATCATCGAGGCCGCGCTTGAGGTCAAGCGGACGCTCGGAGAGCTGCCGTTTGAGCTGGAGAAAAGACGCGCCTGAGAAGGCCATAGAGGGGGATTCATGCCCAGTGCAGTAGTTGAACTCAGGAAGGGCGCAACGGAAGAACTGGCGCGATGGGCGTCGGAGATCGGAATCACACCGGATGCCTTGGCCTCCGAACTTTTGCGACTGGCCATGCCAGGGCTCAAGAAAGCGATCTGCGACAGCGCCTTACCCAACAGCAACGTTGTTGCCTTCCCTCCCAAGCGGTGATTCACAGCCCTTATTAGGGACCGCAAAGCGGAAAGGGTAGGTCGGTAACAGCTTTCAAGATTGGCGCTGGTCCCTGGTTCGGGACTGGAAGAAAAGAAGGTCATGGATTCGTCCCTGATCAGTTGATGGACGAATCATGAACAGTTTCGCGCAAAGGGAAAACCAGACGATGAGCGGCAAAACTCTAGATACACGCAAACAAGTAGTTGTCGCGGCCGTCAAGGCATTCCCTGGCGGACGCGAATGCGCCGCCGCGTTCATCGGCGAAGAAAATTTCAAGCGGTTCGAAAATCGAATCTATGAATCGGCCGGCATGAAGCCGCTGAGCGATGGCGAAGTTTGCGCCATAGAGACAGAGGCAAAGACTGCACATCTGCCGGACTACATCTGCTCAATGTATGGCGGCGTGTTCGTTCGCCTTCCTGAAGCTGGGCAGCTCGACAACGTCGACCTGTATCAGCGCGCACTAGCAGCATCTTCGCAGCGTGGCGAGCTTGACCACATGGTCGCAATGGCCCTGGAAGACGGCGAGATCGATGCCGCAGAAGCCAAGAAGATTCGCGCTCTGCACACCAAATACCTGTCCGCCAGCCTTGAAGCTGTGGCGGCAGTGATCGAACTGCACAAGGCGAAAGCCTAAATCCCAAGCAATAAAAAGCCGGGGTAGTGACCCGGCTATTTGTACAACGTAGTGGAGCCAGTATATGCAGACCCAACCACAAATCAATACCCCCGCCAATGTCGCGACACGTTTTGTTAATTCCGAAAACGTGTCGCGCCTTAAATCTCGTTCTCAGGGAGTCAAGCAATGACCCCCGACAACATCATCCAGCTGAACAGCAGCAGGGGATTCACCCGTATGGACAACAGCCTGATGGAGGCTTTGGCTACGGTTGACCTGCCAGCGCGCGAACTGCGCGTTCTCATGGCCATTGCACGGCAGACCATCGGCTATCAACTCGAAACCAAGCGCCTGACCGCCGACGATATCGGTAAGCAGACCAATATGCGCCGAGACGTCACGTCGAAAGCGATCAGTCATCTCCTAGAGCGTCGAATCATTTTCCGTGTAGGGGGAAGCCGAGGTGATATCGGGATTTCCCCTATTCGCGAGTGGTCCTTCTACGAGGAAAAACCAGTCAATCTCACTGAGACCAAAACGTCTCACTCAGCCCAAATCGTCTCACTGAGACCTGATGCGAGTGAGACCAAAACGGCAACTTGCCTTCTTTATACAAAGAAAAAACCCCTATTAACTCTTCCTTCGGAAGAGATTAATCCGCCCCAAGAGCAGCCCGAGCCGCCGAAGCCTGATCGCAAGGCTCCGTTCGGCATGACCCAGCTGCTGGCCGACAACCCGCACAACGTCCCTGAGCAACTACTGGCCGACTGGCTAACCCAACGCAAGGCCAAGCGCGCCGCCGTCACCGCCACTGTCTGGTCAACCGTCAACTCGGAGCTGGTCAAGTGCGTCGAAGCCGGAGTCTCGGCACCCGACGCAATCACCGAAGCCCTGACTTCTGGGTGGCAGGGGTTCAAGGCGTCCTGGGTGATCAAGCGTATGGCCGAGTCGGCGCCGCCAGCACCATCTGCTCCTTCACGTCACTCCGGCTTTGCTGATCGCGACTACACCGCGGGCCTAATCCAACGGGAGGACGGTAGCTATGCGTTCTGAACCAGTACAACCAACTCCTGAGTTTCCACCAGGAACTCGCATCCAGCCCGCCGACTGTGACACCCACGGCGAGTTCGAGCAGAAGATTTTTTCGGTAATCGGCCGCGAGTTGAAGACCGGCTGCCCTGAGTGTTCCCGAATCGCCCAGGAAGCGACGGACGAGTCCGAGCGCCAGAGTAAGGCGCTGATGCTCCGCATGGCCATGGAGCGCAAGCTTGGCTCGGCGCTGATCCCGAAGCGCTTCGCTGGCAAAACCTTCGAAGGCTACATCGCCACCACAGCCGAGCAGCACAAGGCGCTGAACACCTGCCGCCGGTACGCTGCTGAGTTCTCGCTGATCGCCGAGTCGGGCCGTTGCCTGTTGCTGCTGGGCAAGCCTGGCACTGGCAAGACTCACCTGTCCGTGGCCATCGCAAACGAGATCATGGCCAGATCGAGCGCCACCGCGGTGTACCGCACTGTCGGCTCGGTCCTGCAAGGAATCCGCGCCACGTACGACCGGACCAGCGAGCAGAGCGAAAGCCAGATCCTGTCGAGCCTCGTCAGTCCGTCGCTGCTCATCCTCGACGAGATCGGCGTCAGCAAGGAAAAGCCCAGCGACTTCGAGCTGACAACGCTGTTCGCAATCATCAACGGCCGGTACGAGGAACAGCGCCCGACGGTGATCGTTTCCAACCTGGATGCCAAGGCATTGCCGGCCGCGATTGGCGAGCGGTGTGCGGATCGTCTGCGGGAGGGTGGGGTAATCGTTATTCCGTTCGAGTGGGAATCTCAGCGCGGCAAGGAGGGGTTCTGATGGCTATCGACAAAGAGAAATTGAAGGCGTTGCTCTGGGCTGAAGCAGCCTCATTTCGAGCCGACTGCGCTGACTGGAAGCGCAACACCGAAGCGCTGCAAGACTTCCTTGGCGAGAAGACCGTCGAGGAAGTGGCGCTGGAGCTGCTGGCCGAGAACGAACGGCTGACAAAGCTGGTGGGGGAAGCCATCGATGGATTGGCAAGTAGGGTGGCCGGCCATGACTGACAAAATCAGCGTTAACAGCCAGGCCAAGCTCACCGAGGCCATCACCAGCCTGACCACCATGTACAAGGACAAGAAGTTCGTCGTGGTGTCGCTTCGCCCGGGCAAGGACCGCACCCTTGACCAGAACTCATTGTGGTTCGGGATGTACAAGCGCATCGCCGAGATGACCCAGATCGGCGATGCGGCCGATGCCCGGCGGTACTGCAAGCTGCACTTCGGCGTGCAGATCCTGCTGAACGAGGATTCGGGGTTCCAGGCGGCGTGGTATCGGGTCATGCGCCATCTGCCCTATGAGGAAAAGCTGGCCATGATGGGTGAATGCAAGCTGTTCGGCCCTGACGGCTTTCCTGTTACCAGTCTGTTCAACCGCGCTCAGGGCGTGGCGTACACCGACCGCATCGCTGCGTTTTTCACCGGACAGGGTGTGGTCTTCACCGATTTGCTTAGCAAGGAGGCTGCATGATCGCCAAACAACCCAAGCCGAAGAAGTGCAAGAACCCTGCGTGCGGCATCAGCTTCCCGCCGCAGCGCCTGGGGCAGGCCGTGTGCAGCCCTAAGTGCGGCCTGGCCATCAAGGACGTGAACAGGGAGAAGGCTCGCAAGTCTCTGGCCCAGATCGAGCGCAAAGAGATCAAGGTCCGCAAGGAGAAGTTGAAGAGCAGAGCCGACCACCTCAAGGACACGCAGATCGCTTTCAACGCTTGGGTGCGCGAGCGGGACGCCGAGTTGCCGTGCATCAGTTGCGGCCGCCACCACCAGGGCAAATACGACGCAGGGCATTACCGTACTGTAGGCAGCAACCCTGCGCTTCGCTTCGAGCCGCTGAACTGCCACCGCCAGTGTTCACCGTGCAATACCCAGCTGTCCGGGAACATCGTCAATTACCGCATCGCGCTGGTGAAGCGGATCGGTACCGAGGCAGTCGACTGGCTGGAAGGTCCGCATGAGCCGAAGAAGTACACCATCGAAGAACTGAAGGCGATGACCGCCGACTACCGGGCCAAGACCCGCGAACTAAAGAGGGCGGCAGCATGATCTATCCAAGTGTTCTGAACGCAGTTGTCTCGGCCCTCGCGGCTGAGGCGATCGACAACACCAGCAAGCAGGCGTGGCAGAAGCTGTACAACTCTGCCGACGAAGAGGAGGGCGGGGATCTGGCGACACTGGTTCGCTCGCGCGGCACCGACACCATCGATCGCACACAAGTGGATTGCTGGGTATCTGCTCGACTGCACCGCGCGCTCGAACCGAAGCACTGGAATGCGCTGGTGGCGAAGTACAGCACCCACAAGGGGCGCAAAGTGCAGGCGATCTCAGCTTTGCAGGCCCTGATTAGCACCCCGGCTCCGAAGCTGTTTTTGTACAAGGCGACTACGGCCTGGGCCATCCCGCAGCTGAAGGGCGCGCGACCGAAGGTGATGACCTCGGTGTCTGTTGAGATTCCGCTCGATGCTCCGGATTGGCGTCGCGAGGCTGTGGTGACGGCAGCACTGGCTGCCGGCCAGGCCAAGGTAAAGAAAGACGAGTCCCGGTCCGCCGGCATGATCGTGCTGAAGGACAGCTTCTACGACATGAACACCTGGGACAACGATGGCACGCCGGAGTCGACTCGGCGCCGCTGGAGGCAGTCCATTCAGAAGTCGGCGGATGATTTGGTGAACGAGGCGCTAGCCCATGCCTGCGATATTCTGGAGGCGGAAGGGCTCCTGATGGATAGTGCTGCGTGAGCTTTAGCGCGGGACAAAGAAACGTCCTTTGCTACAGTCTACTGATCAAAACAGGAGTGCATGCTATGCGCTATATGGAGTTGGTCGGGGTGGTAAGTTTAGCGGTTGCTGTATCGTCATGTGCAAGCAGTGGAAACAAGATCAGTCAAAGCCAAATTGATCAGATAAAAATTGGCGAGACCACATTCAATCAAATGATTGAGATCTTTGGCGCGCCTGTTGGGCAGGGCTATGGAAGTGAAGGGCATCTGACTGCCAATTGGATGTACATATATGCTGGGCCGTTTGGATCAGGAATGGAGCAACAAGTCCTTGCCGTCTATTTTGATGATAAGGACAAAGTGCAAAAGTACAACTTGCTCAACCAGTCACCCGATGGGGTTCGATTTGGAAGATGAGATTCACAAATCCTGTTGACATCACTGAGCGGATGAGCGAAGTTAGTCCCATCCTGTCATTCCTGCGCGTTAAGGATTGACCAAGAAAAGCCCGGCAGATGTCGGGCTTTTTTGTACATAGTCCTTGAGGATCGAGCACATGGAAATGTGGGAGTTGGTCAGACGCCTTATTGCTGGGGCAAATGGTGGGTGTCAATCGTTCACACCTAGTTTGATCGGTGACCTTTACCATCGTGATTTGGTTGTGGCAAAACAGGAAATTGGTCTCACCTATCAAGAAGTCTTGGACTTCGCTGATTGTCTTTCTGAGCAAATGCAGGAAGAAGGCCTCATACGGCAAGCCGGTGTAAGAGGTAGGGGGCCGGCGATACTGGGTGCGATGGAGCGCACTGAACTTGGTGAAGAGCTTTATGACGCCCTTCGCGGACATAACGTCGTTAGTTTTTTCGAGGGCATGCATGCGGAAGTAGATGCTGCCGAAATCCGAAGGCTCCTGCACCAGTTGAACTCCTGAATTTCCTTTGCTTCACCCTGAACCCGGTCACCGAGCCGGGTTTTTATTGCCCGCAAGAAACTATCCGCCGTATCCAAGGCGGCCCTTGGGAAGACCTGGACACTGATAAGCCAGCATTTGCGGTGCTACAAGAAAACAACGGCAGCCCGCGCACCCTGCACACCAATGCTTATAGGGTGGCGCGAGACAGAACTGCGAGATCGATGCATAAGGGCGTCGACGCTGTGAAGGCCTTCGGCAGACAGGAGGGGAAAGACCCTCACACCTATTTCGGGCCTCGCATTAAGCGGGGCCTTTCGCGTCAGTCAGAATCTACAAAGATCGGTGCCAAGTTACTTCGGTGATGCCGCTTAATCTCACGAAATCTCGCATTGCTCTGATTGTTCCGCCGCATGGCGGACCTGAACCAAGAATGCTGCCAGAGTGAATTAAGGAGAGGTAGCAAGCATCCGCCTCTGTCATGGTTGTCGAGGGATGGGCGAACACGACGCGGTACCCGTTGAAGCTGTAGCAGATAATAAAATTCGAGAGCTTCA
>Ga0163162_10005360_pt1 | contig 12381 bp, 7 predicted proteins | sample S55metaG_FD_115310 | JGI IMG/M metagenome (GOLD analysis project Ga0163162, IMG submission 115310) | Switchgrass rhizosphere microbial communities from Kellogg Biological Station, Michigan, USA - S5-5 metaG | ecosystem: Host-associated > Plants > Roots > Rhizosphere > Soil | place: USA: Michigan...
ACCAATGCATACCAATCGCTCCATCCTTCATCCCCTCTTTCGGCATTCGACATGCAAGTGCTTCCGTTTCCTGTAAGCCTGTGGGTAATTCCATGTCCAAACTCATGATCAATAATTCCATTATCAAGATCTCCATCAAGCTCCGGGGTACCCGTCATAGTAGCATTAACTCCTCCGGCCAGGTAAGACTTGATAAGAGCGCCGTCCGATTTACTTATCATCAGTGTCGGAATGGTAATGCCCGCATCAGTTCCTCCCATAAGAATAGGAGCCTCTCCTGCAACACTGTCAACCATTATTACTCCTATTGCTCCTGCACTCTCCGCGTTATTTACCTTAATAACAAAGGTGCAATTACCCCTGTCTATCAGAGCTATTTTACCATTCATAGCTGCGGAATTAGTGATAGCAGTGCATCCGTCATTATTAATAGCATAAACTACATTAGCTGTCTCTCCCGCCGGGGCAGGACCAAACGCGGCACTTGAAGAAGTATAATCTGCCGCTATGGCTCCCGGAGAATTTACATGAAGCTTTACGCCACCAGACCACAGGTACATCTGCATTCTTGGTTTTTGGCCGTCAGCCGGGGTAGACATATTTGCATTGTTCCTTGTCCCAAGCGAACGGCTGTCCTGGCATTCTGCAAGAACATAATCAGTAGCCGCGCCACCAAGGCTGTTGTTATTATTTTGAAAATTACGTGATGCCTCAGTAAAGCCATAGTTATACCATACGTCATGCATATTATTGTTTGCTACAAACAAATTTGTAGTAGCAGCAGGCATGTAAGTGTCCGGCTGTTGTGTAAAATCTATGGGGAAGTTAAAGTCAAGTCCCGCACCGGCATTAGCTGAATTTGCAGCTGAAGCAGTATTGGTATTTGAAATATCAGTATAGGCCCATGCATTATTACCTCTTGTATAAGTATAGCTTGTTGCGCCATCGTTCAGCCAGCCAAACGGATGAGTGATCGCAGGAGCTACATTCCATGGACTATTGATAATAGCTCTTGGATAAAAGCTCGGCGCTTCAGAATATCTTGGTAAAACTAAAAAGTCGTTTGAAGCAGTCGGGCTCAAAGGTGAATATGTATTACAGTTCATTTCTCCCGGCTCATCAGTAACTCCTTTAGGAGCAAAGTCACATGAAACAACATAATCAGTTTTATTTAAGACGTTGCCTGTAGCAGCGTCAACAAAAACATCCCACCAGTTGCGGGCATCTGTTTTATAGATATTTACTTTCCATACAAGGCTAACCTGGCCTGTCGCTTCATTAGGGTATAACATCAGCTCTGCGAATATGTCCTCAAGAGTGTTATTCTTTGCAAAACGATACTCATTCGCTCTTGGCTGATGGTCAGCAGCATTAGGTATAGATATAGGAGAGCCGAGAAGGGAGATACCTACATTAGCCATAGCATTAGCTACTGAACTGGCAGGCTGCAATGAAGGAATTACACCCTGCACTCTGCTTTCGAGGTTACTCTGAAAAGTGTTTGCAACGTGCACAATGGCATTATTATTATTGATATGAATACCCATAACGCTATTGTATACTATGATGCCATTGTAATATTGGGCAACATAAACAGCAGTAATACCTGTTGCTGCATCCCTGCTTTCATCGATCTCCCTGATGTCTGCTACATCAGAAGGATTTAATTTATACTCCGCTCTGTGATCGCGGATATAATTAAGCGCAGTAGTAAATTTATTCTGTGCGTTTAGGTTGTTTGCGCAAGCCATGAGCAATAACCCTGAGGAAAGTACTTTTAGTATACTTTGTTTCATAAGCATTATTTTGATTTAATAAATGGAATTAGGCAGTAAGATAAGCAGTTTTATGCAAAAATAAAAGCCCCGGTATTATATTTATATCTGAGCCGGACAAATTATATTTGGATAAATAATTAGGTATGAAAAGCATAATACTGGCAAGCGCGCTGGCTTTACTCTTAATAACAGGATGTAAAAAAGAATCAGATCGTCAAACTACCGCAAGTTTTAAAATAGAGAATATAAGCGCTAAGGTTAACGAAGGCGATGATGTCCTGGTAACAATTGCCCCTCCTCCGGGTGGAGGCTCATGCCAGGGCCATTCCTTATCCTATCATTGGGATTTCGGAAATGGCAGGACCTTTAACTCAAAAATACCCAGCTTTCATTATGGAATGCATGGGACTTATACAATTACGCTAACAGTAACAGATGAGAAAGGAAGAACTGCCACCTGCAAAAGCAACATCACTGTGCTTTGCATATTCCCCAACCCTGATCACGACCCGATCATATAATTAATCAGATATCTCTTTTTAAATAAGCCCTGTTGAACAGGGCTTATTTATTGATTCTTTTTCCTGACTCCGTAGTGACTCCATACTACCTAAGGCGTATATAGGCCCTCCCGATACTATGCTTTCTGCCTGAGAGCAATAATCTCTTAACTTTGCCCCATGTTATCAATAAGCCAACGTGGGCAGATGATGCCCGCCTCCCCGATACGCAAATTGGTCCCCTATGCAGAAGCTGCTAAAAAAAGAGGTACCAAAGTATACCACCTTAATATTGGCCAGCCTGATATAGAAACTCCACCACCCATTATCAACGCTGTAAGAAATCTTGACTTCAAAGTCCTGGAGTACAGCCACAGCGCCGGAAATGAAAGCTATCGTAAAAAGCTGGCTACTTATTATAAGAAGGTTGGGATTGATGTCAACTCCGAAGAGATAATCATTACCACAGGAGGCAGCGAAGCAATACTGTTTGGTTTTATGGCCTGCCTTGATCCGGGAGATGAAGTTATCATCCCAGAGCCATTTTATGCAAACTATAATGGATTTGCTGTTGCAGCCGGAGTTACTGTAAAACCTATTACCTCTCATATCGAGAATGGATTTGCTCTTCCTCCTATTGAGGATTTTGAGAAGGCAATAACAAGCAAGACCAAAGCAATAGTTATATGCAATCCCAACAACCCTACAGGCTACCTCTACAGCAAAGAAGAAATGAACACCCTGAAGGAGATAGTATTAAAGCATAAGCTTTACCTCTTCTCTGACGAAGCCTATAGGGAGTTTTGCTATTCAGGCGAACACTTCAGCGCGATGCATCTAAAAGGAGTTGAAGAGAATGTAATACTCATGGATACTGTGAGCAAAAGATACAGTGCCTGCGGAGCAAGGATTGGTGCATTTGTAACAAAAAACAAGGAAGTGCTACAGTCGGTGATGAAGTTTGCCCAAGCTAGGCTTAGCCCCCCTTCTTTCGGCCAGATAATGGCTGAGGCTGCAGTAGACCTGCCGGATGATTACTTTAATACTACCAAGAAAGAATACCTGAACAGAAGAGATGTTCTTGTAAAGAGACTTAACGATATGGATGGTGTGTTTTGTCCTAACCCCGGCGGTGCATTCTATGCCATTGCAAGCCTGCCTATAGATGATGCGGATAAGTTCTGTCAATGGCTATTGGAATCTTTTTCTTATAATAACAGTACTGTAATGCTTGCCCCTGCCACCGGATTTTATGGGACAAAAGGGCTGGGCAAGAAAGAAGTAAGACTGGCTTATGTGCTTAATACAAATGCCATCAACGCAGCTATGGATTGCCTTGAAAAGGCATTAGAGGAGTACCCGGGAAGAACAGTTACTACTCCAAAGGCTAAGGAAATGGTCAGTTAGACTATATAATAATACATCAACCTCTTGCTTATGCGCTTTATAGAGATCATTTACTTCAGCCAGTATTATGAGCTAAAGAAGACGGGCAAAGACCCGATGAAGGGACGACTTAACGGGACATTGCTGTCTGCTACTATTATCATACTTAATCTCGTCTCGCTGACACTCCTCCTTTTTAAGGTTGCCCCCCATAGCGATATTACAAGATCCATTCATCATGCTTTTTCCGGTTATCAAGGCAGCGGCAGGGCGATGGGCAAGTTATTGGGTCTTCTGCTTATCTCGGTAATAGGAGGATTATTATGGTTAACGATAGGCTCTGAAGCATCTTATAAAAGAATAGCTGAAAAGTATATGCTCCTGACCGAAGAAGAGCAAAAGAAGACCATTAAGCAATCGCTTATTATTTTTCTTTTCTCCTTTGCCCTCTTCCTTGTTTTGATCTTTACGACCGTATAGCCCAGGAAAGTTATCAATTCATTAAGCAACTATCTTTTACTTTTATCACTCAATAGATAATGATGAAGAATTACTTAATTGCATTATTCGCTTTATGCTCTGTTTCTTGCTTTGCGCAAGACGACATGCCAGATACCAGGAAAAAGAATGAAGGATTTGCCAAGATAGTAGAAAAAGATATACGGGCTGATATTGCCACTTTCAACTTTGCAGGCGTTGATGAGGCTGTAGGCAAGGACCCCATCAGGAAGATCAGCTTTAAATCGAGGGGAACAGATTATATGGTATTTGACGGAGATGGAATAAAAGCCACTGTCAAAACGGCACCCTTTGACCAGTCGAAGCATAAGCTTGATTTCGATGAGAAGTACCTGACCAAGATAGACCGCAAGACTTACTACGGCAGCTATCCTAATATTCCTAAGACATATATAAAAGAGATAACGCTTACCATAGGCCAGGATACAGTAGTTATACCACCTTCAGCCTATGCAGATCTTTATAATCCCGACCTGACATATACTGATAAATCAGGCTTAGGGCGTTCTGCGAATGGCATATATATATCAAAGGATGGGCATAAAATGTATCTATATCTCTTCTGTAAGCAGAGTGGTTACGAAGTGACCTTTGTGATAAAAGATAAAATATTTGTTAAGAGAGTATTGGATTATGATTTTAATCTATAGTGCCAAAAATTGGCATACCCTTTGTTTATATAATTTCAGTTAAGTTTTAAAAGTCAATTTTCTCATAAGCAGTTAGTTTTGGTAAACGGCCTTTGTTTCTACAAAGGCTTCTTTTTTTATACCAATCCCTAGTGCTTAATACGATAGACAACGACCCCAACCATTTCTTTAATGTAGAAATCCCATGCGGAAAGTGTTCCAATACTGGGGATAAAACTGCTCACTGAGGACTTTTCTCTCCCTGCAATATAATTACATGGGTAAGGAATCACATCCATTCCCATCTTTTTAAAGGTTGACAATGCCCTGCGCATATGAAAGCCTGATGTAACTAATAGGTAAGGGCCGGGAAGGTGAACGCTATCAAGGATTTTCTTAGAATTAGCGGCATTCTCAAAAGATGTCCTTGATTGGTTCTCTGTAAATATGGCACTGTCCGGAATGTTAAAGGCTCTTAACTCATTCACTGCAAAGTCGGCTTCTTTCAGCTTTCCGGGTATGATCTTACCGCTGCCACCGCAAACCAGTATATGAGATACTTTTCCTTGTGCTTTTAACTTTGCAGTTTGTATAAACCTGTCTGCTCCACCTGTAAAATAGCCCTTCCCATCCCTATCTTCTCCATTAAAGCCCCCCATTAATATTGCACAGGAATAGTGGGCAGAGTCGGGTAATTGCTGTGGAGAATAATCCCACCTCTTTGCCAGCTGGTCCAACAAGAACGGGTTAGTGAATATTATCAATATAATAAATGATGTCTTAAAGCATTTTAGTCTGCGCTTTTGATCCTTAACAATAAGGCCGGCTATGAAAAAGATAAGAATCCAAGTAAAGGGACTCAGAAAGTAAGCAAGCAGCTTGGAGATAACGAAGAACATAGGGTAAAGATAACAACTCTTAACACTATAGGTCAGAGGGACTTAGTATTTTTGCCAATTGAAATATTTCATGATCAGAATTGCTTTGTTTGGACTGTGGATCTGTTCTTTTCCTGTTATCTCTTTTGCTCAATGCGGCTCCCAGATCATCATAACTCCTTCTTCTCCTTACCAGGAAGGTTTTGAAGCCAATGATGGAGGCTGGTATGTTTCTGCTGCGAGCATTAGTTCAGACTGGACATGGGGCACACCTGCCAAGCCCACAATTAGCTCTGCTGGAGGCGGAGTCAACAGTTGGGTCACGGGCGGACTAACAAACAGCTTTTATAATTATGGAGAGAAGTCATATTTGCAAAGCCCATGCTTTAATATATCTGCATTGTCCCAGCCCTATATAAGCTTTAAGGTCTTTTGGGAAAGTGAAAGTGGCAATGATGGCTCTAACCTTCAGTACTCAACAGATAATGGGGTGACATGGAAGATAGTAGGAACCCTGTCTGATCCTCCCTGCCTGAACAGCAATTGGTATAATGGAAATGTCAGATGGCTTCTTTATCCTCAGTCTACAACACAAAACTCACCAGGGTGGTCGGGTAGCTCAGGAGCATGGGTAACAGCTCAACATATTATGCCATACAGCAGCTATCCCGATCTTCAGACTGCGACTACAGTCATCTTCAGGTTTGCTTTTTTTGCAGGAACTATAGTTAATGACTTCGATGGATTTGCTATAGATGATATTTACATAGGAGAAGCTCCTCCACCACCTGCAACTCCTGTTGTAAATGTTGTCCAGACAACATGTGTTACCACAACTGGAACTATCACGGTTATTTCTCCTGTAGGACCCGGCATTACCTACAGTATTGACGGAACAACTTTCCAGTCGAGCCCTATATTCAATAATGTAAGTCCTAACAATTATACAGTTACCGTTAAGAACAGCAACAACTGTACTTCAACGACTTCTGTGACTATTAACCCTTCAGCACCACCTGCCGCACCTGTGGTAACTACTCCCGTAAATTATTGCCAGGGGGCAGCAGCTATTCCGCTAACTGCTATTGGTGCAAATCTTCTCTGGTATACTACACTAATAGGGGGAACCGGTAATAGTTCCGCTCCTACTCCATCTACAATTACTCCCGGCTCTGTAAACTATTATGTCAGCCAGACAATAAGTGGTTGCGAGAGTCAAAGGTCATTGATTACAGTGGATATTGTTCCCGATTATGTAGCACCTATTTCAGGTAATACAGCCATATGCTTAAAGGATGGAACTGCATTACTATCCGACATTACTCCAGGCGGAATTTGGAGCAGTTCCAACCCATTGGTTGCAACCATAAATACTTCCGGAACTATTACAGCACTTACCACAGGTGGAACAATAATAACCTATACACTTCCCGGAGCAGGCTGTACTGCAACAACATCATTCCCTATCACCATTAACGACTTTCATTTATCTCTTACCGCCAATCCTAACCCTGTCATATATGGCAACCCTGTAACCCTTAGTACCTCATCGCCTTCTTCTAATTACACTATTACATCATGGCAACCTTTTTCATTATTTATTAACCAAAGCGCCACATCACAATCAATAACTCCTGTGGCCCAGTTCAATACTTACTCAGTTACGGGCACTGCAGATGGGTGTAGTGCAACTGCCACTGTTACTGTTGAAGTAACACCTATTAACGAAGACGTATTTGTTGCCAATGCATTTACTCCTAATGGTGATGGAACCAATGAGGTATTATATGTAAGAGGTAATACCATTGCAGAGCTTGACATGAGAATATTCAACCAATGGGGGCAGGAAGTATTTGCCACAACGAATAAATATTCCGGATGGGATGGAAGAGTAAATGGCAAGCTGCAGCCTGTAGGTGTATATGTTTATGTCCTCAAAGCTGTCTTAAACTCCGGCAAGGAAGTAATAAAGAAAGGATCTGTTACGTTAATAAGATAGAATTGAGAACTACCCATCTTTCACTTCTCACTTTTCACTTCTCCCCTTTCACTACTCACCACTCACAGCTAATGCCTTATTCGCCAGCTGGCCACATGCTGCATCAATATCCTTTCCCCTGCTGATACGCAGCCTTACATTCACACGATGATTAGCAAGATAATCCATGAACTTCTGAGTGGCATCTTTCTCAGGCTTCTCAAAGCTTGCCTGGTCAATAGGATTGTATTCTATGATATTCACTAAGTGACAAGGTATCTGCTTATAAATCTTCACCAGGTCATCCGCATCTTTCATGCTGTCGTTAACTCCTTTAAAAAGGATGTATTCTAAAGTGATGTCGTTCTTTGTCTTTTCATAAAAGTAGTTGAGAGCATCTATCAATGCCTTGATGTTATTGGTCTCATTGATAGGCATTATCTCGTTCCTCTTCTCATCATTTGCTGCGTGAAGAGAAAGAGCAAGATTGAACCTTACACCATCATCTCCTAACTGTCTTATCATCTTAGCAACACCTGCTGTAGAAACCGTTATTCTCCTTGCCCCCATACCAAGTCCATCAGGCGCTGTAATGCGCTCTATAGCTTTGGTTACCTGCTTATAATTAAGCAATGGTTCACCCATACCCATAAATACCACGTTTGTCAGCTTTCTTCCATAAGCCTTTTCAGCAAGCTGGTTAAGAAGAACCACCTCATCATATATCTCTTCGGCTGTAAGGTTTCTCTTCTTATCCATATACCCTGTTGCACAAAACTTACAACTAAGGCTGCAACCTATCTGCGATGACACACAGGCAGTCTGCCTGCTTGCCTCTCCGTCTTTCAGGCTATCAGCTGGTATAAGTACACCTTCAGCAAACTCGTTATCAAATGTTTTAAACCTGGCTTTAACAGTCCCATCACTGCTGTATTGAACAGTATCCACCTTTACAGCTGGCAGGGAGAATTCATCAGATAGCTTCTGGCGCAGGTCCTTGCTCAGGTTGCTCATATCCTCAAAGGTGTGAGCATGCTTCTTCCACATCCATTCCCATACCTGCTTAACCCTATACTTCTTCTCTCCTATTGATTCAAAATAAGATTCCAGTTCCTCAAGGCTAAGGGTGCGTATGCTTTTCTTAGTAGTCTCTGCCATGGTGCAAAGGTACGACGGGCAGAAAGGATATTGGTTATCAGGGTTAAAGTTTAGGGATTTGTTGGGATAGATATATTATTAACCTAAAGCTGATCGACACCTTCCGCCTGCTTTCCTGATAGCGACATGATAGCTACATGATAGCTACGTGATAGCTATATGATACCTACCAACCTATCTGAATTTTGTTCATATTGACAAAATTTCATTGAATAAGACCTATTTATTCGGTTTACAACGGCAAAGGTCACCTAAAGGTGACTTAACGAGATGTGAGTGCACCACCGACCTACAAGATGTTGAATAAAAACCAGTGAAGTTTTTAAACCCTCACTGGTTTGATGATGATTATCAGTTATTAATTACCAGCTTTATTACCTGCTTCGTATTATCAGGAAGAACGATCTCTGCATTGTAAACTCCCCCTGCAAAGGTAAAAGGCAATTTAATTAAATGTGTACTGTTACCTCCATTGTGATTGATGACCTTGTCATACAATAATTGTCCCGCTGCATTATACAGTTTCATACTATAAATGCCTTGTGCTTCATTATTGAATTGAAGACTGATATTATTACCTACTATCGGGTTTGGATTTATAGTAATGGATGGCGCTGTATTACCCAACACAACTTTTACTATATTGGTATATCTCATCTGCCCTGATACATCAACAGCTTTGATGCGATAAAAGTTTACTCCATGATTTGGATTTGGATCAAGCCAGTTGTAAAGTGCCGAACCCGTTGCAGAAACATTGCTGCTGATATTCCCAAAGTTCATTCCATTCAGAGAACGCTCTACCTCGTAATGATGAATACCCGTTTCGTTAACCACTCTCCAGTCCAGCTGAATACCTGTAGGCTTTTGAGAAGCATTAAGGCTAAGAAATGTAACAGGTAACGGGGCATCAGTTGTAAATATGATCATGAATCGATTGCCTTGCGATGCGGCATCAGCATTCACAGTAAAGTCAACAGTTGTTGTACCATTAAGATCAACAGGGCTATCAGTGTTCAGATAGCTATCATGCAAATAAGCTCTTAAGCCAGGGTGATCTAATCCGTCTGTAATAAACTCAAAGCGGTAAGTTCTCTGGTAAAGGTCAGCGTTGAAGAAGATCGTGTCTGTATTATTTATTATGGGTCTTGCTTCAATTGCAAGCGACCTGTTCCCGCTATGCTGGCTAAGCATTTCAAATGGATTAATCGGCTTTAATGCATCAACATTATCCGGGCCAGCTGCGAAGCCATTGCCAAAAATGGCTAGCGTTCCATCTGCAAGAGAAGTACTTCCGTCACTGTTCACCCTGTAGATATTTGTTCTGAGCTGCTCAGGATTTGCCAAAGGTGTAAAAGGAGTAACTACACTACCTGCTAATTTATGGGTCTCACTGATCGTAATGCTTCCTGCCGAGCCGGAAGTATTTTGAACCAGGAAGGCCTGAGATGACTGAATATTCTGACCAATGCCTGCCGTAGGCGCAGGAGCAGCAACATAGGCCGCACCTGTCCATGTAAATGTTATAAATACACCGTTCGTCCAATATGGCCCTGTAATATTAGGATCAATGACGCTAAAAGCATCTGCAACATTTGTCTTCGTGATAGCATGAAAATCTATTGTGGACGCAAAGGGATTACCCACAAGGGTGAAGCCGCCTGCAGGTACAGATATTACCTGGTCTCCTGTTCTAAGGCTTCCTGTCGGGCGGAGTATTGTTGGGTCAGGAGGGGCTGTATTGTTCAACGGAAGTTGTACAGCACGTGAACCTCTGACAAATAATAAATAGCCGGAAGCGGTATTGATATTAACTCCTGAATTAGCAATTCCATTCCAGATGTCCGTACCCAACGAAGGGTTGCCTCCTCCATAGGTCAGCATGCTGTAATTGTTCAGATCAGTAACATCAAATCCGTTTGCAACAGGTGAAGGACCTGATATATGAGTACCAAAGCCCGGGCTAGGGTTATTATTGCTGGCAGGCCATGGGGTAATAGCAGTATTCACTACATTTTCCATGAATGCCTGTTTAACTGTTTGAGAAGAAACAACAGGGATACCTATCAGCCTCCATGCTCTGTGTGCAGGATAAAATCGCTGAACGGTGGCATTACCAGTAATAGTTCCGGTCGTAATACCCACTCTCGATGTCCCATTAGCATCTGAAAGAAGCGTAAGATTATTATTGGTAGTTAATGTTGCTCCTGAATTAACGATCAATGTTCCTACAGAGGCGCCAGCCGTTATTCCTAAAGCCGTGCCCAGTGCCATTGAAGAACCGGCATTAAGAGTAAGGTCATGAAGTATTTGTGCCCCCGCGGTAAGATTAATACTTCCGGCCGATCCTGCTATTATCAAATTAGAGGAGGTTGAACCGCTTAAGGTACCTGTTCCACTAACAGCCCCATTGATAGTAAATGTATTTGAAGCAATGCTAAGTATTGTGCCTGCCTGCATATTTATATTGCCTACTGTAACATTGGAAGAAAGAACCGGCATATAAGTTCCCGATCCTATGACCACATTATCGCCTGATGAAGGAACTTTACAACTCCAGTTAGAAGCAGTATTCCAGGCTGTTGAAGTTACCCCGATCCACGTATTCGCAGCAAAAGCTGCTGCGCTTTCATAAGCTCCCATATCAACTGTAACAAATTGTATCCTTGGATTTCCATCAAGGTCGGTTGTAACACCTCCGGGAATTAGGGCATTGCTGCCTGCATTTATAGCAGGAGAACAGACGCGAAGGCGATAGTTGCCACCCGCTTCATCAACAAATGAAGGGTCAACTGTAAGGTTCGGAGCAGATAGTGCAGCGCCTTTCACAAGGCTATAATTATAATTTACAGTTCCAGCACTTCTAATATGACTTGCCGCATTACCCCAAATAATGATATTTTTTAAAGTAGCAGTCGTTCCGCCTTCTAATGATAAAGTATTTCCCGTACTGTTGTAGCTGCTTGTTGTGGTGTTACCATAAAAAGTGCAATTAGTTATAGTGCCTGTGCCACTATAGAACATTATACCGCCGCCCCCATCATCATTGGTCCCATTTGCTGCGTTATTAGCAATAAGGCAGTTTGTTAGTAAAAGAGTGCTGGAGTATGCAAGTTGTAATCCCCCTCCTGTGCCTATTGTAGCGAGTCCGTTTGTCGCTATGTTATTTGATATATTTGAATTACTTATTTCGCAATATGAGCTTTCAATTTCCATCCCTCCTCCTCCTGCACTTCTACTAATATTACTCGTGATCGTACAGTTTCTAAGTGTATCAAAACTTCCAGTTGAATAAATACCACCACCGTAACCTAAAGCATCATTATTGCTTATAATGCAATTATTTGCTGTAAGAGTAGCACTAGCAAGAAGGATCCCTCCTCCATTTGTAGCAGTAAGGTTATTTGATATTGTGCAGCTATTTAGCGTAACTGTTCTTGTTGTTCCTCCCCCGCTTGTTTCAATATAAATTGCCCCGGCTCTATCTGTCGAGGTATTATTGGTAAAGGTGCAGTTATTAAATGTTGGTGCAATAAGATTCACTGCCCCAGCAGC
>Ga0163162_10005362_pt1 | contig 12378 bp, 10 predicted proteins | sample S55metaG_FD_115310 | JGI IMG/M metagenome (GOLD analysis project Ga0163162, IMG submission 115310) | Switchgrass rhizosphere microbial communities from Kellogg Biological Station, Michigan, USA - S5-5 metaG | ecosystem: Host-associated > Plants > Roots > Rhizosphere > Soil | place: USA...
ACTTGGCCGGGGCGTGTGACAATGTCTCCTGCGCGTTGAGCCATAACGGCAGAGGCTTTGTAGTCGTCAACCTGGTGCAGAAAGCCGCTGCGTGGGTACACGTTGCCCCATAGATTTAGGGACAGCCTGCTGCCGATCTCACGAATGCCAGGAATGAGGGATTGTGGGTAGACGCTTTCGGGGATGCCGTGGCGCCATCCGATGTAGTCCAGGGTGCTGAGCATGTTCGGCACGTAGGGTTTGCCGGCGCCAGCGCAGCTGTATCCCGATCCACTGGCGAACGCATTGAAGGCGGCGATACCTGGGTGGCCGATGATGTCGACGTTCTTGAAGATGGACAGATTGTTTTCGTGTTGATCGTTGGTGGTGCCGCTGCCACCCCCCTTTGCATTAGAGATCGGACTGCTCAGTGTCCTGACCTCGCTCCATGGATTCTCTCCGGTCGAGGAGTAGCTTGAGACAACAGCGTCGGGGACGTAATGGCGCACCTTTGTGGAGGTTTTGACCTTGCATCCGAAGTTGGTGCACCTCAGCCAATAGCAGGCGCCAACGACTTGGTATTCAAGACAGCTGGGAGATGTCACTGAAGGGACGATGGTGGCGGTATCCAAGGCGAGGCTTTGTGCGCAGTGGAGGATAGGGGCAATAAGGATGACTTTGAGGTGGGCGCGACGCCGCGTGCTGGCGCGCCTCATGGTTGAGCCTTTCGGTATGGCTGGGACATCGGAGAAGCAAGCGGTACTTTAGGTTCGACCGATATAACCCTATCAGTGACGTTCGAACGGACCTCGCTGAAATGATCAATCGTGACCATCGTTCTAGGGTCAGGTGGTGTGCGTGAGCTTTTGGGTTTCATCACGAGGGTCCAGAGAAAGATTTTCTGGATCCTCTACGTATATCTGTCAGAGAGCATCACGAAAACTGGTTCTCCAAGACCGTATTAAGTAACAGGCAAAGCTCATCGGTTTTGATTGGAGTTTCAGAGAACGCTTCTGCCCAGCCTGCCAGTACTCGTCCTCACTACGAGCTAAATACCCATCGTCGGATTGGTTGGCTTTATTTGCCAGGTGGCGATATATTTTAGCCATATGGCAGAGGAGGGCGATCATGATTTCCGCAAGCAAAGGCGTACAAGCGACCACATACGACCCAGCGCGGCCGCTACAACTGCTGTTTGGCGAAGGCAAAAACCTCAAGATTACGAGTGCGTTTGAGCTTCATTCGATGATGGAGAAGGGCTTCCCCTCTGAGCTGGTGATTGCGTTCGTCCAGTCATACAGCCAACTGCGAGATCACCATGTGTTTTCCAAGGTGCTCGGGCTTTCGGATCGAACGGTGCAGCGGCGTATCAAAAAACCTGAGCCGCTGACGGCGGAGCAGACCAACAGCACATGGCGTCTGGCTAGCGTATTGAGTAAGGCAGAAGAGGTGCTGGGGGATCGCCAGCAGGCGCTCAACTGGATGACCTCTCCCGCAATGGGGCTTGAAGGAAAAACGCCTCTTGATCTTCTGACGACTCAGATGGGGTTTGAGTTGGTCGAGGACTTTCTGACCCGTATGGAGTACGGGGTGTATTCCTGATGACGATAGTGCCAGGGAATGGAGAGCTGTATTTGTGGCGATTAGATCAAGAGAAGCATGCATCCACCTGGTCGTCCGGCATTGGTGCAGAAATCGCTGGCGGCCGGTGGAACTCTAAAGGGTGTAAGGCGGTTTACTGCTCGGCAGATCCGTCGACGGCGATTCTTGAGGTGGCCGTGCACAAAGGTTTTCAAGCGCTGGACACGATTCCACATGTACTCACCTGTGCCCGGGTTAAGGACTTCAAGCTAGTCCATCGGGTCATGCCCGACTCCGTGCCTAATGCAAATTGGCTGTTCCCGGGTTCACCGGGGCGAGGTCAGCAGCAGTTTGGTGACAGCCTCTTAGCAGAGCACCCCTTCGTGCTGATTCCTTCTGCCGTTTCCCGGCATAGCTGGAATGTGCTGGTGAATCCGTCTACAGCGGACGATCTGTTCGAATTGATCAGCCAAGAGCGTTTTGCCCTCGACACAAGATTAAACCCTCCTCAGTAGGTGCTTTGAGCAGAGAAGGAGGTCTCTGAGGGCTCGGCGACTGAAAGGGTTGTGTAGGTCGTGTCGAGATCAGACTGTATAGGAGGTCGGAGCTAGGTTGATTTATGGCTGATGAACTGCATGAACATATTCCGTTGCGTGAAGGCGGTCCATCAGAGATGGACATTTTGTTAAACCAGTCAATCCCTTCTTGGGAGCGCATGACTAAGCCTCGCACACTTAATGCCGGAGAATAATTTTGCTCAGGTTGTTTCCATACGGATGCTGATTGCTTAGGTGAGGTTCCACTTGTTTTGTCACCGCTTAGCGGGTTTGCTAACGCCAACTGATTAGGAGTGAAACTTGTGATGGACGACACGGCAGCATGACCTATGACTTCAGAAATCTTTCATCGGCGGACTTTGAGGATCTGGTCCGAGACCTAATTGGAAAAGAAGAAGGGCTTCGTTTCGAAGCATTCTGCGCAGGGCCAGATGGTGGTATTGATGGCCGACACGCGCAGGCCGTCGGGAAGGTCATCCTGCAAGCGAAGCACTATGAGGGGTCGCCGTTCAGCAAACTGACTGCCGTGATGAGGCGCGAACGTTTGTCAATCAATAAGTTGGCACCCACCCGATATATTCTAGCGACCTCTTGTAAGTTCACTCCGCTTAGCAAGAGCAAGCTTGCTCCACTCATAGGGCCGAGTTTGAAATCCGAGGCGGATATCTTTGGTCCAGAGGACATCAATGGCCTTCTCCGGAAATATCCAGATATCCTCAAGTCGCACATCAAGCTATGGCTCTCAGGTTCAGGTGTTTTGGAACGGGTCGTGCGTGCGGCTGCTCATACCTTTGCGGCGTTTATGAAGGAAGATATCGAACAGAAGGTTCGTGTATACGCATCAAACCCCAGCTTCCACGAGTCACTAGAGAAGCTTGAGAAGCATCGGCTTCTCATCATTTCCGGTCCGCCGGGTGTCGGTAAAACGACACTAGCCGAGATGCTTTGCTACGCCTTCCTAAGTGAAGAATGGGAGCTCGTTCCCATTCGCAGTCTGGAAGACGGCTTTGCTGCCATTGCTGACAGCAAAAAGCAGATATTCCTCTTCGACGACTTCTTAGGAAAGGTTGCCCTCGATCGAAAAACTCTGGCGCATAAGGATTCCGATCTAGCCCGGTTCATGAGCCGCGTACGACGCTCCCCGAATGCGCGCTTTATCCTTACGACTAGGGGTTACATATTCGAGGAAGCCCGCAGAGTCTCCGAATACCTTGGCGATCAGCACCTCGATGTGACGAAGTATGTGCTTGATGTTGGTATCTATACTCGCCGGATTAAGGCAAGAATTCTCTACAATCATCTTCTTGTATTAGAGACACCGCAGTCGCATATTCGGGCTCTATTGGAAAGCAATAAGCTAGCGGAAATTGTTGATCACAAGAACTATAATCCGCGTGTCATCGAGGCTATGACTGATGCGTTTCGCATTGGTGAGATCGACCCCGCGAACTACCCCGTAGCATTTATCGACGCCCTGAACAATCCAAGCCAGATTTGGGACACCGCTTTCCGGATGCACATCGATCATCGGTGCAAGCACCTCTTAATGGCGATGTTTTTTCTCTCGGAATACGTGATTCCACTCGCTACTCTTCGCTTATCTTTCAATAGCTTGCATACCGCGATGAGCACGGCATATGGCCTGGCCCACGGACCTAAGGATTTCGAAGAGGCTCTTCGCATTTTGGACGGGAGCTTCGTCAACATCATAAATGTCCGTGGGCCGTTGGTCTCTTTTCTCAATCCCTCACTAAAGGACTATTTGTCAATCTACCTTCTGGACACCGACCTCCTTAGTCGCCTTATTCCTACCGCAGCTTCTATCGATTGGCTGTGGAGGCTGTGGGAATTTGTTTGTACGCGTGGCTTTAGCGAAGCTGATCAAACGAAGATAGCCGAAGCCTGTATTTGCAAGCTGGAGATGATAGAAACGCGCCCTACTTGGCGCCCCCGAGCTGGTGACGCCCACTCACTCGAATACAATGATGCTGCAAACTCCAAACGACTCCAAATGCTGATGGACTGGTGGCAGCTCACGAACGAGCGGCTGTTCGCCGACAGTGTCATGGCGATTGCTCGCAATCCCCAGCAGGGTTTCAGTCCATGGTCGGATGGGAAAATTCTGGTCAAATTATTTTGTAGTCTGGGAGGAAGAGACTGCGGAAGACCTTTCATTTACGAAGCTGAATTATTAGAGCTCCTCGAAAAGGCAATCATGGACGCGATACGCTGGAGTTCGTGTGACATGCTCTCTACGCTCGTCGATGCTGTGGACGCAGCCGAGGGGCTGTCCGCAAACATTACTAGTGCCTTGCAGGAGGCTGTGCTCGAAGATTTTGAGGAGAACACCAGGCGCATTCGCGAGGATGATAGCGAGTCTTTCCTGTCGGACCGAATCGATGCTCTGAAAAAGCTTGCGCCGCGTTTCGGTGTGCCGGACGATGTGTTGAATAGCGCCGTCTCAGCAATTGAGGATCGTATAGAAGAGATTGAAGACCGAAGCAGTCGCGCCTCCTCTCCGAATTTTCCGTCGTCGAACAAATATGATCGGGAGACGTTTGATGACAGAGCCCTTCGCGATCTCTTCGCCCCTCTACTTGATCGCTAGGATAATTGTGATTAGCGGGGGGGGGGGCGTGTTTCTGTCCGTTCAGAATGCGAGTCTATCGATACACATTTAAAAATGTATTAGCTTATTAAGCACTGTCTGACGAGTAGCCAGGAGTTTCTTGCTTGGTGGTCGTTGGCTGGGAAGCGAAACGGGTTTGATACTCTGCTTGAAGTAAGACTTGCACTTTTCAAATCTGATTGATAAATTTTGATTTGCGAAAGGTAGGCGCACCTCACCCGTCAGTGAAAGCTGGAAACGGCACTACCTGTTGAGTTTTGATGCTAAAGGCCATGATTTTTTTCTAGGCCCAAAGTGGCGTAGGCGGGTGACGTTGCGAAATGGGCGGAGAAAAACCATGAGCACTATCCTCGATGTAAGCCCGTCTACGATTGACGGTATCAAGCGCAAGGCCAAATCCATTGGCCGTCAAAATCGAATCCCTTACCTGATGGCTTTGGACGTTGTATCTCAGCAGTCCGGCTATGAAAATTTCCATCATGCCAGGAGATTGCTTCAGCGTACTGAAGGTGGTCCACCGCGGCACAGTATTTTCATCTCAGCGTACTGGCGCGATACGTCTACGAAGCCTGCTTCTGCGGGGCTTGAAGTGCTTGAAATCAAGCTGCCCAGACCACTGATGCAGTTCTTAAGTAAGCATCAATGCAGCTATGCCCGGAATCTCGAGGGATTCTTTATCGAGTATTCCGATCATCTTGAAATGCGTTCGAACACCGAGAGTCGGGAGCGGGCGAAAGAGCGCTTGGTTCGTGCTGCTTTAACGCTGCAGTTCATTGAGGCTACAGGGTTGAGGCCGGTCACAAATCAGCTTCAGCGATCGGCTATGAAGAAAGCGAATGAGTTGCCTTCTACAGATCATGCTTCGAAGTGGGTATCTGAGGTTGCTGGTCACTGGCTCGTCCTGGACGAGCCCTACAAGGATGCAACTCAAGGTGCAAAATTAGCGACGCGAGAGGCATGGGTTGCCGCGAATGACCTCCACTGGGCCAGGTTAGATTGGAATGGCTTGTATAACCCGGGGGAGGCGGTGCCGCATATGCTCACCAACAATCCTGATTTGCTTCATAAAATGGTTCGGGTGGTCGAGAAGCTGTCAGATGACGCCTTGAAACTTGAAGGTGAATGGCGCATTCAGACTGACAGTTACTACGACCAGTTTGTCAGTCCTGCACGAAAGTCAGAAGGTAAGAAGCGAAAGCCTCGTCCTGGTACCACCTATCGGGTCAGCAATAATGCTGTCGAGCTCCAATGGCGCCCGGGATATCTGCCTCGCCAGCGCCCAGCTCAAATAATGAATATGAAAAATCATAAAAAGCTGGGTAGGACGTTGCAGTGCTTACACGTCTCTCGGATTCCCGATAGCGCCTACCAGCGGCTTTCGAGGCTTCAGTCTGAGCTTGAAGACTGGATGTATGCAGAGTATGCGAATGAACGGCGCAAAAAGATGGATCTGCATGCGTACTATGGTGCTGGAGACATTCAAGGGTACAAGGGTACTCCAAGAATACTCAACGCTGTCGATCGCGTACGCTCCATGCTGATAGAGAGCTACCCGAACTGTAAGCCATTGAGGGATCAGCTCAAGAACCTAGAAACGGCACGCTTGCAAATTGTTAGCATGTCTAGCTGAATCCCGTGCAACCCACTGGCAGGTGAGCTTGCCGGTGGGTTTAAGTCGCCCCTAAGAATCGCGGTACTTTCAAGCGTTTGATTCACTTCTGTCGGCTCGAGTGCCGAAATAGAGGAGATGGGTTTGGGGCATTAGTGCTTCAATTAGATGTAGACCTCCCACCGAATAGTTTCTCTACTGTTCGCCAGACAGCTGAAGCTGGATGCCTTAGCTTTTCAGCGATATCAAGGCTCGCAAAAATCAATGAGTGTTGGTCATCGAACTCGATGTCGCACGCCTGCAATTGTGTCCTCCAGCAGCGCCGCAGCTCTGCAATTTGCTCGCTATTGAGTTCCGAATAGCGGCCCTTGTGAGCAGGCAATCCAAGGGTTTCACGTCGAACTTTGATTTCCCGAGGGGTAAGCCCTGAGACGCGACGAATCATTTCTACGTTGGCGCCGAGTCGTAGCATACGATTCACATTGGCAATGTTCAGTGCGCTTTCATCTGTCTGCAGCAGGAGTCGATCAACTACCTCCTGATTCACCGTGACGGTGCACCAACACACCTGCGCGTGAACCAATAAGCTGACTTTTTCTGGTTGTTTGAGTGCTGCAATCATACTGGCGCTGAAACCCATCGCTTGGCAGCGGCGAAACTGGCCGTTGTGCATGTTTTGCAGCGCTTGGGCGATCATCGCCTGGTTCAACGGGTGGGGGATGAGCATACGTCCTCCGATGTGAATGCTGGCTGGGGGGAAGGCAAATCGATCAGTTTGGCGCGTGATCACCTTGGCGAAAACATGGACCGATTTGTGTTCAGGGGGCGCTGACCCTCCAACGGCCGGACTGAATTCAGGCGTGGTCGCTAAAGGACATTTTTCCTCTGCAGAAGGCGTAGAGGTTGTCCGGCAAGTCGTTTCGGAATTTCCTTCAGGTCAAGGCCGTAGCGGCAGGGGTTGAGTCATTGAAAGGCCTTCATCGGTAATTGTCATTGCAATGGCAACTTCACAATCGCAATTGCAATCTGGTTAGGTGTCTTTGACTCTGCGTCGCCCAGCAGCAAATTTGTTGTCCAGGCTGCGTTTGCTGATGCCTCTTACATGTCCACAGTGGGCCACAATTGTGGTTACCAGCGATTCTTGGTTCTCGAATACTGAGTATGGTTTTCCAGTAGGTGTCTGGCCAAAAATGACCTGCAGCATTGCTCCGATCACGCTCTCATAACTGCAGACACTGCGTTCGCTCAAGGGAGATTGCTCCTCAATCATCATCCGAAGTCTGTCTCGTTCTACGAGCACAGTAGAGTTGACTTCATCTTGCTGAGCTCGCCGTTTCTCTGCCTCTGCGAGTTGAATTCTGAGTGCCAGGAGCTCTGCTTTCATCACCTGGAAAGCTTCAATGCTGATGGCGGTGTGAGCCGACCGCTCGAGTGCATCAAAGAGAAATGGTGGTTTTTCTTCTGGAAAGAACTGTGTCATCCAGGCTTTGAGATCGTGATGACGGATCGTAATCAGGTCTTGAGGTACTCGTGTTCCGCGTGTGACCGATACGCCTAACTCGCCGTACGCAAGATCATCATTGGCGATCGCGTCGATGAGTTTTTCCATGCTCTGCGACAAGTGTGGCCAATGGGGAAAGGCGATGCTCAATCTTCGCGGTGAGTGATTGCCGGATCTAAGGATCCGGAGCTGGTGGTCCTGCAGTTGGCTCCATCTGATGGCGACTTCAATGAGGTAGTAGAAAGGTTTGAAGGAGTACTCGCACTCGCCTTTGTCATACATAGAATGCCTATGCGTATTTTGAAATGAGGGTTCGATATGCGCCTTGGAAGCACTATTTCGTTGGATGCCTGTTTTATCTGCTTCCAGGCACCGTTTGTCTGTCAGCAATGCTTCTGATTTTGGCGGAGGACAGTTGAGAGTTGGGTGTGGGTACGAACTGGCAAGGTGGGTTGTGTTTTACTCATCTGTGCAGAAACCATAAACACGTCGTTTCAGTACCTCGCGGTGTAGTAGAACGAGCAGGCGAGAACGGCCCTATGACGCGCCGTGTGACGACGCTGTGAAGGTCAGCTCTCACGGCTCAGGGTATCGTCCGTAGTCTCAGATAGGGCGCTGTGGCCTGGAAGGGCGCTTTCATTCGGTGACATATTTCATCTTTGAAGGTCCGTCTTCCTCAAAGATCATAATGGCGATCTAGGGTGTCTGACCCCAACGGTCTAAATAGTCAGGTGAGAATGTATAAGGAGAACACGAATGCCGGTGTATTCAGAGGACGATCGCGCATAGGCGCGCCAAATATGCAGCCTTGAGATACGTCGTATTCAAGAAGCTCTTACCGAAGAGCAAGTTAACGAGAAGGGTTGGCTGGCTTTGGGCTGTATCCAAGGCGTCTATGCACTGGGGGCTGTCGGTGTCGACGATCACTGCCAATTTATAAAAGAGCTTGCTGCCGCTGAGGTCCGGCGTTTGACTGAGCTGAGAGCCATTTCAGATCGAAGATAATTGTTCTTCTGATGACAAACGGTAGGCATTCCCATCACTCGTGCGGGATCTCGATTCAGAACGTCAAATTACTCGTCTGCTGCGTCGGTAGACCAGTTAAAGCATCTGTGATGTGGCCGTACGAAATGTGAACGTTCACGCGCGGGACCTTAATCAAGCTCGTGATTGCCACTACCCTTTTGCCGCTCCGAATGGGAGGGCGCACTGGGCATATTTGCAGCCGCTGCGAGGGACAAGGCTGCCCAAGAATACACTGAATCTGAGCTTCAGAAGCGTAGCAAGCCGACTAAGTCCATAGCCTCAAGTACTCCAGTGAGCCCTGAAGGGAGAACCGAGTCAGTTGGGCCAGTTATACCTGGTAGGACAACAGAGTCGGCTCAAGTGCCGCCGCCGTAAACGTTCTATACACAGGCGCATACGACCTATGCGCCTGCTGATTCATAGCGGCTTCGCACGGCCTTGTAGTAGGCTGTTTTTAGAAGAAGACAGCGATGACTAAATCAGTCAACGGTCTAGATAGTGAAAAAGGAGCAGTGATGTCCCGATTTGCATTTGGCAGCATTTTCACGACAACGGATGAGTTCGAGATCGAAGATCAGAAAGGCTACGGGTTCTTCGACTGGGAGGCCCATGGCGTCGTAGGTTACGACGAAGGGTTGGCGACATATTTCGCGAACTTAGAGGGTAGCTGGGGAATTGGAACGAAATACCAAGAGCTTCCTACCATAGCCGACTTGCAGCGCAGGCTTGTTGAAGCTTTTCAGGGGGCGGAGCTTCCGTTCAATCGAGTAGGGCTTGAACGACTAGCTCAGGGCGTCGAAGACAGCCCGACGATTCTGGCTCCATTTCAAGCTGCTTCCAAAAAATCTTAAGGGAATAAGATGTCCATCGTTTTGTATCATCAAGCAGGTCCAGATAAGTCCGCAGTTGATCAGGTTTTGAAACTGGTTGCCTCTTTTTGCACTGAACTCAGGCTTGATGCGATACCTGCCAGCAACGCTTTCTACAGTCTTTACCAGTGGGCGCTCGTTCGTGAGGTCGATTTGTATATTGAGCGAATTGGACACGCGAATGCACCGGCTGAGCTGCTCTTGGCATTTGATGAAGTTAAACGAGATGAAGTCGTGGGCTTTCTACTCTACCTTCCGGTGATGAGTCAGCCCGGTGCTTGTGGTGTTGGTTACATGGCTGTGAAGAGTTCCCATCAGGGATGTGGGATTGGAAAAAGCCTGCTAGTTGCAATGCTTGATCGCCATCCTCATGCCGAATTGACGTGCTCAGTCTCGAATGTGGCGTTTTACGAAAGCATGGGATTTAACGTGGTCGGCACTCACAGCTCTCAAGTCGCGATGAGCACCAGAACGCAAGCAACAGATGGAGAAATATTGCTGATAGATTCAAGATCGATCCTTGGTTCTGCTGAGGCACGGCAACGTCAAATGGAGCTGGAGCAGCGGTGGGGCAAAAAAGAGATGCGCTACGCCATTCAGCAGTTTCAACGTCATGTTTCCAAGCTGGTCCATCAAACCGATTCATTTGTGAAGGAGCGGCTTGGGCGATAGAAAGGGGAGCGAAGCTACGTCGTAGCAATGAGAACGCTACGACTCTCATCGCTCATTTATTGTTCGAACTAATCGGGGGCGCTGAGCGACGTTGAGAGGCGGTTATCGTTTAACCATTCACATCTAGATGTTTTCGGGAAATAGAAGGATCTATGACATGGCGGTGACTCAGGAAATTATTGATGCTATCGACACTCTCTGGAAAATCCCGGCGCCGGGCCCTGACAACATTCATTCTGATCCAGCTTTTACAACCCTCATTCGACTGTATTCCGAGCAATATAGACTGCCCGCAAATCCGTTCGGATTAAGCATGAGCCTGAGTTATGCGCTACGGTCCTTAGGTGCCCCATGTCTGCAGTCTTCGACTGCTCCAGGTGGACGTCCGACCATGCGCGGGATCGCCCATAGGCTAGATGACGCTTTTACTCGCAAGAGCTTCAAGCGTACGTACATTTGCCCTTTGGACTATGCCGATGACCTTCCTGCTTTGATTTTTGGCAACGCGCAGGTTCGACGTTTTAGTGCGACGGAACTGGAAGAGCTTTTTGATGAACAGCGCCTCATGCGGCATTTTCAAGGATGGAGACTGGATTCATTGAGGTTTTCGGAGTTTTTTTGGCTTGTGATTGAAGAGGACGTACAAGTAGAAAAAGACCTTGCTGTACGCTTATCCCCATTTTCTCATCACTGGTTTGATCGGGACCTTGGGGCGATTGATCCGCATCAAAGCCGTTTTCCGCTGCCAGTTGAAGACGCTCTGTTTTTTCTAATGCTCGGCCCTTGGGAATCGTGGGCTGCCCTGAATGAGGTGGACTGGCGAGGTTTCAAAATTCGCTGGGTCTACACGTTGGATGAAGATTTATTCACTGCTCCATCAAAACCACCGAGTGCTGATAGTCTTTCTTGGGAACCTCATATCTACGATTCAGGCTGGGGGGAGGTAGTCGAGGATGAGCGACGCATTGTCTATGAGCTTTCTGGAAATGCTCACTCTCAACTACAGACTTTGGATCGCAATTACTGGGAAAAATTAGTTTCTGCACGCTCAACACCGCTCTTCGAAACACCAGTTGAACACTTTTTTGTACGAGCTTTCTTGTCAGATGGTATCGACGAGTTTATGGCTCATCTAACGGTCATAGAGGCCGCGTTTGGGCAGCAGAGCGATCATGATCGGAAGGGGCGATCGAAAGACGATCCGATGCGGGGTGCCGGAGCTACTAAACGTGTGGCGGCTCGGTTGGCTGCCGCGCTTAACGAGGCAGAGGTAATTGAGGCTTACGAAGAACTGTTCAGTCTTAGGAGTGCATTCATTCATGGGCGCTCTGGCGTGGATAAAATTTCTACGGAGACTCGCGTTCTTGCCCGAACGCTTGCAAGAAAAGCTGCGACAGCCCTCATTTCACTAGCTGGCTCCCCAGACATTTCTCGTGAGTCAGTGCTCAGCGATCTTCTGGTAAGCGGTGCAGTTCTGTAACGCAACTTTAAGCGTCTCTGAGGCACTTTGTTGATCGAAGCGAAACTGCCGGTGAGGACGAGTTACGGAGATTGGTGCTGGGAGGGGGGCTCAGACTCACGTAATTCCCCGCTTACGATCAATGGCTTTTGCCATCGCCATCGCAGCGTCCAATTCACTGATGCCGTGCTCATTCATCAGCCTATGTCGTTCCGCTTTTTCCTCCGGCTCAGTCATGGCCATCGCCAGGTACAAACTTGGTGGCACGGCCCTGAAAAGCACCTCCGTGGACTTCGACAGAATGACGCCCTCCGTAAATTTCCCCGACTCTTTACGCGCTGACAGCATCAGCTTTTTCTGAGCATCATTCAGCTCGCGAAATCTCGCGATTTTGTTCACCTCATCCGGTGGCATGTTCAAGCAGATCCACCACTCAATCATGTTCAGCATCGGCTCTGCCGCTTTCGGTAAGTCATCGATGTTCTGCGTGGCCAAC
>Ga0163162_10005363_pt1 | contig 12377 bp, 11 predicted proteins | sample S55metaG_FD_115310 | JGI IMG/M metagenome (GOLD analysis project Ga0163162, IMG submission 115310) | Switchgrass rhizosphere microbial communities from Kellogg Biological Station, Michigan, USA - S5-5 metaG | ecosystem: Host-associated > Plants > Roots > Rhizosphere > Soil | place: USA...
ACTACCAGGAATATCCCCTTAAGTAAGATTCAGGATGTCACCGTATCAGCCACCATCCCACAGCGATTATTAGGCTTCGGAGATTTGATTGTGGATAACGCAAGTGATGTAGGTGGCTCGACCGTTCTCCACAACATCAATAAGCCACGACAACACGCTGATCTGCTTTTGCGCGAATTAAGACGGTGGCATTAAACTCGATTAAAGTCGGAACTAGAACGGGCGTGGGAACATCTAAACAAGCTCGGGTTCTAACTAAGCTCTTATGTACTCAACGTTTACCAGATATATCTCCGTTTTTGCGTTCATAATCGCCTTTGTAACCGTAACTTGTGCGCAAGTTCCCGAAGAACTCAAACAGGTACTCTCGCCGAAGTTTGATAAGTTTTCCCAGACTAGTTCACCAAAGGTAATTGATAAGACTCTTGATCCGCGTGACTTCGGTGGAGTTCCGCCCGTTGCAGCGGAGTATCGTTCACCTACTGGCGAAAAATTCGAGGTCAGCCTTTTTAGATCTCGCAGCGATAGCGACTCGTATTCTGCTTTGACGCACGCAGCTAGACAGGCTGAGGGGTCAACTCAGCGGCCAACTCAGCTTAATCGTGAGTTAGGCACGGCGAGTTTCCGCATTCCAGGTCAAATCTCATTCTTCAAGGGATCGTCGGTGGTTCATATATCAACGAAATCGGGTAAAGACTTTGACCCGGTCGAAGACGGAATCGCGTTGGCGCGTGCAATTGCAGATCGAATCGATAACGGTGAAGGAGATATTCCACCCCTTGTAAAGCACCTGCCAGATCCCGATAAGAGTGAGAGTTCAGCAGTCTACTTTTCGAAATTCGATGCTCCGGGCACGATACTCCCCGGCCAGGCGGTTTTGACCGTGTTGGATACTCACGGTGATGCCGACGCCGTAATCGCGCGAGTTGGTCAAAGCAGAGTTCTTATTGTGGAGTTCAACACGCCCCAGCTAGCCACGGATAACGATCAACGGATTGTCGCGAAAATCCATGAGCTCTGGAATCAGGGACTACCGGCACCGACTGCATATCGACGGGTTGGTAATTATTCGGTAATGGTCTTCGATGCTCCTGATCAGAAGACGGCCAACGAGTTGATCGATCAGGTCAAATACGAACAGGTGGTCCAGTGGTTGGGTGAGAATCCAAATATTCTTAAAGAGGCGCAACGACGTTACGTCGATACAACGCTTGGAGTATTCATCGCTGTATTGAAAGCGTCAGGCTTTGCTGCGGTTGGATGTCTCGGTGCTGGTGCTTTGATTGGGGCGCTATTGTTTAGTAGGCGGCGTAATCAACAGAAACAAGTTGAGGCGTTTTCTGACGCCGGCGGTATGTTGCGACTGAACCTGGACGAGTTGACACCGAAGAGCCGAGGGTTGGGTTGTGGCGGGGATGGGAGTTAAATAGGGCCTATTGGACTTATAGGACCTATTTCCCTATTTGACAGTTTTTTCCAAAACAAAAAAGCGCGGCGACAAATGTCGTGCGCGCTTCTTCATTAAACCGGTTCTTAATTGCGGGCTGCTGATTTTTCCTGGGAGGCTCCCCCAAGCCCCGTCAAGACGTCAACCAGCAGCACCGCTATTTTCGCCCATCCACTGCGTCACAAACGCCACTCTGTTCCCCCAAAGAGTCAAACGCTTGCTGTATATCCTGTGAGAGGATGCCTCCCCCAAAGCCTCCACTCACCGCAGTTATCTGAGCCTGACCCGATTTACCCTCATCTACCCTTCTTGTTCTGTTCTTCATATTGGCAACGGCCATGCCATGGACCTTCAAATTCAATTTTTTTGCGATTTTCTTCGGATGTTTGCGAATTGGGAAATAATTGGCGTGGAGTCGACGTCGCATCCTGCGTACATTTTTCGTACGAAAGGAGTGTACGAGCGACCGATAATCGCTCGGATCTCAGGAAAAAGTGTGTCCGATCAGGGCAGTCCAGCTATCAGGGCGTCGATATCTTCAGCGTTATTGTAGAAGTGAGGCGCGATTCTTAGGCGGTCTCCACGCGGCGCAGTAATGATTCTTCGTTGTTTGAGCTTGGAATAAAGCCCCATAGCTTCAAGACCGCCCTTATGACGGATGCAAACAATTTGCGACTGTTCGTTTTCCAATCGTGAGCTCACAATCTCGTAGTTTCTCAAATCAAGTTGTGAGCAAAGATAGTCAGAGAGCTCCTCAAGGTATTTCTGGATGCGACGCACTCCTTGATGTCTAATCAATCGGAGACTGGCTTCCAGCCCATATAGCAGGGCCGCCGGACCGGTGCCTGTCTCCCACGCCAGCGCCCCTTGATTCCAACCCTGATCCCAATTGAAATGGTCCTCTGGGTGGGGCACGCTCACCCACCCCACCAAAGTGGGTTCGATCCTTTCACGTGCTCTATCAGACAAGAAAAGATAGCCCGTGCCTTCCGGACTCAACAGCCACTTATGACCCGCTCCCGCCGCGACGTCAATAAGTTCGCCCTGCACGTCCGTCGGAATGACTCCAAGTGCCTGGATTGTGTCTACAACAAGTAGGGCGTCATGTTTGCGCGCAAGCGTTCCAAGGCGTTCGAGATCGACTCGAAAGCCGGAAGCGAACTGTACGTGACTGATTGCGATGATGCGAGTGTGTTGGTTTACAAGTCCGGCGAGTTCGTCGAGATCTATCCTACCGCTGTGTTCCTCACAAGTTCGCAGCTCCACTCCGGCAGTTTGTGTTAAGCGCAGCCAGGGATAGATGTTTGAAGGAAATTCGTTTTTGAACGTGACGATGTTATCGCCAGAGCGCCAGGTCATCCCGTTGGCCACTGTCGAGAGTCCGTCTGAAGTGTTGCGAGTAAACGCGACCTGTTCCGGGCGGGCATTAAGAAGTTGGGCCAGTAATGCTCTTGCACTTTCTTTGATTCCGAGCCAGTCCCTGAAGTTCAATGAGCCATTTTTGTGAACATCTCTGAGTTGGGATTCAACCGCTTCGAGTGCAGGGATAGGTAGCGGCGAAACCGCGGCGTGATTCAGATAGACAGCGCGCTGGGTAATGGGAAAGAGGGCGCGCAATTCCGGTGTCATAAATAAGTGTGCAGTTTGACTAAGGCGTAAACGGATGACCGTAGAACTCTTTATACAACCAGCCCAAGACTCGTGCCTCGGCCGTACAAAGCGTCTCGATCCAGCAGTTAATCAGGAATTCGTTGCGCCCGCGTTCAAAGGGTATTTGTTCAGCCTCGGTCACGATTGAGGTTGAAGTCTTAAGGTCCAAATTGTAGGCTTCGGCAGTGGCCTCGTTAGCTTTAGCGGCACAGTCCAGTGCGTTCAATAACTGGCTGATCCATGAATGAAGCTGGCGTTCCGTGGTATTTTCGCCGAGAGCCTGGATGATTCCAATAGCGAGTCGATCTTCAGCCTTTTGAAACATGAAGATCTCTTCGCCTGAAGTCTGGCTCTGTTGCTGCTTCCACTGGAAAACTTCTTCGACGGATGGATGTCTTATAACCGCGACGCGCTGATCGTAATTGAGAAACCAATCGATGACGTCAGGAATTGAATCCAATATGACCTGGCCATTTGGGTCTCTGGCCAGAGGTGGTTCTTGAACTTGATCGTTATTTCTTTCGGGTGATGGCTGCGACATTCTCTAGTTGTTCTCTTTCAGTGTGAATGATGCTCGGATTTCACCGACCACGTCACCTCTCCTGTTTTTTACGGGAAAGAATGCGTAGCGTGAAACGAATTCTAACGATTCGTCATGTAAAACTCCGAGTTGTCGCAAGGCCTCAATTACAACTGTTGGGCGCGCGCGATGATCGTCACCGTCTTCAATCTTCAATGCCAGTCCCAGTCCGTTCGGCCATTTCTCAGAAGGTAATACTCCCGCTGTGTAGACTCCCTCTGCACCGACCTTCGAAACAATCCTGCCCGGTGATGAGCGCATAATCTCGGTGTCCAGGCGATCTTTGGTTCCACCAATCAGCTCAGGAAATGCAGTCATCACTTTGACAATGCGGTGGCACGAAGCTCTCGTCGTTTCGTCAATCTCTGAGGACGGCGAGACGAGTTTCGCGAACGCTAAGGCCATCGCTTTCATGGTGATTCCGAATACAGGGACGCCGCAGCCGTCCACCGCGACCGCAATATTCTGAAGAGCCACTTTGGAAAAAGTGGCGATGGTCCGAGCTATCCCAATCTGAACGGGATTTTCGGGGCTATCGTAGGTTTCAGTTGGAGCGCCGAGGTATTTAGCGAGTGCCAACATGCCCGCATGTTTGCCGGAACAATTATTTTGTAGGACGTTGGGCTCTTCGCCCCGCTCCCGGAGGTCTCGTGCTACTTCCTGACTGTATGGTTCGTGAATTCCACATTTTAGTGCTTCGGGACCAAGGCCGATTTTCTTCAGCATCGAAGCGGCGAGTTCGGTATGAATTGACTCACCGTTGTGCGATCCGCAGGCGAGGGCGACCTCGCGGTCATTGAAATCAAAATGATCAGCAGCTCCGGAAACCAGAAGCGGTAAAGCCTGAAAGGGTTTGGCCGATGACCGAAGGAACGTCACGTTTTCGGGAGCGCCGAGGTACATAACGATTCGCCCCTTAGGTTCGACGGCAACGATATGTCCCCGGTGACGAGATTCAGTGAGGCCGCCTCGTCGGACCTCAACTAGCGGTTCGGCGAAAGGTATCTGATTGTTGGCAGACTGCTGAGATGACATGGTGATCGATGAAGGGGATGTTAGCAGAGGTTAGAGGCTGGAGGTTAGAGGCCAGGCGTCAGCTGAATGGGGATGAGCCGGAGTTTATTTTCCATTGATCATTTTCCATTGATCATTTCCCATTTTTCGGAATGATTGCTTGATCGTAAGGGAATAGTGAAATAAGTGTATCGCTGAAGATCTTAAAAAATGGAAAATGGAAAATGGAAAATGGAAAATAGAAAATAGAAAATGCCCTCCCCTCTTCTGACCCCTGAGCCCTGAGCCCTGATCCCGGCCCCAGACTCCTGGCTCCTGACCAAACAAAAAAGGCAGCAGGAACGAAACCTTCTGCCTCGGCTCTGTTTATATTGTGTTTTTAACTATTTCTTCGCTGTGTGGGACGACCGTTTCTTTCCGCCTAAACTCAATACCGTAAGTTTAACGTGGCGTTTTCCAAATCGCATTGCTTCTCGACTGCTGGCAGTCCAGATGTCGATTCGGCGTCCTCGGACCATTCCGCCTGTGTCAGCGACCAAATATTCTCCACTCCAGTCACCGGCTTCCAATTTGACGCGAGATCCCAATGGTAAAACTCGAGGGTCTGCGGCGATGATGCCTTTGCTGACTGGTTTTCCGCTGGCTGTCCGGCCTTTTAAGCTGTACGCAGTAGCCACATAAGACGTAGGCGGAACTTCAAATTCTTCCTTCTCGATCAAAGTCGCTTCACTACGAGCCAGGGCTTCTTCCGAAGTTGCTTCAGACGAAGACGTCGCTACAGTAACTTTTGGACTGACCAGGATCTCCTTTTGTCTTTGTTGGATTTGAGAAGGAAGAGTTTCCGCGGAAAGCTTGTATGCGGAAGGGATTAAAGAACCACTTAGAAGTGCCGCACAAAGGAACGCACTTCCGCTAAGGATAGTATTAAATTTCAATTCGGGTCTCCTGTCCGATGTTTTTGGTTTACCCTTCAGCGTCCTGCGCGAGTCCGTTCTTTCCTATGACTCGTCCCCTGGCTCTAGGAGTCACTGCGACGTCAGCCGAGGTTGGGGGCTTGCATCCTTGATGCGGTGCGCTGAAAAGCTTCTAAGTTCTGTAAATGACTAAAGCGAGCCAGATGCCCGCTTTTTCAGTTTTGAGGCTAGCACACGGGAACAAACGGAGTCTAGGCTGGACAAGTCAATTCTGTGAGGGATTTGACACCTTTGGACGTAATTGCTGAAATACGGCGACTTATCCGGCCCTGATTTTTTTGATTTTGGGTGCCCAAGAGAGTCTAGAGGGGTTTAGAAAAAGTCAGACGCGCCCAGTGCTGGCGGCTGACGGCTCGGTTGAATTCGACTTTTGTGCAAGGCCGTCGTCTAGAGACTTAGGAAATTTTGGACAATCTGCTCGCCTTCGGGGTGGGTTTCGTCGAACAGTTCCGGGTGAAATTGGACTCCGAAGAGATGCCGCCCCTTCTGTTCCATAGCCTGAATCTTGCAAGTTTCATTTGATGCCGTTTTGTGGAAACCCTCCGGAAGCTCCTTCACTTCGTCACAGTGGTTATGCCAAACCGTTAAAGTGTTGGGTAATCCTTTGAAGAGTCCTTCACCGGTATTTTCGATCGGGAGGAAACCGCGTTCGCGTTTTGCGCCCTCGTAGCCTTGTCCCGGCTCTAATCTTCCCATCAATCCGACTTCAGCACCGTAGGCCAGGGCGATCTGTTGATGACCGCCACAAACGCCTAAGATTGGTTGGTTCGCCTGTTTGATTACGGAGTAGATACCGTTCAAAGCTTCAGGCGAGTACATGTGCCAGGGGTGACTTTGCCCGCTAAGAATGATGTGAGATGGGCTGAGGCTCCGAACTCGTTCGAGCGAGACGTTTTGAAAAGGTTCAATCAAGATTTCGAGTCCGGGAATTAAGCGACCGAGAACCGCTCGAAGTTCTCTTGGACTCGCCCCCTGACCGTCAATTGTGTTGTCTACCAGATAAACCAGCACGTTATTTCAGACAGTAAAGGTCACCGTTAAAAGCCCCAATGTAAATTCGGCCGCCAAGTATTGCCGGCGTTGCGTTGATATTATCACCTAACTTCAGCTCAGAGATTTGTTGACCATCGGCAGCAGAAATCACGTGAAGCCAACCCCCTTTGTCTCCAAAGACGAGGCGGTCATCGACCAAGGGTGAGGTACCCCAAATTGGGCCTCTCGCCCGGTAGCGCCACACCAACTCACCCTTGTCAGCGCTTAGACAATATAGATATGTGTTGCTTGAGCCAATGTAGACGCGGTTATTTGCAACTATTGGACTTGCCCAAAAGCCGCTACGATCTTTGGTCTTACCGCCTTGGGCTCTGAATTTCCAGACCGGTTCACCATCCGCTGCTCGGAAACAATAGACGTAACCATTCTCGGCTGCCGTGTAGATAAACCCATCGGCAAAGGCGGGTGTCGAGTCGGAATCCGCTCCAATTCGAGCTTTCCAAAGAGTGCTGCCATCGGCAAGATTTAGACAGTAGAGATCGCCTTGTTCGGTACCGATGTATACCCGGCTTTCGTGAACTGAAAAGCTACCTTCCATCGAACCGAGTCGTTCAGTCTTATAGACAACCGACCCGTCAACCAAATTTAAACAGTAGAAAAATCCATCCTCGCCACCGAAGTAAACGCGATCGCCGATCACGGCAGAGCCGCAGTCAACTTCAAAACCTGTCATGAATTTCCAGATTAACGTCCCATTCTTACGATCCACGCAGTAGATGAAATGGTCGAGCCCGCTCGCAATAATTCGATCTCCAGCAATGACCGGAGTCGCTTTCAAACTGTCATCCGTCTTAAAGCTCCAGACCACCCGTCCATCGTGAATATCCAGACAATACAGATTGCCGTCAGCCGAACCAAAGTAGACGTACTTGTCATCGACTGCGGGTTGTCCGGGCCAACTTGAGCCGCCCCATGGATCTTTGTGGAGCCGGCCTTTTATGAATTGCGTTTGAAATTGCCAAACGATCTGAAGCGGCTTGTCTGAGAGTGGGCCAGTGCCAAAATTATTTCGTGAAGGGCTGCCAAGCCACATTGGAATCATAGCCGGCGGTTTTGGAGGAGGCGAAGGTTTAGCTTCAGTTTCCTTTACAATTTTGCCCGCACAGCCGGACCCAAGACACAATGCAACCGAGAGAAGCGCGGCGATTCCGAATTTGGGTGACGAGACAAACAGCATGTCCGCCAAACGGGGGAAGTTCATCGGGGGGAACCTATTTTGAAATGTTCAGACGAGCGTGATCTTGAGTCAGACTCACCCTAACCATTCGCCTCGATAGACTACAGCAGCACTTGCAGTGATCACAACTTCGTCGTCATCGCGCCACAGGATATTCGCCTCTCCTCCAGGCATTGATACGTGGACCTCTTTGTCGGTCTTGCCGTTAATCATTGACGCTACGGCGCCCGCGCACGAGCAGGTTCCCGAGGCAGAAGTTTCACCAACCCCACGTTCCCAGATGCGCATTTCCAGCGACTTACGGTCGATAACCCGAATAAAGACCACGTTGGTACGATCGGGAAATTGTTTGTCGTTTTCGATAGCTTTTCCTAAGGCTCGCCAATCCAACGCAGCGAAGTCATCGACAAAGATGCAGCAATTGGGGTTTCCCATTTGCAAGGCTGTTACTGGTACAGCTTTACCACCAATCTCGAGCGGATAATCCATGACCATTTCTCGCGAGCCGTTCACAATCATCGGGATCGAGGCGGGGTCGAATTTCGGCTTACCTAACTGTGATTCAAAAATATATTGTCCTGGCCCAGGCTGGTCGCGCAGAAAAAATATCTTCAATCCAGTACGCGTACTGAGTCGAAGTTTTGGTTCACTCCAACTGCCTGTGTAATAAAGATAGGCGACAGCGCAACGAGTTCCGTTTCCGGATAGTCCTGCTTCGCTGCCATCTGGATTAAAGATGCGGCAATGAAAATCGGCCTCATCAGTCGTAATTTTGCTAATAATTGCGATGCCATCGCTTCCCGCGCCGTAGTGTCGATTGCAGATTCGCTTAGCGAAGTCTCCCAGATCCTTGACGCCGACGAGCGCCGGCTCTTCGATTACCAAATAATCGTTTCCCAAACCATGGAACTTTGTGAATCGTGGATTCATTTTTAGTTAAGCCGGCCCCTCTCCAAACAATCTCTTCAAACGACCGGTCAGCACAGGTTCGATGTTGAGGAGTCGTTCGTAAACCGTTAGCTGTCCACGATGGTACATTTCATGGCTCACAGCGAAAGTCAGGAAGTCGTTTTTGGAGGTTGGTTTTCCGTCGAACCGGTACATGCCCTGGTCCAGCTTATTGTTATAGCCGCTAATCGTTGACTCGGCCGCTTCCATACTCTTCTTCAGCAATTCGAGCAACCCTTCTTTATCAAGCACTTCCCTTACGCCGGGTGAATATTCCTGGTTGAGTTCGGCAAACGAGCCTCGCTTCAAATTTGTGTCGTCACGACAAGTTTCCCCCACCAGAAACTGCTGCGATTCAACGATGTGTTGCAGCAATTCTGCGATGCTTCGCGTGTCGGGAGTTGCGCGAAATGAAAACTGGTCCGCCGGAATCATTTCGACCTCGCTAATCAAACCTCTTCTAACTTCTTTCCATAAAGTGATGATTGTTTCGCCAGGCATGTATTAACTCCCTTCGCACTGACAAAGAATTATAGACTGATGATCAGGAGTAGTTACGACGATCGTCCGTCGAATGAAGCGAGGAGCAAGGCGATCGGATCGATGCAGACCGTGCGCGGCTCGACGTCGGACGGATAATTATTGACCATGATCGAGAATGCCAGATGCTCGCCCGCAACAGTCGTGACGTAGCCAGCGAGGCTTGCGGCAGAGCTAAGCGAGCCAGTTTTTGCCCGCAGGTTATTTTGAGCAACGGTATTTTTCAGCCGATTTTTGAGCGTCCCGTCAACGCCAGCGATTGGCAACGCATCGCGAAAGACACTCGCATAACGATGGCGGTTCATAAAGGTCAGAAGTTCGACAGACGCCTCGGCGGTAATCATGTCGTTTCGCGATAGTCCTGAGCCGTCGCTGAGGACTAAAGACTCAGGACGAATTCCGATTGTCTTGAGAAAACCTTTTACGGCCTCGAGCCCGAGGTCTTCCGAGGTTTGTAGATCTTGCTGGGGATTTTCCGCCGGCACCATTTTGCCGAGTGTTCTCAGGATCAATTCAGTATATAGATTCTGACTCGGCTTCAGCGTCTGAGCCGCGATAACACTCAACGGAGGTGATTGCAAAGTTGTGATTTCAACTTGTGAAGCTGATAGCGTGCTGGGGAATGCCGCTGACGAAACGCTTTCGGTTGGTCCTGAGGCCCGTGATTTACCAGTTACAACCACACCCTTTTGGTTAAGAGCCGCGCGCAGCAAATAAACAAACAACAGTCCCGGGTGAGAAATGCCGATGCCTCCCGTGTAGCCTCGATCATCCAGAGCAATTGTTCCGCTGATTATGATTTTGTTTTCACCAAGACCTCGATGAACAGTGATCTGCCGTCGAGTTCCTCGGCCTGCTGTGGTGACTTCATTGACAATCGTAAGGAGAGGATCGGGTGGGCCAGTAGTAATGTTGGCCCGTGAACCGATTCCGGGTCCCGGCTTCACGAATAGATCGAGCGCGTTGTCGTTGATTGTCAAAGGCGTTACTTCAGCGCCGTAATACCAGGTTAGGTCTTCCCAGTCCCAACCCGATCCGTACTTTGGTCCAACGAAATATGTTTCATCGCCCACCAGATCGCCTTCAACTCGCTTCACGCCAGCAGCGACAATACGATTCGCAAGTTCATCGATTCCCTTCATGTAGTCGCCGTTGTTGAATCTTGCGGCGATGGATGGATCGCCCCGTCCGAAGATTGTTAGGTCGCCTTTGACAACGCCGTCAGCGCCTGGTTTGGACCGCGCATAAACAGAAGTAGTGAAGCGAAAATCCGGACTCAAACGATCGAGTGCAGTGGCAACCGTGTAAATCTTCATATTCGATGCAGGTCTGAGTAGCTTTTGAGCGTTTTCCTCAAAAAGCACTCTGCCGCTGTCGAGAGAAGTTACTTTTACCCCAACTATTGCCGACGATAACTCTGGTTTGCGCAATATCTCGGCAATGCGAGCCTGTAACTCGCCAATAGTTCTGGTCGACGCGTTGGTCCTGGGTGCTGGTGTAGCTGCAGGAGGCTCTATCGGTTGCGCGGGACCGAGTGGGACTGGCGTGGGCGAAGCGGCTGGGGCGGGATTAACTGTGGGCGCCGGCACCGGCAAAGTTTGGGAAGTTGGTTTGGTGTCGGATCGTCGTGCACGTTGACCCGCGTTGAGGAGTGACCCAGGATTCAGAGTCGTTAGGGTGAGGGTAAAAAGCAGGACCAGACTTGTTGCCAGTGAACCTTTTGTACTCTTCATTGGTTGATTCGAATTCAGATTTTCCGAGTTACTAACGCGGTTGTTGTGTTACTGACTCAGGTCGAGTCACTTGCCAGCGGACTTACGCTCGCCAATGGTCGTTAGCTTTCCCATCAATTCGATGAATCGAGGGTCATCGCGAAGCTTGGCCCAAGTAGGATCGTTCTCAAAACAACCTCTGTTCTCGTTTCCCAGGGCAATAGAGCGAGCCAGCCAGGCGAACGCTTCATCGCGCATTTCTTCGAGTGCATACACCGAAGCAATTGAGTAAGAAATGTCGGCATCTACTTCTCCATTGCGCTTCACGTTGTCGTTGATTTGCGCGAGTGCTTCCTCATGCCTTCCCTGAACGCTGAGAAACATCGCCAGAAATGGACGGATACCATGCATGTTCGGATGTTCGTCGACAATATCGCTCATCAGGGAGGCTGCCTCGTCGGTTCGACCGGTGTAGTAAAGCGCCAGGGCGCGGAACGTTCCGACGAGTGGGTTATCCGGATCACCAGCGTTATCAAGCTGCCGGAATGTTTCATCGAAGTTTCCCAGGTACATGTAGACCAAGGCTCGACCATAACTCGCAACCACATGCGCCGCGGGATCCAGTCTTACGAGCCGATCGTAGCTGCGTAATGCCCTGCCGTACTCACCATCGAGACGATGAAGCATCGCCTTGACGAAGTGGACCACTCCTTCGTTTGGAGCTTCACGTCTGGCGCGACTTACTTCCTCGCGAGCTTTTTGTTTTTGGCCGCGCCAGAGATACACGAATACCATGAGCATTCGAGCTTCGAAGATGTTGTTGTCGATGGAAAGCGCTTTATTAAAAGCTATCTCGGCTTTCTCGTAGTCTTCTGCGCCGCCGAATCCTTTCAAAACTCGATTAACGTAGGCTGCGCCCAGACCGTCGTGAGCCAGCGCAAAGTCAGGATCGAGATTGATTGCGGCTTGAAAGTGTTGGATTGCGCCGTCGCAATCTTCCGGAGCGATGCTGCTGAATATGAAACGGGCGAAGAGATCGCGTCCTCGCAGGTATTGTTCATAAGCCGGCGCACTATTTGTCGCAGACTTGGTGATGCCAACTTTTTCGGCCGGGCTCAACTCGAGCCGCAGTCCTTCAACGATTCTCTGTACGATAGTGTCCTGTAAAGCGATGATGTCAGAAGTTCCGGTGTCAATTCGATCGCTCCAGATGATATCTCCGGTAGAGACGTCAAGTAATTGGGCGGTGACGCGAAAGTTGTCGCCTCCGTGAATAAACCCG
>Ga0163162_10005366_pt1 | contig 12374 bp, 12 predicted proteins | sample S55metaG_FD_115310 | JGI IMG/M metagenome (GOLD analysis project Ga0163162, IMG submission 115310) | Switchgrass rhizosphere microbial communities from Kellogg Biological Station, Michigan, USA - S5-5 metaG | ecosystem: Host-associated > Plants > Roots > Rhizosphere > Soil | place: USA...
ATCAATAATTAAATTAATCCCCTTTTCGGCCGAGCCACCAAAGAGTTTATAAATGAAAAATATCGCTATACCCGCCAGCGGCAGCAAATACAACAACCAGTTATGAGCAAACCGAAAATGAATAGCCCAACTCAGCAGCCAAAGGAACAGAGCTACCGCGCTGCCTATAACAGCTGCAATAGGAATGACAATGACCGTCCAACGAAGGGCGTTTTTTAAAATTGCGAAATGTTGAGAAGAGAAAATTTGGTTTTGCATGTTGCTGATATTATTTTACCCACAAAAAATTAGCACAGGGCAAAAACCCGTGAGTTAATTATCTGTAGGCGCCATCAGCTTTTTTAGGGCGGTTAAGTAGGAAGACACCATTTCCTTTTGATGAGGCTAATATAGCTTTCTTTTGTTAAAAATAAAATACGAGAGTGTCGCTTTAAACAATGGACTTCATTCCGAGCCAAAGTAATTGTTCCTCTAATGAAAAAAAGTAAGGGGTTGTGCGATTCCCCTCTTGAGAGGGGCGGAGGGGTGTGTTCCTACGCTTTGCTTATCGATTGCAGCCCCCCCTGCTACCGCTCATTCCTACGCGCTCCTCTCAAGAGGGGATTTCAAATTCTACATCCTATTTCTCCAAAACAAAATAGCCTTACTTAGCAGGTATGCATAGTAAGGCTATCTTTTCCTGGTCGGTTGAACCGACCGGCTCAAGTTATTCTACTTAAGCAATGCTTAGTGTTTCCACATCCTTAAGAGCCAGAAGCATTAATTTACCCTGGTATTCCACCCAGATGTCGGCGAAACTATTCTCATCGTACCCCATAAATTTTAATGGATGGCCTATATGAAGGTTTTTCCATTTTTTTCCGATGTACTTAAGGAGTTGTCCGCTTTTTAGTGTGTGCTTTGCCATAAGTTTTAACTTTTAGGAGTGAAAAACTAAATTAATTAACGAAATCGATAAAATTTAACTTTTAAAGAATATTTCTTGAATTGTATCAGGTTTATTACAACTGTTGGTTAAACAGCCTTAGCTTTGCTTTGCTCAATTACCTCAAGGTAAAAGTTTTCGTATTTAGGCAAAATGCTGGCTAATTCAAACTCCTTGGCGCGCGCCAGCGCATTTTCTTTAAATTTAGCTAAACGTTCTTCATCTTCCAAAATAAATATTGCTTTTTCTGCCATACCATCCACATCGCCAGGCTCTTTCAAAAAGCCGGTCAATCCGTCAACATTTAACTCGGGCAAACCACCTGCATTACTGCTGATCACAGGTACTTTACACGCCATAGCTTCAAGTGCTGCCAAACCAAAACTTTCTGATTGTGAAGGCATCAGGAACAGATCGGATACCGAAAGGATCTCTTCAACAGCATCCTGTTTACCTAAAAAGCGTACGTTATCGGTAACACCCAGATCACGACAAAGCTGCTCACACATAGAACGCTCAGGCCCATCGCCCACCATCAGCAATTTAGATGGGATTTTTTTGATCACTTTGGCAAAGATCTTCACTACATCTTCGGTACGTTTTACTTTACGGAAGTTAGAGGTATGCACCAGGATCTTTTCGCCCGAGGGAGCAATAGCTTTCTTAAAGTGATCTTTGGGTTTAAGACTGAACCTGGTAAGGTCGATAAAATTAGGGATCACCAGGATATCCTTCTTAATATCAAAAAACTTATAGGTATCGTCTTTAAGGTTTTGTGATACGGCTGTCACGCCATCACTTTGATTGATTGAAAAAGTAACAACCGGTTTAAAGGTGCGGTCTTTTCCAACCAATGTAATATCTGTACCATGCAGCGTAGTTACCACCGGAATATAAATGCCGTAGGTCATTAGGATCTGCTTAGCCATAAACGCCGCTGATGCGTGAGGGATAGCATAATGCACATGCAATACATCCAATTGTTCATGCCGAACAACATCAACCAACCTGCTCGCCAAAGCAAGCTCATAAGGTGGAAAATCAAACAGCGGGTAGTTGGAAACCGAAACTTCGTGGTAGAACAGATTTTCGGAAAAGAGATCCAACCGTGCGGGCTGGTTATACGTTACAAAATGTACCTGGTGACCACGGTCTGCAAGGGCTTTACCAAGTTCAGTGGCAACAACCCCGCTTCCGCCAAAGGTTGGGTAACAAACAATTCCGATCTTCATTAATATGTTTTAATTGGTGCAAGTTTAACAGCAATTTACATCAAATGTGTTAAGCTTGTGTAAAATGATGGATGGATGATAATTACCGCATATTTAACTTAACGGCGCGGCCAACCATTCATCGAACTAAACGTTTAAACATATATCAAACCAATAATAAACCACTGATTATCAACATGAGCAACAGCATAAATTTAACAATAAATGGTATACAACATATCGGCATCCCGGTAACCAATATTGAAGCATCACAACAATTTTACAGCAGGTTAGGCTTTAACAATGTAATGCAGGCCCCTTTTACTGACAATGGCGGCACCGGCACCTGTGTTATGATGCAGCGCAGTAATATGATCATGGAACTTTACCAACTGCCCGAAGCCGGGCTGGATGAGATCCGCTCCCGATCAAACGGCCATGTCGACCACGTAGCTTTTGATGTAGATGATATCGACCTTACTTTTAAAATTGTTAAGGAGGCCGGGTTTAATATCATTGAGCCGGAGCCCGTGTTTTTACAATTCTGGAAAAATGGCTGCAAATATTTTAACATCACCGGCCCGGACGGTGAACGGCTGGAATTTAACCAGATACTTTGATTTGGGAATTGTTCTGATTTTGGAATTCGGATGTTCGATTTCGGATTTAATATTTTATTCTGATGATTTAAATCCAGGGGCCAGGCCTGTTAGTCTGAGCCTGTCAAAGACTCGCGCGTAGAGGCCTCCCCACCATGCTTCGATAGGCTTCCCATGACATAATTTAAAATTATCGTCATGTTGATTGTTTCAACACCTCACTCGCTAAGCCACATGCTAAGCAAATCGCCTGCCTTTCTTGTGGGCTGCTGAAACAAGTATGACGGCATGGAGATGTCATTGCGATTAAATACTCAGCATGACAAAAATTTAAAACGCCCTGAATAGCGGCCTGCTTATCAACTGTGAAAATGACCATGGGATAGAGCTTAATATTACCAGCAGGGCAATAGTTAGCCAGATAGCCATAGTTTTAAATTTCTCCTGATCGGTTGTTTTCCGTTTGGCTTTGGCTGAGGCGATAGTGATCAGCGTAATACCGATCAGCATCATGGTAACGTGCTCCATACCAAAAAACCGGATCTGCCGCTCGTGCACCGCTTCTTTAAAATGGCTGATGAAATAATTGGCTATTGGACTAATAAAATATAGCCAAAGCCCAACCGTCAACTGGATATGGGCAATGGTAGCAGTAATAACCCGTACCCGGTCGTCAAATTTTGAATAGACTTTGTTGCCAAGCCATCCGGCATAAGCGCGGTACAGGGCAAAAAGCAAACTGGCCAAAACAAACCAGCGGATAAGGGAGTGAAGTGCTAAAATAAAGGCGTACATATATTATAGTATGACGAGCAGCAAAAGAAAAGATTTTATCCCGAATAAAATTATTTTGATGCAAGTCCTCTTATATAAATCTCACCCGGTTTATCGGTTGGTCGCCTTCCGGCAACAGGCCCTTTACGTGCTTCAGGTGCCAGCATCCATATATTGATCGTAACATCTGATGATGCATCTTTATTCTTTTTCCAGGTTAGGTTTATTTCGTTGATGTCCTGTGCTGAAATAAGCATGCTTTCATCGTCGACAAAATAGCCATCCACGGCAAACCTGACTTTTCCATCTATATTAAACCTCTTTTTTATATCATTAAAAGTGTTGGTTTCAATCCGGACGCCTTTTTTAAGTGTTATCATTATTACACCAAACTTGCTCAGGTTGGCCAGATTTACCGGAACATTCCTATCCTTCAACACTGTTAATGAACTGATATCGTTGGGGTTTATATAACCAAGCCCCGTAATGATATTGGGAGTAACAATAATTAATGGTTGCTTTTCCCTTGCGTCGGGTAAATGGCGATATAACGAATCCGATGCATTAGTGTTAATGTGGCTTTTGACAGCTTTTGTGCTATCAACTTGCGCCATTACACTAAATGCACTAAAAACTGCTACTAATACTGTGATAAGTTTTTTCATGATGATAATTTATGGATAAGATGCAGATACCATGCAATTTCCATAAATTAAACTAATTTTTTTCATCACGATTTATATTTTAGTGCTCTATTAAACCTGACCTTAAACATGAATAAAATTCAAGTCCTGTTAACCTGCTTTGCTTTATTTTTTATAACACCACTCAGTTATATATATTATGAATATTCTACGTTTGACGATAATCAGATCAGGTCCTACACCCAAATCAATCGCTATAAAATAGAATCAGTTAGACATGGCTATTACCAATGGTATGCCCATATTATAGTTAATAAAAGCGATGGCAAACGAATCTTCAAATTATATCCCTTTGAGCATAAATATTACTCGCAGGAAACAACCTATATTCAAAATAAAGCAGGTTCATGGTACTATCGTATACCTAAAAGAGGATCATTGTATAGTGTGATTGCATTAAGCTCCAATATGCAATCTGTTGAGATATATGAATTTACTGGCGACTAAAACCTATCTATAGATCTAATCACCGAGCCCTTACATACCAACTTAAACCCAGTACTCCCAGGAAAACTGAACCCTACCTCGTCGCTGATACCAGATTAGTAAGCTTTACAAAGTCTTCTACACTTAATCTTTCCGCACGCAGGTCAAGAACCGGCTCATCGGTTAGTTTCTCTTTGTTAATAAGTGATGATATCGCGTTGCGTAGGGTTTTGCGGCGCTGGTTAAATCCGGCTTTTACTATCTGCCAAAACAGTTTCTCGTCACACTCAAGTGTTTGCTTATCATTACGGGTAAGCCTGATCACTGCCGAAAGTACTTTTGGCGGCGGGTTAAATACACCGGCCTTTACGGTAAACAGATACTCAACCTTATAGTAAGCCTGTAAAAACACGCTGAGGATCCCGTACTCCTTACTGCCGGCTTTTGCGGCACAGCGTTCGGCTACTTCTTTCTGAAACATGCCAACTACCTCAACCACTTGCTGCCGGTTATCAAGCACTTTAAACAGGATCTGCGATGAGATGTTATAAGGAAAGTTACCAATGATGGCAAAGTTTTCGGGGAAAATGCTTTTAAAATCAAGCTCCAGGAAATCGGCATTAATGAGGCGCGTACCTAACTGCGGATATTTCTTTTTCAGAAAATCGTACGATTCGGTATCGATATCTATAAGCGATGTTTCATATTCGGTTTTTTGCAGCAGGAAATCAGACAGCACGCCCATCCCCGGCCCCACCTCAAGCACATGACCGAAACGCCCTTCGGGCCTCAGACTGTCAACTATCTTTGCTGCTATGTTTTTATCAGTAAGAAAATGTTGCCCTAAATGTTTTTTTGCCCTTACCAATGTCATTATTAATCAAATATTTGAGCAAATTAAATCATATTTGTGCTTTTATCAGGAACTATAAGCTTAAAATCTTTTATTTGCGGGATGAAAGCTTAAAGCTAAAGGCCTAAAGCCAAACGCTTAACGCCCGATTTGATGTAAATTTAAATAATAAACAATCACAATTAGAATCAGTGAAAATCATCAATTAATGGGTGAAATCACAAACTAATCGGTGAAATCAACATATAAAAATGAGCGATAAATTAAAAATTGGGATCAGCATTGGCGATGTAAACGGTATCGGGTTAGAGATAATTATTAAAACTTTGGCCGATAGCAAAATTTATGATTACTGTACGCCTATTGTTTACGGGCATACCAAGGTGGCTTCATTCCACCGTCGTGCAACCCATGTTAATGAGCTTAATTTTTTAGTGATCAATGATCCTTCGCAAACGCATTTCCGCAAACCCAATATGATCAATTGCTGGGAAGAGGACGTGAAGATAGAGTTGGGCCAGGTTACTGAAGCAGGCGGCAAATATGCTTTCAAATCATTGGAGCGTGCCGTGTATGATCTGAAAGAAGGCTATATCGACGCACTTGTAACCGCCCCTATCAATAAGGACAACATTCAGAACGATAAATTCAACTTCCCGGGCCATACCGAATATTTGCAGCAATATGATGGCGCTGCCGAATCGCTGATGTTTTTGGTGAGCGATACTTTACGCGTCGGCGTAGTTACCGGCCATATCTCGGTATCTAAAATTGCCGAAAGCATCACTGCCGAAAAAATATTGGCTAAGTTGAAGCTGATGAACCATAGCCTGCAAAATGATTTCTGGGTACGCAAGCCAAAAATTGCCGTGTTAGGACTTAACCCGCATGCCGGTGATAATGGTCTTATCGGCAGTGAAGAAAAAGACATTATTATACCGGCTATTGAAGAAGCCCGCTCAAACAATATCCTGGCGTTTGGCCCATACTCTGCCGATGGCTTCTTTGCCAATGGTACTTACCTGCAATTTGATGCTGTGTTAGCCATGTATCACGACCAGGGCCTGATCCCTTTTAAACAGATAGCTTTTGAATCGGGGGTTAACTTTACCGCCGGATTAAACTTTGTGCGTACCTCGCCTGATCATGGTACGGCATATGATATAGCCGGTAAAAACCAGGCCTCAGAGATCTCTTTCCGCGAAGCATTATTTACCGCTATCCACATCGTAAAAAACCGCCGCGAAGGACTTGAACTTAATGAAAATCCGCTTCTATTTAGCAAGCTGAGCCGCGACAGAGATTAAAAAAAAGCTCTGTAATAGTAATGTTTCAATTTAATTGCCGTTAAATTAAAACATTTACGCCGCTATGTGCATTTACATGTCTGAATGAGTAATTTTCTGAGTCGTATACGTTCAATTGATGCTTTCCGCGCTGTAACAATGTTTTTGATGATATTTGTGAATGACCTGGATGGCATTCCGAATACCCCAACATGGCTAAAACACGCGGGCTCAAATGTTGATGCGCTGGGTTTGGCCGATACCATTTTCCCTGCATTTTTGTTTATCGTTGGTCTTTCAATCCCCTTCGCATTTCAAAACAGGTTAAAACAGGGCGATAATTTCAAACTATTGTCGCGCATAGTCAGCCGCTCATTCGCGCTAATTTTTATAGGCTTTTTTCATGCTAATATGGAAACCTATAACGAGGCCACTACCCTATTACCTAAGCCGGTTTGGGAAAGCCTCGTTACATTCAGCTTCTTCTTTATTTTTTTAGATTACAGCAAAGATACCCCGCCAATCAGGCGTTATTTATTACAGGGCTTTGGCGTATTGTTACTGGCCGGTATGGCAGCCCTTTACCGCACCAGCGACCCAGGCCATACCTGGCTACATTTCACCTGGTGGGGGATCTTAGGTTTGATTGGCTGGGCGTATATGCTTTGCGCCCTCATCTATTATTATTCCGACGGGCATCTGTGGGTGCAACTGGCGGCATGGATGTTTTTCATGTTCTTTAACCTCGATGTCCATTTCGGCTTTCTTGATTTCTTAGACAAATTACAAGGTTATATCTGGATAGCAGGCAATGGTGCCATGCAATCATTCACTATGGCTGGGGTATTTATATCGGTACTGTACATGCGCCTTAAAGCCAATAACGAAATGAAAATGCTATGGGTGGCCATGATCCTGATAGCCATCATTCTGTTTAACCTGGGTTTTATAGTCCGTTATTTTAGCGGTGGTATCTCTAAAGAACGCGATACTCCATCATGGGTGCTTATTTGTACCGGGATAAGCCTGGTGGTATATGCCTTCTTTATTTTCCTGGTTGATGTCAAAAACAAATACAACTGGTTTAAGGTGATAGAGCCCGCGGGCACCAACACCTTTACCTGTTATATAGTTCCTTTCCTGTTTTACCCTATATATGAGATGAGCAGGATAGGTTACCCCGAATACCTGAGCCAGGGCACCGGGGGGCTTATCAAATGTATTGTCTTTGCCTTTGTAATGGTTTGGCTTACGGGGTTATTGGATAAGATCAATATCCGGATAAAGATATAAATTTGCTGTTTATTTTATTTTGATGAGGTATTTTCCTGTAAAGTTTGATATGCTGAGTTCGCCGTTTTTAGAACGCTCAAAGTAAATACTGCTGAATTGAACAACTATGATGTAGCCTGGTGTTTCTTTGGTTATTTGCATAAGGCTTGAAGACAAGTTATAGACTTTAGGCGTGTAACGATTGTCTTTACTCTTCGGATCGCGATATTTTTCCATCTTCATAGTATCTGCCATCATTTTATTCACCATTTCCAGCGGATCAAATTTTACGGTTTCATTATTGAGATTTAACATACAAATGTCCGTGCTATTGGAATGAATTTGAGTTATCCTGATGCCATTGTAATTGTTAATAACAGTATCTGCATTCTGATCAGTCGCAAGCTCAATATCATATCCCTTAATCACGGTGATATTATCATTTTGGCTAAAAATATAAGTGCGGTTCTGTGGCATTTCGTCACTTTCATCTGCTCCCGGATAGTAGTAGTCATTAAAACGCCCAAGGCTAAGGTGTTTTTTTGCCCACTGATATTTCATGAGTCTCAATTCTTCCCTGTCAACAGGCAGCTTTGTGGCTTCGTCTTTTATGCGGGCTAACGAATCTGTTATAACATTAAGGTCTCTTTTAAAATAAGGTTGTAATTCTTTCAGGTCGTAACGGAAAATGAAATATTTAAGCCGGCTTGCCCCCAAACTGCCCTCGTGCATATTAATCTTTGTACTGTCGATAGCTACCAATTTACCGCCCTTAAATCCGCTATGCTTTTTAAAAAAGTTAATGACCATCCCTCTTTGTGAGTACATGCTCATGGCGAAAGCACTTTGTGGCCCGTAAATACTTAGCAGGGTTAATACGCAAAGCGATATCGGGATCAGTTTTATATTCTGTTTTTTAAACAACAGGAAGTAAAGTGATATGAACAGCAGCCACAAAGCAAGGGCTATCAAAAAATACCTAAACTCGGTAACACCATAACTAAATACCCTTGTGCCTACGGCCACAAATAACAATACCTGCAAAGGGATCAGCAAAAAGTAGAAGCTCCGGGCATAGGTTTTAAGCCATTTGTTTTCGTTTTGCTCGCGGATGGGGTAAACCAGTAATAATGATAAAATGCCGAATACTGCATAGCCCAATATGAGGTTTGATACAAGGCCTTTTGGTAATTTCCATTCAATCAGGATCTTTACTTCATAAGCTAGCAAAATGATCACATATACCGTTGATAGCGGGATAAGCACGTACTGCGTAAAGATCTTGAGCCCTTTAGGGTAGCTTTCATCTTCATTAAGTATAACTGTATCCGTCGGTACCCCGGCTAAAAAGAAAAGGGTTGTGAACATTCCCGTGATCCACACCCATAAAAGCTGGTAGGTATCCGATTCGAACTTAAAATTAAACAGGAAATTCGTCGCCCCAATTGCAGCTGCAAGTCCGGCAAATAATACTACGCCGTATAGCATACTTGCTAAAAAGCGCAAAAAGAGTGTTTTGTTAAACTGCCAAAATCCCTGTAGCTGACCCTTGCCGGTGAACGCCGCGAACGAAACCATTAAATGAAAGGCCAGGCTAAGCAGGAAAAAGCGGGTATAATCTGCCTGCCTTTCGGGGGGATTGATCATAAAAATCAACAGAATAGCTACCACCGCTGCCGCTATTTTAACGATAGCTTTTCTGCCTCCCTGCCAACTTTTGCTGTGAACATACAACGTAACCGAAAGACTAAGCAGGAAACCAAGGTTGGCTATCATAATGGTGCGCATACACCAGTTTTCGGTTTCGCGGCTAACATGATCAAGCTCAACTTTCATAGTTGCTGCTATAGTGCCGGTTAAAGCAAAAAGTGTTTCAAAGGGATAGCGTTTTATTGTATTTACCGCACTTTGTATCAGGTTTTTTAACGAAGGGAATTTCATTAGTGTAAGGTTTGGTAACTAATGTAGTATTTATTTGTGTTTTTCAGGTTCAATTTGGGCTTTTCTCCCTTTAGGGATGATGAAAATGTAAAATATATGTATTAAAAACCAAACCAATACCACGGTTAATTGCATTTAACACATTAGTGTTTATATTTGCGTTCGCAAAAAAACATCATTTTACTATAATGAGAGAAATACAATTCAGAGAAGCGCTAAGAGAGGCCATGGTCGAAGAAATGCGCAGCGACGAGAATATATACCTGATGGGTGAAGAGGTTGCCGAATATAACGGCGCGTACAAAGTAAGCCAGGGAATGCTGGACGAGTTTGGCGCAAAACGTGTTATAGATACGCCTATCTCTGAATTGGGCTTTGCCGGTATCGGCATTGGCTCGGCGATGAACGGCTTACGCCCTGTTATCGAGTTCATGACTTTCAACTTTTCGCTGGTAGCTATCGATCAGATCATCAACGGCGCTGCCAAGATGATGTCAATGAGCGGTGGCCAGTTCTCAGTGCCAATTGTTTTCCGCGGCCCAACCGGTAATGCGGGTATGCTTAGCTCACAGCACAGCCAGTGCTTCGAAAACTGGTATGCTAACTGCCCTGGCTTAAAAGTGGTTGTTCCATCAAACCCTTACGATGCTAAAGGCCTGTTGAAATCAGCTATCCTTGATCCGGATCCGGTTATTTTTATGGAGTCGGAATTAATGTATGGCGATAAAGGTGAAGTGCCTGAAGAAACTTACTATATCCCGTTGGGTAAAGCAAAAGTTGTTAAAGAAGGTAGCGATGTTACTTTGGTTAGCTTTGGCAAGATCATGAAAGTGGTTATTGCTGCTGCTGCCGAGCTTGAAAAAGAAGGCATCCATGCTGAAGTTATCGACCTGCGTACTGTACGCCCTATTGATTATGCTACAGTTATTGAATCGGTAAAGAAAACAAACCGTTTGGTAATTATTGAAGAAAGCTGGCCTTTAGGTTCAATTGCTACCGAGGTTGCATTCAAAGTACAAAAAGATGCTTTCGATTATCTTGATGCTCCTATCCTGCGTATCATGGGTGGCGACGTTCCGCTCCCTTATGCTCCAACTTTGATCCAGGAATACCTGCCAAACCCTGAAAGGGTGATCAAAGCGGTTAAAGAAGTATTGTACGTTACCAAATAATCGTTATTTAAAATAGTTTATAAAAAAATCCCCGGCCTGTAGCAGACCGGGGATTTTTTTATAAACTATTAATCGGTTCTTATTACGCTCTTTAACTTATTGAGCTTGCTTAGCCTGTTCTTTCATTTTATCATTGGCCACAATAGTGATCTCCACCCTGCGGTTTTGCGCACGACCATCAGCAGTGGTGTTATCAGCAATCGGCTCACTTTCGCCTTTGCCGGTAACTGTCATACGTGAAGATGATACATTACCTGCAGCCAGGTATGATTTTACAGCATCGGCCCTTTGTACCGAAAGCGTTTGGTTGTAGGTATCAGAACCGGTGTTATCTGTATGACCGATAATGGTAATATTAGTTTCCGGATTTTTCTGCAATGAAGCTGCAAGGTTTTGAAGGTTAGTTTGTGCGGCTGGTTTTAGATCTGATTTATTGGTATCGAATAAAATACCTGAATCAAACTTAACCAAAATACCTTCACCCTCGCGGGTAACCGTTGCGCCCGGGACTGTTTGTTTGATTTCGGCAGCCTGCCTGTCCATGTTACGGCCAATAAAAGCACCAGCGGTGCCACCAACAGCACCACCTATGATTGCACCTAAAGCGGTATTACCGGCAGCTTTACCAATAAATGCACCTACTGTACCGCCAGCACCTGCGCCAATGGCAGCCCCTTTTTGTGTTTTTGTAAGTGAATTACATCCCGAGCCTAATATGCCTGCTGTAGCTAATGCTATACCAAGGGTGGCTACTTTTAATTTAAGCGTTCTCATTTAATTGTATAATTATGTTATGCTGTACAATTTACAAAGCAGGTGCCAAAACAAGACTATGGCAGTTTTAATAAGCACATTCTTTAAAAGAAGGTCCCCTATCAATCACAGCAACATTTTTTTAATGATAAGTAAACTTAATTTCAATGAAGTAAAGAATGCTGAATTATTGATTTTCTCTACACTGCCCGATTTTTAGTACAAAACACCAGTAAAATTTTTGCTACAGTACAATTTGGCATGCCTTTTACAGTTTTAGGAAACTACGATCAAGGTAGCAGGGAAAATAAGCTTAAAGGTACTCCCTTTATCTTTTTCAGAAATTACTTCAATTTCAATATCGTGAAAGGCCGCAATTGATTTTACAATAGGCAGCCCCAGTCCAAAACTATCCTGTTGTAATGACTGTCTGAATTTTTTGAAGCGGTTAAAGATCA
>Ga0163162_10005367_pt1 | contig 12373 bp, 10 predicted proteins | sample S55metaG_FD_115310 | JGI IMG/M metagenome (GOLD analysis project Ga0163162, IMG submission 115310) | Switchgrass rhizosphere microbial communities from Kellogg Biological Station, Michigan, USA - S5-5 metaG | ecosystem: Host-associated > Plants > Roots > Rhizosphere > Soil | place: USA...
AAGCGGAGGCCCTAAAAGAAGAACTGCGCAGCAAGCTCGACGGACTGGTCGATCCCGCCTCAGGCAAGGTCGGAATCACCGGCATGTTCGACTGCGACGCCGTCTACGCCGGCCCGTATGTCGACAACGCCCCCGACCTGATCGTCGGCTATGGCGAAGGCTTCCGCGCGTCGTGGGACTCGGTCATGGGCAAAGTCACCACCGCAATTTTCGAAGACAATCTCAAAGCCTGGAGCGGCGATCATTGCGTTGATCCTCGGCTGGTGCCGGGAGTTCTATTTTCGAATCGCAAGATCGCGATTGAAAAGCCGGCGATTGTGGATGTCGCGCCGACTGTGATGAAGCTATTTGGGTTGGAACTGCCTGCCTACTTTGATGGGAAGCCTTGGGCTGTGGCAGGGGGTGGTCGGCAAATACGAATTCCACAAAAATAGGGATGCGATTTCTCGTATCCCTTCGCGGGCGAGTCGCCCGCGACCACACGATCGCAATCCCTACTTCCCAATATCTACTGCAGCAGCGTCCCCCCATTAACCGGCTCTTCTCCCGGCGCAAGGACTACTGCCGCCGCCACGCGGTCGCCAGGCTCTAGGTGCAGTAAGCGCACACCTTGCGCGGCCCGGCCGGATTCGCGGATCGTCGTTGAATCCATGCGGATGATTTTGCCGTATTGGCTGATCAGCATGACTTCGGATTTTTCCGTTACCTGGGCGATGCCTACGACTTTGCCGTTGCGTTCCGTGGTTTTTACGTTGATGACACCGGAGCCGCCCCGTCCTTGCAGACGATATTCGTCGGCAGCGGTGCGTTTGCCGTAGCCGTTTTCGGTGACGGAGAGAATCAGTCTGCCTTTTTCCGGGACCAGGTCGGCTATCTGTGCGTCTGTCGCAGGCGCTTTCGTTGGATCGACTTTCGCTGGGACGTCGGCCTTGGGCGTTGTCGCCATGCCGACCAGGTAGTCGCCCTTTTCCATGCGGATGCCCCAGACGCCGTATGCCTGGCGGCCCATGGGGCGGACGTCTTCTTCGTCGAAGCGGATGGCCTGGCCTTCGTGCGTGGCCAGGAACACGATCTGCTGGCCGTCGGTGAGATTCGCAGCGACCAGTTCGTCTCCCTGCTCGATGCTGATGGCGTAGATGCCGTTCGAACGTACGTGGGAGAAGTCTTTGAGCTCAGTCTTTTTCACCAAGCCATTGCGCGTGGCGAAGAAGATGTATTTCCCCACCTCTTCGAGATGGCGGACGGTGAGCATGGTGCGAACTGTTTCGCCCGGTTGCAGACCGACCAAGTTGCCGACGTGCTTACCTTTCCCGGCCGCGCTGACATCCGGAATTTCATACACCTTCAGCCAGTAGACGCGCCCGGTGTTGGTAAAAATCAGAATGTAGGCGTGCGTGGAGTCGATGAAGAGATGCTCGACAAAATCCTCGTCGCGCGTCTTCATGCCGGTGCGTCCCGTGCCTCCGCGACGCTGCATGCGGTAGGTGGAAACCGGCGTGCGCTTCATGTAGCCGCCGTGGCTGACCGTGACTGCGACTTGCTCGTCGGCAATCAGGTCTTCGAGATGGATTTCGGCAGCTTCGTCTTCGATGACGGTGCGGCGCTCGTCTCCGTAGAGTTTTTTTACTTCTTCGAGTTCCTTCACGATCACGGTGCGCAGCTTTTTTTCCGAACCCAGAATGGCTTCGTACTCGGCGATGTGCTCACGCGTGACATTCAGTTCTTTCGTGATTTCGTCGATGGAGAGCTTGGTCAGGCGATGCAGTTGCAGTTCGAGAATCGCGTCGGCCTGAATTCCGGTGAACGGCTTTTCCGGATCGCGCTTGGGCGCCCGGCCGGTAACGTTGATGTCAATCTTCTTGCCGCTAAAGTAGGAAACCAGGTTCTCGCGGGCTTCGGCGCGGTTGGCGCTGGCGCGGATGATGGTGATCACGTTGTCTAGGTGATCAAGCGCGGTCAGGTATCCTTCGAGGATGTGCTCGCGGTCTTTGGCTTTCGAGAGCAGGTACGCGGTGCGGCGGCGGACCACATCGACGCGGTGGTCGATGAAGTGCTTGATCGCCTGCACCAGGCCCATTTCCTTGGGCTGGTTATTCACCACCGCCAGCAGGATCATGCTGAAACTTTCCTGCATCTGGGTGTGCTTGAAGAGTTGGTTCAGCACGAGCTGGGGTTCGCCGTCGCGCTTGAGCTCGACTACGATGCGCATGCCGTCGCGATCGCTTTCGTCGCGGATGTCGGAAATCGTGTCGACGATTTTGTCATTCACCAGTTGTGCGATGCGCTCGACCAGTCGCGCTTTATTGACCTGATACGGAATTTCGGTGATGACGATAGCTTTGCGGTCCTTGTTGAAAGTCTCGATGCCGGCTTTGGCGCGCATGATGAAGCGGCCACGTCCGTTCTTGTAGGCGTCCACGATTCCGCTGCGTCCGTGAATGATTCCGGCGGTGGGGAAATCGGGTCCTTGCACGAATTTCAGAATTTCGGCCAGCTGGGCGTCGGGATTGTTCACCAGCGTAATCGTCGCATCCACAATCTCGGTCAGGTTGTGTGGCGGAATCTTCGTCGCCATACCCACGGCGATGCCGTCTGATCCATTGACCAGCAGGTTGGGGATGCGCGCGGGAAGAACGTCCGGCTCGATTTCGTTGCCGTCGTAGTTCGGTCGCATGTCGACGGTGTCTTTGTCGAGATCTTCGAGCAGCGCGGTAGCGACACGAGTCAGTTTGGCTTCGGTGTAACGATCGGCCGCCGGCGGATCGCCATCGACCGAGCCGAAGTTGCCTTGCCCATCCACTAGCGGATAGCGCATGGCAAACGGCTGTGCCAGTCGCACCAATGCGTCGTACACCGCGAGGTTGCCATGGGGATGGTATTTACCCATGACGTCTCCAACGATGCGGGCGCACTTGCGGGTGGACTTGTTGGGCGCCAGGCCCATCTGCTGCATGGTGTAGAGAATGCGGCGATGAACCGGCTTCAATCCGTCGCGGACGTCGGGCAGCGCGCGCCCGATAATCACCGACATCGAATAGTCGAGATAAGACTTCTTCATCTCCTCTTCGATATTGACGGGTTGAATATTGAGCGCGCCGGGGATGCCGGTGCCATCTCCGCCGTTCGGCGGAGGAGTCAAAGGGAGTTCGGGATTCTGATCGTCAGCCATAAGAAAGCTTCTAGCTTCTAGCTCCTAGCTTGTGTGGGCAGACACTTTTGTCTGCAGCTTTTGACTTTGACTTTTTGGTCCTGCCCGTACTGCGAAACACGTTTCGCAGGTATTCACAACCACAATTGGAGATTTCGAAGACCGGAAATTCAACCGCAAAAGCGGCGCACAAGAGCCCCACAATATGCTTGCTTATTTGTATCTAAATTGCTGCATTTGCAGGACTTTAGGGCCGTGTCGCAATGTGATAATTATATCACGTGAAGGGAGGATAAGGCAGCCAGATCTGGCTTCCGGATGACGAAGAGGGAACCCTGCTGTCGACACCGAAATGGGCTTCCCGGACCAAATAAAAAGCGCCCGGCCGGTCGTCTATCTTCGATCGACCGAACCGGGAGAATGGTGGGATCCGAAACTCTAACGCAGAGACTGCAAGTTCAGGATCAGCGACAGAACATTTCCCAGAACGCCGAACGAGCCGTTTGAGTTGTAGCCATACTCGTACCGGTCGTTAAAGCCATCCTGGTATCCGCGACTGAAGCCTTCGCGGAAATAATATCTGTAGTCTTCAGGGTCGACGTAATAACCGTTGTAGCCATAAGTCGCGTCCTGATAGGCGTAGCTTTGCTGATAGTCGGGACGCCAGCCGTCCTCTCGATCGGCCACTCCGGCGCGGAAGCCTTCCTGATAGCCGTTGTTTACCGCCTGCCGCAACAGGTCAGCGCCATACTGATTGGTTTCGTAGTACGCGCCGCCGCGGTTGTAGCGATAGATTGGCGCGGTGTAGAAATACGGATCGTTGTTGTAATCGTGACGCTCTTCGCGCAGACGTCTTTCCTGCTCACGCAGACGCTCTACATACTCTTCCTGGAAGCGGTACTGCGCCATCCGCCTCTGTTGCTGTAGTGTGGCTGCCTGATATTGCAACCGGCGCTGCTGCTCATCCAGATGCTGGCGATACGCTCCCAGACGCTGCTGCTGTTGCTGAATCAACTGCTGCTGCCGTTGCTGTGAAAGACGCTCCCGCTGCTCATGCTGCTGTTGTTGCTGCTGCCACTGCTGCTGGGCGCGCTCCTGTTGCTGCCGATTGAGCTGCTGCTGACGCGCCTCTTCCTGCTGGTTTCTGTGAGTCTCCTGCATATGCTGTTGCTGCTGCTCTTGCTGGGCTACGCGCTGTTGTTGCTGGTTTTGCTGACGCTGTTGTTGGGCGCGTTCCTGTTGCTGGTTCTGTTGTTGCCGTTGCAATTGCTGTTGCCGATCCTGTTGCTCACGCTGCTGTTGCGCTCGCTCCTGCTGTTGGTTCTGCTGCTGCCGCTGCAGTTGCTGTTGGCGATCCTGTTGTTCACGTTGCTGCTGCGCTCGCTCCTTCTGCTGTTGCTGGGTCTGTTCCCGCTGCCTCTCTTGCTGAGCTCGCTCCTGCTCTTGGTTCTGCTGTTGCCGTTCCATCTGCTGTTGCCGATTTTGTTGTTCGCGCTGCTGCTGGGCCCGCTCCTGTTGCTGTTGCTGGTTTTGCTGTTGTTGTCGTTCCTGCTGCGCCCGATCCTGTTCTTGCCTTTGCTGCTGATGTTGCGGCTCGGGTTTGGGACGTTGTGGTTCCTGCTTTTCATGTTTCTTCTCGTCCTGCGGCTCTTGTCGTGCGTAGGCCAGAACACCGGCTCCAAGAAGCAGGAACAAAATGGCTACCGTGACTGCTCTAACGCGTTTCATGTTTGTTGCCTCCACTCGTATGCTTGGATGCCGTATTGCAGTCTGGGGCGTATCTTCTACCGGGCCAATCAGCGATGAAAGTAATCCGCAGAGCCTGAGATTTAAGGCTCGATTAAGGTTGGGACGTGCGAATCATACAGGAAATACTTGAGCGCACATGGTTGACGCGCTCTCCCCATTGTCTGTAGGCAAACCTCACTTCACCGTATCGTGGATGCCGCCGATGATGATTCCTAAACTGGTGGGATAATCAGTTCAGGAATGGATTGTCGAGGTCATTATGCATAAATCGGTCGGGACGCTGAACGGGAAAGTGGCTCTGGTGACGGGCGGAAGCAGAGGTATTGGCGCGGCGATTGCGCTGTCTTTCGCTGAAGCCGGGGCTGACATTGCAATAAATTTTCGGGCCCGGTCAGCCGATGCCGACGAAGTCTGCGGCGTGATCCGCAAAGCGGGACGCCGTGCTCTGGCGCTTCAAGCCGACATTTCAAAATCCGGCGAAGTCAGCGGAATGGTCGCGCAAATCGAGCGCGAACTCGGACCGGTGAATATTCTTGTGAACAATGCGGGCATGGCGCGCCAAATCAATCTTGAAAATATTGCAGAGGCAGATTGGGACGAACACATCAATGTGAATTTAAAGTCCGCGTTCCTCGTGACCCAGGCAGTGCTCCCTCAAATGCGCACCCAACACTGGGGAAGAATCATTAATATTTCGTCTGTCGCGGCGCAGACCGGCGGGTTGGTGGGACCGCATTACGCCGCTTCAAAAGCCGGGATGCTGGGATTAACCCATTCCTATGCCGCGCTCCTGGCGAAGGAAGGCATCACCGCCAACACGGTATGCCCCGCTTTGGTTGAGACCGAAATGCTGCGCGCCAATCCTCGTGCGACGTCCAGCGTGATTCCCATCGGGCGCTTTGGCACGGTGGACGAAATAGCTTCCGTGGTGCGAATGATCGCGGAAAACGCCTACCTCACGGGGCAAACCATCAACCCGAACGGTGGATGGTACATGAGTTGATGATGTGAAGCAGGAAAGCTACGGCCGAATCACGACCTGATTCGGGCTGGTAGGCAGAACGAACTTAAGCCCGCGCTCCTGATTGATTTTCAAGGTGGCGGGAACGTCTAGGTCGGCAATCTGTATCTTTTTGGTCCACGATCCGGTGGTCCAATAATCGACTTTCGAATAAATCGTCCCACTGATGATGCTGTACTCGCTCACTTCTTCCCTGCGGCCGTCGTGAAATACCAGGACAGCAGGCGGCAGCTCAGCTGCCGGGTGCATGGCTATCTTTTGTTTCGTGGCGGATTGTCGAGTCGCAGGCAAATGCGCCGCGGATCTTTCGGAATAGTCCGGTCCCGCTTGTTCGACAGACGTCGAGCTCTTCGACGACAGAGTAGTGCGCACGAAGTGATCGCCCTGCCATTCGATGAGCAACGACTCACGCGGTGCAGGAGGCTCGGATGGAGGCGCGGGAGCCGCAGCCGGAACCACAACGATCTGCGGGGCCGGCTGCTGTGCAGGCGCTCCTGTGTAGTAATCCGAATCAGGATAGAAATACGGATAAGGCAGAAGGACCGCGCCGCGCCCGCCTCCATGCCCCTGGTGGAATCGGCCCGGGCCGCCCACCGGACCGCCTCGAGCTCCGCCAGGTGAGCCGACGCTGACGCCGAACCCGCCTGTTCCCATACCTCCGCCGCGCGCTTGCGCCAGAGCTGGCGATACTGAGAGGGCGGCAACGAGGATAGCGAGAGCGAGTCGGTTTCGCATTTTACTTTTTCGTTTCGGGCTGCGGTGGCAGGCGGAAATCAATGCCGCGATCGTCATTCTGTTTCGTCGTGGAAGTCAGGTCCAGATCAGCCAGAAGTATCTTGTGATGACGACCTGGGGTTAAGTCGTAAAGCGAATCGCCGATCACTGCGTAGTTCTGGACTTCGAGCTGATGTCCGTCTTTGAAAACGAGCACGGTCTGAGGCAGATCAGCGACTGGAGCTTCTTCCGGCGGAGCTGCGGGAGTTGGCTCTGTTTCCTTCCGATCTCGACGTGGCTGCGGCGCGAAGGCGTCTACATCGGGACGCGTTGCCGGCGTTCCGGGGCCGCGGCGATCAAAAATCGTGGGACCACCTCGGTAGTCGTCCGGATCCTGCGACTGATTACCCGGCTGGTCTGCCACACCGTCGCCGGCGTCGAATTCCCCAACCACCGGATAGGTGTACGGGGCGTAAACCGCGCCTCCGCCTGGGAAGAACTGCCCGCGTTGATGTTGATGATGGTGGCCGCCATTCATGGGCGGGTTCGGATTCACCGGAAACTGGGTAATGCAGCAGGGCTGGTTAAAGTTTGGGGTTCTCGGCTGAATCCCAACCGGTCCCAGCGAAGTGACACTCGCAGGCACACCCTGAGTGAAGTTGACGTGTCCGCCAAAGTTGGTTGAGGTGACCGATGCCGGAGTGCCATTGATCTGGGCAAATGAAACCGCAGGGAGAAAAAACAGAATCAACGCCAGAGCCGCTACCGTGGCTGCATTCAGCCGGATCACTCTCGCATCATACTCCAGTTTGAACAGCATGGCATGGGCTCCCTGGAGCGACAGTCGCTCTCCCTATTAGAGCTTGAGGAAGGATGGTTGGTTTGTCTATATTTAGTCAATTCGACAAAGGTCTAAGTGATTGAAGGGGAAGATGATTCCTCAGCCTACGCGGGCCAGTTCCCAAAGGTTCCAGGCGGCGCTCGCCACCAGAAGTCCCAGGATGGCCGCCAGGGCGATTTGGCGATGACGTGTCTCGAGGAGATCCGCTGCAATGCCTGCAACGAAAACAAACAGAAAAGGCACTGCCATGAATTGAAATCCCAGTCCAGGATAATGAGGCGTGCCGATCCCAAGAACCAGAAACAAAACTGCTACCAGCAGTGGTGCGGTATTGCCAAAATATCGGGCGCGGCGCCAGCTGAAGTAGGCAATCAACGCTACGGGCAGGGCCACAACCAACGCGGGGCTGCTCTGTCCCATTTGCGCCAAAACTTGATGATAGGCACTGGGCATGGTGTAGGCCGGCCATGAGATGCCGAGCAAGGACGCATGCACCATCCCCTGCCAGAGCGCGCTTGCATGGAAATAGTAGGACGCATACCAGAGCACGAGAGCGATCGCGCAAGCCACCACCCAGATGACAAATGCAGCGATCCGGCGCGTAGGAGCCAGATAGAGCATGAACGCGAGTGCCACCGGCACAACCACCACCAGAGAAAACTGGGAACCGACTGCCAGCACCAGCGACAACGCCAGCAGCAAAATGCGCCGCCAATTCCACAAGATTACTTCGCGCGGCGCGTATAGCGTGTGAGCCACGGCGATGGCGGTGAAGATTGCACCGAACGCTCCCCAGGCCGCACCGACTTCAGGCTCAGCCGAAAAAAGCGAACTGGCGCGCAGGATGCCCGGAGAGAAACAGTAGAGCATCAGCGCAACGTATCCTCCGGCATTGCCGAAAAGGCGGCGAGCCACGTACCAGAGCGATGCGCCCAGCAGCAGCCCAAACATCAGAAAGGGCGCAGCAGCCAGCCAGTGGAGAGTACGAATGTTATCGAGCTGCAGCGCTACATGCAGCAGGCGCAGTGGAGCGGCAGCGATCAGGTACCAGAGAGGCGAATGATGTGCGTCGTAGCCGCCATTTTCCGGTGCAAGCGCAGAATCGGCCGGGTTCTTCGAATCCAGCACAGGGACATTCACGCCAGGTCCGTAGCCCTTGCCCTGCCACAGGGAAGCCCCTCGTTCCAGCCGGTAGATCTCTGCTACATCAACCGTGCCAGGCCGCGCCCCCTTTCCGACCAGCCAGAGACACTGCGCCAGAAACACCAGCAACAGACATCCAGCCAGTACCTGGGGACGGCCAAATCGTTCGCGGGTAAAGAATCGCACCATGAAGAACCGGCGAGTGTTTTACCATGTCGGGGGACGAATCGGGAAACTTCTGCAGATGGATGCACCAAAAGACAGCCTACGCAGTGGATTCGACGAACCTTCTCCCGCGTCTGCGCCTTCCGGCATCAGCGCCGAACCACCTCCGCCTTTCGCACCGATGAAGCTTTCTCCCTTTGAAGCTGTCATGCAAAAGATTTTCATTGGGCAGAGTGGTCTACGAGCGATATGGCGGCTGTTGATTTATCTGATCATGTTCCGCGGTCTGCGATTCTGTCTGTTCGTTCTGCTCGCCTACGGATTGCCTGACCTGTCGTTCCTGTGGCGGCAAACCGCCGCCGAGCTGGGGCTCGCAATCATTGCGATCGCTCCCGCATTGCTGATGGCAAAGATCGAAGGTCGGGCATTCGGCAGTTACGGCCTGCCTTTCCGCAATGTCTTCGGCAAGTTGTTCTGGGTGGGAGCTGCGTGGGGACTGGTCTCACTGACCATCCTGCTAGTGGTGCTGCGCGGGGCCCATGCCTTCTACTTTGGAACGATCGCGCTGCACGGAGTACGTGTCCTGAAATTTGCCGTGTTCTGGGCCGGGTTCTTTCTCATCGTCGGGTTCTACGAAGAATTTTTTACTCGCGGCTACACCCAATTCACCTTGACTGATGGAGTTGGCTTCTGGCCAGCAGCGATTTTGCTTTCCCTTGGTTTCGGCGCGCTCCACCTGGAGAATCCGGGAGAAAGCTGGGTTGGAATTCTCGGCGCTATCGTGATCGGCTTCTTCTTCTGCCTGACGCTGCGCCGCACCGGGAACCTTTGGTTCGCGATCGGCTTTCATATGTCCTGGGATTGGGGTGAGAGTTTTCTTTATTCAGTCCCTGACAGCGGCGGCGTTGCGCCCGGACACTTGCTGCATTCTTCCCTACAGGGTCCGCGCTGGCTGACCGGGGGGTCCGTCGGGCCCGAGGGTAGCGTGTTTCTGTTCGTGCTGGTGGCGCTGATGTGGGTCGTGTTCGATCGGGTATATCCGGAAGTGAAGTACCCTCCGGCGCGGGTGGAAAAGATTTTAGATTCTGAGGCAACCGCACTAAACCCGTAGCGCCGGCATCCTGCCGGCTGGCTCGGGGGCATCCTGCCCCCGGGGGCGGGCAAGATGCCCGCCCGACAGCCGGCGAGACGCCGGCGCTACGAAATTCCTACCAGGAATAATGGACGGTGTAAGTCACCACTTGCTCTCCATCGGGAGCCACGGTCACCGGGAACTCGACCGTCTGTGCGTCCATCTTGCGTGACTCCTGCGACTGCTCGGTCAGTTTCCAGTTGGTCCAACGATACAGATGCTCGACCACGCGTACTGTCACGGCTTCCTTCTTGTGATTGCGTACCCGGATTTCAAACGACTCATCCATCCAGTTGCGGGCTGAGTCCACATGGTAGCTGGTGCGCTTGCGCTCACCCACCACATCGAAAGAGTTGCCGGTGAAGATGCGGATGGTTTCGTCTTTCGGCGTATGGTCAATCACGTTCTCGCCGATAAATTCGAGGTGTCCGTCAGTATCACGACGATAAAAACGCAGCTTGCCCTTGGGCAACGCAATGCCAAGATGATTCAGTTCCGAGTTCTTGAACTCTTCCATCACCCATATCTTGGGATTCGACTGGGTACCGTAATTCTGATCCTGACGAATCTGTTCCAGGTTGTAGTAGCCATACTGCGCCACTTGCGCGCCGTCGTACACATAAAGCCGCTGCGCGTGAATTCCGGTGGATCGCACGAATTCGACCTGCTTGGTTTCCTGATCATGCAGCGTGGTCGGACGCGCCAGAGTGTAGAGATGAAATTCGTCAAACGATTTCTCGCTGACAACCGGTGCGGCGGCATCATTCATGGCTTTCGCCTCGGCGGCATACATGCGTCCGGCAACCGAAGCCGGCTGCAGTTTGTTGACGTCGCCGGCCATCAGCTTGATGTTGGCGTTCTCAAATGTCTTGCCACTCTGGTTGCGCATGGTGATCCAACCCACCATGTCGAGCAGATCGGTCTTGCCCTTAGGGTTGTCCGAGACCACCAGGTTGTAATCAGACTGCCAGCTCATGCCACCGGCAACATATGAAATTTCGGCATTGAATTTGCCAGGATCGTTGGTCTGAAGTAGCCAGTTGAGGGTCGGCTTGAGGACGGTGTCGCCAGATAGCGCGGGAAACAATGGCTGGCCGGGCAGTCCGAAACGCAGCACGCCATCCACTTCAATGATGGGCTGGGTGAAAGATGGCTGCTGATAATTCTGCGCATAGTAAGTGCTGGGGATGTATCCACTGCGGACGATCTTACCCTTGATGATCTCCTGCCTGTCGGCACGCTGCACCAGGAAATCGATAGTCTTGCCTTCGTAAAACGAAAGTAGTAATTCCTGCGAGATAGGATCATTGCGGTAGTTTTGTTCAAGAACCTGCAAACTGCGCCCAGCAGGATCGCGCAGGATGACAGAGTCGGGCTCCAGATGCGATGCGATCCCCGCGAACTGGGCGTGGTTCACACCAGCCGTGAGATCGAGGGGCACGTATTCCCGCGCCACAAAGAAATTCTGGTTATAGATGGTGAGTGCGGGCTGGTTGCTGTTGTCGGCAGCTTTTTCTTGTCCTACCACCACTCCGCACAGCAAAAGCATGGTCAGCAGCAATTTCTTCATTGTCGTTTCCCCTTTTCAGTGGACGGGAGCATTCCCGTCCTATGGGAAGAACGCGGGGTGAGGGGAAACTTGCAGGGAGTTTTTCAACCACGGAGGACACCAGGGGACACGGAGGTAACCAAGGGTAACCAACCGCGATTACCCCGTGTTGGTTCTGCTTACGCGCCCGGTTTCGCAGGGATCGACGACTGAGGCCAACCAAAGAAAACTCTGCTCGCCCAGCGCAAGATTCGCCAGCCGGCCGCCGCACTCAGCAGAATCGTCGTCAGCCACAACAATATCGCTGGCAGCATGAACAAGAATCCAGCCATCGCAGCGGCATAGTTTCCAAGACTGTTCAGGCCTTCGCGCATTGCCACCTTCAGTTGATAGAGCGGCCGCCAGTTGAGGCCAAGCACACGGGCATCGGCCTCGGTTCGAAGGGAAACGCTGATCGCCACGGTTTCCACCTGCTTCGAAAGAGCCTGAAACTCCGCCTGCCGTTCCTCTATCTGTCCGCGAACCTCGCTCAGCTTTTCGCTGACTTCGAGCGTGTCCTTCACCGTGTTCGCGCGTCTCATGATCGACAGATACTGGGCCTCTTCGTTCCGCAAGTTCTTTAAGCGGGCGTCCAGATCGACATATTGCAAAGTCACGTCTTCCGCCTCGACTCTCTCACTGTCGACATGCAGACCCAGTCTCCGGATTTCAGCACGCGCCTCTTCGAAATGCTCGGATGGAATGCGCACCTGAAGGAAAGCCCCTGAACACCCTCTCCGTTGGTTACCGATTTCACCAGAAATCCGCCAAGGCGTTCTGCAAGCTGACGAATCTTTTCAGATGTATCCGCAGGGTCTTTGGCGACGAGATCCATCGAAGCGGTTCGTTCCAACTTGCGGTCGGCGTCGGAC
>Ga0163162_10005368_pt1 | contig 12373 bp, 18 predicted proteins | sample S55metaG_FD_115310 | JGI IMG/M metagenome (GOLD analysis project Ga0163162, IMG submission 115310) | Switchgrass rhizosphere microbial communities from Kellogg Biological Station, Michigan, USA - S5-5 metaG | ecosystem: Host-associated > Plants > Roots > Rhizosphere > Soil | place: USA...
CGCTCGAGCACTTCGGCGCCCGGGCGCAAGGTCCCCACCTCTTCCACCGAACAGCGCAGTGCAAGGGCATCCTCGGGCAACCAGATGAGCGCAGGGGGAGACATGCGTGCGAGGGTAATCCTCCCTCGCGCAAGGGTCTATAACCCTTCGCGCCTCACCCCTATTCTGTAACTATTTGTCCTCAATAACACGAAAACTCCCTAGCGTGAGACTATATCAATATTTGTAATATATAGTAATAGTAGTAGCTACGCCTTGATCACCAATAAGTCAAGACACTTTTACATCTGCGAACATCTGCGCTTTTGCGGGTGTGTGTGGCATAGGGACGTGCTAGGGAGTTTTCGTGTTATTCAGAACAACTGGAAACATTTAAAGCGCTTTCAATAGTCCCCCGCTATCCTCGAGCTCGAGCCCTTAGCCTCGTCCTAACTCTGACGCCCCCGCGTCGCCCCCTCCCGGATCCCTCCCTGGTTCCGATGCCCGTCAAGGGCCCGGGCGCGGCCGCTGAGGTGGGGGCGCGGGGGAGCGTACCAATACCCATTGGGAAACTTATCCCGTGATCCTGGCGCTATCCACAGATTCCTCCATTCTCTGATCCACAGGTTATCCACACTGTGGACAAGCTGCGTTTCATTACAACCCAGGGTTAATCTGGATAGTTGCCCAGCTAATCAACTCCTATCGCGCGCGTGGGCCCGGGCGCGGCCGCTGATCAGTTGCCCGAAAGGGCAATACATACTGTTTCATCTCCGGGTTTGTAGTTGTCTACTTGGGCAACTATGCTTGGGGTGTAGTCAGGTAGTAAACAGGATGCAGTAGGCGATCGAGTCTCACGTCCTGCCCGGGCGCCCGCGCAGTATCGGCGGTCCACGCGAGGGGAACGCGCTTTTTAACAATTCGCACAGGCACGCGGTCGGACGCGCAGGGATGCGCGCCCCTCCGCGAGAGTGAGTGAGTCAAAACCTCCTTCGAGCGCGGCACGCGTGAGCGTCCCGCGTGATGAGACACCTCCTGCAACACGTGCGTGACAGGCGCGCGCTGCCTGGGTCTGTTTCGGCCCTTCAAGGAGACTCACCATGACAACAAGGAAACCCACAGGGTATGTCATCTACCGTGGTCCCTCGCTACTCGACGGCGCGCCCATAGCAGTCATTGCTATTGTCAAGTCTTCGAACCGGAAAACCGGGAACATGGTTCAGACCTATATCCTGCGCAGCGATATCGAGCCTCACAAGGCAATCAAGACCGGCGAAGATTCGAGTATCTGTGGGGACTGCAAGCATCGCCCTTTCAATGGCGGCGCCTGCTATGTCCTGACGTTCCAGGGTCCCCTGGTCGTGTATCGCGCCTTTCGGCGCGGTCGTTATCCCGATGCAACCCCCGCAGAGGTCGCGCAGCTGATCGCCGGCCGCATGGTGCGCCTGGGCACCTACGGGGATCCCATGGCGGCGCCTTACCAAGCTTGGCGCGACCTGACCGCACTGGCGAGCGGCCGCACAGGCTACTCGCACCAGTGGGACAACCCCTGCATCCCGGCGCGTCAATGGCGTGGCGTGATGGACCTCTGCATGGCCTCGGTGGACAACCCGCACGAGGCCACGGCAGCGCGCACCCAGGGACTGCGCTACTTCCGCATCCGTCGCGCCGATGAGCCCGTGTTCCAGCGCGAATTCATCTGCCCCGCTAGCCATGAGGCCAACCATCGCAAAACCTGCGCAACCTGTGGCGCGTGCGATGGTGGCGAGCCCCACAAGGCAAGTCCCGTGATCATCGCCCACGGGTCGCGCGCATCGGCCTTCTAGCCAACCCCTAGAGCTCATGCGTGACAGGCGTGATCTCTGTGGGCAACCTAGCCCTTCAAGGAGACTCACATGCAAGCACAGCTGCATTTCACCGTGATGGTGGACCCGACCCCGCTATTGGACGGCTCGGGCAACTGCTACCAACGCCACGTGGTGGATGTCTTCACGGACAACACCTTCGCGGGCGTGTTCATCGCGCACAGCATGAGCGAGGCCCTCTATATCGGCGAGCGCTGGATCCACATCCGGCAGGTCGATGAAGCAATCCAGCAGGAAGAGATCCGGCTCAAGCTCGAGCAGATGACCACCATCATCAGCTAGCGAACCAACCCCTACAGTGCATTCCCCTGGAGTACACTGTGTGGGCAACTTCGCCCCATGTTCAAGGAGAACATCATGTCCGACTCCATCACTCGCACAAACGGCAAGGATGAATTCGCCGCTGTCGTCGGCACCCCGGTATGGCATGGCAAGGGCCAGCGCCTCGTACGCGGCGCCCCCCTCGAGCAGTGGCTGGTCGATGCCGGCCTCAATTGGACGGTGCAGCGCGCGATCGTGCGTTACTGCACCGACCGCGCCGGCACCCTGGCCTCGCTTCCTTCGCAGCACGTCCTCCTGCGCTCCGATACCAAGGAGCCCCTGGGCATCGCGTCGGATGCGTACGAGACGCACCAGCCGCGCCAACTCCTCGAGACGCTCAAGAACGAGGCCACGAAGGCGGGCTATGAACTGGAAACGGCCGGCTCGCTGCACGGCGGCAGGATCATCTGGGCCATGGCCTCGGATGGCCAGGAGGCCGAGATCGGCAAGGGCGATCGGATCCTGGCGCGTACGCTGCTGAAGACCCACACCGATGGGTCGGGCGCGACCGAGGGCTATGAGACAGAAGTCTGCGTCGTTTGTGCGAACACCTTGCGCGCTGCTACCCAAGGCAACACCGCCAAGGCGCGCATCACGCACCGCAGCAAGTACAACGTCGATGCCATGGCCCGCAAGCTGGGCCTCGTGCATGACACGTCCTTTCCCTCTCGCGTGGACGCCTACCGGCGCCTTGCTGACAAGGCTCTGTCCATCCAACGCGCGGAGCGCATCGTCTTCGACATCCTCAAGCCGGCCAACCTCATCGCCGGGACGATGCAGGAGGTCGAGAAGGTCACGTCCTCCCTCGGGTTCCGCAAGGTCCTGGATCTCTTCAACGGGGCAGGGCGCGGCTCCCAGATGGACGGCAGGAAGGACACCGCCTGGGGCCTGCTGAACGCGTTCACCGAGTACGCCGACCACCACGCGCGCACCACCAGCGAGGACAACCGCACCGTCTCGGCGTGGTTCGGCGCGGGCGATGCGCTCAAGAGCAAGGCCGCTGCCGCGTTGCTGGCGACGGTCTGACAACCCCCGGGGCTTCGGCCCCTTTTCTCAAGGAGAATCCATCATGTCATTCGCACCCCAGGTCACCACGGGATCCGACCCGAAGTTCTACGGCAATGCCCTGCGCTTCGCCACCAGGGAAGAGGCGGAAGCGAGCGCTTTCGACCTCTCCATGCGCTGGACCGCGGTTCGGGACTGGCGCGTGGTCGAAAGCGACGACCCGGTGAACTACGCCATCCGCGATGGCCTGCTGGTCAGCATCGAGGGGAAGGAGCTATGACCCGAGTCGAGTATGACAAGGTCGTCGTTGCCCTCAAGGCCGGTGCACACCGGGTCTACGTGATCTGGAGCGCCCATTGGGGGCGCTACCGGGTCGAGCTCTGGCTGGATGGTGATCACATCGCCAAGGAGGATTACGAAACCCAGTCCCGGCGCGCCGCGATGGCCAAGGCCGATCAACTCTACGAGGGGTTGCCGGTATGAACAAGCACAGGCGTGAAGTCCTGGCCACCCTGGCCGAAGCCCTGGAGACCATCCAGTCCAGCCTCGAGTCCGCCCAGGGCGAGGAGGCCGAGTTCCTCGAGGCCATGCCCGAGAACCTCGCCCAGAGCCCCAAGGGCGAGCAGGCCCAGGCCGCGATCGACGCCCTGGACAGTGCCATCACCGCCATCGGGGAGGCGCTCGAGTACATCAACGAGGCTGCTCAATGATGCGCGCCAACCCCGGCATTCCCCTGCATGGTGACCACAACGAGTGTCCGGGGTGCGGCCTGCTCTTCAACTCCACCCACGCCTTCGACAAGCACCGCGTCGGCCCCCATGGCGCGCGCCGTTGCCTGACACCCGAGGAGATGATGGCCAAGGGCATGGTGCAGCGCGGGGTCTGGTGGATCTCGGAAAGGAACCATTCATGGCAACCTTCTACCTGACCTTCGGCTTCAACACGCCGCTGCGCAACAAGTACCAGAAGATCAAGGCCCGCGACTACGATGCTGCGCGTAGGCTGGCGATCGAGGCTTATGGCGACGGTTGGGCGATGATCTACACAGAGAGGGCTTTCGCCCCCATGCCCAAACGCTACAACATCACTCCCAGGACGCGGATCCTTGGGTTATGATGTCGATGTAACTCTGCAACCCCTCCTTGAACAGCCACCCCATGGGTGGCTTTTTTTCATATGTCCACCAGCGCCTGCTCCCCATAGCCATCGCTGCCCTTCAGCGTGCGGCTCTTCTCGTAGTGGGCGCGCAGCCAGTTGCGGTCCGCGTCGCTCGAGAAGTACCTGAAGACCTCGTCCCGGACCTTGAACCAGCGTTCCTCGTTGGGTTGCCTGGGCTGCTTGAGGTGCCTGCGGCCGGGATGCTCGTAGACCTCCACGAAACCATGATCCAGCAAGGCCTGGATCCAGCGGCAGTGCTGTCCCTTGCGTTCAGGCGTGATGCCCCCGCGCAGGCAGGCCGGGCCCCTGTGGGTCAGGTCATTGCGGCTGAGAATGCGTTGTTCGGGGTAGTTGGGATCGTCACAGGTCACGCGATAGGCGATGAAGTTCATGAGCTCATCGCCGAATTCCGACACGCCGGCTGCGACCTTGTAGAAGAATTCCTGCATCCTGGCGAGATAGCCTCCGACGAACCGCACCGCGCGCTGCAGGTTTGGATAGCTGATCTCAACGGTCTTCATGATGCGCGCTTCGTGGTCGTTTATGCTGTCTTCTTCTGTCCTCGGGATCGTCTTCCTCTCGCAATCGACCTCGCCGCCCGCGATGAAGTCATAGGACTGCAGGATCATGGCGCACGTCATGACCCGCATGTCGTACTTGCGCCACCAATTGATGAAGCCTGCCGGTGCCTTCATGGTCACGAGTTCCAGGTTGGCGCGCTCGCGCCGCGCGGTCCAGTCGAGCCACTTGCCCGCTGCTTCCGGGCTCAGCACGAAGCGCATGTCCCTGAAGCTGCGCATCTTGAGCACGATCTGGCCCATGGCCTCGTCGGCGCCGGGGACCAACCCGGCAGGATCGCGCAGCTGGGGATGAGCGATCACGCTGATGGTGTGGCGCGCCATCAGGCCGCTGTCGATCATGGCGCTGAAGCCCTTCCAGTTGGTCACCTTGTCGATCACCGTGGTCATGATGAGCGTCGCCAGGGCCTCGGGGATCGAATACAGCTTGTTCACGAGGCGCTTCGAGAACATGCCGCCGTCGTAGGCCGCGCAGACGGCGTTGCTCATCGCGTTGGCCGCATTCTCCTTGTGGTGCAGCGCGGCACCGTCGTAGAACTGCATCGCCTCTTCGCAGGCCATCAGCAGCCGTTCGCCCTTGTTGTCGGCAATCTGCAGGAACATGCCCTCAATGGATGCGTTCTGCAGGAAACACATCGGCGGATGGGCGCGATTGCCTGAGATGACGTTGCGCGTCTGGGCGCGGATCATGGCTTGCTGCCACTGCGCCTGATGGCGGGTCAGGTCCTTGAACATGCCTGACTTCGCTTCACCGCTCTTGCCCAGGATCAGGGAGAAGTCGTTCGGATTCTTGAAGTTGTCGGGCTTGAGCGGGTTGGTGTTCATCTTCACCGTGGAGTGCAACAGGCCGGCGTGCATGGCCATGAAGGAGCAGGCGTAACATCCGGGGTCGCCACCCCACGAGGCAACGCAGTCCTGCACGTAGTCGTTGAAGATCTGGGGCAGGTACTCCGGAACGTATTTCGGCGCCTCCTTGAAGGCATCACGCGGATCGATGACATCGAGCCCGCTGGGAATGTCAACCTGAATTTCAGGTGCGCGATAGATGAGGAAAGGATTCCCATTGGCGCGGCCGTTCAACTCTGCTGTCATGATGCCCCCATGGGTGCAATGCCCATTTCTGATCATTTTCCCCCTATGACGGATTGGTGAACACGGTCGGCCACCCATTCGTCAAGGTCACTGGCGAAGCGGTTTGCGCAGTGAGCGTGCATACACTTGAACATGCCCTGGCCCTCGTTGAGCTCGTTGGGCGGGAAGTAGGTTGTCTCGCTGGGACTGCCCTTGCTGGTGTGCTGGTCGGCCCAGGGACAGGCGACGTTGTAGCCCCCGTCGGGCCGGCGCGGGTGGAAGTGAGCGACGATCGCGGCCGTCATCGCGGCGCGCGTCCGCACGTTGCCATCCCAGGCCGCGAACTTGCGCCGGGGCTCGCTGGGAAACGCGGCGAGGATCTTTTCGGGGCTGTAGCGGATGCCGGTGTGCTCGAGCAGCCTGACCTCGATCGGCGTGCCCTTGGTGTGCAGGAACCCGGGCACGCGCATTTCTCTGGACAAATCCACCACGCTCGGATCGCTGCCAAGCGCCGCTGCGATGCCGCGCTGAACGGGTTCGAACTGCTCGAGCGGCAGATCATCGACCAGCCAGTAGATGTGGAACTTGTTGGCCGAGGTGCCCACGATCATGCTGGGCGGCAGCGGCAGCGGCCAGGGCGGAGCGCGCCGCATGTCGTCCCAGTCCGCGAACACTGCCCTGACCCTGTTGACCTGGACTCCCTTGCGCCGCGCGATACCATGCTCATCGATGACCTTCGTGAGGGCGTTGACGCAGATGAAGATGCCGAAGCCCTGCTCGTTGCGCGCCACGAGGTCCAGCAGGATCTCATCGACGCGGCCGTAGGCCTGGATGCGCCGGCCATCGGGATGGATGCCTGACCAGTAGAACTCGTGGTGCTCCACGTCGGGCTCGAGCGCGGACAGGAAGTTGATGAGGTGTTCAGTGTTCATGCGGTTTCCTCGTGAGGTTCAAGTATAGGCAAAGTTTCCCCGATAGGCGACCTTGACTTAGTCAGGCAACCGACTACACTCAAGGCTCATAGTCCACAGTCCATAGTCCATAGTCCAGGAGTCAATCATGAAGCCCAAGGAAATTGAGCGGTTGGTCGCCGAGTACCAGAACACGCGCAATGCGCGCCTGCTCTTGGATGAAGAGTCCAAGAAGATGAAGGTAGCTGAGGATGGCCTGCTCGACAAGCTCACCGCTGCGGGCGTGGAGTCCGGCAAGTACGGCCCCTACACCGTGAAGGTCGTCATCAAGCCCGTGCCCCGCTGCACCGACTGGAACGCCTTCTACGACTACCTCAGGAAGACTGGCAACCTCGACATGCTGACCAAGCACCTCACGGCGAGCGCCATCATGGCGCGCCTCGAGGCCGGCGAGTACGTGCCCGCCATCGTGACGGACGACAAGGTCACCTACAAGATTTCCTAGGGAGGCAACCATGAAGTTCCAGCATCTTTCCCCAGGCATCGAGATCTACGATGATTCCGATGCCTTCTGGATTCCAGCGGCGGGTGTCTATCGGCATACCCGCGTCTGGCCGGGCGAGCACATCGGGCTCTATCACGTCATCGCGACCCGCACCGAGACGTTGAACTTCTTCTGCGACTACAAGGGGCTCAGCCCCGCGTGGACACACCGCTGGGCCGTCTGCGACGACTTCGGCAACCTCGTGCGGGTGATGTGATTTTCCGTGGCCGCTGCGGATCTAGCGGCTATCGCCTCTGGCACCCTGGCGTGATGCCAAGTAAGGGTGCCACCCTCTCAGACAACTCGAAGGAGTTCTTATGTCTGAATTCAAGATGGTTCCCTTGGGGCAATTGGTGCTGGTAGCGGGCAAGAAGGGCGGCAAGCCGGATGTGAAGCCGCTCATTCACCGGGCTCTTGACGATGCGGGGGTGATGGAGCGGGTGGCGCCCTTCATCAGCAACGGTGGAGTCACCGGCCGGCGCAGCATTGATGATGTCCGCGCGCTGGACGAGATCATGAAGTTCGATGCCAAGCATGGTGGACACATTGCTGCGTCCATCGTGACAGCTACGGCATCCGAGGAGGAGCGCAAGCACCGCCTGACCGAGAGTGAGGTCATGGATGCTTTTTTCGTCGTGATCCGCCGCTTCTACAAGGTTGAGAAGCACCGCGTCGTGGACTACAACACCAAGCGCGTCATGGGCCTGTCGTTGGCCGCTTAACGGAGAGATGGGGCGAAAGCCCCATCTAGGCAACATGACAAATGTTCAATCCATCGACACTGCACGCGAAGCTCGCGCTGTCGCGGAGATTCGTGAGCTCCTCGCCCTGGAGGAGTCGGCGCCTCAACGCGGTTTTCGCTTGGGTGAACTGTTCACCGAATGCAAGGATATGTGTGGTCATAGGAATTGGCTTCCATGGCTGAGAGCACATGAATTCGCTCAACGTACTGCCCACCGCTATATGCAAGTTTACAGAGGAAGCAAATTAGCCCAGCAGGCTAATTTGCCGCCTCCTGAGACCATCAAGGAGGCTGTAGCCCGAGCTCCTAGCAAGCCGCGCTCCACGAAGTCATATGGCTGGATTGCTGCCCTGCAGAACTTCAGTGGCTTATCCATGCAGTTTGGTGGTTCGCAAGCCAAGAAGCTCTCTGCTGCCCGGGGTGAGGATGTCACCGAGTTGAAGTTCACCAACAAGGAAGAAGCAGAGGCTTTCGGACTCTGGGGCGCGACGATCCTCAGGCCTGAAGTATCCATCCGGGACGAGGTGCCGGAGTCAGCGAAGGACAAGTTCGACCGGCTGTTGAAGAAAGCCGAGGCCCAGCTTGAAGCAACGTTCTGGGACAAGGTCATTGCCGAGGTGAACAGGCGCCTGCCCGAGGAGAAGGCCGAGGCGCTTCAAGCCGTCAAGGACTACAACCTCAAGGCCAAGGGCATCGCGCCTCACCTCAGCGAGGAAGACTACAAATTTCTGCTGGGCATCCTTCATCCCGATCGCGAGCCCACCAAGGCTCAGCGCGAGAAGGGATTCACCATTGTCCGGGGGCTCGAGCCCTACATGGCTGCATTTCGTAAACACAGGAGTTGATATGCCCAAGCCTCAAGAACCCAGCACCGCTCTCGTCAACCTGCGTGAGAAGCTGCAGGCGCTGGTCGCCCAGACCAAGAAGGCCGAGAGTCCTTCTGGTGGCTACATCTCGCTGGCCAAGGGCAGGATGACGATCGGCACCGTGGGCCTGCCCGGCGACAAGATCGTCGCCATCGTCATCGACTACAGGAAGGACAACGAGTTCTACGAAAGCGCCTACGTGCCGGGCGAGTCGCAGGCCCCGGTCTGCGCTGCGGTGGTGGCGCCCGACGAGGTCCTCACCCCGTGGCGCGCGGTGCGCGAGGGCGAGGACATCACCAAGCTCCTGCACCATGACAAGGAGCTCGGGCTCGTCACCGACGTGGCCAAGCCCCAGGTGCCGGCGGGCATGGTGTGCGACTCCTGCCCGATGCTCGAGTGGGGCAGCGCGGCGCTCATCAAGGGCCAGCGCGGATCGGGCAAGGGCAAGGCGTGCCGCGAGTCGCGTCGGCTGCACATCCTGGCGGCGGATCAATGCACCACGCCGGCCGATATCGAGCGTGCGCCCTTCATGACGATGATCCCGCCGCCGACCTCGCTGGAGAACTTCAGGGTGTTCGCCAACAGCGTGGCCGACGTGCTGGGCAAGCCCATCTTCGGCGCCGTGGTCGAGATCAGCGTGGTGCCCCACGACCAATACCAGTTCCAGGTCCACTACAAGATCCTGGATGCGATCAACGATGAGGGCCTGCTGTTTGCCCTGCTGCAGCGCCACGAGCAGATCCGGGCCAAGCCGATCATCCTGCCCAAGGGAAGTGACGATGCGGCCACCAAGGACGCGCGGGGCACTCGTTTCTAAGGAGCCATCATGAGCGACATCAACCACCTCATCGACGCAGCATCGTTCCTTGTCGCCAATGGCATGGACAAGCTGAACATCGGCTCGACCGGGGCCTACATGATCATCATCGCCAACGGCCCCCAGGTCTACATCCACACCGACGTGGAGCGAGGACGCTTCCGCGAGTTCGTGGCCTGGGCCACCGAGAACATGGACGAGGCCCTCGCAACACCCACCACGGAGACGATGCAATGAGAACCGTCAAGGACTGGTGGGACAACTTCGACAAGCTCGTCATCCCGGCCGGCGCGGGCGCGGTTCAGCGCACCGAGATGCGCCGGGCCTTCTACGCCGGCTTTTTCTCGTGCCTGGAGGGCAGCGGAGAGATTGTCGATGCCTGCGGCGATGACGAAAACCTGGGCGCGGCCATGATGGGGAACCTGCATGACGAGTGCATCGCTTTCGCCATTCGCGAGGCGAAGAAATGATTGCCGTGGATTTCGAGACGCGGCCGATCATCCAGGGCAGCGGCCTCGCTCCGGAGCCCGTGGGGGTGTCGATCCTGCGACCCGGTCACCCCAATGTCTACTACGGCTGGGGCCACCCGGGTGCAAACCCACACTCATGGGCGGAAGCACGGATGGCATTAGGCGAAGTCTGGCACCAGCCCCTCGTCTTCCACCATTGCAAGTTCGACATCGCGGTGGCCATTGAGCACATGAACCTGCCCTGGCCGGAGTGCTACGACGACACGCTGTTCCAGTCCTACCTCATCGACCCGCTGGCCAAGAGCCTGGGGCTGAAGAAGCTGGCGCAGAAGTGGCTGCACATGGATCCGGAGGAGCGCGACGCGGTCTACCTCTGGCTCAAGGCCAATTTCAAGGGACCGTTCCTGCCTGATCACAAAGTCATCACGCAGGCCAACGCCGGGGCCTATATCAGCTACGCACCCTATGAGATCGTTGCGCCCTATGCCATGGGTGACACGGCGCGCACGCTGGGTTTGCACGAGCTACTGCGGCCCAAGATCACCAGCATGGGCATGGACGCGGCGTACCGGCGCGAGCTTGCGGTCGCCAGAATCGGCTACTGGATGGAGCGGCGCGGCGTGCGCGTGAACCGCGAAGCCCTCGAGCATGACTACGACAAGTACGAACGCATCAAGCTCGAGCAGGAGCAGATCATCCACTCTTACCTGGGCGACATTGACCTCGACAAGCGCGGCCAAGTCGGTGCCGCCCTGCTGCAGAGAGGTCACGCCAGGAGCCTGCCCCAGACGCCCACCGGCAAGGTCAGCACCTCCAAGGCCAGCCTCGAGGCCAGCATCACCGATCCGACGCTGGCTCATGCCTTGCGCTACCGGGGGGCCCTGAAGACCTTGACCCAGACCTTCTACAAGAACTGGATCAAGTTCAGCGAGCGCGATGGGCACGTGCATCCCTCGTGGAACCAAGTCCTGAGTGAGAACCTCGGCGCGCGTACCGGGCGCTTCTCGTGTTCAACGCCCAACCTGACCAACGTGCCCACCGAGTTCGAGGAAAAGACGCTGCACGGCGATGACGTAGCCTTCATGCGCCAGTACATCCTGCCCGATGAGGGCCATGTCATCGTGCCGGCCGACTACAACGGCCAGGAGATGCGGATCATGGCGCACTACGCTCGCGAGAAGGCGCTCGAGATCTACCAGGACGACCCGCAGGCCGATTTCCATATGGTTGCGTCGGCCCTCATCAAGCGGCATGCCAAGATGACCGTGTCACGCAAGATGTGCAAGATCGTTGGCTTCAGCCTGATCTATGGCTCCGGCGTATCCACCCTGGCCAAGCAACTGGGCGTGGACACCGAGACGGCGTACAAGATCAAGGAGGCCTATTTCAAGGCGATCCCCGGCCTGCAGAGCTTCATCAGGCTCTTCAGCGATCCCGAGCGCACGGGTATCCGGACCTGGGGCAACCGCTTCCTGCCTCTCGAGCCACCGTGCATCGTGGACGGTGTCGCGCGCAACTTCCACTACAAGCTTGTGAACTACCTGATCCAGGGCTCCGCCGCCGACCAAACCAAGGAGGCGCTGGTGCGCTACGACATCCTGCGCATCCATAGCCGGCCACTGATGACCGTGCATGACGAGATCGTGATCAGCGTGCCCGAGGAGCACCTGCACAGTGAAGTCGCCATCCTGAAAGAGTCCATGGAGGGCATGCCGGGATGGGTCGTTCCCTTCATCGTTGACGTGGAGGTCGGGCGCGACTGGCACAACCTGGAGAAATTCACATGCGCCATTCCTACTCCAGCCTGAGTACCTACAAGGAGTGCCCGGCGAAGTACTCCTACCGCTACGTCGAGAAGCTGCCCGACGTGCCCAGCGCCGCCATGACTCGAGGGACGCGCCTGCACAAGCTCTGCGAGGACTACCTTGCCGGCGGGCCCTGTCCCTACGACCTGAAGCGCATCGGCCTCAAGATCTTCCAGATGCGTGACCGGGGCGCGGTGTCCGAGCAGACATGGCTCCTCGACCATGACTGGGAGCCCACGCC
>Ga0163162_10005374_pt1 | contig 12369 bp, 9 predicted proteins | sample S55metaG_FD_115310 | JGI IMG/M metagenome (GOLD analysis project Ga0163162, IMG submission 115310) | Switchgrass rhizosphere microbial communities from Kellogg Biological Station, Michigan, USA - S5-5 metaG | ecosystem: Host-associated > Plants > Roots > Rhizosphere > Soil | place: USA: Michigan...
AGGTTTGATTTTTCGGTTACCACCTTGGCCTTCGCTCCGGCCACCATGGTAGAAACATTGATGTTCATTACAACATCTGCCGAACGAAAATCGGGATCAATCCGGCCATACACATCCCACAACTGATCTTTCACACTGCCACTGGGGGCAACACCGTCTATGTACAACACATTGTCCTGCTCTCTTACCTGTAAGTCTGATACGCCAGAAGATTTGGCTGTATCAACAAGTTCTTTGTATTTGTCTTGCAGTGCCATAGTTAGTCCTCCTGATTATTTTAAGGTTAATTTATTTTCCACTTTCTTAGGATGCAGTTGTTGAATGGCCTGCATCAGTTTTGAAAGTGAGGATTTTTTCAATTCACCCGTAAGCGTTACTACACCATCTTTTACTTCCGCTTTTACAGTCGGATAATCTTTGATGGCATCGCTTACATTTTTCATTAGTGGGTCATCGGGGGCAATCACAACTGGTGCAGGGGCGGGCGGAGGCGTAACGGTGCAATTGTTCATCACCGATTTCACACCCTTAATTCCTTTCACCGTTGATTCGGCAAGTGCTTTGGTGGCTTCGTCTTTGCATTCCCCGGCAATGGTAGCTACACCGTCTTTAACGGACGCTGTTACCCCTGCCAGATCGGGAATGGTTTTTAGCTGGGTGTCGATGGCAGCGCTGATGTCGGCGTCCTTCGGGCCGCATGACTGAAGCACAAAACTGCTCGCTGCAAACAACAGCAGTCCTGTCATCAATCGTAGACTCATTTTTTTCATACAATAAAGTTTTGTTGGAAAACCAAGTTAAGGAAATTAGACGGTTCAGAACGTGAATCCAATATTCACATAAATCCTGAGGGCCTTGGTTTGATCAGCGTACATCGCGCTTAATTCGAGTGGTCCCAAAATTGAATTGTAGCCAAATCCCAGCGAATAACCGGACAACCAGCTACCTTTAACCCAGGCATTGCTTTGGTCATAAAAATTGAAATATCCAACATTGGCTTTCGCAAGCGCGAATCCGTTGGGAAACAGCAACTGGCGCATGCCCACACCGGCAGTGGATACGCTGCCGCTAAACACCGAATTTTCGGGCAAGCCGGCAAATGTTACCTGGTTCCTGAATTGCTGCGTTAATCCGCCTACTGCCCAACTATTCAGAAAGAGAGTGGAATAACTAAAATTAATTCCGGCGTTAAACCAACTTGATAAAACCAGTCTTGAAGAAATAGGGATGTATCCTTCTGCATTGTAGGAAATGCGCTGGTATTGTTTTTTGATCAGGTTCGTGGTATCCGTGTCGAGTACAACCTTTCCCATCTGCAGCAATTGCAAATCTCCAGTTTGTGCAAACACCAGGTCGGCCACAGCATCCATCTTCCATCCGCGGCTGGGGTACACGGTCCTGTCGAGCGTGTTGCGCACCACGTAAAAACTTCCCGTTAAAGATCCCAGGTGTCCACTTACATCAACAAGAGAGGGAACCACGGGATTGTAACCGATGTTTTCATACCGAAGCCCGATTCCAACTGTAAAGTTCCGGTCGGAGGAATGCTGGAATTTAGCCTCCGCTTTCACGTAACTGGATTTGTAAAGACCATCCTGTTCATACTTGTTTCCTGATTCGTAAGTGGTGATCTTAAAAGTTTCGTATTGAACCCCAAGAATGCCGGCGAAATCTTTTCGCTTTCCCATGTACTCCAGGTGCTCGGCCCTGGCCCTGAAATTTTCACCAATATCTACTGTTACGAGGCTACGTGAATTCGGTACCACGAAATTTCGCCCTGTCATATTCACGATCAAACTGATGCCGGAGAAACTATTGTAGTTGATCCCCAGCTTGGCGGTGTTCAAAGGATTTTCTTTGGCTTCGAAAACGATTTGCGCCGACCCGTCGGGCTGCGGTTCCAGCAGGTATACAATCCGGTCGTAATAGCGCGTGCCAAAGGTTTTCCGAATCTTGGCCGATAGTTGCATGGGTGTGTAGTAATGACCGGTATGAAAATTCATGCTGTTTAGGAAAAAAGACTGCGTGGTATGTTTCAAACCCTTCACCACGCAACTGCTGATGAATACTGAATCAACATTCGGCAATGGTTTGCGCGGCGGGGGAGGACTACCATAAATGGCATTCAGCGAGTCGGCCAACTCCTTGAACCGGGGATACAATTTTCTTCCCTGGATGATACCGGAGTCCATGATTTGCTTCGCCCTTCCAAAACTTCCGGCCGAGTAGTCTTCAAGCGGCATGGGGATATACAAATTACAGAGCGGAATTTCTTTCTTACTGTCCTCTGCTTCTTTGAAAAAAGTGATTTGCATCAGCACCTGCAATGCGTTGCTGATTTTATCGGCTGCCAGCAATCCGCTGGAAACGTCGATGCCGATAGTATAATCAGCGCCCATGTCAATGACGTCGCGCACAGGAAAGTTTCTTACAACGCCGCCATCCACCAGTTTCTGCCCGTCAACATCCACGGCGGTAAACACACTGGGAATCGCCATGCTGGCGCGAACCGCAGTTATGATTTCGCCTTTTTCCAATACGACCGCCTGTCCTGTGGCGATATTGGTGCCAATGCATTTGAACGGGATACTGAATTTCGAAAAATCCTTGGTGGCATAAACCGGGAACAACACTTCAGAGAACTTCAGCCAGAGTTCTTCCGCTTCGAGTACGCCGCTGGGCAGGTGGAATTTGTGATTGTACCAGGGAAGTTCAATGGCATACCGAGTGTATTCAGATTTTTCCTCCATCACAATGCTGCGCAGGGAAGATTGGTTGGTCAACAGAATATCCCAATTGATATTAGACGCCAGGTGCGCGATGGAATCACCGGAATATCCAATCGCATACAGGGAACCGATGATGCTGCCCATGCTGGTACCGGTCAAATAATCTACACGTAGCCCTGCAGAATCCATTGCCTTCAGAATGCCGATATGCGCCAATCCCTTTGCACCTCCGCCGCTCAGAGTCAGCCCGAGCGCGGGTTTCCTCACCTGGCTCTGGACCGATGTAATAAGGGTGAGGAAAAAGCAAAAAAACAGGAATCGGCGTTTCATGTTTAACTAGCGTGTTAGCTTTTTAAGATCTTCCGGCGATACGGTCAACAGGTTAACCTTCGGCAACCTCGTCGTCAATGCGCGCCAGTTGGGATCTTTCTTATAAATGGATTGCAGGCGACTTTCAGCGGCTGCTATTTTACCATTGTTGGCCAGCGTAATGGCTGTCCAATATTGCATTTCAAGGTTGTCAGGAAAGGCCTTCATGGCAGCTCCGTATTCTCTCATCGCGCCGGCCATATCATTTTTCTCGGTGTACAGATCTCCGTTATTCATGTGTTCATAGGCACGGTGCAATCGCAACAATCGATCCATTTCTACCAGGGGAGCAGTGTTGTCTTCCACCCGCAAATCTACAAGTCGTTCATTCCAGGGCTGACCCTCCGACTTCGCTGCCACGACCAGAATTGCCGCTGACTGTTTCCCGCGCACGTCGCCGCCGGCTTTTTGGCCGGCTTCCAATGCTTTCAAAACCCTTTCCGCCAGGGGCAACTGTTTATTCTGTTCAAATGCGCTGGCCATCGCGCCGCAAACTTTGTTGTTAAGCATCATGTTACTCTGCACCGAAAAATTCCGGCCAGTAATGTCAGAGGCGTAGTCGATGCAATGCTTACCGGTATAAGCGGCTACACGGCCCTGGTTGTCTACCATGGCTACCTGGCGCACTTCCCGTCCTTCATCGTCTGCCAGCAGGGCCTGCAGCGCTTCCGCTGCGGTTTTGCCGGCTTTCATCAATGCAAGCCCCTTTATTCCATAGGATTTATTAACAAAGGATTGGGTCGCCACCGCCCCAACCCCGGCTTCCGCCCAACTAACGGCGGTGCCTACACTAAACCAGTGGCTTTGCACGCCCACCGCCATTTCGCCGGTAACGGAGTCGCGGGCGACGATGGAAAAAGTGTGGGCCAGTCCGCCATCGCGTAAGAACACGGGTTGTTGCGAAAGGGCAAAAAGCGGAACAATACAAAACAGGGTGAATATGCTGCGTATCATATGAAAGAATTGAGATAACGAAAATAAGGGATTGATGGTGGAAAAGGATTTCACGCCAAGGCGCAAAGCGCAATAAAACTTTGCATCTTGGCGTGAAGCCCTCAACCAAATTCAACTTTTAACAACTCCACCGTATTATACACAATCGGGCAGCGGCCATAATGCATAAAAATGGAAAAGAGGCGCCTGGATACACCAGGCTGGTGAAGGTGTGGAAAGTCGCGACAGGATTGAAAGCGATCTTCGTAAATGGTGCAATGATTGCCATCCAGGAAATAACAGGGTTGCCGATTGATGATGTATTGTCCACCCAAACTTTGTTCCAGGCGATGCTGTATAAAATCGGGTTCATTCAATCCCGACCGTGCGGCTGCACGGGCAACTTCATTTTTTTCAACATTGATCATTAGCGAGCGACAGCAGTTGCCACATTTCGTACAGTCAATTTGCGCGCTAACGCTTTCGTTTAACCGATGAACGGCTTCATCGAGCGCAGCCGGATCAATCGTTTGCAGGAAAATCCGGAATTCTTCATTCTCTTCCTCCTTGTCAATACTGGCGAGGGCGATTTGGTTTAAGTCGGTTTCCGGCGCATTTGACATGAAAGCGATTGAAATAAAAGAAGGTTGACAAAGTAAGCTTTTATCGCCCTGTTCGTCAACCTCCCGCGAGGAAAAAATCAAAACATCAAGAGATCAGTCTACCAGCCGCGCATTAATCTTCATCCTCTTCATAATACGCATCCTGGTTATTATTGTATACCGATTGCCACTCCCGCACCTTATCATCACTCAGTAATTCCAAAATTTCAACGATGGGATCGGACTTCTTCTTCCATTCCATCACTTCTGTTTCGGCAAAACGGGTAATAAACATGCAATAGTCCGTTTCAAGGGTAACTTTAATCAGGCTGATTTGGCCGTCTTCTTTTTCCTGCACCAGGTAGTGACACCCGGTTTCCAACAGTGCATACGAATACATACAATTTCAATTTTAAAGGTTCACAAAGAAGAACCAACGGGTTATCCAAAGAATTTGATAAAGGCTGTAAGTAAGAATTAATGGTTAGTTGGCAGTGGCCGCTTCCAAGAGTCATATAGGTAGAGGTGGTTAACCTGTGTACGGGAAGCGATGAACCAAAATTAGCGATTTTGGATTACCGAAATAGCTCCTTTCGGTCATTTAGCGGAATTTTATTATTGCACATCAATGGGTATTGATAATCAATTAATTAACAAAACACACCCGCTTCCCATACGGATTTTTGTCCCTTTTTCGGACTTTTTCTTGCACACAATTGGGTTAACTCTGTGGATAATTACAATGGGTTTAGTTTAAGGGCATTAGGCTAAATTCGCAACGTTTCATGTGCACATTTCATTGAAAAACCGCTATCTAAGCGGGTAGGAACCGAAGGAGTATAATTATGGCTGAATCCAAACAGAATTTGTTCGACTATACTGAAGAGAGTATCAAAAGCCTCGACTGGAGGGAACATATCCGCCTCCGACCTGGTATGTACATTGGTAAACTGGGTGACGGCTCCAGTCCCGACGACGGCATTTATGTATTGCTGAAAGAAGTGCTCGATAATTGCATTGACGAACACACCATGGGATATGGAAAACAGGTGGACGTTGAGATCAACGCCAAAACAGTTTCCGTTCGTGACTATGGCAGGGGCATTCCACTCGGCAAAGTGGTGGATGTGGTGAGTAAAATCAACACCGGTGCGAAATACGATAGCAAAGCCTTTCAAAAATCAGTCGGATTGAATGGTGTGGGTACAAAAGCGGTTAACGCACTAAGTCAGTATTTTAAAGTGACCGCTTTTCGTGAGGGGAAAGAAAAAACGGCAGAATTTGAAAAGGGTATCCTGTTGAAGGAGTATCGTGAGGCCAAGACCGGTGAACACAACGGTACACTGGTGACTTTTATTCCTGACCAATCCGTTTTCAAGAATTTTCACTACCTGCACGAATACCTCGACAACCAGTTCTGGAATTACTGCTACCTGAACGCAGGACTGATCATCAATTTCAACGGCAAGAAATACGTCAGTAAGAATGGTTTGCTGGACCTGCTGCAGAGAAAGACAAATGCAGATGAAATCCGGTATCCCATTGTGCATTTGAAGGGCGAGGACATTGAAGTGGCGCTCACCCACGAAAACCAGTATGGTGAAGAGTATTATTCATTCGTAAACGGTCAATTCACCACCCAGGGTGGTACCCACCTGAGCGCTTTTCGCGAAGCTTATGTGAAAACCGTAAGAGATTTTTATAAGAAGGATTACGACGCAGCTGATATACGCGGAAGCATTTGTTCTGCCATTTCAGTACGAGTTCAGGAGCCGGTTTTTGAAAGCCAGACAAAAACAAAACTAGGTTCCCAAAATGTATATGAAGGCGGTCCGAGCATGCGAAATTTTGTGGGCGATTTCCTGGCCCGGGAGCTCAACAATTACCTGCACCGAAACCCTGGAACGGCCGATGCGCTGAAAAAGAGAATTGAACAAAGTGAGAAGGAAAGAAAGGAGTTGGCCGGCATTAAAAAATTAGCCAATGAGCGCGCTAAGAAGGCTAACCTGCATAACAGGAAACTCAGGGATTGCCGCTTTCACTACAACGACGAGGCAACAGGCAAAGAAAAAGAACTGATCATCGAGAAGCAAAAGGAGAGCACCATTTTCATCACCGAGGGTGATTCGGCCAGCGGCTCCATAACCAAGGCGCGAAATGTTGAAACGCAGGCCGTATTCAGCTTGCGGGGTAAGCCGTTGAACTGCTATGGTCTTACCAAAAAGGTGGTATATGAAAACGAGGAATTCAACCTGCTGCAACACGCGTTGAATATTGAAGATGGATACGAGGGCCTGCGCTACAACAACATCGTAATTGCGACCGACGCCGATGTAGACGGCATGCACATCCGCCTGTTGATGATGACTTTCTTCCTGCAGTTCTTTCCCGACCTGGTGAAGAACGGTCACGTTTATATTTTGGAAACGCCATTGTTCCGGGTCAGGAACAAGCAGGAAACGATCTACTGTTATGATGAGACCGAAAAACAGGCGGCGGTGAAGAAATTGGGAACCAAACCTGAGATCACGCGGTTCAAAGGATTGGGTGAAATATCACCAGACGAATTTGGACGATTCATCGGCGCAGAGATCCGGTTGCAACCGGTGATGCTGCTGCCCGAAACCCATATTCAACAGTTGTTGGAATATTATATGGGAAAGAACACCCAGGAACGCCAGGACTTTATTATCGAGAATTTGAAAGTGGAGTTGGATTTGGCTGAATAACGAAAGTTTGTGGTTTGTAGTTTGTGGTTTGTAGTTGAACTGCATCTGCCCCGTAGGGGCTTAATAATAGTAGCGACTATTTTAAATGTGAATTAGCCCTGTAGGGGCGACATAATAATAGATCATTTATGATACATATCGTATTTAACCAGGCTGATACGGAAACCCTGAAAGCCGCTATAGAACTGGATTCCAGCCTCCAGGGTGAGGTGCTCCAGGTAAAGGACGATTACGCTGTTGGTCCAATTGAAAATATTTATACCGCGGAAGGCTACGAGGCCAGGCGGGATTGGTGGAAAATGGTACTGAGCGGCGGCGACCTCGACGGCTCAGTTGAAAAAAATATTGTTGACGATCCGGCCGTGGTAAAAGATCTGACCGAAAAATTAAGCGCCGATGCGGATGAGCGTATTTGGATTTGGGCCGCCCAAAACAAGCACGATGTGTGCGGTTATTACTGGCTGATGGGCCAGCTCAAAGACTTCCAGGGACGGATTTATATTCTCTACCTGAATAACCTGCCTTTTATTAATGACAAGGGCCAGATTTTCTATCCTGAATGGCTGCACACCATTCCACCCCGCGAATTTTCGAAGGCGAAGAAACTGGCGCGACCCATTACCCTCAGCGAATTTGAAGTGGATCCCGACGAATGGGAAAAACTTTGTCGTGAAAATGGCGGCGTTCGATTATTGGAAGGAGGTAAGAAACTCGTGTCTGAAGGAGAAGACTTCTACGACAGCGAACTCAAAAAATTCATCACCCCCGATTGGCAGAAAGCCAGCAAAATTATCCACCAGTACCTTCATAAATCCAAACATACTACCGGCGACGCCTACCTGCTATGGCGACTGAAGAAGATGGTGGAAGCGGAGTTATTCGACGTGCAGGGCAACCTGAAAGGCATGAAGGATTTTGAACTGAAATGGAAGCAGAAGCAGCCCGCTGATTCAGTGGCCTGATTAAACCCTACAACACAATGGCGAAATCGAAAAATAGAGAAGCTGATATGGGCGCCGACCTCGCGGGCGTAAACGGACAATACAAGAATTGGTTCCTGGACTATGCCTCATACGTGATTTTGGAAAGGGCGGTGCCGGCCATCGAAGACGGCCTGAAACCTGTACAGCGCCGCATTCTGCACGCCATGAAGGAAATGGACGACGGAAGGTTTAACAAGGTGGCCAACATCATTGGCCAGTCCATGCAATACCATCCCCATGGCGATGCCTCCATCGGCGATGCATTGGTAAACCTGGGACAAAAAGACCTGCTGATCGAAACCCAGGGAAACTGGGGTGATGTGAGAACGGGCGATGAGGCCGCGGCATCGCGCTATATCGAAGCACGCCTGTCGAAGTTCGCGCTGGAAGTGGCCTTCAACAGCAAAACCACCGAATGGGCACTGAGTTACGACGGTAGAAAAAATGAACCGGTGGTGTTACCCATGAAATTTCCGTTGCTGCTGGCCCAGGGCGCCGAAGGCATTGCCGTTGGTTTGGCAACAAAAATTCTTCCGCATAATTTCTGCGAACTGATTGACGCTTCCATCAAATACCTGAAAGGGAAGCGTTTTGAATTATATCCCGACTTTCAAACCGGCGGGATGATCGACGTGAACAATTACGGCGATGGCAAACGTGGTGGAAAAGTGCGCGTACGTGCGCGCATTGAAGAAATTGACAAGAAGACCATCGCGATCAGGGACGTGCCATACGGTGTTACCACGGCCCAGCTAATGGATTCAATTGTGAAGGCCAACGACCAGGGAAAGATCAAAGTAAAGAAGGTAACAGACAATACCGCTGCTGAAGTGGAAATACAGGTTGACCTGGCACCGGGCATATCACCCGACATTACCATTGATGCACTGTACGCGTTCACCGATTGTGAAGTGAGCATCTCGCCGAATGCCTGCGTAATTGTGGGCGACAAGCCACGATTCATGGGCGTTGCCGAATTGTTGAAACTGGCTGCCGATTCAACCAAGGACCTGCTGAAAAGGGAACTGGAAATTAAGCTCGCCGAGCTGCAGGAAAAATGGCACTACACTTCACTGGAGAAAATATTCTTCGAAGAAAAAATTTACAAGGAGCTGGAGAAAAAACACGCCACCTGGGAAAAAGTGTTGGAAGCGATTGAAACGGCTTTCAAACCCTACAAAAAGCAATTGCGACGCGAAGTGACAAGGGAAGACGTACTGAAACTGACTGAAAAGCCCGTGCGAAGAATTTACAAGCTTGACATAGAGGAACTGAATGCACAGATTAAAGCGCTGGAAGGAGAGATCAAGCAGGTAAAACACGACCTGGCCAACCTGGTTGATTTTGCGGTGGGCTATTATGAAGGCCTGCTGAAAAAATACGGTAAGGGCCGCGAAAGAAAAACGGAAATCAGGTTGTTCGAAGCCATCCAGGCCAAGCAGGTGGCGATCGCCAACACCAAATTGTATGTGAACCGCGAAGACGGCTTTATAGGATCGGGATTGCGAAAAGACGAGTTTGTGACAGACTGCTCGAGTCTGGACGATATCATCGCTTTCACGAAGGCCGGTAAAATGAAAGTGGTGAAAATGGCCGACAAAGTATTTATCGGCAAGGATATTATTCATGTGGCCGTTTTCCAGAAGAATGACGAACGCACCACTTACAATATGATCTACACCGATGGCAAGAGCGGACAAAGCTATGCCAAGCGTTTTAATGTAACTGGCGTTACACGCGACAAGGAATACGATTTAACCAGGGGAGAAGAAAGAAGTAAGGTTCATTATTTGTCGGTTAATCCCAATGGCGAGGCAGAAGTAGTGAAGGTGTTGTTGAGTGCGGGAAGCCAGGCGCGCAAAAAAGAATTCGATTTTCATTTTGAAGAACTCGATATCAAGGGCCGAAGCAGTATGGGAAACCAGGTGACTAAGTACGGCATCAGGAGTGTGAAATTCAAGGAGGCAGGCCAAAGAACACTGAGCGGAAAAAAACTCTGGTTCGACGACCAGTTTGGTCGTCTCAATGCCGAAGAAAAAGGCATTTACCTGGGCAGCTTTGAGGATGAAGACCGTATTCTTGTAATTTACAATGACGGCTACTATGAAATTACTGACCAGGAACTGACTCAAAAAATTGATCCGAACAAAGTGTTGCTGATTGAAAAATTCAATCCGGAAAAAATCATATCAGCTGTTTATCTCGACCAGGAAAAATTACAGTTCAATATCAAACGGTTTAAGATCGAGACCACAACCCTGCACAACAAATTCTTTTTCATTAAGGAAGGCGATGGTAACAGGCTGGAAACCGTGAGTACTGATGCGGAACCCATTCTCGTTATGCAAAGCGGCCGCGGATCCCAGATCAGGAAAGCCAAAATCAAAGTGGTGAAATTGGTTGAAGTAATGGGCTGGAAAGCCGTAGGCGCCAAGCTGGCCGATTACGGAAAAACGGTAGAGATGGAGTGGGAGCAGAAGAAAGACAAGTCAGGCCAGGCGGAATTGTTTGAGTAAAAGGTAAAAGGTAAAAGGGGAAAGGCGAAAGGTAAGGTGCAAAATTTCGATTCACACTTTTTACCTTTCGCCTTTTACCTTTTATCCTTCCTTCTCAGTTTTACTGTCGAATTCTGACTCAGGCTGCTGCTCATGAATACCTCATATCGGTTAACCCCGTCCGTTATAACCATCAAAGCTGTGTTGGGCGGGATTTTGCCGAGGTTCTCGGCAAACATCGTGATTTCATTCACTTCAATGGTACTGTCGAGCGTCACATACAGGTTCAATCCCCGGTCATTCAATTCCTGGTTGCTGACCAGGGGAAGTTTATTAAAATAGAGCGAAACAATATCACCGTCAATGTCTCCATTGTCATAAAGGCTCACCCTTACCGAATCAGATTCGATCTCAATTTCCTTCATGGTAATGTCTTTCCTTTTCTCGAACGGGATCACCGATGCCCCAATTTTAGCTGGATTTTGAAGTGTAGCGGCCTTATTCGTGGCAGTTTTTGTTGATTCAACAGACTGGCTTTGCACAGTCGATGCAACGCTGCTATCTGGTTTTGATGTCGGCGGTGTTGAAGTGCTTTGTGTTTTTATATCCGTTGTGGGCTTATCATTTTTTGCTACTGCGGTTGTGGTAGCAACGGGTGCTTTTACTTCAGGCGCCGGCTTTTCATTGGTGGGAGCTGGCGATGATTTGGATTCCTTATTTTTCTTCGCTTCATTTACATCCACCACCAGGTCTTCGGTTAGCGGTTTCCACAACTTCTTCATTTCATTTCCCCGTCTTTCTGAAACGGCTGTTTCGGGCGCATCTACGCCCAATACATAACTGAAAGCAATTTCCGGACAGGTGTATTTGTATTTTTCCTGGCTTCTGAACGATCCTTTTAAGGTGGATTGAGAAACCGAACTGATCAGCGTTGCGTCAAGGTCCATCGGACATTCGGCGGCATTGCGCTGGGTAGATCGGAAATAGACCAATGGAATATTCAGGATCACCAGTCGGCGGGTTTTCTTGTCGAATTTGCCACGCACATAAAAACTCTGGTACACATCCCTGAAATAGTAGCCGATGATGCCCTGCACCTCGTTGTCGTCCTGTTTCAGGTTCAATTCAACCAGGTAATTGTTGTGCGTTCCATCAAGCATTACATCAGCGGTACCAAACCAGCTGCCCTTCACCGTTTGGGAACGGCTTTCGAAGGAGATGGCGAAACAAAACAGAATGGCAATGGTTAATCTATGGGTCATTATTGAGCTTGTACGGTTTAATTAAACACCAAATTTCCTTTTCAATTCGCGGCTGGATTCACGTTCCTTGATGGACTCTCTCTTGTCGTGTAATTTCTTTCCTTTACCGAGGCCGATTTCCATTTTGGCAAGACCGTCGGCGTTAAAAAAAATTTTCAGGGGTACAATCGTATATCCTTTCTCTTTGATTTTCGCATCCATTTTTTTCAACTCCCGTTTGTTCAACAGCAGCTTTCTTTCCCGAAGCGGATCATGGTTGTTGTACGA
>Ga0163162_10005375_pt1 | contig 12368 bp, 8 predicted proteins | sample S55metaG_FD_115310 | JGI IMG/M metagenome (GOLD analysis project Ga0163162, IMG submission 115310) | Switchgrass rhizosphere microbial communities from Kellogg Biological Station, Michigan, USA - S5-5 metaG | ecosystem: Host-associated > Plants > Roots > Rhizosphere > Soil | place: USA: Michigan...
ACCGCATCAAAGCATTATCCATAGCCTTCGGCGTTTTTATGGGAATCGTGCCGATATGGGGATTTCAATTGGTTGTCGCAATCTTTTTGGCCTTCATTCTTGGATTGAATAAGACACTTGTTATCATTGCGGCGAACATCAGTATTCCGCCGATGATACCTTTGATCATATATGGGAGTTACAAAATGGGAGCTTATTGGATGGGAACGGGGAAAACGGATATTTCTTTCAGCAAGAATATTTCGTTGAGTTCAGTGAGTCATAATTTTGAGCAATACCTTTATGGTAGTATATCACTTGCAATCGTGGCCGGAGCCATCTTTGGATTGCTCACATATTTAATGCTGAAAATTTTCAAGAAAAGAACGGTCCATCTCAAAGAAGCAAGCTGAACTATTCATGGCAAAATTTTTCATCAGCATCTATAATTATTTTGAAAAAAAACGCGCGGTTTTTTTCGCGATATTTTTTTCATGCTTCCTTCTCGCGGGCTGGTTCGCCTTACATGTTCGGTTCGAAGAAGATATTTCCAAAATATTACCAAAAGATAAAAAAATTGAAAAGCTAAACGAGGTTTTTCAAAACTCGAAATTCGCCGACAAGCTGGTAGTCATGGTATCGTTGAAAGATACGCATGCAATAGCCCAACCGGATTCGCTCGCCGTATTTGCTGAACAATTTACAAGCGCGCTTCATGAGAAATTAGCGCCTTATATTAACAAGATCGACGATCGTGTAAACGATGATTTGACCCTGGACTTGTACAATCACATCACAGATCATTTACCGATTTACCTGGATGAAAGAGATTATGTTTCCATTGATTCACTAATTCAACCGGAGCGGGTCAGGGCTTCATTGGAAAATGATATCAGGACATTAACGTCACCGGCAGGGATTGCATTGAAAAAAATGATTACCAACGATCCCATTGGCATTTCATTTTTGGGTTTGAAGAAAATGCAGCAACTGCAATATGACGAGCACTTTGAACTCTTCGATAATTATGTTATCACGAAGGATCACAAATCATTGCTCCTATTTATCACTCCGGCGTATCCGCCAAACAATACCGGAAAGAATGCGATTTTTCTCAAAGGCATAGACGCCGTCAATGACAGCCTCTCGAAATCTTTTAAGAATATTGAGTCGTCATATTTCGGGGCAACAGCCGTTTCAACGGGTAACGCGTTACAGTTGAGAAAAGATACGATGCTCACACAGGGAGTAACAATTGTATTTCTGATCTTTTTCATCGGTTTTTATTTCCGCAAAAAAAGGGCACCTTTTTTAATTCTTATTCCTGTCGCTTTTGGTGCATTGTTTTCGTTGTCGATGATTTATTTCATCAAGGGAAGTATTTCTGTGATCGCTCTTGGCACCGGCTCAGTTATCCTTGGCATCGCGGTGAATTACTCACTGCATTTGTTCAACCATTTTCGCCACACACGAAACATGCGCGGGGTCATTCGTGATCTTTCGCTTCCACTCACAATTGGAAGCCTGACGACGATCGGTGGTTTTTTATGTCTTGAGTTCGTTCAATCGGAAATGCTGAAAGATCTCGGGCTTTTCGCTGCGTTCAGCCTGATAGGCGCCTCGTTGTGCACACTTATATTTTTGCCACATCTTCTTCCCTCAGAAGAGAGTATTGAATCTGTAAAACATTCGTGGCTTGATAAGATCTCTTCTTACCGGCCTGAATACAATAAGATCCTGATCATTTTCATTTTGATCCTTACTATTGTTTTTGCTGATACTGCGAAACGCGTAGGATTTGAAACGGATTTATCGCGCATGAATTACATGTCCGAAAATCTAAAGCATGCCGAAGAGAAGTTGAAACAAATTAACGTGTTTGCATTGCAATCCGTTTATGTTGTTGCAGAGGGGAAAAACCTGGACCAGGCATTAAAACATAACGAACAAATGCTCGAGGATGTCCAAGTGTTGAAAGAAAAAGGAATTATCAGTAAATATTCCGGCGTTTCGTCACTGATCATGTCTGACTCCCTGCAGATGGAGAAACTAAAAAAATGGAACGACTATTGGACAGCGGATAAAAAACAAAAATTAATTGCCACGCTAAAAACGGAAGGGACCGCACTCAAATTCTCTCCATCTGCGTTTGATCGTTTTGACGAAATGTTGAACCGAAATTTTCAACCTGTAGATACGGCGACGACGGCTTTTTTCAGAAAAAATTTCCTGGATGATTATATAACCGAAAAAAACGACAACACGTCGGTAGTAACATTGCTCAGGGTTTCGCCGGAAAATAAACAAGCCATTTATAAAGCGCTCGATAAACAAACTGGAATAACTGTGCTCGACAGGCAGTATCTCACCAACAAATTTGTCGATATCATTAATGCGGATTTTTCAAGTATCGCCTGGATGACATCCATCCTTGTTTTTATCGTTTTGCTATTGACATACGGACGCATTGAACTCACGCTGATTTCGTTTATTCCCATGTTCATCACATTTATCTGGATACTTGGCATTATGGGCCTGTTGGGAATTCGATTCAATATCATAAATATTATTATCTCGGCATTTATATTCGGACTTGGAGATGACTATAGTCTTTTTATTATGGATGGACTGCTGCAGGAATATAAAACAGGAAAGCAGGTCCTCGCATCTTACAAATCGTCCATTTTTCTTTCTGCCATCACCACAATTGTCGGTTTGGGTGTACTGGTATTTGCAAAACATCCGGCCTTGCGATCCATTGCAGCGATCTCAATTATTGGAATCATCTGTGTTGTGATCATGTCGCAAATCTTAATTCCGTTCTTGTTTGCATTCCTGATCAAGAACAGGATCGCGAAGAATAAATTTCCATGGACATTTATGGGGCTCGCAAAATCCATTTTTTCATTCTCCTATTTCGTATTCGGGAGTCTGTTGTTGACGATCATCGGTCTCTTCGTTGTGAAATTAAATCCGTTTAACAAAGAAAAAGGCAAATACATTTATCATGTGGTCCTGTCGAAGTTCTGTTGGTCGCTGATGTATATAATGGGGAATGTTAAAAAAATAGTTATAAAACCTTCTTCGGAAAATTTCGATCGGCCTGCGTTTGTTATTTGCAATCATCAATCGTTTCTCGATATCCTGCTAACCATCATGCTTCATCCCAAAATGATTTTATTTACAAATCACTGGGTTTGGAACTCCCCTGTTTTTGGCGCGGTAGTGCGCATGGCGGATTTCTACCCGGTAATGCAGGGTGCGGAAAGCAGTCACGGCCCGCTGATGGAAAGAATTGAAAAAGGATATTCAGTTGTTGTGTTTCCCGAAGGCACGAGATCACCTGATGGTGTCATGAAACGATTTCATAAAGGCGCATTTTTTCTTGCCGAAAAATTCAAACTGGATATTTTACCAATCCTTATTCATGGAACCGGATACACAATGACCAAAAGCGATTTCCTGCTAAAGGACGGAACAATCACCGTAAAATTTTTGCCAAGAATCGATCCGGATGACGATCGCTTTGGTGATGGATATGCCGACAGAGCAAAAAAGATTGGCCGGTATTTTCGTGAAGAGTTAAACAAATTAAAAACATCCACCGAGCAGTGCCGGTACTTCCGCGAGCAACTGATCTATAATTATATTTACAAAGGGCCTGTGTTAGAATGGTACCTGCGCATAAAGTTGAAACTCGAGAATAATTATCAACTCTTTCATGAACTGCTGCCTGTAAGCGGCAAGCTCCTCGATATGGGCTGCGGTTACGGATTTCTATCTTACATGCTGCATTTCACTTCAACAGAGCGCGATATCACCGGAATCGATTATGATGCGGATAAAATCGATACGGCTAATCACTGCTTCAGCAAAAATGAAAAAATCAATTTTATTTATGCCGATGTAACGACTTTTAATTTTGGAAAATACGACGGCATCGTGCTTTCTGATGTATTGCACTATCTGCAACCCGGTCAACAAAAAATGATCATCGAAAAATGCATCGATAGATTAAATCCCGGCGGAATTATTATGATAAGAGAAGGCAACAGGGATTTACGGGAAAGACATACAGGAACGAAACTCACGGAGTTCTTCTCGACAACATTTTTTGGATTCAACAAAACTACCAGGCACGGCCTGTCATTTGTTTCCGGCGATTCAATTCGCGAAATAGCACGTGAAAAAAATATGAAGTGCGAAGAAATAGATAACACGAAATTTACATCGAATATCATCTTTGTAGTAAAACACGCATGAAAGATCATTTTGATATTGTGATTATAGGAAGTGGCATGGGTGGCCTTGTTTGCGGCGATATTCTCAGCCGTGAAGGATACCGGGTGTGTATCCTCGAAAAAAATAAACAGATCGGTGGCTGTCTTCAGACTTTCGTGCGCGACAAAGTGATCTTCGATTCAGGAGTACATTATATTGGTGGCCTTGCCCCCGGCCAAACGTTGTACCAGGTTTTTAAATACCTCGGGCTCATGGATAGGTTGAAGTTGCAGCGAATGGATGCCGAAGCATTTGATAAGATCATCATGAGCGGCGACAAGAAAGAATATTCTTTCGCGCAAGGGTATGACCTGTTCGTTCAAAATCTTGTTAAAGATTTTCCTGATGAAGAAAAAGCCATTCGCGCCTATTGCGATAAAATCAAAGAGATCTGCAGCCGGTTTCCAATGTACAATCTAAGAACTGGCGGTCAATACAGCGAAAAAGAAGAAGTGCTGGCCATCGATACAAAATCATTTATTGATGGACTAACCGAAAATAAAAAACTGCGCGCTGTGCTGGCTGGCAACAATATTTTGTATGCAGGGCAACCAGATAAAACTCCTTTGTATGTTCATGCGCTTATCCTGAACAGTTATATTGAAAGCGCATGGAAATGTGTGGATGGAGGTTCACAAATCGCAAAACTTATCGCAAAAAACATTCGGCGCCAGGGAGGTGTTATTAAGAATTACAGCGAGGTGAAGAGAATCGTTGATGAAAACGGGAAAATATCACATGTTGAACTTGCCGATCAATCAAAGGTATATGCCGCGCAATTTATTTCTGACATGCATCCGGCAAAAACCATGGGAATCACAGATTCGTTGCTCATTAAAAATGCGTATCGCAATCGCATCAAAAATCTAGAAAACTCAATTTCCTCATTTAGCGTAAATATTGTTTTCAAGAAAAATACGTTCAGGTATGTAAATCAAAATTACTATTATCACAAAGAAGGCCATATCTGGAACATGGATGACTACACGCAGGAGAATTGGCCTTTGGGATACGCGGTTTTCTTTCCGGCAACTTCAGCATCCAAAGAATTTGCCGAAGGAATGACTATTTTTACGTACATGAAATACGAGGAAGTGGCCCAATGGGAAGACACGTTTAATACGGTGTCTGAGAAAGAAGAGCGGGGAGAAACGTACGACACGTTCAAAAAAAAGAAGGCCGATAAATTACTTCAACTGGTTGAAGAAAAATTTCCTGGCCTGCAAAACTGTATCAAAACATATTATACATCAACACCACTTTCTTACCGTGATTATATTGGAAGTGACGATGGATCGATGTATGGAATTGTAAAGGACTATAAGGATCCGATAAAAACAATCATTGCTGCCCGGACCAAACTTCCCAATCTATATTTAACAGGTCAAAACCTGAACTTACATGGCATTCTGGGATCAACAATCAGCAGCCTTGTGACCTGCGCCGCAATTCTGGGAAGCGAAGATTTTGTAAATAAAATAAAAGAGGCATAGACTATAGAAAACGTAATGGAGAAATTAACAGCAGATATAGCAGTACCAAGTGAAAGAAAAATGGTGAAGAGCGCCGCGAAATTCGTTTTGTATTTTTTTCTTGGACTTTTATCACTGTTATTAATTCTTTTTATTTATCTCACGATCGTTTCACATGTAAACCCACCAAAGCCTTCCGATGTAAGCAGCCTGCAGTCGAAGCGCCAGGAACCAAGCCCGGGTTTCTACACTTTAAAAAATAACTGGTTCAGAAAAAGCAATTCTGGATTGTACGAAATGTACGTTGAAGGAAATCCCTTTGAAAGAGGTGTGGTGAACGGCAAACTGAGCCGCGAACTGGTTGTGAAGCAGGAGGACTATTTCAATGATCAGATCAACAAAATGATACCCTCAAAATTTTACCTGCATTTTCTAAAATATTTTGTGGGATGGTTCAACAGAAATCTCGACAAAAATGTCACCGAAGAATACAAAGAGGAAATTTATGGAATATCAAATTCAGCGTCGGACAAATACGGCTATATCGGAACCAACTATCAACGCATATTGAATTACCATGCGGCTCATGATATAGGCCATGCTTTGCAGAGCCTCGCGCTTGTTGGATGTACATCATTTGGCACATGGGGAGAAAAATCGCAGGATAGTACGATGATCATCGGGCGCAATTTTGATTTCTATGTTGGCGACCAATTTGCAAAAAACAAAATTGTGTCCTTTGTAAACCCTTCACAAGGATATAAATTTATGTCGGTGACATGGGGCGGATTTATCGGTGTCGTATCAGGCATGAATGAAAAAGGGCTCACGGTTACTATCAATGCTGCGAAATCAAACATCCCGAGCGGTTCGGCAACGCCGGTGTCGCTGGTCGCACGGGAAATATTACAATATGCAAAGAACATCAGTGAGGCGATAGAGATTGCGAAAAAAAGAAAAATGTTTGTGTCGGAATCTTTCCTGATAGGCTCAGCAGAAGACAGCAAAGCCGCGATCATCGAAAAAACACCCGACTCTGTGGAGCTTTATGATCCAAAAAAGAATTTCATAGTCTGCGCTAATCATTTTCAGAGTAACGGTCTCGGCCATTCACGATCAAATATTGAACAGGTCGCTCGAAGTGCATCTGAATACCGCTATGAAAGGCTTATGGAATTGTTGGATTCAAACGGCAAAAATACTGTCCAAAAAACAATCAATATCCTGAGAGACCGGAAAGGATTGCATAACGAAGATATTGGCCTGGGAAATGAAAAGGCAATCGATCAGCTGATCGCGCACCACTCTATTGTTTTTGAGCCAAAGAAATTACTGGTATGGGTTTCTACCGCACCGTGGCAACTTGGCCAATTTGTTTGTTATGATTTGAAAAAAGTTTTTGCACTACAGGGAATGAAGCAGGACGCTGAAATTGCAGACGCTGCGCTTACAATTCCCGCCGATAGTTTTTTAACTACACAACAATTCAAGAATTTTGAAAAATTCAGAAACTACAAACAAGAGATCGCTGATGGCAGAGCAATCGACCCAGATAGTCTCGTCGCTACCAACCCCGAATTTTACCACAGTTATGTATTAGCCGGTGATTATTTGTTTAAGCAAAAGAATTACGCCGCGGCAAAAAAATATTACCAGCAGGCATTGACAAAGGTTATCGCAACGAAGACAGAAGAAGAGAATATCAGGAGGAGGATTGCTGAATGTAAAGGCGGCTGAGTCGAACAGTTGACCGTGGGCAGGCTTTGATTTAATTTAGTTGTAAGACTGTCAACCCGGCTCAACTATCCCAAAAACAATCATTATGATCACAGGCATCGGCATCGATATGATAGAAGTGGACCGCGTAGCAAAGAAAATTGGAAAAGAATCTGGCTTTCGAGAAATGGTCTTTTCTAAAAAAGAAATTGAATATTGCGAATCCAAAGCAAAAAAGTTTGAGCATTATGCTGCACGTTTTGCAGCAAAAGAAGCGTTTCTAAAAGCAATCGGAACTGGATGGAGAACCGGGATTGCATTTAATGAAATCGAAACGACAGGAGACGATGTAGGCAAACCCGAGATGGTTCTTTTTGGGGAAACCGCGAAATCTGCCGTAACAGCTATAGGTAATTTAAAAATCTTCGTTTCACTTTCTCACCTAAAAAATATTGCGAGCGCGGTTGTAGTTGTGGAGAGTCATTAAAACTTTTTTTGACTCACCTATTGTGCAGGATTTTTTTTCACACAAAGGCGCAAAGAGTTTCTTTGAGCCTTTGTGTCTTTGTGTGAAACAAAATCTTGCCGGCCAATGCTACAGGTGATCACGTCTTGTGTCATATTAGAAAAATATTTTAATATTGAAAATGATTAAGGATATAAGTTACGCGTCGGCTGAAGAAATTAGAGCCCACCAGGGAAAAAAACTCCAGGAACTACTCACTTACCTCCATCAATATTCACCGTTTTATAAAAAACTATTTGCACATCACAAAGTGCAAATTGATAGAATAAAAACGCTCTCGGAAATTGTACAAATTCCCGTTATAGGGAAAGAAGAATTACAACAATACAATGATGAATTTTTATGTGTAAGCAGGTCCAAAGTAAAAGAATATACATCGACGTCCGGCACATTGGGAAGCCCTGTAACAATCGCGCTTACTACAAGCGATCTTGAGCGTCTCGCACAAAACGAATATGGATCTTTTCTTTGTGCCGACGGAAATGCAGATGAAGTTTACCAACTCATGCTCACGCTTGACCGCCAATTCATGGCCGGCATGGCATATTATTCAGGTATACGGAAACTCGGAGCGGGATTGATACGCGTAGGCCCGGGCGTCCCATCCTTACAATGGGAAACTATTGTACGCTTAAGACCAACTGCAATTGTTGCAGTGCCATCGTTCATATATAAACTCATATTGTATGCGCAGGAGCACGGCATCGATCTCAATTCGTCTTCCGTAAAGAAAGCAATATGTATCGGTGAAAATATTCGAACTACTGATTTTTCACTCAACGTACTCGGGCAAAAAATAACAAGCGCCTGGAATATCAAATTATATTCAACTTATGCATCAACCGAAATGCAAACAGCGTTTACTGAATGCCGCGAGGGAAAAGGTGGTCATCATCAACCGGATTTATTGATCGTCGAATTGCTCGATGAAAACAATCGTCAGGTTGCGCCGGGCGAACCGGGTGAAGTCACCATTACAACAATTGGTGTCGAAGCAATGCCTTTATTACGATATAAAACGGGCGATATCTGTGTGGCATATGATGAACCCTGCGCCTGTGGAAGAAAATCAATCCGCTTGTCACCAATCATTGGCCGCAAGAAACAAATGATTAAATTTAAAGGAACAACACTATTTGCGCCGGCACTTTTTGACTTGTTAAATGGAATGGCAGATATACGCGACTATGTAGCAGAGGTATATTCGAATGAAATTGGCACGGACGAAGTCATGCTGCATATTTTGCCTACACAACACAACGAAGAGACGGACCACCGCATCCGGGCTTACCTGCAGGCGAAACTCAGGGTCACTCCGCATGTTAAATATCTTTCTCCCGAAGAAATTCAAAAAATGCAGTTTCCCGAGGGAGTTAGAAAGCCGGTGAAGTTTATTGATCGCAGAAGTGCGAGTTGAGTTGACAATGGCCAGTTGGCAACTAAAAGCTGATTAAGTTGGTTCGTTTAAAAGGTGCCTGAAAAAAGTGATAGAAATTCAGTTAACTAATTCGAACGACATTTCAACCAGTCAACAAATCAGCTCATAAACTTAATCAACCGTTTGACTGCCAACTGCCCACTGTCAACTCAATCCCCCAATTCCCGCCGTCTACAATATAAATTTGATACCTTCCTTATATTTTATTTTTTTTGCTATTCGTGTTTGACAAAAACTAAACATATTTTCCTGACATGGTAGATATTGGAGGCAGAATTCTTTCATTGGAAAATTTCTCGGAAATTCTGTTTAAGGAAAAAATAATCAATCTCGACGGGTCTGCACTGGAGAAGATTGATACCAATTATCATTTCCTAAAAGATTTTTCAACCGGTAAATTGATCTACGGAATCAATACTGGTTTTGGTCCGATGGCCCAATATAAAGTGAGTGAAGAAAATAGGGTCCAGCTTCAGTACAATTTGATTAGAAGCCACAGCTCCGGTGGCGGAAACCTAATGTCGGCATTTCTTTCAAAAGCTGTTGTAGTTGCCAGGTTGAATAGTCTCATGCAAGGGTATTCCGGTGTTCATACCAATTTGGTCGAGCTTCTCCGGGATCTTGTCAATAAAAATGTTATTCCTTGTATCTATGAGCATGGCGGTGTTGGAGCGAGTGGTGACTTGATTCAACTCGCGCACTTGGGTCTTTGCCTGATTGGTGAAGGAAAAGTATGGTACGAGGGCCAGGTGCAACCGACGGCTGATATTTTCAAAAAATGCGCTATCAAGCCCCTTTCGATCCATATCCGTGAAGGATTGGCAATATTGAATGGAACTTCGGCGATGACGGGAATCGGTCTTGTCAATATCATTCTCGCAAAAAAATTACTGCATTGGTCAGTTGTTCTGTCGGCGATGACAAATGAAATCGTCGAAGCGTACGACGATCATTTTTCAAAGGAGCTGAATATGGTCAAGCATCACCAGGGACAGAACCGGATCGCAGCGATGCTCAGAAATATTCTGAAGGACAGCAAAATGATTCACAGTCGTTCGGAACATTTGTACAATCCCGAAAACATCAAGCACGATGTATTCGAAGATAAAGTGCAGGAATATTATTCACTACGTTGTGTAACGCAGATATTGGGTCCTATTTACGACACGATTGCCCATTCAGAAAAGATTGTGGTGGATGAATTGAACTCGGTAAACGACAACCCGGTTGTTGACCATGAAAACCATAACATCTTTCATGGTGGAAATTTTCATGGTGATTATGTATCGCTGGAAATGGATAAATTAAAAATGTCAATTACCAAACTGTCGATGCTTGCGGAACGCCAATTAAACTATTTGTTAAACGATAAACTCAACCAAATCCTGCCGCCATTTGTAAATCTCGGCGTTCTTGGATTTAATTTCGGAATGCAAGGAATGCAATTTACGGCAACATCGACGGTAGCAGAAAATCAGACGCTGTCTTTCCCCATGTACGTGCATAGTATTCCGAATAACAACGACAACCAGGATATTGTGAGCATGGGTTGTAACGCATCGTTGATGACGCGCAAAGTGATTGACAACACATTCGAGGTTTTGGTGATCCAAATGATGACGGTCCTCCAGGCAATTGACTATCTCGAATGCACATCGCGACTATCGCCAGTTACGCAAACGGTGTATTCTGAAATCAGGAAGATATTTCCAAAATTTGTTGAGGACTTTCCTAAGTATGAGGAACTGCAAAAGATCAAAAACTATTTCGAAAAATCGGATCCCGTAATTTCTTTCAATACTGTCCCTTCGCAGTCTGTTACACATTAGCATTCGTCACACAAAAATCAGCTCACAACAATGAAATGTGCACTAGTTACCGGCGGATCCAGAGGCATCGGACGAGCCGTTTGCATCAAGATGGCATCCATGGGTTATCACGTACTTGTCAACTACAGATCAAATCAACAGGAAGCTGATAAAACAATTTCGCTGATTTCAGCAGCGGGAGGAACGGCTGAACCAATGCCATTTGACGTTTCAAACAAAGATGAGATCAAGCAGAAATTAGGAGGATGGATGGAAATTAATTCAGACAAGGCTATCGAAGTGCTGGTGAACAATGCCGGCATTAAAGACGATGTTTTAATGATGTGGATGAAAGACGAGCAATGGGAAAATGTTTTGAAAACAAATCTTGACAGTTTCTTTTATATCACGCGGCTGGTAGTAAACAGCATGCTGCTAAAACGGTATGGACGTATCATCAATATTGTATCGCTCTCAGGAATTAAAGGATTACCGGGACAGGCGAATTATTCGGCAGCAAAAGGTGGCGTCATCGCGGCAACAAAAGCACTGGCGCAGGAAGTTGGTCGACGAGGAATTACTGTCAATGCTGTGGCTCCTGGCTTTATTACAACAGATATGACCGAAAATATCCCGGAAAAAGAAATGAAAGCGCTCATACCTGTAAATCGTTTTGGAACTGCGGAAGAAGTTGCGTATGCAGTGGGCTTTCTTGCTTCAAAGGAAGCTGCATATATCACCGGCGAAGTGTTATCCGTGAATGGAGGATTGTATACTTGAGCAAATGTGATGATGACAGAATATGGAAATGTGAAAATGTGGAAATGTGAAAATGAATCGCGGATTTCGCGGATTTGAGCGGATTTCGCGGATCCTCAGTTGAAGATTAATTAACGACGTTAGCAGTTTTCACCGAAGAAAGAATCAATATTCAATAATGATATTGAACTGGAGGATCCGCGAAATCCGCGATTCATTTTCACATTTCCACATATTCACATTTCCACATTCTGTCATCATCACATTCATCACATTTCTCCCATTTTCCTGTAACCTTTTCGCTCTTTTCAACTCTCTAAATGCTAGCGGGAACTTTGTAAAAGCCAAAAAAGCTTTATTTTAGCAACGACCATGAATAGAGTAGTGAT
>Ga0163162_10005380_pt1 | contig 12362 bp, 18 predicted proteins | sample S55metaG_FD_115310 | JGI IMG/M metagenome (GOLD analysis project Ga0163162, IMG submission 115310) | Switchgrass rhizosphere microbial communities from Kellogg Biological Station, Michigan, USA - S5-5 metaG | ecosystem: Host-associated > Plants > Roots > Rhizosphere > Soil | place: USA...
TCCTGCGCGATGAAGGCGAGGCGTACGCACGTAAACTCAATGAGGCAGGGGTTGAAGTAACGTTAACACGAATTGGAGGTTTGATTCATGACTATGGTTTGTTAAACCCCCTGGCAAAGGTACCTGCTGTTCAAACAGCATTATTCGAGGCAGCAGCGATCATTAAACAAACACTAAAACAAAACTAAATATTGTAGCTATGAAAATCTTAATAATCGGTGGTACCGGGCTCATTGGATCAAAGTTAGTGAATAAGCTTCGCCAGCCTGGTCACGACGTAATAGCAGGCTCACCCGAATTGGGAGTAAATACAATTACCGGTGAAGGATTGAGTGTCGCTTTGAAAGATGCAGATGTAGTTGTTGACGTTTCAAATTCCCCGTCATTTGAAGACAAGGCAGTAATGGATTTTTTTCAAAAGTCTACTGCGAATCTATTAATGGAGGCAGCGTATGCAAAGCTGAAACATTATGTTGCCTTATCGATAGTTGGTGCTGATCGTCTGCCGGGAAGTGGCTATCTGCGTGCGAAGCTTAAGCAAGAAGAGTTAATCAAAGTGTCTGGCGTCCCTTATAGCATTCTGCGTTCTACCCAATTTTTTGAGTTCGCAACGCGGATTGCAAAGGAAGGCACGACGGGTAATGAAGTGCATATTTCAACAGGGGCAATTCAGCCAATTGCTTCAGATGAGACGGTAGCTGCTCTCGCTGATATCGTGATCGATCAGCCTTTATATGCTACCGTCGAAGTGGGTGGTCCCGTGCGTATGCCGATGTCTGAGTTCATTCGCTATTACCTGAATGCGACAGAAGATCCTCGTCAACTCGTCGCGGATGAGCATGCACATTATTTTGGTGTCGAACTGAATGATACTTCACTGATCACGGATGATAACGCACGCCTGGGAAAAATTAAATATGAAGATTGGCTTCGTGCACAATTGGTAAAAGCGTAAAAAAATTCTAGGCCTTTCGTAACAAAGATGACGGGCGTCAGCTCATTGAGGCGGCTGTAAGAGGCGTGCACTTTCCGCCCGTTCGTGCACAGGACACCCTGCCTTCCGGCAGGCAGGCTCAACGTCGGCGCGGTGTCCCCGCGAAAACCGATCAGCCACACAATGAAACGGCAGGTAACATGAGTTCTTATTTTTTGAAATAAAAAACTTTTACGTGGACACAAATTCATCTCGACAAAGGGACAACCCGACCAATGCAGGGCCCTCAGAAGAACGAATTCAGGAGAGTATAACCCGGTACCATCACGAAGTAAATATAACTGATGGTGGAGAGTTCCTGGATGATGCCATACGAATGAAAGACCAACCGATTGAGGAAGCAAATAAAAAACCGTCACCGGTTTCTTAGAGACATCTTTTCTAAACAAACAAAAACTAAATTTTATGTTTACTACAACACAACTCACTTCAATTGCAATGATGGCGATAACTGCTATCTTTTCAACGCCACAACATGCCAAATCGCAAACAGTTTCAAAAGGAGTAAAGAACATCGTATTAGTTCACGGCGCTTTTGCCGATGGCAGCGGGAGCTGGTCGAAGGTCCTCGCACAATTGCAGGCAAAAGGTTACAATGTTATTGCTGTTCAAAATCCACTCACCTCGCTCACAAATGATGTAGCTGCGGCCAAGCGAGCGATTGCACAAATGGACGGTCCAGTGCTCCTGGTGGCCCACTCCTATGGAGGAATGGTGATTACCGAAGCAGGAAATGATCCAAAGGTGGTCGGATTAGTGTACGTTGCCGCACTAGTTCCCGAAGAGGGACAAAACGGTAACGACGTTAATGCCATGATGCCCACAACGGGAATAGAGAAGGAGTTCCAGATTAGTTCCGACGGTTTTGTTTCATTGTCATTAAAAACAGTCAACGAGCGTTTCGCACCAGATGTATCACCAGAAGAAAGAAACCTAATATATGCTACACAAGTGCCATTGGCTGCGGTAGCCGGCGAAGAAAAAATACAGGCTCCCGCCTGGAAAAACAAGCCCTCATGGTTTATTGTCGCGGCTCAAGATAGAGTGATCAGTCCTGACCTCGAACGTTACAAAGCAAAGCTCATCAAAGCAACTACACTTGAGCTAAAATCGAGTCATGTTCCAATGATATCTCAGCCGGGTAAGGTAACGGATTTCATTATTAAGGCTGCTCAAACATTGTAAAACGCGTGGGTCGCATTTGAATGCCTTTGGTCCGGACAAAGGCATTCCTTTGAGGTTTTGCAGCACTGCTATCCCTGTAGACGAACAAGATAAAAACAACAACTAAAAATAAAACAAATTATATGTTACCGATTGGAATAATTGCCCCTGATTTCAAACTTCATTCGACACCTGATCAAAAGCTAGAATTAAGCGAGCTAAGAGATCGGAAGGTCATCCTGATATTTTATCCCGCAGACTGGAGCCCTGTATGCGACGATCAGCTGACATTGTATAATGAAATGGGAAAATATTTTGCCCGACACAATGCACAACTAATAGGCATCTCCGTAGATAGCAAATGGAGTCATCTGGCCTTTATTGAAAATCGCAAATTTCATTTCCCATTGCTTTCGGATTTTGAACCGAAGGGTGAAGTGGCCAGATTATACGAAGTATATGACGCGAAAACCGGGGAATGCAAAAGGGCTTTGTATGTAATTGATGAAGAAGGAACCATCCGCTGGTCCTACCAGTCGCCTGTCGGGATTAACCCTGGAGCAGACGGAATATTGAGTGCGCTTGAACAAATTGATAACCTAAAAACTGTAAACCAATGAACGCATTAATACCTGCTGTGAATAGCAAAGATCATATTGCCGGAAAACCCGGAGCTCTCATCGAGCTGGTGGAATATGGGGACTACGAATGTCCTTATTGTGGTCGCGCCTATCCGATTGTAAAGTACATCCAGCAAAATTTAGGAAACGACATCAAATTTGTCTTTAGGAATTTTCCTTTATCGAAAATTCATCCCCATGCTTTCTCCGCTGCCGTTGCGACAGAAGCGGCCAGTCAGCAAAACAGGTTTTGGGAAATGCACGACATCATTTTCGAAAATCAGAAGACACTGGATCCTGACGATATTCTTCTTTTTGCAAGAAGTGTTGGCCTGGACCCAGCACGATTCAAAAATGATATTGAACAAAAAGCTTTGACGGAAAAGGTGGAAATGGATTTTGAGAGTGGCATCAGAAGTGGCGTCAACAGAACTCCAACCTTTTTTATTAACGGGGAAAAGTTCGAGGGTGATTGGACGGACTATCATTTACTTGAATACTTAAAAAGCATTTTGGCGAGGGTCCCGTCCCTGTAAGGATAGTTGAGATTTCCACGGGGTGCATTGCAAGAGATTAGGAAACTCTGGGTCATGAAAAATGTTATAAAGGAAAAAACCTGGGATAAAGACGTTCAATTATTAAAACACCGGATATGAAGAAGATAGTGTTTGGCAGCATTGCTCTACTTGTCATGCTGTCTGGTGAGGCGCAAAGTCCAGACGTTCGATTTATCGACAGTATCGCTCATAAGATTAACATGAACAACATAATCTTGCTCTTCTCAGAGTTACCCGAGACCGTTGATATGAATACAGGTCTTAATTTTTCTCAGCGGAATTCATACTATTTTGACTGGCGACAGAAAGAACTTCGACTCATAGACGTCTATCGGTTTGACAAATTTACTAAGAGGCATACGGCGGAGAGAGCATTCAGGAAAAACAAGAAGATTCCCTCGGGAACAGAAACTCAGTACGTGTTTTTCCGAAATAGCTTGGTGAAAGTGAGAGTAACACCCCACCGCGCGCCAATGCATTCAGTGTTTTGCGGAGTATTATTTTTCCAATGGCGACCTCATTTTCAAAAATGAACAGCACTACAGTGAACAAACTAAGAAGTTCCTAGAGGACGCAGCGTTCTTTTTAGCAAGGCTGGAGATCCAGAAATAGCAAAAGCGAATTCTTGAGATTGAAATGACTATCGCTCTTCTTTGGGAAAAAGATCGGTAACAACGTAGGAGCCAATTGAATTATCTCAGGCGAATGAATAGCTCGGTTATATTGTAGAAATAAAATAATGCGACATGAAAACAAGAACCAAAGCAAAGAAGCTTTTATCAGCAAAGCTTCATAATCTCTCTGACAAAGTGGATAGAGAAATAAGAAAGATGCAGGGGCCCAATGGTTATCCGAAGTATCCTGCTGAAATGTTTAAGCGCATGGCAAAACTATATTACGAGGTTGGAAAAACTGCCTTCGTGGCCGATAGGATTGAAGAAGAAAAAGGCTGGACTCAGGAAAATGCTCGACTAAAATTGTCATAAGTGCTCGAATGACCGCCTTGCAATCCAGTTGATCCGCGCAAACTGTTTCATTGTTGGATAAACCTTGCTGCTCCAAATATTTTGACATGAATAACGTAAAAAGTGTTTTATGAAAGTCTCTCCAAAAGCTGTTGATACCATAGTTGATCTACACAACAGAGGGTTTACAAATGATTTCCAACTTTTCGGCAATGATCTGTTATGGGTACAGGAAAGTCTTGTAAGAGTTGGGGAATTTGCAATAGTAAGATATCAAAAAATAGATGATCTCATTGTTTGTGGCATTATTGCTCTGCATCATAATATAAAGGGGATATTACTCCGCCATTGTAAAGATTTTTCAGATGCATCACCGGTGCTGATCAAGAAGCTCAAAGAATTGAATGCTTTTGAAGGAAACTATGCAAGGAAATCAAAACCATCATCGTCACAGGAGACGGGAATGGCTTAGATTATTAACTTGATGTCTTGATCTATAATCCAGAGCTCAAATATCACACTCACCAAAGATTTTGTAAACAAGAAAACAATATAGATATGTCTGTGGCAGAAAGAAAGCCGAATATAATCACCTTACTGAAATGCAAATGTCCAAGATGCAGAAAAGGCGACATGTTTGAAAATAAAAACCCATATATACTAAAAGAAACCATGAAAATGAATAAGGATTGCCCAGTTTGCGGTCAGCCTTTAAATATTGAAGTGGGTTTCTATTATGGATCAAGTTACATCAGTTATGCAATTGCAGTTGTTTTGAGCGCCGCAACATGTATAGCATGGTGGGTGCTGATCGGCTTTTCGTCTGATAATCGTTTGCTTTATTGGTTAGTTTTTAATGCAGCTCTTTTAATAACAGCGCAGCCGTATCTAATGCGGGTCGCTCGAACGGGATGGCTCGCCTTCTTTGTGAGATATGATAAAAACTGGAGAACAAATCCACCTCAGCCGTTGGAAAGAACAAATGAAGACCAGGAAGGTAATTGGTAACAGATCCATTTTTGCATTAACCAAACTGAATTTCGTTTCAAAACTTGTTATGAAAAAACTGATATCATTAGTTAATATACTACTGGTCGCGCTTTCAAGTCACGCCCAGGCTCAGAGCCTTCAATTCATCGACAGTTTGGACACGCAAACAGATCCTCAGAAGACAATCCTCTTATTCACAGAATTTCGCGACACAGTCGATGACCAGACCGGGCACTCTTACACCCAAAGAAGTTCCTATTATTTTGATTGGGTGCACCATGAGCTGCGTTATATAGAAACATATGATTTTGATAAGAGAGTAAAAAAACGCCAAACGGAAAGAGCGTTTAGAAGGAACAAGCAAATTCGCTCCTCGACTCACATCAAGTACACTTTTTTTGATAACAAACTTGCAAAAGTGGGTATTATTCCTTCCCCAAGGCAGTGTAGTCAATGTTCTGCTGAGTATTACTTTTCTAGTGATATCTTGATCTCAAAAAAAGAGCAAAATGTTGCAGACCTGAAGCGAAATTTTATGAGTGACACAATTTACTATCTCACAAGACTTCAAATTAAAATGAAAAACGAGAATTCCCTGACCAATAAACAAGATCAAAAATCAGACTTATGAAATTGGAAAAACATCTAGAAAGATTAACGTCCGTAATCAATAAAAAGAGTGCGGGAAATACAAAGGAAGAAGAAATACTTTCCGGAAAAGAGAGCGAAGATCTTTTCAAAATAGCGTTTCGCAACTACCTGAATCTTGTTACGCTGGCCGATAGAAAAGCCGGTTTACTCATCCAGGTTAATTCCATCATTGCATCGGTAATAATAGGATTTATCATAAAAGGGCCGAAGGACTACGTCAGTAAGAATTCCACATTGCTCACTATCCCCGTCGCAATAATATTAGTAACAGCCGCCGTGACAATTTTCCTGGGAATCCTCGCAAGCAAACCTCTCGAAAAAAAATTTCTTTCTCAAACAGATAATAAGGAGCCATTTTTTTTCGGAAGTTTTGACAGGCTTGATCCGAATTTTAAAAACGTGACTTGGGAAAAGTATTCTCGGGATATTGATGAATTGTTTAGAAGCGACAAAAAAAATGTCTTTGATGAACTTATTAAAGAGTCCTTCCAGGTACGGAAAGTATTGGCGAAAAAATTTGGCTACTTGTCTCTCGCTTATAAGATATTTTTTTCAGGATTTTTGGCGGCAGTCGTTACATTAATTTTTGCCATTAGTCAGGGTGTTTAGGGGTGTTTTTTTAACGAAATGAATACAGCAGTTTCAGTTTTGCTTCCTGGGTTCTGGCGAAGCGTCGGTAGAGAAAGGAAACAGGGTTACAAGCGTTTTTAAAACTAGTCTTATGTTATTTGGTGAGCTAAAAAAGTCGCAGTTGGAAAAGATAAGGAAATTCCGGCTACCAAAAGATCCTGTAGAAAATGAAGCAGTCTTGAAAAAAGGGAAAGGTTTCAATAATGTCTTCCTGGGTTGTGCTAAATGGGGTCGCAAGGAATGGATAGGTAAAATATACCCGCTAGGAACAAAAGAAAAAGACTTTGTCCAAAATTATGGTCAGCACTATGATTCTATTGAATTAAACGCTACCAATTATAAGCTGTATGGACGTAACATCCTCAAAGGATGGGCAGAGAAGGTAAACAATCCAAAATTTAGATTTTGCCCCAAAGCTCACCGGGGAATGAGTTTTTTGAGAGATACTCCGGCAAAACAGGGTTTGACAACTGTCTTCATTGCGAACATCATGGGTTTCGGCGAAAACCTTGGACCAATATTTATAACTCATAGCGATAGAGTCAAGTGGGATAAGCATGGAGAAGAAGACTTTTTCAAATATTTGGAGACGTTACCCAGAGAATTAACTTTTTTTATTGAAGAGCGATGGGTAGGATTTTTTAGGGATAAAGAATTGATGGAAAGATACTATTCCAAACTAAGAGAATTAAATATCGGAACTGTCATTACTGATACCGCAGGGAGACAGGATGCGTTGCACATGCATCTGACGATCCCGAAGGCATTTATCCGGTTTGTAGGTAATAGCCTTCATCATTCAGATTATTCGAGGGTAAATAATTGGGCTATCAGAATAAAGACATGGATAGATTCTGGTATTGAGGATGTTTATTTTTTCTTGCACATGCATGGCGATCGAAAATTCCCAGAACTCACCCAATATGTTGTTGAGCGGTTTAACAAGAAATGCAAACTAAATATTCCATTGGTGAAATTTGCTAAGTAGATGCTGAAGATACCGCAATGTGACCTGGCCTGTCTCAAAATACGTATTGGTTTCACGTGGTTTCTTTGGATCACTACTGCAGGGAACCCAAGGGAACTACCTGAATGACATGGCATAAATAATTTGAAAATTTTTATCTATTAACAATCAAATCACAAGAATGAAACGAATTGAGAAAGTCAACGCTATTGCGGCACTTTATATTATGGCCGCAACCCTGGCTTTTGCAAGTTGCGGAACCGACAGTGGGACCTCTAACCTTCAGGCAAAAGTTGATTCACTGCAAAATGAACTCAAAAAGTTCACAGATGAAAGAACCAACACTGAATTGCGACTTGCAAAATTTGATTCCCTTGATTTTGACTATTACAATAATCAGAGGTGGGACATGCTTGGCCGCAGCCATGCCGATAACGTCAAATGCTATTATCCAGATGGCAGCACTACAACTGGTCTGTATCCACAACACATTGACCAACTTAAGCCCATGTTTGTTTTTGCACCTGACACAAAATGTAAATCGCATGCTGCCAGATTCGGTGGCGGCGAATGGACTTGTGTCATTGAGGAAGTGGAAGGCACATTTTCCCAACCGATCCCAATAGGAAACGGAACGGCAATTGCACCTACTGGCAAGCATTTCAAATTCTCACTGGCCACTGTGGGGCATTGGGGTCCTGGCGCAAAGATGATTGAAGAATACTTATTCTGGGATAACCAATCATTCATGAAACAAATCGGATTGGTGCAATAGTAAGAGGAGCCCCTTCCGCAATCTTGCTAAAAACTAAAAATGAAAAACGGGCACTCGAAAAGAGGTTAATGAGTGATTAGAATTCGCCATTTTTGCTGAATCATTGCATCAATAAATCACAATGTCATAAAAAACAAAAGAATCATGAACTGGAATGACGTATTGAAGTTGAGTCAGGGAAACCTGCCCCCAGACCGGAGAGTAACTAAGTCAGAAGAGGAATGGAAGGCTTTGCTGACGCCTGAGCAATTCCGCGTTACCCGCCAGCATGCCACTGAGCGTGCCTTTACCGGGGAGTATTGTGAATTATTTGCCCCGGGTGTGTATGACTGCGTCTGTTGCGGTACGCAACTGTTCGACAGCATAACAAAATTTGATTCAGGCACCGGTTGGCCTAGTTTCACAGAACCGGTAAAAAATAATGTGGTACGGTATAAGAAGGACAACTCATGGGGGATGACACGAATTGAGGTATTGTGTAACGTTTGTGATGCGCACCTTGGCCATGTCTTCCCCGATGGTCCGATGCCATCGGGCTTACGGTTTTGTATAAACTCAGCTTCACTCAAAAAAGAAGAAAGCTAAATCTGCCGCTGACGGGGAATCCAAATTGTTGCAACACACAAACGACAAATGTGATGATTCGCCTTTGTTATAATGGCCTTGAATAAACTGGTCCCGCCACCAACCCACCATAGATAGTAGAACCTGCGATAAATAGCGAATTGACGCCAGGAGTACCGCTAAATCCTTCATTGAAAGTTGACCAGTTCTGACCTTGATTATTTGAAACATACACACCGCCGCCAGTAGCCGCATAAACAATATTGTCTTTAGTCACAAAAGCCAACACCGTTTGTGTGTTGCCGGAACTTCCACCAAGACCATTGATGCGCTCAGCCCAGGAAGCCCCATTATCCGTTGAAACGTATACGCCCCAGCCTATCGTACCCACATAAATGGTTGTTCCGGTGGCAGTCACTGACGAAAGCATCATTTTAGCTACCGGATTGATGCCATTATTAGCCGCTGACCAATTATTGCCATCATCAGAGGATGTGTATATGCCATCATTGCGAACTACAAAGATGTTTAAGCCGTTTGTTGCGATACTAATTCCTCCTGTCAAATTTCCGTAACTCCAACTTTCGCCTGAATTCAATGAAATGAAAACTCCGTTACTAGTGGCTGCGTATAACTTTGTGCCATTAACAGCAATTCCATACACTTGCTCATTACCGGCAAGTCCCGCGGTAACAAGAGTCCAGCTGTCGCCGCCGTCCTGGGATTGGTAAAGTCCATTGCTTGTGCCTGCGAATATTTTAGTGCCAACTAACACTAAAGTAAAAATGGGTGTATTCGGAGGAATTCCTGCATTATTCAAATTCCAAATCTGCCCACTATCCTTTGAAACATAGATGCCGGTGGCATTGCCGGCGAAAATTGTCCGGTCGACAACTAACAAACCGCGCACCGAAGAAGAAGGCTGACCCGCAAATATGGGAGCCCAGTGCTTTGGAACAGGCGCCGAAGTAAAACTCACTTCGTTGCCATAAGCTGTCCCTACACTATTGGTAGCATAGGCTCTGACATAGTAAGTGGTGGCAGCAGCTATATTGTTTATGGCAAGCGTAAAACTTCCCGTAGTTTGACCCGGGTCATTAGCATAGCTATTACCGAGCGTTGGAGAGGCGCTTGTACTCCAACAAATCCCACGCGCGGAAATTGAGGCACCACCATCAGATGAAATATTCCCGTTTGCGTTTGCCGAATTATAACTGACATCTGTAATAGCACCTGTAGACACACTGGGGACGGTTTTAACTGGTGTTGATTTATTATTGTTGTCTTTGCTGCACCTAGCAAAAATGACCACCACTGATGAACAGATTAAAAATTGACGCAGCCAGTTTTTCATTTCGACAATATATAGATAAAACGTGAATCGTCAAAGATGCAATTGTAATGGGAAGCATGTTTACAATATTAGCGACAACTATTTATTCTTATAAGCAATGTTTTTGTTTATGCTTGTCGGCACCTCAGGAATGCGTAGTCTATTCACGTGCTTGTTTTGACCAATACCCCGATGTGGATTTAGAGACAGACAATGCTTATATTAACAACTGTCTCTTTTATCTAATTGAAGTAGACTTTTCTATGGAAGCAAATAGATAGTAGTTCGACTCGAGGGTGCACTGATTAAGGCACATCAACTTAGCGAGAGCGAATTAAAGGGTATTGTTTACGTATGTCATAAAACCTTGCCAATAAATTGCAGGTGATATACCTATCTTTATTCTTTGCTGCTTTGCCAGCTTACTAGGCTACATCTTGTGATATTCAGGGTTGTGTGTTATCTTAAAATAGGATTTATAATCAGCAAGTCTTTTGAGAAGGTCTTTATTATCGTTCACGATTTTTATTTTTTCTGTTTCGTTTGCAGGAACAATGATATAACCATAAGGCCCCTTTCTTTCTCCCAGCACCCATTCTCCGGGATTCACCATCATTGGTCCTTCTGTTGCATCGGGTTTTATACCCACATCAGAAAATGTAACGTAGGGCGCATAGAACATATAGTGCGGCATACTTATGGTCACTGCCACTTTATTATCAGGCGTCGTAGGATATACTCTCATTACAGGGGCCAGCATATACGACATGCCTGTCCTTGCCGGCGCCTTGTAAATACCTTTTTTAATTCTTTCAATGATCGAATCTTTTATTTGCGTAGGAGTAAACCTCGCTGATGCACGCATGTTCGCCACATCCATGTACACGGGAAAAATTTTACTCGCACCTTCGGCATCGTAGCTGATGGGTGTGGCAAGATCGTTCCTGAATTCTTCCCATTCCCATTCAGTGCGTGAAACAAAACAGATAAAACCATTTGATCCCTGCCTGCCTACATAATAACCTTTTTGAGGATCCAGCAAGTAAACTGTAGCTCCGCTTTGAAGATGCTTGGGAAGAGAACTCAATGCAAAATCAGTTTCAAGATCTACAGGCCATTTTTCAAGTTGCGTATCTGTAGTTTTTTGAGCAGCACTTCGAATGCATAAAAATAGAATAGCAAAAAAAAATAGTGCGATCTTTTTGAATTTAGAAACAATGGTAGTCATATGATTTGATTTCTACGCTCATAAAATTACTTCATGAAGTATGCTTTTTTGAGGTGCAAAGCTGACATTTTAAGGGGTGATATACGACAGGGTCATTCAGGATTGCGTCATTGTACCTCATCGCCAAACGAATTGGAGGCGCCATGTTTTGTCCTGCCGGGTCTTCAAAGAGCGGCTCCGGCCAGACACGGTCATGCAAAAGAAGCATTCTTACCTGCCTTTACTGTTAAAGAGTTGAGTTATTCTCATAACAGTCCGGTGGACTCCGGATTCGTGACGCGAATTGTTGAATAAAATTACAGGAATCTAAAATTTTTATTTCCAGGACACTTCAAATCAGTTATCGCATTAATTTTTGACAGCTTTGTTGCGGCCATTTGAGGAGGCGTGATCAACCTGGACGGTGACAACCTACTTAAGAATCATATTTTTTATAAGAAATAAACTTTTGAATTCACAACCTTGGTGCAGATTCAGAGACATAAATTAATTTTCTTGTGGACAGCGGAAACGTTTTGATTATAACTCAACTTTTTTCGATTTAATTGCCAGCGGGATGAGCTCTGATCGGAGTGGGACTCGTCGTCCTACTACTGCTTTGGATAGGGAAAAATATCCTTGGTGATCGTTTTCCCCTGGACTGTTTTTGAAGCAACTACCTGGTCGGGTGCTTTGGACTTTTCTACCCAATCAACAATCACACTTACCCAGTCCACGTTGTCACAACCCCGACCGTCTCCGCAATGCAAAACTCCCGGCAGCAGAAACAGTCTTGCAAATGATGGTGCACCCTTGTCGCCTTTCAATATCCCTTCGTAATGTTCGATCGTTGAATATGCGGAAAGAGCCGGATCATTCCAACCATGGTAGAAGATAATCTTCCCATTACGTTTTTTGAAATCACTGTAGTCCGTACGAGTGGCA
>Ga0163162_10005385_pt1 | contig 12355 bp, 9 predicted proteins | sample S55metaG_FD_115310 | JGI IMG/M metagenome (GOLD analysis project Ga0163162, IMG submission 115310) | Switchgrass rhizosphere microbial communities from Kellogg Biological Station, Michigan, USA - S5-5 metaG | ecosystem: Host-associated > Plants > Roots > Rhizosphere > Soil | place: USA: Michigan...
CAATACGGCGCGAATGGCCGGGGCCGCGGACGGGAATTTTCTTCCAGTCACAGAGCTCGCCGACACACTGGTGCGAGTGACAGGGATGAGTTTCCATGCCGCGCACACGATTGTGAGCAAGGCCGTGCGCGAGCTGAGTGGCAAGTATGACCCTGACGCGATGACGGAGATTGTTGAGCGCGAGCTCGGCGGCCGGTACAAGATTACGCGGGAAGAGATTCGCGGGGCGCTGAGCGCAAAGAATTTTGTAGCAGTTCGGAGAGTGCCGGGAGGGCCAGCGGCAGAGGCACTTGAGCCGGAGATCGCGCGAGCACGAGCGCGAATCGGAGCTGACGAGCATTGGCTGAGCGATGTGGAGCGCAAGCTTTCACAGGCGCGCGAGGCGATACGTCTTGAGTGCGAATCGCTGTTGCGGGGGACCGATGGACGTTAGCCGACTGCCGCTGACTGAGCCAGTCAAACCGAAACAGCCTGAGCTTGAGCGTGGACTTTCGACGCTGTCGGCGTTGGGACTAAACGTCATCGGTATGGTGGGGGTCGGACCGTTTGTGACGCTGTCGCTGATCGTTGCGGCGATGGGCGGGCCGCAGGCGATGCTGGGATGGGTGCTGGGAGCTGCGCTCTCGCTGTGCGATGGCATGGTGTGGAGCGAGTTGGGGACGGCGTATCCGGAAGCTGGCGGATCGTACGCCTACCTAAAGCACCTTTATGGTGAGCGCAAACTCGGCCGTGTCTTCTCGTTTCTCTATGCATGGCAGATCCTGTTCAGCTCCCCTTTATCGATTGCGTCAGGCTGCATTGGGTTCGCGCAGTATGTGTCGTTTTTCGTGCCGAACGCCGGTCTGCCGATCTTCTCGATCAGACTACTGGGTGTTCCGTTTGTGTTGAGCGGTCAGACGTTCATCGCGATGGGAGCGTGCGCACTGGCGCTGACGGTGCTCTATCGGAGCATTGTTTCTATCGACAAGATTGTGCGCTGGCTCGGCGTGGTAGTTGTACTCACTCTGCTCTTCATCATCGTTACCGGATTCACACACTTCGATCCGAAGATCGCATTCGATTTCCCTGCCGGCGCTTTTGGACTGAACAGCGCATTCTTCATGGGGCTGGGCGCCGGGCTGCTGGTCGCGGCGTATGACTACGGCGGGTACTACAGCGTTTGCTTCATGGGTGCGGAGGTGCGTGATCCGCAGAAGACGATTCCGCGAGCCGTGCTGGGCTCTGTGGTGATTGTGGGGACGCTGTATCTGCTGATGAACGTCAGCGTGCTCGGCGTACTGCCCTGGCGCGAGATGGTGCAGGAGACCGGCAACACCCATGCACGGATGTTCACGATGGCCGTCTTTATGGAGAGAATCTACGGCCACACAGCGGCGGGAGTTGTCGTTGTACTGATCGCCGTGGCCGCCCTGTGCTCGGTGCTGGCGCTGCTTCTCGGACAGTCACGGATTCCGTTCGCCGCTGCTCGAGATGGCAACTTTCCGTCGTGGTTCGGAGCGATTCATCCGAAGCTTCGCATACCGCACCATGCCCTGCTGTGGCTGGGTACGATCACGATGGTCTGCTGTATCTTTCGGCTGCAGGAGGTCATTACTGCGCTGGTAGTGATTCGCATCCTCTTCCAGTTTCTGCTGCAGGGAGTGGCCGTGCTTCTGCCGAAACACCGGAGGGAGAGGGCTAATGGCTACCGCATGCCTCTCTATCCAGTTCCTGCGCTGCTGGCTCTGACCGGGTTTCTTTTCATTCTGTTCTCACGCCCCAATTTCCATCGCGAGATCCGCACCGCGGGCATCGTCCTGCTCGCCGGTCTGACTGTGTATGGCGTTCGCTTCTTAGCCGCACGGAAGCGCGCAGGCAGCGGGTCAATCTGATTCGAGCAGGACAAAGAAGCCAGCATCACGAAGAAACTGCTCACGGAGCGCAGCATCGCGAAAGGCTTCGGTACCACCAGGGGCCTGCGTAGAGAGAGCCCCGGTGATATTACCGGCCCGCGCCGACGTCATGAGATCACGGCCAGCCAGCCATGCGTGCAGGAAGCCCGCATCGAAGCTGTCTCCCGCGCCGATGGTATCGACGGGAGTTACAGAGAAGGCAGAGACATCGGTACTGATGCCCTGATGATGAACTCGGGCGCCATTCGGCCCGCGTTTGACCACAATGGTGGAGACATAAGGTGCCAGTGCGGCAATAGCCTGATCGAGATCAGCGGTCCGGGCTATGCGGCAGATCTCTGACTCACTCGGGAGAAAGACGTCGACATACGGCAAGATGTCGTAGAGTGGAGCACCCCATTGATCTTCGGGGTCGTCGTTGGTGTCGAGTGAGATGGTGAGGCATTCCTGCTTGAGGCGTGCAAAAAGTTGTGGAAGGCCTGTGTGTAGGCCGCGCTGAAGATAGAGCGAGGAGAGGTGGAGATGGCGTGCCTGGATTAGGTGGTCGAGGTCGAGCGCACCGACTGTCAGCTCTGAAATGGTGCCCGGGTACGTGAGGATGTGGCGGTCGGAGCCGTGGGGAAGAAGAAGGGTTACTCCTGTCGTTGTCGAATGATGCAGCGTATGAGAAGTATCGACTCCTGAGGCGGAGAGGCGATCGAGTGCTACGCGTCCAAGATCGTCGGGCCCTACCATGGTGGTGAACGTGACGCGCGAACCCAATGAGGACAGATTGTGTGCAACGATGGCGGAGGAGCTGCCAAGGGTGATGCGAAAGTCGCTGGCGAGAAGCTCACGCTCGACGGGCATCTGCGTCGGCAGGCCGTAAAGGATGAGGTCGAGGTTGAGTTCGCCGGCTATAGCAACGTCAAAGGGCTTCAAAGGTGTCTCGCTTGACCTGTTCAAAAACACAAAGGCTTCATCTTTTGTAACATCACCATAGGCAGCTGTTGACCCCGATCCATCCTTCGACAAGGAACCGTTCTGTGAATCCACTCTCGCAACTGATGGCACTTCCCTACTCCAGCAAGCAGGAGCTTGGGGTGCTGTATACCCCGGCGGAGATCGCGCAGCAGCCAGCGACCTGGCAGACGACATGGACCATCTTTAACGATGTACGGGATGACCTTGCACGCTTTCTGCGAAAAGCGCGTGAAGAAACATGGACGGTGTTCCTGATAGGAGCTGGAACTTCTGACTATATCGGGCGCTCACTGGCTGGACTCCTTCGGCAGCGATGGCAGACGGAAGTGATCGCAGTAGCCAGCACCGACCTGCTGGCAGGACGCGATGAATTTCTTGTGCAGGGTCGAAAGTATCTGTGGGTTTCGTTTTCGCGCTCGGGCGATAGCCCTGAGGGAGTAGCGGTACTGGAGCAGGCGCTGGAGTCGTGCCCGAATGTGAAACATCTTGTGGTGAGCTGCAATTCCAACGGCCGCATGGTCGAGCTGGCTCGCGAGAGCGATAACGGCATCGCAGTCGTGCTGAATGACGCAGTGAACGACCGTAGTCTTGCAATGACGAGTTCGTTTACTAACATGCTGCTCTTCGGACAGGCCCTCGCGCATCTGTGGGATCAGGCGGATTTTGAGACTACCTTGGAGCGAATGACGGTTGCTGCCGAATATCTGCTGGGCAAGGGCGCTCCCCTGGCTCATACGATTGCGACACAACGGAGCAGCATGGCGTGTTTTGTGGGAGCGGGTGGACTGGCGGGAACGGCGAAGGAATCAGGATTGAAGCTGACTGAGTTGACCGGCGGTCGCGTGGTGGCGTTGACGGAGACTACGCTGGGGCTACGCCATGGGCCTATGTCCGCGCTGAACCAGGAGACGGTGTTCACCGCGCTTATCGCAGGCGCAGAGAAGCAGCGCCGATACGATCTGGATCTGGTACGCGAGGTTCGCGCTAAGGATGTCGTACGAACCATCGTATGCGTTGGGGCGGAAGAAAGCGCTGCGGATCATTCGCTCTATTGCGATGCCTTCGCGGCGATTGGAGACGGGTATCGTCCTGTCGTGGACGTGATCTTCGGACAGATGCTGGGACTCTTCTCGTCAGTGGAGTTGGGGCTGCGGCCGGATGCACCGAGCCCCGATGGAGTGATCAGCCGCGTGGTTCCTCCGTTTACGATTTATCCGTAAGCGGCTGGATAAGAGCACGGTAGTCTTCGCGAGTGGGTGTGAAGACGTCGAGGACCTCAGAAGCCTCGAGTGCGGAGGCCTGATGTTCGACGTTGCCGTCGACGATAAAGCTGTCGCCTGCGTGCGCATCAAAGACTTTACCGCCGACATCGACACGGATAGCCCCTTTGACGACATAGACGAGCTGATGGTGTGGATGGCTGTGGCGCGCCCCAACCCAGTCAGCGTCGAAATAGTGGCGGATAAGCATGAGCTGATCGGTATTGGCGAGAACCTGGCGGCGCATGCCAGGTTCGGGAGTGAAGGTCTCAGGATCTTGGTTTTTAACGAAGGACATGCTCTCTTCCTTTTCTTCCAGAGTATCGGATTTAGCGGCACACAAGAGGCGAGCCGTGTTGCTGGCTCGCCTCTTCGCAGTTTGAGGATGTTGTTATTTCTTCGACTTCTCCGGATAGTCGACGCGGATTGAGAGGATCTCATAAGGGGTGATATGAGCGGTCACCTTATCTCCGCTAAGAGCGAGCGGCGATCCCGTCGACTTTTCCATCAGGTTGGTTTCAGTAGCTGAGGTTGCGCCAGCAGGCACAGTGAAGGTGACGTCACCCTGCTTGCCAGCCCACTCAAAGACACGGAAGATGATGCCGTTGTCGTCCTCCGCCTTCTTCATGGCAGTGAGAACGACGTTGTCCTGCGCAACCGAAGCGTAGGAGTGTTCGAGGGGCATCGAGCCTGTGTGCGGGGCCACCTGCTGAGTGCGAAGCTCGTAGTTGTATTGGTAGCCCTTACGCTCGGTCATGGCTTGCTTCCATGAGCCTGCGTGCGGATAGAGCGCATAGCTGAAGCGCTGGCGACCGCGATCCGCATCGGGATCAGGCCATGTAGCGGAGCGCAGTAGCGTGAGGCGAAGAGTATTGCCAACTGCATCGTAGCCGTACTTCGCTTCGTTCAAAAGCGAGAAGCCGTGGTGCTCGTCGCCTAGATCCGCCCAGCGCATAGCGGGAACTTCAAACTGCGCCTGTTCCCAGGTGTTGTTTCGTGTGGTGGGACGCTCGATAGTGCCGTAGGGAATCTCATAGGTCGCCATAGGGCCGGAGGCAGCAAGCTGGAAGGCTGCCTTGAGCAGCACGTGCGTCTCCTTCCAGTCGATGTCATTGATAACGTCGACGGTGTCTGCCGCAGCATAGAGCTGGATATCCTGCACGAACTTCGAGGACTGCCATGTGCGCGTGACGCGGATGACAGCGCGCATGGGACCCTTCTCGGTCAGTTCGACGGAGTCGACCTTGTCAATTGGGGTCATGTGATCGAGCGTGCCGGGATCGACGTTCCATGCGTCGTAGTCCTTCGGCAGGTCGTGGAATGTCTGGAGCTGGTTACCGCAGGCACCCTTGGCAAGGGATTCGAACTTTGACTTCTTGTCGTAGAGGCTGGTGATGCACCCGTTCTTTGGATCAACTTCTACGCGCAGGAAGTCGTTCTCCATCGTCGTGCCACTGGCCTTCAGGTCGGACTTGAAAGGCTTTTCTCCGCCAACAGCGTGGAGGACCTGGTAGCCGAGTGAGGGAACATCGTGTGCTTGCACCAGCAGCTTGTAGGTACTGGTCTTCTCATCGCTAGAGAGAATCTTTGTGGGCAACACATGATTGTGCTCGTCCAGAAGAGAGATACCGTTGCTTGAGGCGTTAGGCATCTGCACGGAAACTGTAGTGACTCCTGTGTGAGGCCACGCTAGCGTGTTGAAGACAAGCACAGGAACGTCGCCTGCCGCTTTCGTGTTGATGTTCGCAGCAAGAGAATGAAGAGAACGCGAAGAGATTTCATTGGTCTCGTAGCGTACGTGATCGAACTCCTCCTGCGCTTCTTTGTAGATGATTCCGATACCCGATCCAGCAGCGAGATCGTGGAAGCCGTTGAAGGCGATCTTCTTCCATGCATCGGTGAACTGTTCGTTGGGATAACGGTCGCCATTGAGCCACGCAAGCGAAGCATACTTTTCGGCGTTGATCGTCTGCTCTTCGCTCTCCCGCATGTTGCGCTTGTGCTGTGTCTGCGTAGTCATCACGCCGCGGTGGTACTCGAAGTACATCTCGGAGTTCCATGTGGGGATGCCGATCTTGCCTACATCGGCTGTGGGGGGCTTGTAGCCTTTGGCAATTGAGGCGTAGTTCCACACAGGCGAGTCAGAGGAGAGCTTTTGCTCGATGCCTGTGAAGTAGCTCTGTGCAGTCCCGAACTCCAGCTTCGGGACGATCATGCCGGTTTGCGTCCAACGGTTGCCCTCGTCGAGAACAGCGCGGGTGGGGCCGCCGCCGTGATCGCCAATGCCGTATAGGTCCATCATCTGCTCCATGCCAGGCGAATGCTGACGCGCAGTCGCGAGATCGGCAGATAGGCGAACGGGGTTCAAGTTGTTGTTGGCGTAGTCATGCGGAAAGTAGGTGAGAACCTTCGAGCCATCGGGCGACTGCCACCAGAAAAGTTTGAACGGAAGCTGATTGGTGTCGTTCCATGTCATCTTCTGAGTGACGAAGTAGTCCATGCCGGAGCGCTTGTAGATCTGCGGCAGCTGCCAGTTGTAGCCGAAGGAATCAGGATTCCAGCCAATGCGAACATCAACGCCATATTCCTTCTGGAAGAAGCGCTTACCAACGAGCAGAGAGCGTACTTGAGATTCCCCGTCGGGCATGTTGAGGTCGGGCTCGACCCACATGCCTCCGACGATCTCCCAGCGCCCTTCCTTGATGCGATTCTTGATCTCGTTATTGATGGCGGGATATTTTGTCGCCATCCATTCGTTGTATGCGGCCGCCGACTGTGTGTAGGTGTAGTTGGGATACTCGTTCATCAACTGCAGTGCGGTTGAAAAGGTGCGCTTGACGACATCGACGGTCTCGGTAACAGGCCACAGCCACGCCGCATCAATGTGCGAGTTGCCGGTAAGGTGAATCGTCGCCTGCTGCAGCATGGGGCGAAGCGTGTCAAGCTTATGGCGAGCGGCATCGAGGGATGAGTCGAACTTCGGTTGATTATTGGCATCGAGCGCCGAGAGATCAACCGTCGCGATGGATTGCTCGAGCGTCGTCATGTCCTGATGAGTGTTCTTCGAAAGCGACGGAATCAAGACGGCGCTGGACAGATACTCAAGGCGAAGGTCGGAGGGGTTGGGACGACCCTGGGCAAACTCAATGCGCGTCAGCACGCCGTTGAAGGTCTTGGTATCGACAGTGTGGAGAAGCTTGACGGCGACGAGGATCTTGTCGCCGGGCTTCGCCTGATCAAAGAGGACGATAGGTTCAAGATCATCACCTAGTGCCACGCGACGGCCGTTGAAATAAACGATCTCCGGCACAGGACCGTTGGCTCCTGCGCGGAATTGGAACCAGATGCGTGCGCCGGTAAGGTCGTAGCCGTTCAGAGTCTTCGGCACTTCAACCATGCGGCGATACCAGACAGCCTCGTTTGGCGCGTGACTGCGCGGCTTGACCTGCTCCCACGAGGAATCGTTAAGCGTGGGATCTTCGCCGTGTGCAAGGTCGCCGGCGTGATAGTGCCACTCTTCAGCAGGAAGCTGGCTGAAGGAGCCGAGGCGCTCGATGGTCTTCTGCGAATCTGCCGGGAGGGTCTTGACGATTTCTTCGACCGTTCTGGGAGACTGAGCGTGAAGAAGTATCGATGATGCAAAAAGAGCGAAAAGAATTGTAGGGATACGCGCAGAGAGGCGATGAGAGACGATCAACGGGTGCGACTCCTTGTGGTCTGTTAGCGTCGGATGACGAGGTTTAGCGCTAAAGCGGGACACAGGGAGTCTAACGCAATTCGCCCTCCATGGAGGAGGGCGAAGCTGCCGCAATCGTTGTAAAAGGTGTGAATTCAGCGCTTGAGGACCGACTCCAGATATGTAAGAGCGCGTGGATCGCCGGATTGCCCAAGCCAGAAGATGGCGTCCTTGCGAACGGCGGGATTCTGGTTGGTTTCGGCAACGTGGATGAGTTGCGGAACGCCCTCATCTTTTGGAAGCTGACTGAGCGCGAAGACTGCCTTCTTCTTCACTTGCTGTTCGGGGTCGTTCTCGATGGCATTAGTAATGGCGGCTGTCGCCTTCTTGCCGGCCTTCTGTGCTAACCAGAAGATTGCCTGGCTGCGAACACCAGCGTTCGAGTCAGACTTTGCAAGAGCCAGCAGTTCGTCAGTCGCAGCAGGGTCTTTATTGATCGAGAGATCGAATGCCAGCTTTTCACGAAGTTTTGGGTCCTGCTCGCTCTTGACGAGCTTTTGCAGAGCGAGGAAGCCATCGTGACCGCGCTCGGCGCCGAGCCAGAAGGCGGCCTTCTCACGAAGCTTCGGTGTGCTGGACGAAGAAGCCATCGAGGCCAGCTCCGTTGTAGCGGAGGGCGATGCGTGCATCGCCAACGCCGCCATGGCACCTTCCGATCCGCGATTCTCGTTCGACGGCTGTGCAGCAATCTGAGCGAGATAGTGGACGCTGTCTTCGGCCTTCACATCGGTGAGCCAGGTGAACGGCACTCCGCCGGCATTGAGGCGGCAGCCTGCATTCGCGGGACGAACCTTGACGATCGCGCCGTGATCGAGGCGAAGGAGCACATACATCTTTCCGGGCGCTGTACTCTCGCTACTTCCACTTACGCTGCCTCCTGAACCTTCGAGTCGATATTCACCGCAGCATCCATCGTCATTCGATCCGTTCGAATCAGAACACGAAGATGAATTGTGTCGCGGAAGAGATGGAACCTCATATCCAATCCATAGCTGCTGGCTGGAGTGCTGAAATCGCGTCACCGTCGCGGACAGTCCTGCGCCTGCTGGCTCAGTGCTGAACTGCGTTTCGGAGACCTTCGGCTGCTGCGCCGAGAAGGCGACAGCAGACACACTAAGGGCTAAAGCAATCGCGAGATGCTTGTTCACAGACGTACCCTCCTTGTCGGGTAGTGCTACTTGTTCAGAATTTCCATCATGTATTCGGTGGCTTCCTTGTTATGCATAACGCTGAGCTTCGAGACGATCGCCTGCTTCAGCGCAGGGTCCTTCTCTGCCTTGGCAAGTACGATGAGGTCATGCGCGTCGCCGGAGATAAACAGGCCATCCAGAGCTGCCTTCTTCGAGCCCATGTCCGCGCTGCTCTGATACGTCGAGACCAGCGCGGGAGCGGCCGATGCTCCGCCCGAAACACCGAGGTTGCGAATCGCCTTGCGCCGCAGTTCAGGGTCCTGCTCGCTCGTGGCGATGCTGCTCAGAACCTCCGCGCCCTTCGGACCAGCCGCGACCAGCGCGCCGATGATCGCTGACTTCGTCTCCGCGCTCTTCGTTTCTCGATAAAGCGTAGCGAGATCCGAGGTCGCACCCATTGCGCCCAGCGACTGGACCGCCGATTTCACCAGCACCGGATTCTGCTCTCCGCGCGCTGCTTCCACCAGCTTGCCCGGAGATCCCGTCACCAGGTACGACTGCAGAATCGCGCGCTTCACGCCCTCATCGCTCGAGTGTTGATATACGTCAGCCAGCGTATCGATCGACTTCTTTCCCTTGATCGCCGCGTACATACGAATCGCCTTGATCTGAAGCTGCGGATTAGACTGTCCGCGCGCAATCTGGCCAATCGCATTCTGCGCCTCGGGCGTATTGCTGTTCGCGAGGACGAAGAGTGCACGTTCCTTGAGCTTCTCAGAGCCGTTGCCGTTAAGGATCTGCTGGATGGCGGGCATGGCGCGCGCTTCGTCTTGCTGCATAATCGCCTGAAGGGCGAGTAGTTTTAGGTCGTCGTCCGGAGTAGACTGCAGCTGCTCGGGATGGCCGCTCGCACCGCGGATTTCAATACGGAGGGCATCGCACTCGCTGATCCAGCGGCTCTTCGAATAGGAGTGGCCGAGGTCGGCACAGGTCTCGAGAGCTCGCGCCTGCTGGCCTTCCTTGTTCTGTGCGTAGGCCTTCCAGTAGAGAGCAGCATCGGAGCGATCCCCGTGCTGCGATGCGATCTTGCCGAAGATGGACTCGGCATCGGGCCAGCGGCCTTCCTGAATGGCGCGCGTCCCGTCGGCGTAGGCATTGCTGCGGTCGTCGTCAACATTGGAAACGTCACCGAGATGGGTCGGGCCTGCGAAGACGATCGGCTGAAGGCAGAGAGCTGCGGATGCAAACAGAGTAGAAGCAATCAGTGCTGCGGGAAGAATAGTCGTGACTTTCATTAGATGGATACCCCTTTGTTTGTTGCGACGGCGCTTCCCTTCTGTTCCACGTCGCCCTGCACCCGGGAGCGGAGGACGCGGACCTCGAAGAGGAGGCCGTCTGTGTTCATCTCTTTTTGGAGTTCATCAAGCCGTACCTGCGACAAACCTGCAGGCTCGTTCGAGACTTCAATCAGCACGCGCTCGAGATGATCGAGCGCAGCGGCTAGGGCGGGATCGGACTGCTTCACGCTCTCGCGGTAGAGCCGGTTCGCGGAGAGCAACTCGCGCGCCTCAGCCTGCATAGGCGCTTCTGTTGAAGGCTCCGCATGTTTGAGTTCGACCAGTAGTCGCTCGGAGCGGTCCAGGTGATCGCCGAGCACGACCAACACCACGCGTTCGCGGCCATTGCTGTCGCTCGTATTGCTTGTAACAGTAGGCGTTTGGGGATTGCGATGCTCCCACCTGCGACCTGCAAAAAAAGCCGCGGCAAGCACTAGGAGGAATGTCGCCGCGGCAAAGCCATGGGTTAGATGCAACTGAAGCCAGCCGAAGCGCTGCTTCTTCGGCGCTTCGTAAACCTGAACCGAACTACGGATGGATTGCCATATTTGTTCCCCGTAGTTGGCATCGCGAGTCGGTGGCGTAATCGCTACGATCTCGGAGAGGTCGCGCGAAAGAGCCAGATACGCTGCGCCGCAGATAGCGCACTCACGCACATGCTGCTTAATCTCGGCAGCGGAGTCCGACTCGCCGTAGTGGTACTCGACTAGTTCTTCTTCGTTGAAATGCTTCATAGTGTCACCCGAAGTGGAGCGAGGCTGCGGCGCAGTTTCTGGACGGCGCGAAAGACAGCCTGCTTGGCAGCGTTGGGAGCGATGTGGAGAGCGTCAGCGATCTCGGTCGTGTTGCGGCCTTCCATATGGCGCAGGATGAAGGCGGTCTTCTCGGTGGCGGTAAGGCTTCGCATCGCGGTCCTCTGCAGGGCCTCGATCTCGCGGCTCAGGAGCGAGCGCTCGGGGCTGGCGGCGGAATCGGCGACCTGTACCTGATGCTGTGAGGGGTCGGTCTCTTCGCCGATCTGGTAGGTTGCTTCGACTTTTCGTTTGTTGATCATGTTGAGTGCACAGTTCACGGCGATGCGATAGATCCAGGTTCCAAACTCGGAGCGTGACTCAAAGCTTTCAAGCCGTTGATAGCCCCGCAGGAACGCCTCCTGCACGACCTCGTCTGCATCGGCCTCATCGCCAGTGATGCGATAGGCGACACGGAAGACGTTCTGACTATGGCGAGCGACGAGCGCGCCGTAGGCGTCTTTGTCTCCGGCAAGTACCGCCCGGACGATCTCGTGGTCGTTTCCTTCCATTCAGCGCATTAGACAAGGAATGTCGCCTGCGGTTAGGAAGATTTTTTTAGGGATGGTAGACTCCGCTCATTGCGCCGGGATCGACGGCTCACTTGGGCCCGAACCTAAAACTGTTGCATTGTCTGTCTCCTTTGTAACTTCATCCATGTCGGGGCTATATGGCTCGATTCGATACGCGCAGGACTAATCGGCATTGCAGCGCCCACACCTGGTTGACCAGAAGTTGCCCTCCTGCCGGTGGCAGGTGGATTCTCGTCTTATCGCTGCTTTGTTTCTCCGGGAACTCAGACGCTCAGATTGGATCCGCGACAGGGGCCGTCCCGAAAGGGCGGGGCACGCCCCCTCCCGCCGCCACAACCCCCGCCCCCTCAACTTCAACACCGGCTCCGGCAGCAGTTCCGACACCCCCTCCCCCGCCACCCCCAGACCCTCTCGGTCGTAATACACCGCATGGAACCGTACTCGGCTTCCTGAAAGCCGCCGAGGCTCAGGACTACGTTCGTGCCGGAGAGTATCTGGATGGCAAGCGAACCCCGGAAAAAGCTGTGGAGCTGGCCCGCCAGTTGAAGACGCTCCTGGACCTGGGAGACATCGACATTAGCTCCATCTCACAGGCGCCGGAGGGCGTTCTTGAGGAGGGGCGCCGCGTCTCCCGCGAAGTCGTTGGGACGATCAAGACGCCAAATGGTGATCTGGAGGTACTGCTTGACCGAGTCGACCTTCAGAACCAGCTGC
>Ga0163162_10005386_pt1 | contig 12355 bp, 9 predicted proteins | sample S55metaG_FD_115310 | JGI IMG/M metagenome (GOLD analysis project Ga0163162, IMG submission 115310) | Switchgrass rhizosphere microbial communities from Kellogg Biological Station, Michigan, USA - S5-5 metaG | ecosystem: Host-associated > Plants > Roots > Rhizosphere > Soil | place: USA: Michigan...
CACCGTTCGAGCGCGTCTTCGCACCGCGCCTCAATGCCGGCAACATCAAGAAGGACTTCGACGTGCTCGTCTTCCTCGGCGGCATCCCTGGAGCCGGCGGTGGTGGCCGCGGCGCCGGTGGTGGTGGTGGTGGTGGCGGCGGCCGCGGTGGCGCAGCGGCGAACATCCCCGACGAGTACAAGGGACAGCAGGGTGCGATGACCGTAGACACCACGGTTCCCAACCTGAAGGCCTTCCTCAACGAAGGTGGGCGCATCGTCGCGATCGGTGGTACCGCGGTGAACCTCGCGGCGCACCTCGGACTCCCGATCACCAACCAGGTGACCGGTATTTCGCAGGACAAGTACTATATCCCCGGCTCGGTCCTGCAGGTGGCGGTTGATACCACACAACCAGCCGCAGCCGGTGCGCATCCGGTGACAGACGTGTTCTTCGACAACTCTCCAGTCCTCAAACTCGGCCCCGATGCCGCCGCGAAGGGCGTCAAGAAGATTGCGTGGTTTGGTGTGGCAGAGCCACTCCGCTCCGGCTGGGCGATCGGGCAGGATTACCTGAAGGATGGTGTCGAGATGGCTTCAGCACCGATTGGGCTGGGCATGGCGTACTTCTACGCGCCGGAGATGACATTCCGTGCGCAACCGGAAGGGACGTTCAAGTTCATCTTCAATACGTTCTATGGAGAGGCGACGCCGGTAAAGAAGTAGGGCGAAGTCGTCCTGAGCGAAGCGAAGGAGCAGCGTGGCGGCCTACGACTGGAGCGTCAGTCATGACGAGCACGCTGGTCCTTCGCTGCGCTCAGGATGACCGACGCCGTCTCACATCCCAAACGTCACATCAATCCGCACCGTGATCATCTCGTTCATCTTGAGCACGCCGAGCATCTTGCTCAACCCGCCAACACCATAGTCCTTCACGTTGATCGGCAGTGCGCCGCGAAACCTGGCGCTGGTCGGCGTCAGCCAGACCCACCCCGGAATCGCGGCGGCCTTGGTCTGGCCATGCAGGGTAAAGCGACCCTTGAGCGTCACGCTGGTCGAATCGCCCGACGATTCTCCGACCGTCACCGAGTCGAGATCGAAACGCATCGCGGGATACTTCTCGATTTCAAGCGAGCCGGCCATGTCGCTGTCGCGGTGACCGTTGTTGGTCGAGAGTGTCTTCGTGGGCGCTTCGACATATCCGTGGGCGGCTGCAAGCGACGGAGCACCCTTGACCGCACCGGTCATTGTGGTCGTCGTGCCGGTGAAGGCGCCGAGGGTGGCGTGCGCGTCGAAGGCGAGTGTACCGCGCGTCAGTGGGGCGTCGGGGATTACCTGCGCCGCGCCGGCGGATGCAGCAATCATCGTGGCGCCGACCACCGCCCCCACCGTCCAGCGAGTTCCCATACCTACCTCAGGACTTGAGTCCGCACCACGAGCCGTGCGGTCACTGCATCTACCGGTGTTGAATACGCTTCGGCGGTCACGCTGGATCTTCCCACGTCCCACGTGATGCCACCGAACAGCGCCATGCGGTTCAGGTCAACATTCACCTGACGACGATCTGTCGAACCTTGTGCGTTGGTGAAGTTCACCTGGAAGCGCGGGCGCAACATTGTATATCCAACCCCGGCGTACGGCCGGAAGTTCCCTGCACCGCGGCCGACAACGACTTCCGCACCGGACACTCCCGGTCGCCACGTATCGTCCGAGAGAGTTCCATGAAAGCACTCACTGGTGGGATCGGCGATCGCTTTTTCGTCGCAGGTAATCGGCCCGTGGAGCGACCCGAACACGGCGTGTATCCGTGCCCCGGCGTACCAGTCACTGTGCAATGAAAACGTGCGTCCCGCCGCGATTCCCACCAGGCTCGCCGAGACGCCGTTGATGCGCACCGGTGGAATCCAGGACGCTTCGAGCTCGAAACCGGCGATCCCGATGGAAATTCTTGGGCGCAAGATGCCGGCGATCGGATGCGTATTTTCGTTCTTCTTGTCGGGGCGGCATGTGGTCGGCAAGGAAGTGATGCTGTCGATCTCCGGCAGCGCTGCCACTTCGATCCCGAACGACATGCCGTGCGCCCTGGCCGGCGCCTTCGACGCGGAGAATGCGATTGGGATTGAAAGCGCGGCGAAGGTCTTTGCCTCGTGCGAGTCTGCCGACGGCAAACAGACATCCTGTTGCGCCACCAGTGGCCGCATCGCCACGACACATGCCAGCGCCAGCATGCGCCATTTCATCGTACCACCACGACACCGTGCATGCCCGACCCTGGAGCACCGTGCTCCAGGCAGTAGAAGTTGTAGGTCCCGGCGGTCGTGAACGTGAACGAGTAGGTCCGCGGCGTGTCGCTGCTGTTCTGGCCAGGAAAGGTCGGCGCGCCATTCGAAACCACACTATGCATCCCGTCTTTCCAAACCCAGTTCACCGTGGTTCCAACCGGCACGATTACGGCGGCCGGCTCGAAGCGCGAGCCTCCTGCGGTGAAGAGATCTATTTCCACCTGCGGTCCGGTGAATGTGGCCGCGCCGAGCGCACTGAACGACGTCGCCGCTCCGGCGGTGCTCCCGACATACGCATTTGCCGTCAAAGTTCCCGGTGTCGCTCCAATAGTCCACGTCGACGTGGCTGAGCCGTCAGCCGCTGTGGTGGACTGCGCCGGTGAGAGTGTTCCGGACGCGGTCTGCCAGATCACGGACTGGCCGGGGAGCGGCGTCCCCGATTGCGTAACCACTACCCGGAGGGGCACCGGGAGCGCCTGCCCCGTTGCTCCGACCTGGGCATCACCCGAAACGATCGATATCGCGGCCGGGGGCGGCGGCGGAGCGGGGGGCGGCGATGATGGCGGCGGCGGGGGCGGCGGTGAGGTGGTGCTCGACGAGCCACTTCCGCATCCGGCAACCAGCACGGCAGCTGTCCCGACCGCGAATACGATCCGCATGGCCTCCCCCGGGTGATGGTAACGACGCATGTGGGAACGCCTGATACTATCGCCATGTGCCAAAGTCACCAATGTGAACACTACGGAGCGGCAGGCCTGGAACAGGGCGCCCGAAGCAGGGCTACGAATATCCCGGTGTAACTTTCACCATGGCTTCCATCGCGATCCTTGGCGTTCCGCTCGACCTCGGCGCTTCCCGGCGCGGCGTTGAAATGGGACCGTCCGCAGTCCGCCTCGCGCGTCTTGCTACGCGGCTCGAGCAGCTCGGACACACGGTGGTCGATTGCGGCGATGTTCGCGTACCAACCCGTGAGACCCTCCGGCTCGAAAACGGCATCGATTTCCTGCCCACAATCACCGATGTCTGTCGCGACGTCGCGGCTCGAACGGCAGCGTTCGTGCGCGCCGGTCAGATCCCGCTCGTGCTTGGTGGGGATCATTCAGTGGCCGGCGGGTCGGTCGCCGGTGTCTCGACTGCGCTCGCCGAGCGAGGTGAGCGACTCGGCTTGATCTGGCTCGATGCGCACGCGGATCTCAATACGCCCGCCAGCACGCTCACCGGCAACGTCCACGGCATGCCGGTCGCGCACTTGCTTGGTCATGGCGACAGCGGCATGGCGTCGCTGGCCAAGCCCAATCCGGCGGTGCGCGCAGAAAACGTGGTGATCATCGGAGCTCGCGACCTCGATCAGGCCGAACGAGTGCACGCGCGAGAATTCGGCGTCACGATCTATACCATGCGCGATATCGACGAGCGCGGCATGCGGGCCGTGCTGCTCGAAGCAACGGCCAAGGCGAGCAACGGGACCGCTGGCATTCATGTGTCGCTCGACCTCGACTTCATCGATCCGCGCGAGGCACCGGGCGTGGGCACCCCGGTGCGGGGTGGGGCCACCTTCCGTGAAGCGCACCTGGCGATGGAGACCCTCTGGGACACTGGACAGCTGGTGTCGATCGACCTGGTCGAGGTGAACCCCGTGCTCGACGAGGTCAATCACACGGCAGAGCTTGCTGTTGGATTGATGGCGAGCGCGTTCGGCCAGCGGATCATCTAGAGCGGGGTGATTCGTCCCGTAGCTGAAGCCACGGCTCGGCGACCACCGGACCAGCCCCAAATCGTTCACATTGAAACGACCCCTCCACTCGCTCGCTGGCCGTTCCGAGACTAGATTGTGCCGTCCGATTGAGCCCGACCTCCATCCAACGAGCGAACGTGACCCTGCTCCGCCGCCTGACGCCGATTTTGCTCGTGACCGCCCTGGTTGCGGGACATTCCGGCATCGCGGCTGCGCAGCAGACGGGCTTCTCCTCCAGCGAAAAGCCGTTCGCCACCATCTCCCGGATGCTGATGAAGTCGCCGCCACGCGATTCGCTGGTGACGCTGGCCCGTGAGCAGGTTGGGCTCAAGTACAAGCTCGGCGCCAAGGCACCCGGCAAGGCATTTGACTGCAGTGGCCTGGTGCAGTGGATCATGTCGAAGTTCGACCTGACCCTTCCCCGGACCTCGCGCGAACAGGTGAAGGAAGGGATCGAGGTCGCGAAGGATCCGGCTGCGCTCCTCCCCGGCGACCTGCTCTTTTTCGGCAAGGGCCGCAGCGTCACGCACGTCGGGATCTACGTTGGGGACGGCAAGTACGTCCAGGCTGCAAACCGGAAGGTGGGCGTGATCGAGACGCCACTGCCAACTGGCAAGGCGGCGACCAACTGGTGGAAGAGCGTCCGGCGCATCTTCGATGACACGGTGACGCTGACGCGACGTGATTCCACTGGAGCGAACGGCACGTCGTCGATGTAAGCGCTAGGCGTTACGAGAGAGGAGATAGGGTGGCGCCGGGTTGAGGCAGCCACCCTTCGTTTTTCTCCCTTCTCTCTTCCTGAATCGCCCCGCTGCTGCGATTATCAAGGTGCGCATTCGTTCGACACCCCCGCCAATTCCACCTGGAAACTGACCATGCCAGACGGACCGTTCGACGAAGTCCTGTCCCGCCGCGACCTCCTCAAGGGCGCTACTGCGGCCGGTGCCGCGTTTGCCGTCCCCGACATGCCGCTTGGCGCGCCGGTGAAGGCAGCCGCAGCGACGATGATGGGCGTGCCCTTCGAACGGCATGAGAAGGTTCGCGTGGCGATCGTCGGGACCGGCCTGCGCGGCAGTTCGGTACTGGGCGAACTCCTCGCCGTCGATGGAGTGCAGATCACGGCGCTCTGCGACATCGTCCCCGCCAAGGCCCAGCGGGCCGCCAAGCGAGTGACCGATGCCGGCCAGCCTGCGCCGGCCCTCTTCACCGCCGGCGACCGCGACTTCGAGAACCTGGTCAAGCGCGACGACATCGACATCGTCTACACGGCCACGCCGTGGCCGTGGCACACGCCGGTCTGCCTGGCTGCCCTGAAGGCCGGCAAGCATGCCGCCACCGAAGTGCCGGCCGCGATGTCGCTGGAGCAGTGCTGGGAACTCGTGGATGCATCCGAGAAGTCTCGCAAGCATTGCCTGCTGATGGAAAACTGCTGCTACGACTTCAACGAGACGCTCGTCAACACGATGGTCAAGAAGGGACTGTTCGGCGAGATCATGTATGCCGAAGCCGCCTACATCCATGATCTTCGTGAACTGCTCTTCCAGGACAAGGACGAAGGACTCTGGCGCCGCTTCCCACACACCAATCGGCAAGGAAACTTCTACCCCACGCACGGCCTCGGACCGGTGGCCTGGTACCTCGACATCCACGGCGGCGATCGCTTCGACTACCTGGTATCGATGTCGACGGCGGAACACGGCCTCTCGCTCTGGCGGGAGGAGCACGTGGCAAAGGATTCGCCAAAGTGGAAGGAGACGTACGTGGAGGGCGACATCAACTCCTCGCTGGTGAAGACCATCAAGGGCAAGACAATTCTCCTCCAGCACGCTGTCACGACACCAACACCGTACGACCGACTCAACTCGGTGCGCGGCACCAAGGGTGTCTTCAAGGACTATCCGGCACGGATCTATCTGGACGGCCAGAAAGGCGGCGAATCGTACAAGCCGATTGACGATTTCAAGGCCGACCACACTCACCCGCTCTGGACCAGGATCGGCGCGATCGCGCGGGCCAAGGGCGGCCACGGCGGAATGGATTACATCATGGCCTACCGGTTGATCGAGTGCATGCGGGAGGGACTGCCGCCCGACTTTGATGTCTACGACGCGGCAGCCTGGAGCGCGCCGTGGCCGCTGAGCGAGACGTCGGTCAAGAACGGCTCAATCCCGGTCAAGTTTCCGGACTTCACCCGCGGTGGCTGGCAGAAGGTCCGGTCCCGCTCATGAATCCGACCACACTCGACTGGGCGATCGTCTGTCTCTCGATCGTCATCTGCTTCATTCCGGCGCTCTTCTACCTGCAGAAGGGCGGCGCCAACACGTCGGAGTTCTTTGGCGCCGGACGCGCCGCACCGTGGTGGCTCATCGGCGTCTCGATGGTGGCCACGACCTTCAGCACCGACACGCCGAATCTCGTCACATCGTTCGTTCGCACCGGCGGCGTGTCGAGCAACTGGCAATGGTGGGCGTTCCTGCTCACCGGCATGGCCACCGTCTTCTTCTTCGCCAAGCTGTGGCGTCGCAGCGGCGTGCTGACCGACCTGGAATTCTATGAAATCCGTTACAGCGGCGAAGCGGCCACGTGGGTACGCGGTTTCCGGTCGATCTATCTCGGCCTGATCTTCAACTGCGTCATCATGGCGACAGTGAATCTTGCCGCTGCAAAAATCGCCAACATCGTCCTCGGCTGGCCGATGTGGCAGACGCTGCTGATCTGCGCGCTCCTCAATGTGGTCTTTGCGTCGATCGCCGGCCTCTGGGGCGTGCTGGTGATCGACTTCATCCAGTTCGGTGTTGCCATGACGGGCGCGTTCGCCGTCGCGTACTTCGCGCTGAAGCAGCCGGAAATTGGTGGCCTGCACGGGCTGGTGGAGAAACTCCCGGCCAGGACCCTCAACCTGCTCCCGGACTTCAGTGACTGGCGGATGGCCCTGACGCTCTTCATCATCCCGCTCACGGTCCAATGGTGGTCGGTCTGGTATCCCGGCGCCGAGCCGGGTGGCGGCTCCTATATCGCGCAGCGCATGCTCGCGGCGCGCTCCGAGGCCGATGCGCTCGGCGGAACGCTGCTCTTCAACGTGGCGCACTACGCGCTCCGCTCGTGGCCATGGATCATTGTCGCGCTGTCGTCGATCATCATCTTCCCGACCCTCGACTCGATCCACGCCGCCTTTCCCAACGTCGACCAGCATCTCATCGGCAACGACATGGCGTACCCCGCCATGCTGAAATTCCTGCCGCACGGTTTCCTGGGCCTGATGCTCGGTGCGATGGAGGCGGCCTATCGCTCCACGATCATGACGCACCTCAACTGGGGTTCGTCGTACCTGGTGCACGATTTCTATCGCCGCTTTGTCACGAAGGACGCCACCGAGCGGCACTACGTGTTTGCCGGCCGCGTTTGCACGGCATTTCTCATGCTGTTCGCAGCACTCCTCGCCTACGTGCTCGACAATGCGCAGGATGCCTTCGGCCTGATCCTGTCGATCGGTGCCGGTACCGGGCTGCTTTACCTGCTCCGCTGGTTCTGGTGGCGCATCAACGCCTGGTGCGAGATCGCGGCGATGACCACGTCGTTCGTGGTGGCATTCGGTTTCTTCATCGCCAAGAAGAACGGCATGGAAGTCGAAGGGCACGTGTCGCTCCTCTGGACGATTGCGGCGACGACGGTGGCGTGGGTGTCAACGGCGTATCTCGCACCGCAGACGGATCGCGCCACCCTGCTCTCGTTCTATCGCAAGGTCCGGCCCGCTGGGCCCGGCTGGAATTCCGTTCGCAAGGAATCCGGCCTGGAGACGTCGCCTGATTCATTGCCGCAGGCGTTCCTGGCTTGGATCTGCGGCTTGTTCACCGTGTACGGCGCCCTCTTCGGCACCGGCTCGCTGCTCTATGGCCGCACCAGCATCGCACTCTTCTGGCTCATCGTTGGCGCCGTCGGTGCGTTCGGCCTGATCCGGATCATCCCGAAGATGTGGGCCCACAACCCGACGCCAGCGGGGCAATAACCGCCGGCACGCATTCCACGATCGAGAGAGTACAACGTGAGCGCACGACTACTTCGCCTCCTCCCCTGCGCGATGGCCCTTGCCATCGCGCCACTGTCGGCACAGGTGACCGCCCGCGGCAGCGACAGCACCCGCTCGGATTCGGTCGCGAAAGCCGACTCGGCCGGTCGCGGGATCGACGCAGCGATCGGCGCCATCCTGCATCCACGCCTCCTCGGGCCGGCCATGATCAGCGGCCGGATCTCCAGCGTGGCGGTCGATCCGAAGAATCCCGGCATCATCTATGTGACTGGTGCGTCGGGCGGGGTCTGGAAGACGGAGAACGGCGGTGCCTCGTGGACGCCGATCTTCGACAAGCAGGGCTCGTTCTCGATCGGGGTGATCACGATCGATCCGAAGAACACCTCAACGCTCTGGGTCGGAACCGGCGAATACAACTCTCAGCGCAGTGCCGCTTACGGCGACGGCCTCTATCGCTCCGATGATGCCGGACGCAGCTGGCGGAAGGTCGGGCTCGAGAAGTCGGAGCATATCGCCCGCATCGTGATCGATCCGCGCAACAGCGACGTGGTCTACGTTGCAGCACAGGGCCCGCTCTGGTCTGACGGTGGCGACCGGGGACTCTACAAGACAACCGACGGCGGGAAGACTTGGAACGCGGTGCTTGCGCCGAGCGAGCGAACCGGCGTCACCGAGGTGGTCCTCGATCCCCGCAACCCCGACAACATTCTCGCGGCAACCTGGCAGCGCCGTCGACATGTCTGGACGCTGATCGACGGCGGTCCGGAAAGTTCACTGCAGCGATCCACCGATGGTGGCAAGACATGGAAGAAGGTGAGCGCCGGGATTCCCTCCACCACGCTCGGGCGCGTCGGACTCGCCGTGTCGCCTGCCAATCCGGATATTGTCTACGCCACGATCGAAGCGGCCAATAACGAAGGCGGAATCTTTCGCTCTTCCGACGGCGGCATCACGTGGGAGAAGCGCTCGCCGTACACGGCGCAGCCGATGTACTACGCGATGCTGGTCGCCGATCCGTTCAACGTCCAGCGCCTCTACTCAATGGACGTGACCACCCAGGTGTCCGATGACGGCGGCGCAACCTGGCGTGGGCTGGGCGAACGCTCCAAGCACGTGGACAACCATGTCCTCTGGGTGGATCCGCGAAACGCCGATCACTACATCAACGGCAACGACGGCGGTCTCTACCAGAGCTGGGACGCTGGCAAGAGCTGGATCTATTTCGCCAACCTTCCGCTCGGCCAGTTCTACGACGTAGACGTCGACAACTCGGCACCGTTCTATCGCGTCTGCGGCGGTACGCAGGACAATTCGTCCGTCTGTGCGCCGACGGCAACACGCAACAATATCGGCATCACCAACGCCGACTGGTTCATCACCACCGGCGGTGACGGATTCGTGTCGCGAATCGATCCGCAGGACCCGAACACCATTTACGCCGAAAGCCAGAACGGCGGGATGGTGCGCTACGATGCCCGCACCGGTAGCGAGACATCGATCCAGCCACAGGTGGCGCGTGGCGAGGACCCGTCACGCTGGAACTGGGACACGCCGATCATCATCTCGCCGCATTCGCACACCCGGCTCTACACCGCATCGCAGCGCGTCTATCGCAGCGACGATCGTGGCGACAGCTGGCAGCCGATTTCGCCGGACCTGACTCGCAAGATCGACCGGAATTCCCTGCCGGTCATGGGAAAAGTGTGGGGACCGGATGCCGTGGCGAAGAATCAGTCGACCGCCTTCTACAGCAACGTCTCCGCGATCGCCGAGTCGTTCAAGCAGGATGGCCTTCTCTACGTCGGCACCGACGACGGCCTGCTGCAGATCACCGAAGACGGCGGCAAGAACTGGCGCAAGATCGAGACGTTCGCCGGCGTGCCACCCAACACCTATGTGCAGCGCATCATTGCATCACCGATCGATGCGAAGACGGTCTTCGTGGCGTTCGACAACCACCAGAATGGCGACTTCACGCCGTACCTGCTCAAGAGCACTGACGCCGGCAGGAGCTGGACGTCGATCACCGGCGATCTGCCGAAACGCGGTGGTGTCTACGCCGTCGCCCAGGATCACCAGGACGCCAACCTCCTCTTCTGCGGTACCGAGTTCGGCGCATACCTCTCGAAAGACGGCGGTACGCACTGGATCAAGATTCCCGGCCTGCCGACGATCATGGTGCGTGACATCGCCATCCAGCGCCGGGAGAATGACCTCATCCTCGGCACGTTCGGGCGTGGCATCTACGTCATCGACGACTACACCGTTGTCCGCACGCTGAAGCCCGAGCTGTTCAACCAGTCGATCGCCGTCCTGCCGGTACCGGATGCAGTGGCCGTGATCCGGCGCGGCGGCAGCGGCAAGGGCAGCCAGGGCGAGGCGCTGTACACTGCCGCGAATCCGCCGACCGGGGCCACGATCACCTGGTCGCTCAAGGAGACGATGTTCACGTCGCTCAAGGAGAAGCGGCTCCAGGCGCAGCGTGATGCCGAGAAGGCGAACAAGCCTATCCACTATCCCACGCCGGCCGAGCTGATCGCCGAGGCAGACGAGGAGCCGGCGACACTCGTCGCGTCGATCGCCGACGACAAGGGAGTGGTGTGGCGCCTGATGACGCTGCCGGCGTCGAAGGGGATGCACACAATCACCTGGGACCTGCGCGGCTCGACGGACACGCCCGCGGATGCACCGGCCGGTGGCTGTTCCGGATGTGAGCCTGTCGCTCCGGGAACATTCGTGGTGACGATTGGGAAGCGCGAACGCGGCATCGTCACGCCGCTCGGGTCGCCCGTGAGTTTTGCGGTGCGCCCCGATCCGGAAATGCCGGTCTCCGTTGCCGAATTGCAGGCGGGCTCCGCCTACCGGCAGAAACAGGCCCGGCTGTCGCGGCAGGTGAATCAGTCGGTGGATGCGGCAGTTGCTGCCAAGACGAAGATCGAAGCGGTCATCAAGGTGCTGGCCCAGATGCCTTCCGCACCGAAGGAGCTGCACGACCAGTCGCGCAGCATCAACGAGCGGCTCACCGCGTTCCTGCGCTCGGTTCGGGGAGACGAAGTGAACGCAGCACGCGGTGAGCAGGTGGGAGTATCGATCCAGTCGCATGTCCGGGGCGCGTCGCCGAGCGGTCCGCTCGGTCCAACGAGGACGAACCTCGAGCAGTACGATATCGCCGCCGCGGCGTTTGCACCGGAACTCGAGAAGCTTCGGCCAATCCTCCTCACGGAGATCCCGGCGCTCGACCGCTCGCTCGAAAAGATTGGCGCCCCGGCTACGCCTGGCCGCATTCCCGACATCCAGCCATAGCGCCTGTGGTGAACTGCACTCGCGCCGTGATCCTCGCCGCTGGTCGCGGCTCGCGCATGCGCCGCGACGCCGCCACGACGGGGCTGAACGCGGCGCAGGCGGCGGCGGCCGAACGGGGCCTCAAGGGAATGATCCCCGATGATCGCGGCCGACCGTTTCTCGATCACGTGATCTCCTCACTCGCGGATGCGGGCATCAGTGACGTCTGCCTCGTCATTGGAACCGACCATGATGCGATTCGGGAGCACTTTGCACTCAGGCCGCCGCGCCGGGTGCGAGTGAGCTTCGCCGTGCAGCACGAGCCGACCGGCACGGCGGATGCACTGCTCTGCTCGGAATCGTGGACGCAGGGTGATGACTTCCTGGCGCTCAACGCCGACAACCTCTACCCCACTGAAGCGATTCGTGCGCTGGTCGACGGAAGAGGTCCGGGTGTGATTGCGTTCGACCGCGACGCACTCGTGCGCGAAAGCAACATTGCCCCGGCGCGGATCGGTGCGTTTGCCATCTTGTCACTGCGAGACGACGACACGCTGGCCGGGATCGTGGAGAAGCCGGGTGACGACTATGCGGAAGGCACGCGCAGCTCGCCCCTCATCAGCATGAACATCTGGCGATTTGACCGTGATTTCTTCTCCGCTTGCCGCGATGTGCCGTTGTCGCCGCGCGGTGAGCATGAGTTGCCACTCGCAGTGGCGCTCGCGATCAGTCGCGGTATGACGTTTCGCGCCATCAGGATCAGCGCGGGAGTGCTCGACCTCTCGATCAGCGGCGACATTGCGAATGTTGCCGATCGCCTTGGTGCCACGGAGATCGACCCATGACCCCGTGGTCCGAGGGCGTGTCGGCGATCGGCCTTTCGCCGGCGGCGGCGGAAATTGCCGGCCGACATTTCCGCGAAGTCAGCCATCACCACGCCAGCCAGTTCGGAACCGCAGCGCCCACCCGCGCATGGTGGATCCCCGGCCGGATCGAGGTGCTGGGAAAGCACACCGATTACGGCGGTGGCCGCTCGCTGCTCTGCGCCGTC
>Ga0163162_10005387_pt1 | contig 12355 bp, 9 predicted proteins | sample S55metaG_FD_115310 | JGI IMG/M metagenome (GOLD analysis project Ga0163162, IMG submission 115310) | Switchgrass rhizosphere microbial communities from Kellogg Biological Station, Michigan, USA - S5-5 metaG | ecosystem: Host-associated > Plants > Roots > Rhizosphere > Soil | place: USA: Michigan...
CATGGCCGACGATGCCGCCGACGTGATCTCGCACCTCGGGCTGCGCCGGGTCACGGTGGTCGGCTGGTCGATGGGCGGCATGATCGCGCAGCAGCTCGCGCTCGGCCCCGCGTCGGCCCGCCTCGAGCGGCTGGTGCTGACCAGCACCGCGGCGCCGGGCGCGCAAGGGGTGCCGCTGCGGCGCGAAGTGGGCGAGGTGCTGTCGAGCCACGGGCCCGACGCCTTCGCGCGGATCATGGGCGTGTTGTTTCCGCCCGACGCGGTCGAGGACGCGAAGCGCTGCTTCGGCGGCGACATGTTCCGGCCGTCCGGCTACCGGGCGACGCCGGTGAGCGACGATGTCTCCGCGCAGCAGAATCGCGCGATCCAGCGCTGGTTCACGAACGACGACGCGGCCCGCGCGCTCGGGAAGCTCGCCGTGCCGACGCTCGTCGTCACGGGCGCGCAGGACGATGTGCTCTCCGTCGAGAATTCCCGGACCCTCGCGCGCATCATCGCGCATGCGCGCCTTGCGATCGTCGCTGATGCGGGGCACGCGCTGATGTTCCAGTATCCGCTCGAGCTCGGCAAAATGGTCAGCGAGTTCGCCCCGCGCTGAGCGTCGCCGCGCCGCTCGGGCGGCGCGCTGTCTGCCGCCGCTCCTTCGAGCCAGTCTGCCGCGGCCCGGCACGCCTGGGCGCCGCCGGCATTCCCTGGAATTGCGCATGGCGCGGACAGGCCGGGCCGCCTGCCCGGCGGCGCGGCGCGAAGGCGCGCCTTCTCCTGCCCTCCGGTTCGCGCGTGGCGCCCCCCGGCGCACCCGGCGTGCCCGGCGCAAGCGATCGCTCCTGTTGGACCAAAGTCCAATATCCCCGTTCTTTCGGTTGTCATACGCTTGACTCAGCGTCGAACGGGGTTTCGTACTGCCGTGCCTGTACGGGGAATTTCGCCATGAGCAAAGTCAAGCCGTTCGTCGCAGTGGTAGACGATGACGAATCGGTGAGTCGTGCCATCAAGCGGCTGCTGCGTTCCGCCGGCCTCGCATCGGACACCTTCAAGACGGGTGACGAGTTTCTCGACATGTTCGATTCGATTCCGTCCTACCGTCCCGCCTGCATCGTGCTCGACATCCAGATGCCCGGGCTGAACGGCCTCGAGGTCCAGCGCAGGCTGGCCGACAGCGGCATTCCGGTGATCTTCATCACGGCGCACGACGAGATCAGCGTGCGCCAGCAGGCGCTCGCGGCCGGAGCGGCCGCCTATCTGCGCAAACCTTTCAACGACGAGATCCTCATCAAGGCCGTGCGGGCAGCAATCAGCACCGGTCCCACGCCATGACGAAATCGGGCCTGCCTCGCGTGCCGGCGAATCGGCTATTGGACCAAAGTCCAATTGTTCTAAAGACATGTGGATATCACTATTGAACCTGAACCCGAGCGCCATCCTGCGCGGGAGCGCTTTTCACCGTGGCGTCCTTTTCCTCAACGGAGGCGCATCATGATCAAGTACTTTCGCCTTATTCTCGCGATCCCGCTGCTGCTGCTCGCCGTGTCGTGCTCGACCCAGCAGACGTCCACGCTCGGCGGCGATCCGCAACTGGAAGCCAAAGCCCGCGACGCCCTGAGCAAGCTCAATGCCCACACGCCAAAGACGGTCGAGCTCCAGTCGAAGGCGAAGGCCGTGCTGGTATTTCCGGATCTCGTCAAGGCGGGCTTCATCGTGGGTGCGCAGGGCGGCGACGGCGTGATGTTCGACAAGGCCGGCAAGGTGATCGGGTACTACAACGCGTCGGCGCTGTCGTACGGCCTGCAGGCCGGCGCGCAGTCGTTCTCCCAGGCGATGTTCCTCATGAACGACAACGCGACGGCCTATCTCAACAGCAGCGACGGATGGTCGGTCGGCATGGGCCCGAGCGTGGTCGTGGTGGACGACGGCATGGGCAAGTCGATGACGACGACCACGCTGCAATCGGATGTGTATGCGTTCATCTTCGGGCAGGAAGGGCTGATGGCCGGCCTCGGGGTGCAGGGGCAGAAGATCACGAAGCTCAATCGCTAGGGAAGCAGCAGGCGCCCGCTCCCCGGGGCGGCGCCGCATCCGCGTGATCACGCATGCGGCACCACGCCGGGCGGCGTGACGTGAAGCCGTGCAACAGCGCGCGCCGGTCCGGCTCGCGGCATGCGGGCGGGACGGCGGTCCGCGCGAATCTTGGGAGTAACGAGCCATGCGACGAATGCAGCAGGTCCCGATCGGCCTCGTGGTGTGGGCCGTGGCGTTCGCGGCCGCAGCGCAGCAGCCCATCATCTATCCGTCCAAGGGCCAGAGCCCGCAGAAACAGAACAGCGACACGGTGGAGTGCCAGCAGTGGGCGAAGCAGACGACGGGCGTCGACCCGGTCGTGCTCGCCCAGCAATCCGGCCAGGCGGCCCCGCCTCAGCAGCAGGGCGGGCGCGTGCGCGGCGCAGCGGGCGGGGCAGCAGGCGGTGCGGTGATCGGCGCGGTGGCGGGCGACGCGGGCAAGGGCGCCGCGATCGGCGCGGTCACGGGGACGGTGGTCGGCGGCTCGCGCCAGCGCCGCTCCAACCGCGCCGCGGAAGAGCAGCAGCAGGCGGGCCAGCAGCAGGCCTCGCAGGCCATGGCGACGTTCAACCGTGCTGTCGGCGCCTGCATGTCGGGCCGCGGATACACGGTCCAGTGACACGGAGGCGCGCGAGCGGAGATCGAGCCATGGTGATCAGAATGAGGCAAATCGCGCTCGCGGCTGCGCTGCTTCCGGCCTGCACGTGGGCGTTCAGCGCGGATTTCGACGGCAGCCGCGCGCTCGTGTGCGCGACGGTCGACGCGCACGCCTGCGACGCGGGCGAGGTGTGCCTGCGCGATCTGCCGGACGGGTTCGGCATGCCGACCTTCATGCATATCGACTTCGCGAAGAAAACAATCGCGGGGCCGAAGCGGACCACGCCCATCCGCTTCATCGACAAGGGCAAGGACCAGGTGCTGTTGCAGGGCACCGAGCTCGGCTACGCATGGACGATCGCGCTCAGCCAGGCCGACGGCTCGATGGCGCTCACGCTCGTGAACCGCGAGGACGTGTTCGTCGTGTTCGGCTACTGCATACCGCCGTAACCCGCTCGCACGTTTGCGTTGTGCACGATTCGTGTTCCAGCAGTCCGAGTTGCCCGTGGAGCCTTACATGGTGATTTCACCTTCGCGGATCGAAACCAGCGGTTCCAGGTGTGCCCGTGCCGCCGGGCCGCGGCTCGTCCGGTTCAGGATCGCGCTCGCCGGTGCGGCGCTGCTGATGCTCGCCGCCTGCCACAAGCCGGCATCCGAGCCTCCACCCGCGGCGGTCGACGTGACCGTCATGACGATCGCGCAGCGCGACACGCCTGTCGACTACGAATTCACCGCCCAGACGCAAAGCTCGCGCGAAGTCGAGATCCGGGCGCGCGTCGACGGCTTTCTCGACAAGCGCGTCTACATCGAGGGCTCGCTGGTGAACGCCGGGCAGGTGCTCTTCCTGATGGATCCGAAGCCGTTCGAAGCGGCGCTGCAGTCGGCGCGGGGGCAGCTCGCGCAGCAGCAGGCAAGGCTCGCCGTGACAAAGGCCAATCTCGCGCGCGTGGTGCCGCTCGTCGCGCAGAACGCATTGAGCCAGAAGGACCTCGACGACGCCACCGGCAACGAGAAGGAGGCCGAGGCCGCGGTGATCGCGGCGAAGGGCCAGGTCTTGACGGCCGAACTCAACCTGAGCTACACGACGATCAAGTCTCCATTGAAGGGCCTGTCGAGCTTTGCGAGGCAGCAGGACGGCAGCTACGTGACGGCGACCGCCTCGGGTCTGCTCACCTATGTGTATCAGCTCGACCCGATGTGGGTGAACTTCAGCGTCTCGGAGAACGAGCTTCTTTCCTACCGGGATCAGGAAGCGAAGGGACTGATCAAGTTTCCTCCAAACCGCGACTTCGAGGTTGCCGTGATCCTCGCCGACGGCTCGGTGTTTCCGGACCGCGGCCACATCAACTTCACCAATCCCGCGTTCAACACGCAGACGGGCACGTTCCTCGTGCGCGCCTCGTTCGCGAATCCGCAGGGCGTGCTGCGCCCCGGGCAGTTCGTGCGCGCGCGGGTGTCGGGCGCGGTGCGTCCGAACGCGATCCTCGTGCCGCAGCGCGCGGTGCTGCAGGGCTCGAAGAGCCACTTCGTGTGGGTGGTGGACAAGGATTCGAAGGCGCATCAGCGTGTGGTCGAAGTCGGCACGTGGAACGGCGACGACTGGTTCATCAACGACGGCCTGAAGCCGGGCGAGCGCATCGTCGTGGACGGCGCGCTGCGCGTGGTCGCCGACGCGCCGCTCAAGATCAGCGAGGCGCCGCCGCAGGCGGCTGGCGGGCCGGCCTCCGCCGCCCGGCCGTCCGCCGCTCCCCTGACGCAATGAGCGGACGGGCGACATGAACATCTCCCACTTCTGCATCGACCGGCCCATCTTCGCGACGGTCATCTCGATCGTCATCACGCTCGGCGGGTCGCTTGCAATGCTCGCGAGCCCGATCGCGCAGTACCCCGAGATCACGCCGCCGCAGATCACGGTTTCGGCCCCGTATCCGGGTGCGACGGCGGACGTCGTCGCGAACAACGTGGCGGCGCCGATCGAGCAGCAGGTCAACGGCGCGGACAACATGATCTACATGAGCTCGTCCAGCTCGTCGACGGGCAACTACTCGCTCAACGTGTACTTCCAGATCGGCACCAACCCCGAGCTCGCGCAGGTGGACGTGCAGAACCGCGTGAACCTCGCGCTGCCGCAACTGCCACAGTCGGTGCAGTCGCAGGGCATTCAGGTGCAGAAGAAGTCGCAGGCGTTCATGATGGTGATTGCCATCTATTCGCCGACGGAGCGCTACGACTCGACCTACATCGCCAACTACGCGAACATCTACGTGCTCGACGCCCTGAAGCGCATCCCGGGGGCGAACCAGTCGAGCATCTTCGGCACGCCCGACTACGCGATGCGCATCTGGCTCAAGCCCGACCGGATGGCGCAGCTCGGCGTGACGGCCACCGACGTGCAGAGGGCCGTGGCGAACCAGAACCAGCAGTTCGCCGTGGGCAGCATCGGCCAGTCGCCGACCGGCGCGCCGGTCGAGCAGTCGTTCGCGGTGACGACGACGGGGCGGCTCGCCGATCCCACGGAGTTCGACAACATCATCATCCGCGCGGCGAGCGGCGATGCCGCGATCGTGCGTCTGAGGGACATCGGCCGCGCCGAACTCGGCCAGAAGGATTACTCGATCCGCAGCAAGTTCCAGGGCAAGCCGGCGACGGTCATGGCCGTGTACCAGCAGCCGGGCGCCAACGCGCTCGACGTGTCCAACCAGGTGCGCAAGACGCTCGAGGAGATGAAGAAGACGTTTCCGGAAGGGCTCGAGTACGAAATCGCGATGGACACGACCGAGTTCACGCGCGCCTCGATCTCCGACGTGGTCCACACGTTCTTCGAAGCGCTCGTGCTGGTGGTGATCGTCGTGTTCGTGTTCCTGCAGAGCCTGCGCGCCACGCTGATTCCGGTGCTCGCGGTGCCGGTGTCGATCGTCGGCACCTTCATGGGCATGCTCGCACTCGGCTTCTCGATCAACATGCTGACGCTCTTCGGCATGGTGCTCGCAATCGGCATCGTGGTGGACGACGCGATCGTCGTGATCGAGAACGTCGAGCGCAACATGAACGTGCACAAGCTGAATCCGAAGGATGCGGCCAAACGCGCGATGGACGAGGTGTCGGGCCCGGTCGTGGCCATCGTGCTCGTCATGTGCGCGGTGTTCGTGCCGGTGGCGTTCCTCGGCGGCATCACGGGGCAGCTGTACAAGCAGTTCGCGATCACGATCGCGATCTCGGTGGTGTTGTCCGGCGTCGTCGCGCTCACGCTGTCCCCGGCGCTCGCCGCGTTGCTGCTCAAGCCCGGACACCACGAGAAGAAGGGCTTCTTCAGATGGTTCGACAACGTGTTCGGACGGATGACCGCGGGCTACACGAACTGGGTGAAGCTCGTCATCAAGCGCTTCGTGGTGGCGCTCCTGCTCTTCGGGGGCATGATCGTGCTCGCGCTGATCATGATGCGTTCGGTTCCGACCTCGTTCCTGCCGCCGGAGGACCAGGGCTACCTGCTCGGCGCGGTCATCATGCCCGACGCGGCGAGCCTCGACCGGACCGGCGACGTGTCCCAGCACGTCACCGACTATTTCATGAAGCAGCCGGCCGTGGGCAGCGTCACGATCGTCGACGGGTACAGCCTGCTCGACAGCCAGAACAAGAACAATGCGTCGACGTTCTTCATCGGCTTCAAGAGTTTCGACGAACGCTACAAGTTCGCCAACATCAAGACCCAGAACGCGCGGGCCGTGCTGGTCGACGCCTACGCGGCGCTCTCCAAGGTGAAGGAGGGGATCATCCTGCCGGTCAATCCACCGGCCATTCCGGGGCTCGGCACCACCGGCGGCACGGAAATGTGGATCCAGAGCAAGGGCGACGCGACCATTCCGCAGCTCGCGGGCGTGGTGAACCAGTTCCTCGCGAAGGCGAAGGAACGGCCCGAGCTCGCGCGCGTCACGTCCACCTTCAACGCGGCGTCGCAGCAGCTGATGGTCAACGTGGACCGCGACAAGGCCGAGACGCTCGGCGTGCCGATCGAGGAGGTGTATAGCGCAATGCAGACGATGTTCGGCTCGCTCTACGTGTCGCAGTTCAACCGTTCGAGCCGGCTGTGGCAGGTGATCCTGCAGGCGGAGCCTTCGTACCGGCTGCGGCCCGAGGATCTCGACCAGATCTTCGTGCGCAACAAGACCGGCGACATGGTGCCGCTCAAGGCGGTCGTCACCACGAAATACGTGACCGGCCCCGATCTCGTCACGCGCTTCAACAATTTCCCCGCCGTCAAGATCACGGCGAACGCCGCGCCGGGATACAGCTCGGGGCAGGTGCTCTCGACGCTCGAGGCGGTTTCCGACGAGGTGTTGCCGCAGGGCTACGGCGTCGGGTGGAGCGGCGAGGCCTACGAAGCGAGGCAGGCGGGCAACACCGCGGTGCTCGTGTTCGCGTTCGGGCTCGTGATGGTGTTCCTGATTCTCGCCGCGCAGTACGAGAAGTGGAGTCTGCCTGTCGGTGTCCTGTTGGCGGTGCCGTTCGCGCTCTTCGGCGCGCTGCTCGCGATCATGCTGCGCGGTCTCGAAAACGACGTCTACTTCCAGATCGGCCTGACGATGCTGGTGGCCCTCGCGGCGAAGAACGCGATCCTGATCTTCGAGTTTGCCGTGCTGAACCGGGAGGCCGGGCAATCGGTGTACGAATCGGCGGTGACCGCCGCGACCGAGCGCCTGCGTCCGATCGTGATGACCTCGCTCGCGTTCATTCTCGGCTGCGTGCCGCTCGCCATCGCGACGGGCGCATCGGCGAACAGCCGCCATTCGATCGGCACCGGCGTGATCGGCGGCATGCTCGGCGCGACCGTCATCGCGGTATTCTTCATCCCGATGTTCTTCTACGTGCTCGAAACGATGTCGGAGAAATCGGGCGGCGACAAGAAGACGCCCGGCGGGGCGGGCGGGCCGCCGGCGGCTGGGGGACCGAAAGAGGGACCGAAGCCCGGACCGAGGGAAGGCGGCGCGGGCCCCGTTGGCGCGGGTTCGGGCGGCACGGCGGCCACGCCGTCGGCCAGGCGCGAGGACGAGTGACATGCGCGCACCGGCTCTCACGCTCCTCGCGCTCGCTTCGCTCCTCGCGCTCAACGGCTGCCTGCTCGGGCCGAACTACGAGCGCCCCGCGATCGACACGCCGGCCACGTTCCGCTTCGCGCAGGACGACGCGAAGGAAATCGTCGATACGGTGTGGTGGGAGCAGTTCCACGACCCCGGGCTCAACGAGCTGATCAGCATCGCGCTCGCCGAGAACAAGGACGTGAAGATTGCGGCCGCGCGCGTCGAGCAGTTCCTCGGCCAGTTCCAGGTCACGCGCTCGCAGCTGTTTCCGCAGGTCGGCGCCGGCTTCGACGCCGAGCGCCAGCGCGTGCCGATCGGCTCGGCCGCGCTGCCGGCCGGCGTCGGCCCGGTGTTCAACCAGTTCTCCGCGACGCTTTCGGCGTCGTGGGAAATCGATGTCTTCGGCAAGCTCCGGCGCCAGACCGAGGCTGCGCGCGCGAGCCTGCTCGCAAGCGAAGAAGGGCGCCGCGCGACGATCCTTGCGCTCGTGACATCGGTGGCGTCGTCGTATATCGCGCTCGTGTCGTTCGACCGCCAGCTCGAGATCGCCAAGGCCACCACCGAAAGCCGTGCCGATTCGGTGAAGGTTTTCACGCTGCGCTTCAAGTATGGCGAGGTCTCGCAGATGGAGCTCGCGCAGAGCCAGTCGGAATACGAGGCCTCGCTCGCCACGATCCCGCAGATCGAGCTGCAGATCGCGCAGCAGGAAGACGCGCTCTCGATCCTGCTCGGGCGCAATCCGCAGGCGATCCCGCGCGACCGCGAACTCGACGATCTCACGATGCCCGTCGTGCCCGCGGGCCTTCCCTCGGAACTCCTCACGCGCCGGCCCGACCTGAGGCAGGCCGAGCAGAACCTGATCGCGGCGAATGCGCTGATCGGCGCGGCGCGCGCGCTGTACTTCCCGTCGATCTCGCTCACCGGGCTGTTCGGCACCGCCAGCACGCAGTTCTCGAGCCTCTTCACGGGGCCGTCGAGGGTGTGGTCGTTCGCGGGTGCGGTCACCATGCCGATCTTCACGGCGGGCAACATCAGCGGCCAGGTGAAGCAGGCCGAGGCGCAGCAGCAGGAATTTCTCCTCCAGTATCAGAAGTCGATCCAGGTGGCGTTCCAGGAAGTCGCCGATGCACTCGTCTCGGTGCAGAAGACCCGCGACGCGCTGCTCGTGCAGGGGCGCCAGGTGGATGCGCTGCGCACGTATTCGCGCCTCGCGCGGCTGCGCTACGAAGGCGGCTATACGAGCTACATCGAAGTGCTCGACGCCGAGCGCAGCCTGTTCAACGCGCAGCTGAACTACGCGCAGACGCAGGGCAACGTGTTCACGTCGATGGTGAATCTCTACAAGGCGATGGGCGGCGGCTGGGTGGGCGACGCCGAGCGCATGACCGCGGCGGTGTACGGCTCGAACGGCCCGCCCCCCGGGTCTGCCGGATCTGGCGGCTCTGGGTATTCCCAGACACAGCCTGCACAGGAGCCAAAGGCGCCGCCGGCGCCGTCCGGTGCGCAGGGCACGACAGGGGCGCCTCCATGAGCCGCGCGCCCCTGATCGCCTGCCATGAGTGCGACCTGTTGCAGCACGAGACGGTGCTCGCGGACGGCGGCGTCGCGCGCTGCCGGCGCTGCAATGCGGAGCTGTACCGCAGCCGGCCCGACGGCCTGAACCGGGCGCTCGCCTGGACGCTCGCGGCCATCGTGCTGTTCGCGATCGCGAACGCGTTTCCGATCGTGGGGCTCTCGGTGAACGGCGACCTCGTCCAGACGACGCTCTTCGGCGCCGCGCGCATCCTGTACCGCGACGGCATGTGGCCGCTCGCCGGCCTCGTCCTCGCGACCACCATCGTGATGCCGCTGCTGCAGATGGTGACCATGACGTATCTGCTGCTGCCATTGCGCTTCGGACGCGCGCCGCTGCATCCGGAAGTGATGTTTCGCACGCTGCGTCTCTCCGAGCCGTGGGGCATGACCGAGGTGCTGATCCTCGGCCTCCTCGTCGCGCTCGTGAAGCTCGCGCATATCGCGGGGGTCGTGCCGGGCGTCGCGCTCTGGGCGTTCGGCGCGGTGATGCTCGCGCTCGCGGCGGTCTCCTCCGCCTTCGATCCGCGCGAGTTCTGGGAGCAGGTCAGCGCGGCGCGCAAGGCCTCCGGCGCCGGCGCGAACCAGACGCACGCGAACCACGAGATGCACGCGACCCACGCGATGCACGCGGCGCCCATCCACGCACCGGCACCGGCCGCGGCACCGACGGCCGCGCGCGCGGGCCTGTTCGTCTGCCACGACTGCGGGCTGCTGTCGAAGGCGGAGCCTCACGCACACGAGGCGACGTGCCCGCGCTGCGGCGCGCAACTGCATTTTCGCAAGCCGGACAGCATCACGCGCACCTGGGCGTACCTGATCTCCGCGATCGTCCTCTATATCCCGGCCAACACGCTTCCGATGATGGATACGAGTTCGCTCTTCGGCGCGCAGCGGGACACCATCATGAGCGGCGTGGTGTATCTCTGGACTTCGGGCTCGTGGCCGCTCGCGGTGGTGGTATTCATCGCGAGCATCGCGGTGCCGATGCTCAAGATCATGGCGCTCGTGTTCCTCGTCGTGACGGCGCAGCGGCGATCGCTGTGGCTGCCCGTGTACCGCACGCGCGTCTACCGGGTGGTGGAGATCGTCGGGCGCTGGTCGATGCTCGACATCTACGTCGTCACCGTGCTCGTCGCGCTCGTGCAGTTCAACGCGCTCGCCACCATCAACGCCGGTCCCGCGGCGATCGCGTTCGGGGCCGTGGTCGTGCTGACGATGTTCGCGGCGATGTCCTTCGACCCGCGCCTGATCTGGGATCCTACCGAGAGAGACGATGGCTAGGCCACCCGACGAACCCGACTTTCCCGAAGCCGTCGCCACGCGCCGCTCGCGCTGGCGGCTGCAGCTTGTGTGGCTCGTGCCGCTCGTCGCGGTGCTGATCGGCGGCTGGCTCGCGGTGCACGCGATCCTGCAGAAAGGCCCGACCATCACCATCAGCTTCGCCACGGGCGAAGGGCTGGAAGCGGGCAAGACCAAGATCAAGTTCAAGAACGTCGACGTCGGTGTCGTCACGACGGTCGCGCTGTCGCCCGATCACAAGAGCGTGGTCGCCACCGCCGAGCTTGCGAAGGACGCGTCGAGCATGCTGGTCGAAGACACGCGCTTCTGGGTCGTGCGGCCGCGCATTTCCGGCGGCACGGTCTCGGGGCTCGGCACGCTGATCTCCGGCTCGTTCATCGGCATGGACATCGGCGCCGCGCAGGGCAAGTCGCGGCGCAGCTTCGTCGGGCTGGAAACGCCGCCGGTGTTCGCGAGCGGCGTGCCCGGGCGCGAGTTCGTGCTGAAGAGCGAGAGCATGGGCTCGCTCGATGTCGGCTCCCCCGTCTACTTCCGGCGCCTGCAGGTGGGCCAGGTGACCCGCTACGACCTCGATGCGGACGGCTCGGGCGTCACGCTGCGCGTCTTCATCAATGCACCGTACGACAAGTACGTGAAGGGCGACACGCGCTTCTGGCAGGCAAGCGGCGTGGACGTCTCGCTCGACACGAACGGCGTGAAGGTCAACACCGAGTCGCTCGTGGCGATCCTGATCGGCGGTCTCGCGTTCCAGAGTCCGCCCGATTCGATGGACGTGGCCGAGGCCGGGCCGAACACCGAGTTCCGGCTCTTCAACGACCGCACCGAGGCGATGAAGCGGCACGACCGCATCGTCGATACCTACGTGTTCAATTTCAAGGAATCGGTGCGCGGGTTGACTGTGGGCGCGCCGGTCGACTTCCGCGGCATCGTGGTGGGCGAGGTCGCGGCGATCTATACGCGCTTCGACCGGGTGAACAAGGAGTTCAGCATTCCCGTGGAAGTGCGCTTCTATCCGGAGCGCTTCACGTCGCGCTTCGAGTCGGGCAAGCAGGGCGGCCGGCTCACGACAGACCGCCGCGAGCTTGCGGACTGGCTGACCGCGCGCGGCCTGCGCGGGCAGCTGAGAACGGCGAACCTGCTGACGGGCCAGCTCTACATCGCGCTCGATTTCTTCCCGAACGCGCCGAAGGCGAGCATGGACTGGAACACGAGCCCGCCCGAGCTGCCGACCGTGCCGGGCGGACTGCAATCGCTGCAGGAGGCGGTGACGAGCGTCGTCGCGAAACTCAACAGGATACCGTTCGAGGGAATCGGCAAGGACCTGCGCCAGACGCTCCAGAATGCCGACGCGCTCTTGAAGACGCTCGACCGGGTCGTCGCGCCCGAGGCCCGCGCGACGCTGATCGCGGCACGCACCGCGCTCGACTCGGCGAGCAACGCGATGCAGCCGAACTCGGCGCTCGCGCAGACCACGGTGGACACGATGCGGGAAATGTCGCGCATGGCGGCGTCCTTCCGCGCGCTCGCCGACTATCTCGAGCGCCATCCCGAGGCGCTCATTCGCGGCAAGCCGGAGGATAAACAGTGATGCGCTCCTTCCTGTTGGCAGCCGCGGCGGCCACGCTCATGAGCGGATGCGCGAGCACGCCGCAGGCGAAGTTCTACACTCTGGGCGCGCGGCCGGCGCAGGAGAACGCCCAGACGGCGCCCGCGCGCCTGAGCATTTCGATCGACGCGGTGACCGTGCCCGA
>Ga0163162_10005388_pt1 | contig 12354 bp, 9 predicted proteins | sample S55metaG_FD_115310 | JGI IMG/M metagenome (GOLD analysis project Ga0163162, IMG submission 115310) | Switchgrass rhizosphere microbial communities from Kellogg Biological Station, Michigan, USA - S5-5 metaG | ecosystem: Host-associated > Plants > Roots > Rhizosphere > Soil | place: USA: Michigan...
GCGGCCATCACGGCACCCGAAACGTGCGCCATGCCGCTGGTCATAATCACGAAGAGTTCGGACTCCGTCAAACCGGCGAGGAACGGCTTGATCGTGAGGGGCGCTTCGGTCTGCCCCATGAAGATGCTGGCAGCGACATCGAGCGATTCTGCTCCGCTGGCTCCCATGCGGATCATGACTTTGGCCATTTGGCGGATGATGAACTGCATCACTCCGTAGTGATAGAGCACGGCAAAGAACGCAGAAATAAAAATGACTGTGGGAAGAACCTGAAAGGCGAAGATCATTCCCAGCGATCCGCCCTTGCGGCCCAGTTCACCGAATACAAGTTGCGATCCCGCGAAGGAGTACTCGAGAAACTTTTCGACGCCGTGCCCGGCAAACTCCAGGAGGTTGCGACCAAAGTCGAAGCGCAGTACGAACAGGGCGAACAGGAACTGCAGAAAAAGTCCGAGAGCGACCGTCTTCATCCGAATCGCGCGGCGGTTGCTGGAAAACAAGTAGGCCAGGGCCAGCATGGTGGCCAAGCCCAAAAGCCCTGTCAGACGGCCCATTCGTGCCTCCTATTCGTGCCGGTCGTAAATTGCCTCATACTTGAGCTCCCTTTCCGGAAATGACGCGGTGGATCAATGGCCGCTTCATAGCCGGAGGCCTCTCGGCAATATGGTAAGCGCGCTGTAACAAATCCTGCGCGGTACTGAGCCGGGCATCTGAGTTATAGAGAATGGTGCACAACGCTTCGCCGGCTTTCACCGGGTCGCCAACTTTCTTGTGAAGGATGAGGCCCACCGCGGGGTCGATGACGTCTTCCTTCTTTTCGCGTCCGCCACCCAGCACCAGGCTGGCAATTCCCACCTGCTCGCACTGGATCGCATCCACGAATCCGCTGGCAGTGCTGACCTCATTCACGCGATGTTGTGCCTGCGGCAGAAGTTTGGGATCATCGATCGACTTGGGATCGCCGCTCTGATTCACGACAATCTCTCTGAATTTTCTCAACGCAGATTGGTCGAGAATGAGTTTGTCGGCCAATTCGCGTCCGCTGTCGACGCTGGGCGTGCGGCCGGCGAGATAGAACATCCAGGCGGAGAGTTCAACCGAGACTTCGCGAAGGTCGGCGGGGCCGCCGCCATTCATGACCTCGATACACTCTTCGACTTCGAGAGCGTTGCCTACCTTCAGGCCGAGAGGTTGGTCCATGTCGGTGATGAGCGCGACCATCTTTTTGCCCATGCGCTCGCCGGTCTCAACCATCAGTTCGGCGAGATGAACAGAATCTTTCTCGGTCTTCATGAATGCGCCACTGCCGGTTTTCACATCCAGAACCAGGCCGTCGATGCCTTCGGCCAACTTCTTGCTCATGATGGAAGCGCAAATCAGGTTAGGACTTTCGACTGTCGCAGTGACATCGCGCAGAGAGTAAAGCTTCTTGTCGGCGGGAGCGATTTCGGCAGTCTGACCGATCAGGCCGCAGCCACAGCTCTTGAGTACGCGACGAAACTCACTCAACGACAAATTGATATTGAAGCCGGGAATGGATTGCAGTTTGTCCAGGGTGCCGCCGGTGTGACCCAGTCCACGGCCGCTGATCATTGGGACGGTCACGCCTCCGGCAGCGACAACCGGTGCAATGATCAGCGAGGTCTTGTCGCCGACACCGCCGGTGGAGTGCTTGTCTACCTTTGGTCCAGGAATATCCGATAGGTCGAGCACTTCGCCGGAATGCAGCATTGCACCGGTGAGTGCGCTGAGTTCGGGGCCGGTCATTCCGCGGATGAGCACGGCCATCAGCCAGGCCGCCATTTGATAGTCGGGGATATCGTCATTGGTGTACGCGCGGACGAGGAAAGAGATCTCGTCAGGGGACATCTCTCCCCCATCTCGTTTCTTCCGGATGAGGTCGAGCGGGCGCATGGTCGTACTAGCTGGAGAGGTCGCTTGGGCTTCGGAATTTGAACTGTGCATGAGCGCGTCAGGAACAAGGAAGCTTACATTGTGGGCTGGGGGGCTGGAAAGTCTTTCCTGCATCGGTTAGTGACCGAGCCGGGAGGGCTTTGCGTTCTTTGCGGAATCTCTTTGCGAACTTTGCGGTTAAATCCTTTGATCTCCGCAGCCATCTGACAAGACAAAACTTTTAACCGCAAAGTTCGCAAAGAATTCCGCCAAGAACGCAAAGAAACCCAGAAGGGAAATCAAGACACTACGCTTTTATTGGTTACGCCGCGTGCTGGAAGGAGACGTCTGGTAATATCTGCGGAATGCGATTGCTCGCTTTGCTTCTGCTCTCGGCTGTTGCGCTTGCCCAAAGGGCTCCGGGCAACCCGCTTGAGCATCTGCCGAAGAATATCGAAGTTCTGACCCACTTCGGCGAGCGGGCAGATATTTCTCCAGACAATCAGCGCGTCGCATTCATGACGAAGAGTTTTGGCGACGCCATGGTATTGGACTTGAAAACGCGGATCATCCAATGCCTGACCTGCAATGTGCCGGCTGCGGCCTTTCTCCGGGTGATGCATCTCGTGACCGGGGATTACATCCTGATCGGCCCAGACCATTTTGAGGACGTTCACATCAGCCGCACTCGCGACAACGAGCTTTCGTTCCTAAGTAAAGAAAGGGGAGCCAAGCCGGTCAAACTTGGCCAGAAGATGAGCGAGGGCGCCGCAATTTCCAAGAAGACGCTGAAGATTGCGTTTTCACAAACCGTTGCCCAATCAGCGGATGTCGGGCCGGAAGCGTCCCGGTTGATCGTAGCGGACCTGGATCTCTCCGGACCTCCTAAGCTGGTCAACCAAAAGACAGTTTATGAAAGTAAGGACCGAAATTGTGTCATCGAAGCTCAGGACTTTTACGACAATGACACCAAGATGACCTTCACCTGCTACGAACCCGAGGGTCATTCGTCGGTCATGGGGATCGATCTGAAAACGGGTGAGGTAACGAATTTTTCCAAAGCGCTAGGCTCGTACAACGAAGTGGAAGGAATATTCCCCGACGGACTTTACACCGCCGTGGAGGCAGACCGTCAATGCGAGAAACTCGGTGGCGTGCGGGGCTCGGGGAACATCGATATCTGGAAGCTGAAACTCGATGGGACAGGGAAAGATTTCACGCGACTGACATTCTTCAACGACTACGAGGGCGGCAAGGCGTCGAACCCAGTCCTTTCAACTGATGGACGATTTATGGCGTTTCAGTCGGCCAAGACCACCGATCCAGCCGGCGTGGGCTACGGCATTCTCATCTACTGGTTCAGGCAATAGATCTCATACAGGATCAGAGCCGAAAGCCTTCGGGCAGCAGTTTCGTGATTACCATTTGTTCGGTGCCGGACTTTCCACGAAAAAAAACCTGTGCATCGGGGCCGAATTCAAAAATGACCTGGCGACAGGCTCCGCAAGGTGCGCAGGCGCCGTCTTGCTCGGTAGCGACCGCGACGGCTTTGATCACCATGCTTGGTCCTTCAGCAGCCACGGCGGCGAATATTGCGTTGCGCTCGGCGCAGATCGTCAGGCCGTAGGAGGCATTTTCTACGTTGCATCCGGAAAATTGCGCGCCGCGCTCGGTGAGGATGGTTGCACCTACTTTGAACTTTGAATAGGGAGCGTGGGCGTTCTTAAAGGCAGCGCGGGCGGAGGCAAGCATTTGTTCCTGTTGGTCGGGGGTTGTGGGCATGTGGCCGTTCCTTTCTTCTTTTCGGAGATCACCATCAAAACACAAGGTCCCTCCGCTGCGCTTGCTGCGCTGCGCTCCGGTCGAGATGACACGTTCTAGCTAGATACCTGGGCTTGCGCCTCGTTTGATGAACTCGCCTTGTCCGGGGCGGCCGAAGAATTTGTCGCCTTCAACCAGAACGCGTCCGCGGGAGAGTACTACGTCAGGCATGCCTGTGACCTTGATGCCTTCGAAGATCGAATAGTCCACGCGCATGTGATGAGTTTTGGCGCTGATGGTGTGCTCGCGCTTGGGATCGAAGATGACCAGGTCGGCATCACTGCCGACTGCAACCGTCCCCTTGCGGGGATAGAGGCCGAAGAGTTTGGCCGGCGTTGTAGCAGTCAGTTCAACGAAGCGGTTCACACTGAAGCGTCCTTGTGCGACGCCGCCGGAGAAAACCAGGCTCATGCGGTGTTCGATGCCGGGGCCTCCGTTTGGGATCTTGGTGAAATCGCCGATGCCCATTTCCTTCTGCTCCTTGAAACAGAACGGGCAGTGGTCGGTGGAGACAACCTGCAGATGATCGTGCGTGAGTCCCTTCCACAGCTTCTCCTGATGCCACTTTTCACGTAGCGGCGGGGTGAAGACATACTTCGCGCCTTCGAAGCCTGGGGCGTCCATATTTTCGAGTGACAGATACAAATATTGAGGGCAGGTTTCGGCGTACACGGGCAAGCCGCGATCGCGGGCCTCGCGCACTTTTTCCAGAGCATCGTTACAACTGAGATGGACGATGTAGACCGGCGAACCGGCCATCTCCGCGAGGGCGATGGCGCGAGACACGGCTTCGGCTTCGGCTGTTGTCGGTCGCGTGAGCGCGTGATACTTGGGAGCGGTCTTGCCCTCGGCCAGTGCCTGCTGGACGATTACGTCGATAGCTCCTCCATTTTCCGCATGCATACAAACCATGGCACCGGCCTTGGCGGAGGTGCGCATGGCCTTGAAGATGCTGGCATCGTCGAGCATAAATACGCCGGGATACGCCATGAAAAGCTTGAAGCTGGTGATGCCTTCGCGGACCAGTTGCGGCATTTCGGCCAGTTGCGCATCGGGGAGGTCGGTGATGATGCAGTGGAAGCCGTAGTCGGCAACCGCCTTTGAAGATGCCTTCTGCATCCAGGCGTCGAAGGCGGTACGTAGAGTCTGTCCCTTGTACTGGATGGCGAAGTCGATCAGAGTCGTGGTGCCACCGAAGGCGGCGGCGCGAGTGCCAGTTTCGAAATCGTCCGCGCTGGTTGTGCCACCGAATGGCATATCGAGATGAGTGTGGACATCGATCCCGCCGGGAAAGACGTACTTGCCCTTGGCATCGATCAGGCGCTTGGCATTTTCACGTGGCAGGCTGCTGCCGAGTGCCGTCACGCGGCCGTTTTCAATCGCGACATCCGCCTGGCAGGTGTCTGAAGCGGTGACAACCGTGCCGCCGGTGATGATGGTGTCGAACCCCATTTGATAATCCCTTGTGTTGCCAGAGTCCCGTCAATGCGGGCCAAAGCGTGATGTATTCTATTCTACAAACTTGCGGCTTTGCTTTGTTTCCGCGTCCCGCGAGAGATGAAAAGAGATGAAGAGAGACATGAACAGAAAGAGAAGAGCATGAAGTTTGGAATTACCATCAAGCCTGATCTTTCCGTCGAGCGGATTGTCGCCCTCACTCGGCAGGCCGAAGAAGCCGGGTTCGAGTACGGCTGGATTTTCGACTCCCACGTGTTGTGGAAGGAGCCGTACCCGCTTCTGACCTTGATGGCGAATGCAACGCAGACGATGCGGCTGGGCCCATGCGTAACGAATCCGGCGGTGCGCGACCTTACTGTCACAGCTAGTCTTTTTGCGACGCTGAACCTGATTTCCGGTGGACGCATGCAGTTGGGCATCGGACGCGGCGACAGCTCGCGGCGAGTCTTGGGCAAAAAGCCGGTCACTCCGGCGGAACTGGAGCGCGCCGTCGCGACTTTTCGCGAGCTGACTTCAGGGAAAGAAGTGCAGTATGAGGGACAGCCGACGCGGCTTTCATGGGCGAGTGGCGCTCCTCCGGTATGGATTGCCGGTTATGGGCCGAAGGTATTGAGCATGGCGGGGAGAATCGCGGATGGCGTGATCCTGCAATTTGCCGATCCCGATCTGATTGAGTGGTGCCTGGGCTTCGTCCGGCAGGGCGCGAAGGAAGCTGGGCGCGATCCCAAGTCGGTTGAGATCATGGCGGCGGCGCCGGTGTGGGTGTCGGATGACCTGGCGCTCGCCAGGCAACGCGTGCGATGGTTTCCTGCGCTGGTTTCAAATCATGTGGTCGATCTGATATCGCGATACAAGCCGGAGGAGTTGCCAGCGTCGCTGACATCCTACGTGCAGGACCGCGCCGGTTACGACTACCAGCACCATGCCGAAGTGGGCAGCGACAATGCCAGCTTTGTTTCCGACGAAGTCGTGGACCGATTCTGCCTGGTGGGGCCGGTGGAGGCGCATCGCGCCAAGTTAAAGAAGCTGACCGCCGTGGGTGTGACGCAGTTCAATATTTATCTGATGTGCGGCGAGGAGGAACAGACTTTGGAGAACTACAAGAGAGATGTGATGCCTGGGTTTTCCTGAGTTGGTTTTGAAATCCAGTTTTAGGATCTTGATTCATCAGTTTCTAGTTTTCAGTTCTCGGTTCTCAGTTAACATGTGCGGTTGGGTGCGAACTGACTTTGGATTCGAACACCGCGCAGATCGAAGGCCGTCCTCGTAGAACTACGTCCCCGGCGTGGTTTCGGTTTCTTGCTCCCTCCACAACGGATCTTATTTTTATTACCTTGCTGGTGGCCATGGCGGGCGGAGCCTTGTCTACGCGGCTATTGGGGGACGCGAACATTGGCTGGCATATTCGCAATGGCGAACAGATGCTGCAGACACACTCGATCACCCGGACGGATCCGTTCTCGATCACCATGGGTGGACAGACCTGGTATGCGTGGGAGTGGTTGTATGACTTAGTGATCGCCAGAATCCACCTGGGGTTTGGACTGAACGGGGTGGTCTTCTTTACCGCGGTGATCATCGCTCTGACTTTTGCCCTTAGCCTGCGACTTTGTTTGCGACGTGGGGCCGATTTGCCGGTTACAGCGCTCTTGCTCGCCTTGTCCCTGGGCGCTTCGATGATTCATCTGTTTGCGCGTCCCCATGTGCTCAGCTGGCTGTTCACGGTGATTTGGTTTCAGGTGTTGGACAGTTCAGAGAGTTTGGAGGGGCGTCGGCGATTATGGTGGCTGCCAGCGTTGATGCTGCTGTGGGCTAATGTTCACGGCGGATTTGTCGTGGGGTTCGTCCTGCTCGGAATGTATATGCTGAGCGACGCCATCCTTTACTACCGGTGCCGTGAGGCAGAAGAACAGAAGAGGCTAGCGGCGCGGTTGCGAGAACTCGGAATCGTAGCAGGGCTTTCAATGCTGGCCAGTCTGATCAATCCCTACGGCTACGGGCTGCACGTTCATGTGTACCGATATCTTTCCAGCCGCTGGCTGATGAACCATATCGATGAATTTCTTTCGCCTAATTTTCATGGCGTGGCCCAGCAATGCTTTGTGGCAATTCTCCTGATATCGATCGTGGCATTGGCGATGTCGCGCCGCAAGCCGTCGCTGGCGCAAGGGTTGGTCCTGTTGTTCGCTACCCATAGCGGTTTGTACGCCTCGCGAAGTCTTCCGGTTTCATCACTGCTGCTGACACTGATCGTTGCGCCTCTTCTAATGCAGGCAGTCGCGGACGCGCGCAGCGACGCCCGTCTTTCTTCGAGGCTCACTCTCTTTCTTTCGCAGTGGCATTCTCTTAACGCGCGAATCGGAGATATGGAATTCGGGTTTCGCGGCCATCTCTGGCCAGTGGCAGCAGTGCTCTTCGGCGTTCTGGCATGTGGGCAGCAGGGAAGGATTGGCTCGCGGCGGTGGATGAATGCCGGGTTTGATCCGGGACGCTTGCCAGTGCAGAGTGCGGAGGTGATTGTCGAGCGCGGCATTCGAGAGCCGGTGTTTTGCCAGGATTCGTGGGGCGGATATTTGATCTATCGGCTCTATCCACAAAATAAAGTGTTTGTTGACGACCGGCACGACCTCTATGGCGAAGAATTTCTGAAAGATTATCTGAAGGCGATCCGGGTCGCGCCGGAATGGGACAAGTTTCTCAGTGAGAAGCGGGTCAACTGGGCGCTACTGCCGGCGGAGTCCTCTTTAGCGAACATGCTGAAGGAAACGTCGAAGTGGGGTCTGGTGTATCGAGACAAAACTTCGGTATTGCTGGAGCGGAAAGACAAGATTTAGTTTTCCTTTGTGAACCCTTCGTGTCCTTGGTGGTTCATGCTTTTTAAGGCATCAACCACCAAGGACACGAAGGTACACGAAGGAAAACCAACACTTAGTACTGGTCGTTGGTATCGATGTTGAAGCCGAGGATGGCGTTGACCTCGATTGGTTCGTTTCCTCGCAGGACAGGACGAAACTTCCAACTGTTGAGTGCGGTGAGGACTTTGCTCGTCATTACGGCGCTGCCGGGTTCGAGAATATGCGGGCGGCGCAGCAGGCCTGTGCGATCGATTACACACGCAATCACAAGGCGGGATTTCGGCAGGCCTGGGGGAAGATCGGAGCGCATGGCTTGGGGCGCAGTGAGGTCTTCGGCATAAGCCTGGGCCGCAGATGCTGGATCGGCAAACTGCATAACGGCTGTGCCGAGAGTGGTTTGAATATAGATGGTGTAAACCTTATCGCCTTTGAGGGCGCCGTAGAAGTTGAAGGCACCGCCGGAGCGCGAGCTGGCGACGACCGTGATATCCGGGCCGCGATTTTCGGGATTGGTGTTAGAACGACCGGGCGTTCCCGCCTGTTTTCCGCCCGCGCCGAAGCTCGGCAAGGTCACGATGTTTGAGCTGCCACCCTTGACCGAGACACCAGGCATGGCGGGACTGCCATTAGTTCCTGTTCCTGCGCCACCGGAGCCGGGGTAGGGAGAAATTCCGCCTTTCGCCATGGGATCCGATCCCGGGCCGGTGCCTTCCTTGCCTGCGCCAGGGCCCGGACCGGCGAATCCGCTGCCTGGCCCTTCGCCGCGGCCAACGCCACCGCCGCCGCCTGATCCGCCCAGGCCAGGCTTATCGCCGCCAGAGGGAGACATTGCCAGTGCGCCGCTCCCTCCGCTGCCCGGCAGACCTGGCTTCGATCCGGGCTGGCTGGAAACGACGACTCCTGAAGTGCTGCCACCAGTGTTGCTGGTTGGGGGTGCTGCGGCCACTCCGGCGTCCAATGGACCGCCTAATCCCACGCTGCGGTTGCCTCTGCCTTGGCCGGTGAGCGAACCGCCGCCTGACACGGAAGGAGGTGGCGGCACGACTGCCGTTCCATGGCCCATCCCTCCCGCGATTGAGCGCTGAGCTGAACCCGCTCCCAACTGGACTGTGGGCGGAACTACTGAAGTGCTGCCGAGACCGTTGATGTTGCGCCGTTCCGTCGAGGTGCTGCCAACCTGTACCGCGGGCGGGACGATTTGCTTGTCCAGAACCTCGGGTCCGAATCCAGGTCCGAGGCGCGCAACCTCCTGGGACATCGTTGGTGCAGGTGCGACGACATTCGGTGCCGGCATGGTGAGGCGTGGATTTTGATTCGTGATTTGTTCCGGAGCAGATACTGGCGGGGGAACGACCTGCACCGCATTCGATCCCGGCAGCCGGAGGTTTGATATCTCGCGCTGCGGCGCTGCGGCGCTGGGTGGAACGGCTCCGACATTCATGTTGGGAGCGGCACGCAACTGATCGGCAACCTGGGGGGCCGGAGCCACCGCGGTCGGGGTCAACATCGGAGATCGCAACGACGATCGCATACCCTCCGCTGGAGCGGGCCCGGGGAGTGCTTTCAAAGCCAAGAGATTGGCGACTGCGGAATTGGATTTCGGCAGATCGAGCTTGGGTGCGTCCGCCACGGTTTCCCGCACGGTGCTTCCGCGAGCTACCCGGATGGTTTGCGTGGGATGGTGCGCTTCGCGCCCGCCGCCGCGTCCGGAACGACCAGACTCGGCGCCGCCAACGTCTTCGGTTCGCGGTAGTTCATTACTCGAGTAGTAAATGATGTCGTACTTGGGCTTGGGCGGCGGCTCGTAGGGCCGCATGCTGGCCAGCTTCGCTGGGACCACGATGATCGCAATGAGGAAAAGCAGCTCAAGCGCCCAGGAGACCAGGATGCCCCACCAGGGGAACAGGCCGGACTGGGCCTCGCCGGCCAGCCGTTTCGGAGACTTTCCCATGGCTGGCCCGATGGCGGTGAGGAACTCGTCCCACCGCGAAGGCCATTCAACCAGAAAATTGGGAGCGTCGTTCACTGGTGCGCCTCTCCCAATCCAATTTCGATTTCGTCCCCAATAGCTGTTTGCGTAGAACCCAATGTGCTGCCTGGCAGTTCGAGCACCGAAGTGGCTTTCACTCGAACTGGCGCCATCCGCCACGGCTGAAGATTCTCTTGCAGGTAGACGACGGTCTTGTCGCTGTCCAGGTAGACCACATCGATCGGAAAGCGCATGGCGAAGGTGTGCACGCCATGGCAGGGAACGATCAACAAGCCTTCGCCGGCAGCGAAGCTGGCTGCATCGGTGCCCATCAAGCCGCAAAAGCGCGACCAGTGCGTATCCGCGATACGCAGATGTTTCGCCAGGTAAGAATGGCGGGTTCGATTGAGGGCATATCCCGTGGGACCCGGTACCGGCATCACAACTCCTGGGGTTTACCTTGCGGAAAAAACATTTTCAGCGTCCCGCCTCTGGCATCAGGATACGGAACAACTGGATGATGGCCGGTCCCAGAGTCACGAAGATGATGGAGGGGAGAACGAACAAGACCAGAGGGATGATCATCTTAATCGTGGTTTTCGCGGCCTGTTCCTCGGCGCGTTGCCGGCGTTCAGTGCGTAGAGAATCGGAGTGAATGCGCAGGGCCTGGCTGACGCTGGTTCCGAAGCGATCGGTCTGTACCAGGGTGGCGACCAGTGCGCGTACGTCGTCGACGCCAGTACGGTCGACCAGATTGCGCAAAGCCTCGGCGCGCGGCTTGCCGGCGCGCATTTCTAAGTTGACGAGATGGAATTCATCGCTCAGGTCGGGATGGGCATGCTCCAAGTCCTGACCAACACGCATCAGTGCTTGGTCCAGCGCGAGACCGACTTCGACGCAGATTACGGTGAGGTCGAGAGCATCCGGCAGAGCCAGTGTGATGCGGCGCTGACGATCGCGGATCATTCGCTTGAGGATGAAGCGGGGAATGAAGAAGCCGACTCCACCCACGCCAATCATCCACAACAAATCGAAATTGCCCTTGACCGCGATCACGCCCAGAATTCCAACCAGAGCCAGCAAAACCCGCGCGCCCACGTAGATCGTCAGATGGCGCGGCTCGCGATAGCCGGCCTGAATCAACCATTTCCGCGTTCTCGAGACTTCACTGGGAGATAGCGGGAGAGCTCTACTAAGAGGATCCAGCGCCTGTTCCAGACGCTCTTTAAACGCAGGCTTTTCCTGGCGTTCCGTCTTCTGCCAGCCCAATGCACGCAGGCGCGAGCCCAGCACTGAAGAAGGCGAGTAGACCGCGGCCCCGAACGAAAAGACCACCAGGGCGATGGTCAGGAACAATATGATTGCGAGTGCCAGAGCCATGCTTATCTCTTAAAACCAACTTCTCCTAGAACAGTCTCTTCAATTCAGACCTGAATCTGAATGATCCTTCGAATTACAAAGTAGCCGACCGTCTGCAGCGTGATTCCGACTACGATCAACAGATGCCCGATCGGATCGTCAAACAGGGGACGGATAAAAAGTGGGTTCATGGTCTGCATCGTGACCACAATGATGGGCGGCAGACCCATGAGCAGCATCATGGTCATCCGTCCCTGGGCGGTGTGCACGCGCACCTGCCGCATGATCTTGAAGCGTTCCCGAATCACATATGACAGGTTGTCCAGAATTTCCGCAAGGTTACCGCCGGTCTCGCGCTGTAGCATTACCGCGGTGACGAAGAATTTTACGTCCACCAGGGGCACACGTTGGGTCAGATTGATCAGAGCGTCCCGGACGGGGAGGCCGAATTTCTGCTCTTCATACAGCTTGCGGAATTCGGAAGCCACCGGCTCCCCAAGTTCACTCGCGATCAATTCGAGCGCAGTGGTGAAAGCGTGACCGGCGCGTACCGCCCGAGCCAGGGTATCGATGGCTTCGGGAAAAAGTTCTTCAAATTTCGAGAAGCGCTTGGAACGCTTGTAGTTGGCGTAGGAATAGGGAAAAAATCCGCCGATGATCAGGCCAAGCCAGGCGAACTGAGGAAACGGGCTGAATACCAGCACGATCAGCCCGAGACCCGCGCCGCTGAGTAAGCACAGGAGCAGGACGTTGCCGGCGCGACTCTTCACATCCGCCTGCTCGAGCAACGTTTGCAGGTTCGAAATGCTTGAGGAACGTCGTAACAGGTTGTCGAGGGCGGGGATTTTGCTCAGTACTTCATCGCGCAGCAGGGCGAGTTCCTGGCTGGGTTCGCGCTCGCCACTTTTCTGTACGGTGGACAGACGGTCGCGCAGGAGGCGAGCTTTTGAACTGCGCTCGTCCAGCAGGGAAGCGACGACAAACACAGCCAGCGCCACC
>Ga0163162_10005396_pt1 | contig 12346 bp, 9 predicted proteins | sample S55metaG_FD_115310 | JGI IMG/M metagenome (GOLD analysis project Ga0163162, IMG submission 115310) | Switchgrass rhizosphere microbial communities from Kellogg Biological Station, Michigan, USA - S5-5 metaG | ecosystem: Host-associated > Plants > Roots > Rhizosphere > Soil | place: USA: Michigan...
CAAGGCATCATGGTCCGGACCTTTGCGCACGAGATCGTGGAAGACATGGCGCACTACGCCCGGGTCCCCGTGATCAACGGGTTGACCGATTACAGTCATCCCTGCCAGGCCATGGCGGACTACCTCACTATGTGGGAGACAAAAGGCAATTTGGACAGGCTGAAGATTGCATTTGTCGGCGACGGCAACAACGTGGCGCATTCGCTCATGTTCGCTGGCGCACAGCTTGGCGCCGAGATTTGGGTTGCAACCCCTCCCGGCTACGAGCCCCGAGCGGACGCCATTGCGTGGGCCCAGGCAAGAGCCAGTGAGACTGGCGGCAGCTGTCGGATGACGAACGATGCGAAAGAAGCTGCTGCTGGAGCGGATGTGATTTACACCGACGTATGGACCAGCATGGGCCAGGAAGCCGAAGCAGGGAAGCGGCGTGAAGTTTTCAGGAGCTATCAGGTCAACTCCGCACTGTTTGCCGGCGCCAAACCTGACGCAATTTTCATGCACTGCCTGCCCGCGCATCGTGGTGAGGAAGTGACCTATGAGGTGATTGATTCGCCACACTCGGTTATCTTCCAACAGGCAGAGAACCGCCTGCATGCTGAGAAAGCAATCATGCTGGAATTGATGAAGGACGTGTCCGTGGGCCTGATGCGTCCGGCGGCGATGCCGGAACTTGTGCACGCATAGCAGGAGCAGCGATGAAAACCATATTGCTGGCGGTGGGGGGGAACTCCCTGATTCGCGCAGGCGAAAAAGGGACCATCGCCGAGCAGATGGCGAACGCGCAGCGCACAGCGGCGGAGATTGCCAAGCTGATCCGTGACGGCTATCGCATCGTCCTCACTCATGGCAACGGTCCCCAGGTCGGCGCGGCCCTCCTGCGCTCGGAACGAGGAGCGAGCCAGGTTCCGGGACATCCGCTTGATGTCTGTGATGCCTCCACCCAAGGTGAGATTGGGTATCTGCTGCAGCAATCTCTCGACACCGAACTCAGGCGGGCCAGCCTGCGCGTGCCCGTGGCGACGGTACTTACCCAGGTGGTTGTCGCGCAGGACGATCCGGCAATGCAGCGACCGACCAAGCCGATCGGCCCCTTCTACTCGCATGCCGAGGCCGAGGAACGCCGGTCACGATTTGGCTGGGAGACCGTCGAGGATGCAGCGCGTGGCTGGCGTCGTGTCGTGCCCTCACCCGAACCGGTGGAGATTCTGGAACTGGATGTAATTCGCTATCTGCTTGACCGGGGCGTGCTGGTCATCGCTTGCGGAGGCGGCGGCATCCCGGTGGTTTGGAAAGATGACAGACTGCAGGGTGTTGAGGCGGTTATTGATAAGGATCGCGCTTCCGCCCTGCTGGCCTCACGCCTTGACGTAGATCTCTTCCTGATCTCGACCGATACAGACTATGTGTATCTTGACTACAAAAAACCCGCACAAGAGCCGATTCTCTTAGCGAGCCCGGCGGCATTGCGGGAGTATGCCGATGCAGGTCACTTTCCACCGGGCAACATGGGTCCCAAAGTCGAATCCGTTTTGCGCTTTGTAACGTGTGACAAGCGGGAAGCGATCATCACTTCCGCAGAGAACCTGTACCGCGCGGTGGCCGGATTCACTGGCACTCGCGTGGTGTTCGAGGAGAGTCCGACTGCCCTCGATGTTCCTGGACAAATCGACCTTCCAGTGGAAAGTGTGTGATTTATGGACGAGCGGATGCGCGCGGCGGTGGTGCAGATAAAAAGCGGGCGGGTAGAAGCCAGGGCGAAGCGTGACGGGAAACTGCGGCATGTAATCGAATCCCAGCAATTCACCGTGCCATTGTTGATGGAACTGTTCGATCGCGCGCGCGGAATGGAACGGGTGGTTGCTCGCGGAGGCTCTCTCGAGTACCAGAATCGCATCATGGCGACCTTGTTCTATGCGCCCTCGACCCGTACCCGGCTTTCCTTCGAGGCGGCCATGCACAGGTTGGGCGGCAGGATTCTTTCCACCGAGCATGCACAAGCGTTCTCCTCGGAAGTTGAGGGAGAACATGTCGAAGACACGATCCGAATTGTCGGAGGTTACTCGGATGTGATCGTCATTCGCCACTATCAGGGAGGCGGCGCAAGCCGCGCCGCGCAAGTCTCGCCCGTTCCCGTGATCAACGCAGGCGACAGCGAGGGCGGTCAGCATCCCACGCAAGCCTTGCTCGACTTGTACACGATCTACCGCGAACGTCCGCTCGATGGCCTGAGCGTAGCCATCATTGGCGAACTCGACAAAGGCCGCACGGCGCGGTCACTGGCGTACCTTCTGGCCAAGTTCGAGCGTGTCAAGATCTTCTTCGTCAGCCCTCCCGAACTCCAGATGAAACCCGATATCCTTAGCTACCTGGATGAGCATGGCGTGGGCTACGAACTCGAACCCGACATGAACCGCGTAATCGGAGAGGTGGATGTGGTGTATCAAACCCGCATCCGGCCCGAGCGTACAAGCGGAAGCCTGCAGCAGTACGCGATTAACTCCTCACTCTTGCCGAGAATGAAGAGGGATGCGCTCATCCTGCACCCATTGCCACGCACTGTGGAACTTGACGAATCAGTGGATCAAGACCCGCGGGCCCTGTATTTCCGGCAGGCGCAGAATGGGCTCTATGTGCGGATGGCGTTGTTGACCCTGTTATTGGAAAAGGATTGAGAGGGAGGTCTTATGCATACCGGATTGATGACCGAAGCCAGTTGGCACACGCGTGACCTTGTTGAGCTGGAAAACCAGTACGGAGCGCACAACTACAACCCTCTCGATGTAGTGATCGAGCGGGCGCAGGGAGTCTGGGTCTACGACATCGAGGGCAACCGCTATCTGGACTGCCTGGCTGCATATTCGGCGGTCAATCAGGGGCATTGCCATCCCAAAATTCTAAAGGCCATGATCGAGCAGGCGCGCATGGTGACTTTGACTTCGCGAGCTTTCCGCAACGATCAGCTTCCACTGTTCTACAAAGAGCTTCACGAGCTGACCGGCTATGACATGGCGCTGCCCATGAACACTGGAGCGGAGGCCGTGGAAACCGCCATAAAAACCGCCCGCAAGTGGGGCTACAAGGTCAAGGGCATCCCTGAAGACAAAGCGGAAGTCATCGTATGCTTCAATAATTTCCACGGGCGAACCGTCACAGAAGTGAGCTTCTCAACGAATGCTCAGTACCGCGAAGGTTTTGGGCCCTTCACGCCGGGTTTTAAAGCTATCCCCTTCGGCGACGCGCAGGCCCTGGAAGATGCAATCACGCCGCACACCTCCGCTTTTCTGGTCGAACCCATTCAAGGTGAAGCCGGAATCATTCTGCCTCCTCAGGGCTACTTGAAGCGTGCTGCCGAAATTTGCCGTGAGAACCGTGTTCTCCTTCTAGCTGACGAGATTCAGTCGGGCCTCGGGCGAACCGGCAAGCTGTTCGCGTATATGCATGAAGGCATCAAGCCTGACGTGTTGATCGTGGGCAAGGCACTCTCCGGCGGCTTCTATCCCGTCTCAGCCGTGCTTTCCTCATGGGAAATCATGCGGCTGTTCGAGCCCGGAGATCACGGCAGCACTTTCGGTGGCAATCCGCTCGGGTGTGCCGTGGCGCGTGCTGCCCTACGAGTATTGACTGAAGAGAAGCTGGTGGAACGTTCCGCAGAGTTGGGGGCCTACTTCCTGGGCTTGCTTCAGACCCTCCACAGTCGCGATCTGAAGGAGGTCCGTGGCAAAGGACTATGGATCGGGATCGAACTCCGCAGTCCGGCACGGCCATACTGTGAGGCTTTGAAGGAAGAACAAATCCTGTGCAAGGAAACCCACGACCGGGTGTTGCGGATTTCACCACCTCTGGTCATCACGCGGGACGAGATTGACTGGGCCTTCGAGCGCATCAGAAGGGTGATTGAGAATCCTTCAGCGCGTTGGCTGTGCGGGTAGTAGAAAAAGGAGAAACTTTATGAGCACTCTTATCATGGACAAGGCCGCCGACCTAGCGGGACCGGGCATCGGCGACTACCGCGAACTGGAAAAGATTCTACCCTCAGACTACCACTCGCTGCTGAGTCCGAAAGAGACGCAGCAGGCCATCTTCCGCGTAAAACGCTACATCGAAGACAACCTGTGCAGCGAGCTCAACCTGATGATGGTCGAGGTGCCGCTTATCGTCGATGTGAACAGCGGCGTCAACGACATGCTGGATCGCGACGGCTCGCGCACGCCGGTTCAGTTTCACATTTCGAACGACCACAACCTTCACCCCGTCGAAGCACAGGTAGTGCAGGCTGCCACCAAGTGGAAGCGTATCGCCCTGAGACAATTCGATTGCAAAGTGGGGGAAGGCATCTGTACCGATATGCGCGCGGTAAGAAAGGACTATTTTCTGGATCACGACCATTCTGCGTACGTGGACCAGTGGGACTGGGAGCGCGCGATCACGCCGAAGCAGCGCAACGTCGTCTTTCTAAAGACGGTGGTGTCGAAGATCTGGAAAGTGCTGTTGGGGGCTGAAAAGTTTGCCCAAGGCATGTTTCCACAGCTGAACGACCCCCGCTATCCCGATCTGCCCGAGCAATTGGTCTTCTTGCACGCGGAAGAACTTCTGGAGATGTATCCCGACCTGCCCCGCAAACAACGGGAAACCGAGGTACTCAAGAAGTTTCCTGCGATCTTCATCATCGGAATCGGCTACCCCTTGCGAGACGGCTACCCGCACGAGATGCGCGCTGCGGACTACGACGATTGGGTGACCGAAACCCACGAGCAGACTGGTAAAGCCACGCACGGGCTGAATGGCGACATCCTGGTATGGAACCCGGTCACCAAGCGGCGGCATGAACTGACTTCCATGGGCATTCGCGTCACCGCCGACGCCCTGAAACGACAATTGCAGATGGCGGGTCAGTCCGACTTCTTGCGTTTGCCCTATCATCAAGCCATTCTCAACAATCAGATTCCGCTTTCGATCGGCGGCGGCATCGGGCAGTCGCGCACCTTGATGCTCTTGCTCCGGAAAGCCCACCTTGGGGAAGTCAGCGTCACAGTGTGGCCGGAGATCCTTAGGGAGATGTGCGCGAGAAGGAACATTATTGTGTTGGAGTAGGTCCTTGGGCCGCATGAAGTACCCGACTTGGGGAGTACCTTAACCACCACCATCGTTGAGTCCAAGCGTTACAAGACCGTTCACGGAAGTACCGACTTGGAAATACGCCGTTGTCCACGCCTACGCTCCCCTGAAAGTGATCGAAGACGCTCAGTGGTTGTTGGACCATGTCAGCAGTTTGACAAACATCCATGAAGCCACGTTTCCGACTCCTTGGAAGGTTAGCGATGCCCCGCACAACTACATCAAAGCGCTTCTGCACGGAGGATGATATTGTCCGTTAGGCCCTCGGCTAATGCCATGAGATCTGCGTTGCCGCCACCGTATTTGAAAGGTAGCACGGCGACCCAGAAGCCTTCGCGATGGAGCGCGCTGACGTACCGCATCTAGTCTCCGACCCCTATCTCTCCTTGCAAATCAGGCTCCGCAATGCCTCTCGATCAGACGCCAAAAGCTCGGCGATCCGCTGATGGTCAACGTCGGCGACGATGATTTGGCCAACCTCGGTGCGCCGGGGTGTAGACCTCGGGGTAGGCCTTGAGCACGCTGTTGCGGTAATCGAGTCTTCGAGTCATCTGCTTTCCGTACCCCGAGATTTATGCCACTGAGGAATTTGGATAAGGCCGGTTGTCTTGCGTTGAGTATCTTGAATTCGATTATTCGGTTGCTCACTTTTCCCAGCTTAAATATAGCGTCGGGTGTGCGTGGATGCAGTGACCGGGATCACTGGCTGCTGGCAGGCGCCTGGCACGTAACCTCCCACGCAACTTCCAGTGAAGTGAATGAAAACCGCGCGAGGAGCGCCGTGCTTCTTGCTGACCACAGTGGCTGGCTTCATCCTGAGGCCCTATGTTGCAGTGCACAAAGGACAAATACATATTGACATAAAGCGGCTGATTTCGTATATTTTATTCGATGCTGCAATGCAGCATAACTACAGACATGGAGGTGTCGCATGCCGGCAACGGTAAGAGCAACTCACTCTCGGGAACCGTCCTTTGTTTCTGTGCTTTCCACCTGGGCCCAACAAGGCGTACAGAGTTTCTTTACTACGCAAAGGGTCCTCCTGGATCTGGCCATGCGGCAGAATGCCAGCGTCATGCATTCTGTGCGTCAACAACTGTCCGACCCCGAGCACTCGCCCACGGCCATTCTTGGCGAGGTAGCCGGGGAAGGCGTAACCAATTTCATTGAGGGGCAGAAAGTACTGCTTGAGTTGGGACTCAGGCAGCATGAAATCCTGATGGAAGGCGTGAAAGAACGTATCGGAGAGCAGCGCGCCGCGCATGCGGTGACTGACTTGCTGCGCCGTAGCGTCGAGACTTTCATCCACATGCAGCAGGAGTTTCTGAAGATCGCCGGAAAGCAGACTCATACCTGGGTGGAGGCCGCCAAGGCCGGGAAGCCGTATCAGCCAAAAGTTCTGACGGAGCTGGCCCGCGAAGGTATGGAAAACTTTGTCAACGCCCAGAAGAAATTCATGGATGTGATTGCCGACGAGACCGCCAAGGCCACCGGCGGCAGGCACGGCAACGGCTTCAAGAAAATCAGAAAGACCGAGTTGGCCGCACTGGCGCGGCAGGCAACGGAGTCGTTCATCGAAGCCCAAAGGAAGCTGGTTGACCTGGCTGGGCAGCAAATGAACGCTAATGTGAAAACGGCAGCCAAGGCCGTGGAACTCCTGAGGCCATTTCCCTTCGTGCCATTGGCCGAGCTAACGCGAGAAGGAGTGAAAAGCTACGTTGATACCCAAAACGCCTTGATTGATATGGTAAAGCCGGCGGGTGAGCACAAAGCCGCTGGCAAGACCCACCACCGCGCGAAGGCGGCCCACCATGCCGCCAAGAGGCATGCGGCAGCCGCCTGACTTGATGAGCGGAGCGAGCCGGGCTGCCGGCCGTGCCCAGCGCGGGCAAGCCGGGTAGCCTGATCTCAAGCCGCTCGATCTCGAGCCGCTTGGTTCGCGGATGAAGGAATAAGGCAACTGCGCTGACGTGCCCTCGCCGAGAGAGCACGGTAGCGCGGTGGGTCAAGGATCCCGTAGATCAGTGGGTTCAGCAGTAGCTGGTGTCATGGGTTTTCTAGTCTCGCCGAGAGGAGAGGTCAATGCGGGGGAAGGAAAATGGAAAACGCGATTGGTTTAGTGATGACGGGCGGGGGGGCTCGCGGTGCTTATCAAGCGGGTGTTCTTAAACGCATTGGCGAAATAAAGCGGGTTCAAACGCACGGCAATCCTTTTCCTATCATAGGAGGCTCTTCCGCCGGAGCGATCAATGGTTCTGCCCTTGCCGCGGGGAGCGACAATGTTGCTTTAGCGGTCAAAATTCTTGCACGGGGTTGGTCGGATATCCAACCTTCCGACGTCTTTCGCTGTGATGTTCTATCACAGGCCCAGAATTCCCTTACCTGGATACTTGATCTCTCCTTTGGTGCACTTTTCGGAGGAGGTAACGCTCGATCTCTACTAGACGCGACTCCTTTGAGGCACTTTCTCAGTGAACACATCCATTGCGACCGAATCCACAACAATATCAAGCGTGGGCATCTCTATGCACTTGCCATTTCCGCGACTAACTATAACTCAGGGAAAAGTTATCTTTTCATTCAAGGAATGAAAGGCCACCCTATGTGGAACAGGAGCCGGCGAGTGACACTCTCGACAAGCATTACTGTCGACCATGTTTGCGCGTCGGCTGCTATTCCTTTGGTCTTTCAGCCTGTAAGACTTAAGACAGCGCGAGGAGCGGCTTTTTTCGGCGATGGTTGCGTGCGCCTTCAACAACCTCTCAGCCCGGTCATACGTCTGGGGGCAAGAAAGATTTTTGCGATTGGTGTCCGGGACGAAAATCTCACACATCAAAAAGAGCCCGCGGATCAGAGAGACCCTTCGCTAGCCCAGGTTATGGGAGTTCTTTTTGATGTTATGTTCTTGGATCACCTGGCTACTGACATCGAGCACCTTGAGCGGTTGAATCAGCTGCTCGGCGGTGGCCGAATCAGCCAGTCGGGTGTTCAAGGATGTGAAAAGATGCGGCCGTTGGCGTCATTTCTCATGACGCCTTCGGTCGATTTGTCACAACTGGCGGAGCAACACCAGAAAGACATGCCTTATCTTATCCAGTACTTTGTAAACAGTTTGGGACGGGATGCGGCTTCATGTTCAGATCTGATGAGTTACTTGCTGTTTACATCAAAGTACACGAGTGCTCTCATTGAGATTGGCTACAACGACGCCAGCAGCCGAATCGATGAGATCGAGAGTTTTCTCTATTCCTCTGATGATGGGGGACACCGAAAGCCTGGGGCCAGCGCAATTGGAACGGTAAGTCGAGACCGGTAGACTCGGCGCCGACGGCTGTGGCGCGGCCGTAGTACAAGCCTTCTTCGGGTAAGCGTTCGACCAATACACCCGTTCGAAGAGAGGTGAAGTCGAAGGGGTGCAGGAAGAAGACTTCACCAGATTTTCCGGACGCCATCGAGAAAGTCGCTGATGCGTTGCGGTTTCAGCAGGAAGCGCGTCACGGCAAGCTTGGGAGCGGGTGAAAAAATCGAGGGTGCGAGGCTTAGGTCGGAGCGGTAACGGTAGTAAACCAGTAGCGGCGGTGGGCGCCCTTTATCTGGTGCAGCAAGGCAAGCTCAAGCTCGACGAAGACGTGAATCTTCGGTTCGAACATGGAAGTCAGCAGGCAGGACTTTTGAGAAAGCCAACCGTAGTTCGTCGCTGCTTTCTGCCATGCCAGAGAACTGAAGGTCGACATACCCTCTCTTATCCGGTGCATGAGTTTCAAGTACTTCGGAAGATTTGCTGGGTGAAAGTAGAGAAATCCGCCATCCTTTGGCTCATCTCTCATGCCTAATTCAGGTGCTAGCATCTGCGCACTTTTCCAATACTTACGGAAGAAGTCGACGGATAAGGGGTTCTTCGCATCGGGGCCACCGTCTTCGTCCTCATACTTTTCGATCGCCGCCTTTAGAATGCCCAGCTTGCATTGCCTTCTTCCACCCAGCATGTCAGCTTTACTGAACCACTCCAAGAGGTGTTCATACGAGACAGTTAAATGAAATCCGCACCTATCTTTGCGGAAATACTTTTCTGGAGCAATCAGAATCGTGAGAATCTAGCATACCCGTTCGATAGATACTGCTCCCCGCGCTGGGTATATCGCGCTGCTTGTTCCGGTTGGAAAGAGGCGTCGATCTTGTTTTCAAGTAGCAGTATCCAGCGTGTTTTAGCCACGGCTAGTTCCACCTCCACGTCCGACTGTCCCAACGACGAAACTATGGAGTGGCGCGCCGCGATGAATTCGGCTGTGCTCGGAACTTCGCCACCAAGCAGACAGCAAGAAGTGTTGGCGAAAGGATGGAGAGGCGTAGAGTTCTTCGATCAGCAGCGGGTCTATGTCGCGCTCACGAATATCCCACGTCTGCATCCTGTAACCATTACCGATAAGGTCGCTCACGAGTTTCACGGTGCTCTGCGGATTCTCGACGGTACGGTATGCTCTCGATAGCGATCCATACTGTCATGAAATTGTAATGGTTGCACGATCAGAACGAACATTTCCAAGCAGAACGGGTCAAATCGACTGATTTGTAACCCGATGAAAAGAGGAGTAGAGTAGAAAAGTTTCATAACAGTTCAGAACCCGCCTGTGTATTGCTAAACCGTCGTACACGCCCGGACATGGTTGCTGGATATAACGCTCGCCTACCCCACCGCCTGCCGCGTCCAGCGCATGATTTGTGCGCTGTCCACACCAGACCCCGAATTTCTGCACCAGATCTCCATCTCGTGATCCTGGCTCGGCCGCTTCGCCTGATACCCCGTCCTGAAACGTGGAGGCAGCTCTCTTGACTTGTGCGAGAGGCGGCAGGCCCTCACAGCACTGCCTGGCTACCGCGATTCAACGGGCGAGACAGTAATCATGGCCTGCTTTGCTGGCGAGTTTGCGCTAAATATGTGCCGCTCCGTGTGGGCCGTAATCTACCTCATCGGTTGCCACAAGCTATGACGTCCGTCGGTGATGTAAGGTCGGATGGAGCTCAGCCCTGCGCGTTCTCGGCGATGCCGCTGCCAGTCGATGACGATATCGGTCCGGCCTTGTTTCAGTTCAGATCGTCCTCGGAACCCGGGCTACCTTAACGAGTATGGATGCCTTGCGTGTTCGTCAGGTTGGTGCTTCGCTTAAATTGGTGGAATGCCGTGATCGCTTTGATGTATTTTCTCAGCGCGATTTAATGTTGGCTTCAGGTTAGGTGCTCACCTGAGGGAGTGGTAGCTGCAGATCTGCCAAGTGATTAGTAGGATTATCACTGCTTTGCCTGGTCTGAAGGACGGAGTGTATCTGCGTTGGCGGGCTGATTGCTTTTGTTTTTTGGAGCACCTAAGTCCAAGCCGAATGTAGGATGGTCGTAGGTGCCGGTGATCTTGACGGGAGCCAAGTAGCCGCTGGGCTTATTTTTGAAAAATGGATCCAGCACTTTTAGCATTAGCGCCTTGACTCCGTGAGTTGTCTTGGAGACCTCTGCCTCGGTTTTCAACGTTCCATGCAGATCAATTCTCTCGCTAATCAAATTGTAGGTTCCCTGCATCTGTGCCAATGCGCCAGGCACCCCGAAGGAAAGATTGGAGAACGTGGCGATACCATTTCTGAGGGAAACGTGGCCCTTCAAATCGGAAAGAACGTTCCGGGAGTCGTTGTCGTCGTCGTCAGTCTTATGATTTTTATCACCCAGGGCGCCCTGGCTTAGGCTGTTGACCCCCTCTTGTGTATCGGACTTGGTAAAACTCCCAGCATCAATACCAAAATCACCCTGCAACTCCACTTTTGTCAGAAAAGGATTTCGTCCGGGCGGGAGAGAGACTCTTGCGTTAAAGCTGACCATACCGGACATGGGTGCCTGTGGTGCCTTGGTGAAGAGTAATAGGAGATCCTGAATTCGCCCGTCGCTGCTGCCTATCGTGAGCACGGCTGTCTTGCCCGCCTGACCCGCTTCCCCGGCGACTCTGCCCTGAGTCCAAATGGTGGTTCGGCGAAAACTCCCATTTACACTCTGCAGGAATACGTCTCCGTTTTCAGCGTTCACAACGGCGTGGAACCGAGTTCGGAGTGCTGTGCGATGGGAACTTCGCACTACGGAGAAGAGCGGGACATCAGTACTTCCCTCCACCTCAATATGCTCCAATGTGCCGGAATATTTTCCCGAAGAAGAAAGTATTCCGCTAATGCCGTGGAAGGCACCCAGGTCCGCGTGTGCAAATGCGTAATTCCCGGACACCGTAGTCTGGCCTACATGGTCAGCGTTCCACGGGCCGAACTTCCCAGTGGTGGTGATTTCTCCCGGCGGTTGAGGACTTGAAAATGTCGCATGGAACGTTGCCGGAGTGTTACTGCCCACATCGCTGATGTTGAATCTAGGGAACGTAAACTGGAGCGGCGGAGTGCTCGTTTCGCGCGATGCCACTTCCAGGAGCGTTCCGTCTGCTACCAGGTCATCAATCACAACCGACGAGCGTTTGGGTGTCTTGAAATGCTCACTTCCCAGCGGCGGGATCAGGATTTGCATGCCCTCCACCAGTACCAGTTTTACGTGCTTAGCAAAAATGCCCGTGAAGGTGCCTCTGATCGTTATTCGCTTAACGGTAATCAGTGGCTGAGCGCCGCTTTTTGGATTGTGCTGAAAAATGACTTGTTCCAATACGCAGCCGGGATGTGGGAAGTAAGTCGCGTGGAAGGAGCCTGCAGTCACTTTGCTGTCGCTCTCGTCCGCCAACTCTTTTGTGACAGTATCAAGTCGAAAGGGCCAAAAGAAAGCCGCGAGAAATATCGCCAACAAAGAGACGGAAAGGAGGCCCAGTCCCATCCCGGCCAAAGTCGCTGGTTTAAGCCGCCGTGGCGGGCACACCGGGGTTTGTGGGAGCACTTGAGACATTGTCAACCCGAGACTGTTGGAGGCGTAGTGTTTGCTCTGGGTTGCAAACGCAACTGTGTTATGCAGTTCTCCGCTGATGCAGGCAGGCAAAATGCACTGGCATTGATGCAACTAATCTGTGGAGAACCCGCAGGCGGCATCCCAGATACGTCCTATTGCCGGTCTGCCAGGATAGAATCGCCACGGCGGCGAGCACAATCAATGCTTACCGCGGCCAAGACTCGATGATTCCGGACACACAACCCTGTGATTTCCGACACCGGTCAAAGCATCTCGTTACAATGTCGGCGATTGGCGCCAGTGGATAAGCGCAACCTGTGGC
>Ga0163162_10005397_pt1 | contig 12345 bp, 15 predicted proteins | sample S55metaG_FD_115310 | JGI IMG/M metagenome (GOLD analysis project Ga0163162, IMG submission 115310) | Switchgrass rhizosphere microbial communities from Kellogg Biological Station, Michigan, USA - S5-5 metaG | ecosystem: Host-associated > Plants > Roots > Rhizosphere > Soil | place: USA...
AGTCTAAAGGCGCTGTGCGAGGGGTGTCAATTGGAGGGCGGGGATGGCGGATAGGGGCGGGAAAAAGGGACCACCCCGGTTCCCCGCCATTACAATCTCATTGTTGTGAGATGTAACCCGGTGTTATTCGGCTCGACGGGTTCGTCTGTTCCACCAGTCACTTCGGCGGTTTGCCGACTTATCAGCCAAGTGGACGCAAGGCCGGATTATCGGCGGCTGGCGAGGAAAGTGCGAGTGCCGCCGTATCGCGCTGGGAACTTATGGTGCTCAGTTTGAGTCAAAATAGGTCATGCCCACTAACCGCTGGATGGCCGTGATCTCCTTGTACGCGGTGCTCAGCGGGTCGGCCTTTGGCTGCTTCTGTTTTTCCACTCCGATGTGCAGTTCCGCTGCAACGCCCTCGGATTCGAGCGCGGTGTTTGTCGGACGTGTAACGGAGATTTGGCCAACGAGGGAGGCCCTAGCAAAGGAACAGCGTCTGCCACGCATCCAAATGAGACAAATGCTACTTCAGCGATGGCGCGGAAACCTTTCCCCACAAGAAGAACAATACATCCGGGCATCTTCAGAATGGGACAAGATTAAATTTCGGTACGCGTACATGCAGCGGGTTCGCTTCGCGGTCAGCGAAGATCTTGCGGGGACGGAAGTTCACGAGGTATTCACGGATTCGTCAAGCTGTGGGTATCATTTCGAATTGAATCATGTTTACTTGGTGAACTCGTCGCGCGATGGCCTCCGCTACCGCACCGGAGCTTGTTCGCGCACTGCCCGAGCCGAATCTGAAGAAGCGGTCGAAGACTTAAAGGCATTGCGCGCGCGGAAGTCTGGCGCTCCGCTTTTGCCCAGAATCTACGGTCGTATCAGCCCCTCCGATCTTCGCGCAGACGTTCTTGTTCGCTTGACCCGAGACCAAAATGAAGAGTGGGTGCATCCTGACGCTGGCGGTGGATTTTCGTTCGATGGCCTCGAAAAGACGCAATATCGGCTTCAGATTCAAGATGGGCGGGGGACCGGCGAGCGTCTAATCGACCTTACACGCAAAGGCTGCTTCGAGGCTGTTCCTTGGTTCAGCGATTCCTGGCATGTTGCGGTTTCGCCCTAATTTTTGCTGTGCATTTAGTTACTGCACGGCACCTGGTCTTAGAACGCTAAAACCGCCGAAGTGACTCGGCGAACACGGCTCAATTCCACTTCGGTGGTTTGCCGACTCATCGTCCAAGTGAATTCGTAAATATTATGCCGATCCCTCGCCACCGGAGCGACCCATACTGAGCGCCATACTTGACTCAACGTCACCCCCTTGAGATCCTCCTTGCATGATTAGACGACACCTATACGGGCCATTAATTGCAGGTTTGGCGTTCAACCTGCCTGCGGCTGATGCAAGCGTCAGATTCAGCGCTACACGTCTTGCTGGCGTCGCTTTCGATGTAATTCCCGGCTGTCGCTTACCGATTGGTGTGGTGTCTCACTCCGATCAGAAAGATATGCCTACAGCGCTAAGAGACGCAATCAAACAGAAGCTTGGGTACTTGGTGCCTCCTAAAGCCCCATTCGATGCGACCGATGTCGTTATGACGGGGCACAATCGACGCCTGATCTTCATCTGGGTGCGAGGCGACGTTTGGGTTGTGGCAACTGAGCACGGGGGCCGTGCATATAACGATCCAATCCTCGCTTATACTGTTGATCCCAATGGGCTGGTTAAACTGGTTGCCGAGCGTATAACTTTTCCAAGCAACGTGTGTTCGATAGCTGGAGAAATGCTGAACCAGCCTATTAAACGATAGAACCGCAAAGTCGCCAAGTGTAGACCAATCTGGAACTCGGGCACTTGGATGTATAACGCAGGCCGACGGTAGCTCTGCCTGCTGCCTTGGAACGCTAGAACAATCGAGAAAACACACCTCACGAAAGGATCAGCTTATGGCATGCCACATCATCACTCAGTTCAAGACCAAGCCCGGACGGGCCGATGACCTTATCGCGTTACTGAAAAAGTATATCGGCGGTGGCGCGAGCCACGCCGGGTGCATAGACATTTCGATTCAACAAAACCAGGATGACCCCAGCGACATTATTTCCAATCAGAGCTGGGAGACCCGCAAGCACTATGAGGACTACTTCGCGTGGCGTGCTGATCAGGGCGTCGCCGCCGAGATTCAGTCTGTTTGCGCGGAGCAGGTTTCGGCGCGCTTCTTCGACGAGGTTCTGGAAGCAACGGCTCCAGCGAAGCCAATCAGCGGCGCGAACGGGAGCGACAAGGAAACCCTCGTCTCTATCGTCAAGGAGATGACCGAATCCATGACCGGAGCCCAGAGCACCAGACACTGGGCCGAGGATGCTTTATGGTTCGACATTCCGCCCTTTGCCTCACGGGGTATTCAGCCTGCATTGAAATTCTTCGACAAGGTGTTCGGAAGTTTCCAGTCCTGCAAGATAGACCTCCTCGAAACGGATGCGATCGTGACCGGCAACATGGGCCTCGTTTGCACGATTCAAAGAGTGAACGTCGTGCTAAAGACGGGTGATGCGAAACGCATGGTGGTGCGCGAAACCGATTGTTTCGAGAAGCGAGACGGCGAGTGGAAACTGATCCATCAGCATGCCTCCATCCCGGCGGGCGGCGACTGGGACGGCAAGATAACCACCACCTATTGACGTTTAAATTCGATCACCGTTATTCCGCTCAGCTTGATGTGCCCGCAGGCCGATCACGATTTTGGCCAAGGTCGATATTTTGACCTTTTGTCCATTCACGGCGGCCCGAATTGTTTTACGATCGAGCTTCGCGTATTTAACTGTCCGGCGCAAGCCTACCGCCCCGATTTCCGAGATCAGATTTTCATTCGCTACCGCCCGTGCGCCATCGTAGTTAATGCACGCGTCATTGATATTTTCAATAAAATCATTTTGGCCCTGTTCAAATCGGGAAACCTCTTTCCCAATGCAGTGCTGTAGCCCCGCCTCGATCACCCTGCTACAGATGTTGAAGGTGTTCCGTGGTGGATTACCCTGCCCGCCATGATAAAAATGAGGATGTCAACGCCTCACTATTTGGGCCAGATAAAAAATCAGGCTAGCCCCTTCGGATTTGTTTGGCATCCACGGACCCGCGATTACTTGAAGCTAACACTCGTTACGCCATTTAGTAAGGATCGTGCTGCGTGGGCCCACTCCTCTTGCACAAATACTCGGGATGGGAGTCTATATTTGCTTCACGAACTCTCTCAGGGGGTTATTAGCCTCGCGCATAGGTATACGTTCTCACAGTTTCAAAGAATGGCAATAAAAATCGAATGGTGGCATGCGTCCCGCATGGGAACGTACAATGCGTACTCAGGTGAGGGGTTGGAAACTCCCACCCCGTATGTCATAAGTTCCGGCGCTGCTACAATGGCGCTATCCCAAAATGATTGGCATACAAAAGACCTCGCGTGCGGCCGTTCGACATTCGCAAAAAAGCCGTGGCTGGGCTTATTGTTGGTCCACCCTATCAAGGCTTCAGCATGATCGGAGCACACGCGATTCCCACGACACTCGGAACGATGGTCGATCTGGCTCAGGCTCGCCAAGTTCGGCAAACAGTCCAGCTTACTGGAACAATATTGAGGGTTTATTGTGATCCGAACTGAACTTGTTGTGTTGGGATTAACCCTTTCACTAACGGGATGCGCAACTAAAGCTACGGTTCGACACTCCGTTACCACGACTCCGGACAAAGGTATTTATGATGCGCAGCCACTCCCGGCGGTTGAAGACGGCATTGGGCTTGCGTTAGACACTTTCACGCCGGGTCTATATGCTGACACGGAGTTTGCCAAACGCCAATACGCCCCGAAAACATTGGAGACGAAACCCTCAAAAGGCTACTTCATCCCAGCTGGAATGTTCGGTTCGAGGGGTGACTCGATCGAACTGAATTTTCGGTATTCAGGATTGCTTTCCCAAGGTCCTCCAAAAGTAGTTGACAGAACAGCAGAAACAGTTGACACAGCAACAGAGACAACAATCGCTGCTTTGACCGCGGTGGCTGGCATCGAACGCAAGGCTGGAGGTGGTTTAAGCTCTGCGAATACCTGTCTGAACTGGGTGGGAAGAGACCTAGAGGCATGTCATGTTTATGAAGACATCGTGAGCCTTAAATTTGCAGTCACGACGCTAGCATCCGGTGAAGTGACACCTGCCTCACTCACGGGGGCTGTTCTTGATGAGGCGCTAAAGGTTCTGAATGACGATATTGACTATCGAGAGAAACGATATTTTAGAGGCCTTCACAATTCAAAGACATTTTACTTTTCCGAAGCGGCTTCAAAGCCTCGCACGCCAGACTCGCTAAACCCCGCCAAAGACCCAGGTATAAGTGCCGGACACAAAATAGACCAGTAACCGAACCGACGCTCGAACCTTTACAAGGGAACCGACACATCGAAAATTCACACTGGACGAATCGCGCGAGCCGCTTAGGTTCTTTTTAGTCCATGGAGCCTCGACTCTCCTCCATCAGCGAGGCAGCGCGCTTGCCGACTTTCTTAAGCGCCACTTCGAGGCCACCAAGTTCCTCCGGACTCAGCTCAGAGAACACTTTCTTCATCTGCCCGGAATGCTTTCGAAAGGCTGCAGCAATGAGATCCTTGCCGCGGGGGGTAAGGGCAACGATCCGCACGCGCCGATCTTCGGCGCTCTCGATCCGGCTGACCAGGCCCTTCGCTACCAGGCGCTCGACAGCAGTACTGATCGAGCCCGGGGTCAGGTCGACGATCGGGCCTATCGTATTGACCGGCAAAGGCCCTTTGTGCAGCAGGACCTCCAGCACGCCGAAATCCGAGAGGCCGAGCCCGGTGGCTTCAATATCGGCGGCTGCGTACCTGGTCAGGGCGCGCATCGCCTTCATCATGACCAGCCAGACGTGGTCCGTCGCTTGAATGCCTCGGATCATAAAAAACCTGAATCTCCCAGAAGTATACAACATCAATTCTATTGACATCGATATACTTGACGTCATGTAAATGACGCCAATCAAAAGGAGAATCCGGTTATGAGAACCACTTCCGTAATCGCCCGATATCTGGCGGGCGTGATCTTTCTTGTTTTCGGCTTGAACGGCTTCCTGAACTTTATTCCCCTTCCCCCGCCGGGAGGCATTGCGGGTCAGTTCATGGGCGCCTTGTACGCCTCGCATTACCTGTGGGTGATTTTTGCGTTTCAGGTCATCGCAGCGGTGCTTCTGCTGGTCAACCGTTATGTGCCGCTGGCGGTGGCCGTGCTGGCGCCGGTGATCGTCAACATTCTGGTTTTCCACGCCTTGATGGCGCCGAGCGGGCTTCCTCTCGCCCTGTTCGTGGCCGTACTGTGGTCCGTGATCTTCGCCGACGTGCGACCGGCCTTTGCCGGGTTGTTCCAGTCGCGCTTGCAGGCACGGGCGTGATTGACCCAGCCTGATTGACCCAGCATGATTCGTATGAAGCGCAAGAAATGAGGTTTCAACCATGACAAACAATCGAACGATTCTCATCACCGGAGTTACAGGCAAGCAGGGTGGCGCGGTCGCGCAGGCGCTGCAGGGCGCCGGGTTCCATCTGCGCGGCCTGACGCGCAAACCGGATAGTGAACAGGCGGCGGCGCTGGCGCGCCAGGGTGTCGACATCGTCAAGGGCGATCTGGATGACGAGGCGACGCTGCGCCCTGCGTTGGCCGGCGCATGGGGCGTCTTCGGCGTGCAGAACGCCGGGGAGGCGAGTGTCGAGCGAGAAGAGGCGCAGGGCAAGCGCCTTGCGACGCTGGCGCGCGAGGCCGGTGTGGAACACTACGTCTACACATCCGTGGGATCGGCGCACAAGCGGACGGGCGTCCCGCACTTCGACAACAAGTGGCGCATCGAGGAAACCGTGCGCGGCCTGCGCTTCCGCTCGCATGTGATCCTGCGTCCCGTGTTCTTCATGGAGAACCTGCTGGCGCCTTTCAGTCTCCAGGGCTCCACACTGGCCTGGGCGCTCGGTCAAAGCACCAAGCTACAGATGATTGCGGTGGACGACATCGGCTGGTTCGGCGCGCGCGCGTTTACCGATGCCGCCGCCTTGAACCGCCGCGAGATCGATCTCGCCGGTGACGTACGAACGATGCCGGAGGCGGCGGGGATCCTGACAGAGGCGCTGGGCCGGCCGATTGCGTTCGCGCAGACGCCCATCGAACAGGTCCGGCAATACAGCAAGGAAACGGCGGTGATGCTCGAATGGTTCGATCGCGTCGGCTACAGCGCCGACATCGCTGGCCTGGAACGTGAGTTCGGCCGCGCGCTAACGAAGCTCCCCGACTGGGCACGCGGCCACGCGGGACCAAGTGCGCGCTGAAACGACTCAAGGAGAAATCGCATGAAAGCTGTCAGATTGCTGGAATATGGCGGGCAGTTGGTGTTCAACGATGTACCGGCGCCGACCATCGCACGGGACGAGATCCTGGTGAAGATCAAGAGTACCGCCGTCAATCATCTGGATCTGGTTGAGGCCTCGGGAGCCGCAAGACAGATACTCCCGATCGACTTGCCGTGGATACCTGGTCATGAGTTTTGAGGGGTCGTCGAACAGATTGGCAGTGAGGTTGCGGCATATGCGCCAGGTGATGCCGTGTTCGGAACCGCCACCGGAATGGGCGCATACGCGGAGTATCTGGCTGTCAAGGCGGCGGTCGTCGCAAAGAAACCATCCAACCTGTCTTTTGAGGAGGCGGCATCCGTGCCGGTGGCGTCACAGACTGCGTGGGAGGGAATCTTCACCCACGGTCATCTGGAAAAGGGACAAACGATCCTGATCCATGGTGGCGCCGGGGCTGTGGGCGCCTATGCGGTGCAATTGGCATCGCATGCCGGCGCCACCGTCATTGTCACGGCAAGCGGTGACAATGAAGCGTACGTCAAGTCCATCGGAGCCAGCCGGGTTATCGATTATCGAGCGGCGCAGTTCGAAAAGGTTCTGCGGGAAAAGGTCGAGGTGGTTTTCAAATTGATTCGTGGCGATACACAGGAGCGGTCGTTCCTGGTCTTGAAGGAAGGCGGCTATCTGATCTCTGCCACTCAGCCCGTATCGCAGGAAGAGTCCGCGAGGCACCGTGTGTCGGGCATGATGATGAGGCTCGCGCCGTCAGCGGACATGCTCGGCAAAATCGCGCGACTGCTGGAAGAGGGGACGATACGGCCAGACGTCGCGACCGTGTACGCGCTCCAGGATGCCGCGCAAGCCTGGAAGGACATCGCCGGGAACCTGCCAGGGGTTCATGGGATGTCGCCCAGTGGGCCGGGAGCGGCAAGACGCAGGCCACACGGCAAGATCGTGCTTCGTGTGTCCTAGACATCTGCCACAAATCTTTTCACAGTAATTCTGACAAAAAAGAGAGAATAATTATATGTCGACCAACTTGACTGCTAAGCTTCAAGAGGTTTTGCGGAACACAACGAATCTCACTGCGCTCCGGCAACTCATGACGTCGGATGTCACCTACGTTTCACTGAGCTTCGACAACCCTGAACTGAAGAAAATCATGCCCTGGACTGGCACTCACAAGGGGCCTCAGGCGTTGGTCGATGTCTTTGCGGCAATTCAGCGCTTCTGGAAAACACTCGACTTCACGGTCACCGACGCCATTGAGCAGGGCAGCCGCGTCGCCCTCTTCGGCTCCTTTAGGTACAAATCGAACGTGACCGGGAAGGAAATCACATTTCCATTCGGTCTTTTGGCACGTTTCGAGGGGGATAAGGTCGCTTACGTCCAATTTCTCGAGGACAGGTATGGCACTGCAGGCTCGTTCAAAACAGGCGGCGCCACACGGTTCCACAGCGATCCCTCGGGAAAAGAGGTTGAGGCCTAAGGCTGAGTAGGGTAGCAATGTTCAATGCTTGACAGCCAGCGGCTTTAGTTTGTTCTCGCATCATATATAAAAGGAGATCCATTTATGAAGGCAACTTCCTCTGAACTGCTTATGCGCAACTTCAATGAGATTTTTATAGAGCTCGATGCACGCAAGCGGGCGGCAATGCTCGCGGAGTCTTACACCGAAGATTGCCTTTGGATTCATCCCGGCGGCCGCATTGTAGGCACCGAGGGTATCAATGAAGCGGCTACAGAGATTCGCAAACACTTCCCGGAATACCGTTACACGGTCACGGGTGAGATCCAGACCATGCACAATGTAGCGACTTGCCGCTGGGGAAGCGGGATGCCGGGTCAACCGTTCCACTACACGGGAACAGACTTCCTCGAAGAGCATGATGGCCGCGTGTTAAGGCTGTATACGTTCATCGACAAAAGGCCATTTTAGTCCTGAATGAGGCCTTTGGCGAAGATCTTTGCCATGGTGGAAATCGGCTTTTAGGCACCGGGAAACCCAACGATGATCGACACATCGAATAAAGAAATCCAGAGTCAGTACGACTTCATCGTGGTGGGAGCGGGCGCGGCCGGTTCGGTTCTTGCCGCGGAATTGTCCGCCTCCGGCGCGCAAGTCCTCGTCATCGAGTCGGGAGGACCCGACGACGCGCCGACCATCGCGAACCCGAGCATCTGGTTTTACAATGTCGGCGGCCCGCTCGACTACCACCTGCCCGTCAGTCCCTCGCCGCGATTGAACAATCGCCCATTCAACATGGCCCTCGGTCACGTGCTCGGCGGCGGCAGCAGCATCAATGCCATGGTGTGGACGCGCGGCATGCAACGGGACTACGACGGATGGGAGAAGAACGGAGCCAAGGGTTGGGCCTTCGCTGACGTGCTTCCGGTCTTCAAGAGTCAGGAGGACTGGGAAGGCGGCGCGAATACTTGGCGGGGAGCCGGCGGTCCCATGCACATCCGTCGTCCAAAAGATCCTCACCCCACCGCGCCAGCCTTCATCGAGGCAGCCCGCGCGATGGGCATGCCCATTCTGGATGACGTGAACGGACCAATGGTCCCCGGCGCCGGCTACATCAACATGAACATCGCGGCGGATGGGACTCGCGTGAGCGCCGTTGGCGCCTTCCTGCGCCCGGCGCTGTCACGGCCGAACCTCAGTTTGCTGCTCAACACCGCGGTGGTGAAACTGAACTTCCACGGCACTCGTTGCGTGGGCGTCAAGGTAATGACAGGCGGCGCACTAACGGATATCGCGGCCGGAAAGGAAGTGATCCTTGCTGCCGGGTCCATTAATAGTCCGAAGCTTCTGATGCTCTCAGGCGTCGGGGAGCCCAAGGCGCTTCGCAGCCTTGGAATCGATGTCGTCGAGAACCTGCCCGGCGTTGGCGCGAATCTTCAGGACCACGTGCTCGTGTCCGGCGTCGTGTTTAAGTACAAAGGCAAGATGCCGGAGCGGCCGGCCGACAGCAATGCTGTCGAGGCAGAGGCTTACTTGTCGAGTGGTCCAACGAGCGATACCGATATTAATCTGGTCCTCGAACAGCTGCCAATCGTTACACCCGAAGCGGCCGCGCGTTTTGGCGCCCCTCCGGAGGACGCGTTCACAATCGCGCCGGCTCTGGTGCAGCCAACCAGCCGGGGGGCCGTCCGTTTGGCGAGCAGTAACTTTCAGGATGGCGCCATGATCGATGGCAACTATCTGGGCACTGATCAGGATTTTGCGGCCATCGTACGCGCCATCGAAGCCGCGCGTGAGATTGGAAATCAGCGAGCCTTTGACAGTGTGCGCGAGATCGAACTCATTCCCGGCCCCAAGGCGACCGCCGAGCAGATCCGCGAACTTGCGCGGCTTGGGTCGGCGAGCTTCGGACATGCCGTCGGCACATGCAAAATGGGCGTGGATAATCTCGCGGTCGTCGATCCACACCTCCGCGTGCACGGCCTTACGGGCTTGCGCGTGGCCGACGCGTCCGTCATGCCGCGGATCATTACAGGTCCGACGAATGCGCCGACTCATATGATTGCGGGCCGCGCCGCCAAACTGATTCTCGGCTAAGAATCGGGGATCGCATGACCGGCAATGCAGACAGGTCGATGCTAAGGGTCACGTCCGTCGGGGCCTATTCCCGTCCGTGAAGTATAGAAGCGAAATCGTGTAGACTTGGCTGCCAGGGAGATCTTCATGAGACGTTTGCTTACCGGAATCGGGCTATCCATCCTGCTGTTCGCGCCGGCGATTGCCGATGCCCAGATTCTTGTTGCCGGGGAAGGACCCGTCGTGTACGGGCACACGCATCTAAATACGACGAACATGGACGCACAGAAGAGGTTCTATGTCGACACGCTCGGCGGCACTCTGGCCAAGATCGGTTCCGGTGACCGCCAGCAGGAGATCATCAAGTTCCCGAATATGCTGATCTTTTTCCGTCAAATGCAGGCGCCGACGGGCGGCTCGATTGGCTCGACGGTGAATCACTTCGGCTTCTCCGTTCCCGATCTCAGCGTGCTGGTGACGAAGATCAAGGCGAACGGCTTCAAAATGATCACTACCGAACAGGCTCCCGCGACCGCGAAGGTCATCGATGATATCTCGACCGCTAGTTCGGGGACCAGGGTCGCGTTTGCGCTGGGTCCCGAGGACGTCAAAATAGAGCTGGTCGAAGACAAATCGCTGACGGTGCCGGCTCGACTTAATCACATCCACTTCTTCGGGCAGATGAACAAGGACATGCGGGAGTGGTACGCAAAGACGTTCGGCGCGACGATGGTTCCGCCCAATCCGGCATCCACGTTCGTGCAGGCCCGGCTGCCCGGCGTGGCCCTGAACTTCACGCCGTCGCCGACGCCGACTGTTGGCACGACCGGCCGCGCGATCGATCATATCGGCTTCGAGGTCAAGGACCTAGAGGCATTCACGAAGAAGCTCGAAGCGCAGGGCATAAAACTGGACCGTCCTTACACCAAGGTGCCGCAACTCGGCATCGCGGTCGCGTTCATGAAAGATCCCTGGGGGACGAATATCGAAATGACGGAAGGACTCGCGAACATCAAGTAGGGTTGGTCGGTTCCTAGTTTCGTACGCCTATGGCTTGATTCAATTCGCGGACGAACCGGACAGCGTCTTCGGCTAGCAGTTCCTCAAGCACAACGTGCCGCCGCCACTTGCTCCTGACGTAGACCCTGCCGAAACCCAAGCAGTCCGTTGAGCATGTAATTTCCGTGACCTCGTCTGGGGTGATGTGGCGTGTCCGTGTCCACAATCTGGTTTTGCGCGTCCAGTAAATCCGTCCTCCATCGACTGTAACGATTTGCGTGGCACACTTCTGTTCGAAAAGCCTCCGGAGCATGAGGACAAACGGGAGGCCAACGACGAGGGCGGGAACGATCTTTTGCAAGAAGTCTCTTGGCGAGGCGATTCTGGGTATAGGAACAAAGAAGATGTTGAAGAATCCGTATGCCATAAAAAGAAAGATCAGCGCTAGAACAACTTCATCGCCGCCCCCGGGCCGTGACACTGAGATTTGAAGAGTCGAACCTTCGCGGTGAACGACGCCTTTGTTCCATCTCTTAAGTTGAAACATCTCGCTTAGAAGAAATAACAATGTTCCCATGTCTAGTGTCCCGGGGAATTCCAGCGTTGCAAAATCCGGAGGGCACGAAAGCCTGCGACGCAGTTAGGTGTATAATCCCCGATTGAATCCCAGTAGATGACCGGGTGAAAACGGAGGGGAAAATGACTCGCTTCAGACCCAATGCCGAATCGGAAAACAGGACGCGCCGCGGATTTCTTCGCGCGGCGGCTGGTGGCTTGATCGGGGCATCCGCGTTTCCCACTCTGGCGCAGCTTCGCGATGCGAGCCCGCTCAAAATTACCCGCGTCGAACCCTATGTATTGCGGATTGGCGAGCGCACCAGCTATCCCTGTGTGAGGATCGAGACGGCAGATGGGATCCACGGATGGGGCGAAGGGACGACGCCGCCCACTACGCCCGCGGTCATCGCGCAGATCCGCGAGTGCGGCAAGTTGATCATGAATCAAAGTGCCTGGGATATTGAGAAGCTCTGGCGTCACATGTACATCGTGGAGGAGAATACGCTGGGCGGAACCCTGTATGCCGCTATCAGCGCCATCGATATCGCCCTCTGGGACATCATCGGCAAGAAGCTGAATGTGCCGGTGTACAAGCTGCTCGGCGGTAAAACGCGAGACAAGATTCGAATCTATACCAGTTATCGCTGGGGCAACATTCCGCGAACCAGAGAAGCTTATGCGAAGCGCACGAAGGAATTGATCGCGCAAGGCGCTACCGCCGGGAAGTACGATCCTTTCGGGTCCTATCCCGGTTTTGACCGCCAGCTCTCTACACCCGTACTCAATGAAGTGCGCGAGATGGTGCAGGGAATCCGCGAAGGGGGACCTGCCTTTGACATCTGTATCGAGTGCCATGGGAAGTGGAACGTC
>Ga0163162_10005402_pt1 | contig 12344 bp, 9 predicted proteins | sample S55metaG_FD_115310 | JGI IMG/M metagenome (GOLD analysis project Ga0163162, IMG submission 115310) | Switchgrass rhizosphere microbial communities from Kellogg Biological Station, Michigan, USA - S5-5 metaG | ecosystem: Host-associated > Plants > Roots > Rhizosphere > Soil | place: USA: Michigan...
GAGCGGCATCAAGCAGCGTTTTCCGAAAGTACACCTGCACTGCTATTCGGCATCGGAAGTGATCGCTATCGCGGAATACAGTGAGTTGAGTATTCGCGACACCATCATTCGCCTGCGCGATGCTGGACTCGATTCCATTCCCGGTGGTGGCGCCGAGATCCTCGACGACGAGGTTCGCTTCAAGATTGCACGGCTTAAGTGCCTCACGGAAGACTGGCTCAACGTACACCGCACGGCGCACCAGTTAGGTATGCGCACTACCGCCACAATGATGTTTGGGGTGGGCGAGAACGTCGAAAACCGGGTTAATCACTTTCAACGGCTTTACGAATTACAGGAAGAGACCGGCGGGTTTACTGCGTTCATCCCATGGAGCTTTCAGCCCCAGAACACAGCTTTGGGTGGACGCAAGTGGGATGAAGCTACCGCGGTTGAATACTTGAAAGTCCTGGCCATCTCGCGCCTGTATCTTTCAAACTTCCTGAATGTGCAATCGAGCTGGGTGACGCAGGGACTGAAAGTCTGCCAGATGGGTCTGCGGTTCGGCGGCAACGACGTGGGATCGGTAATGCTGGAAGAAAATGTCGTGCGCGCAGCCGGAGTGACCAATTGCACCACGGAAGAAGAACTGCGACGCATTATTCGGGACGCCGGATTCAAGCCTGCCCAGCGCGACACGTTGTATCGAACGTATTTCCTAAACTAGCAATCTCCCCTGTCCGTGTGGGGAAGGGCGCCCTCGCCCGTCCGGCGGAGCGAAGCTCCGCACGGTTTTCACAATCCAAATCTAGACAAGGCGAGCGTTGCTCGCCCACCCGGACGATGGCGTCCGGGTCTACGTGGCCATCCGGTCCGAACCGCAGAGGGCCTTCGGGTACAATGACATCTCCCGGTACACAAAGAGAATGGACCGGACAAGGACTTTCCTCTGGGCGCAGTCTCCATCTCACCTTCTTTTTCGGCCGCATTCGTAGCCTCGCGGGGCATCGGACAGTACATCCGGCAGCATTTTCTTGACACAACGTTCAAGGGCCTTTATCACGCCAACGCTTTCGACATGGCATTGCTGGTCCCTTACTTCATCGTGCTCATCTTGCTGGCCTCTTATGGTATGCACCGTTACGTGCTGGTCTATCTTTATTACAAGCACCGAAAGAATCGTACGATTGAACCGGTGAGCCACTTTGCTGAACTGCCGCGTGTAACCGTCCAGCTTCCGATTTTCAACGAGCAGTTCGTCATCGAGCGACTGCTGGATGCCGTCAGCCGGCTGCAATATCCGCTGGAGAAGTTGGATGTGCAGGTGCTCGACGATTCGACCGACGAGACTGAATCCGTGGCGCGCGCCCTGGTCGAGCAGCATGCGGCCCGCGGTTTCCCCGTCACATACCATCACCGCACCAATCGCGAAGGTTACAAAGCTGGCGCGTTGGCGGAGGGATTGAAAACGGCGAAAGGCGAGTTCATTGCCATCTTCGACGCCGATTTTGTTCCACCCGAAGACTTTCTGATGCGGACCATCCATCATTTGACCGATCCCAAAATCGGCATGGTGCAGACTCGCTGGACTCACATCAATCGCAACTACTCTTTTCTCACGGAAGTCGAGGCCATCCTGCTGGATGGGCACTTCGTTCTGGAGCACTCCGGACGCGCCCGCAGCAGCGTCTTCTTCAATTTCAACGGGACGGCGGGAGTCTGGCGGCGCAGCGCCATCGACGAAGCCGGAGGCTGGCAACACGATACGCTTACCGAAGACACCGACCTCTCCTACCGGGCGCAACTCAAGGGATGGAAGTTTATCTACCTTCAGGAGGTGGAGTGTCCCGCCGAGTTGCCGGTCGAGATGACGGCTTTCAAGACACAGCAGGCGCGCTGGGCCAAAGGTCTGATTCAGACCGCCAAGAAAATATTGCCCAGTGTGATGAAGAGCGATCAGCCGTTTCGGGTGAAGCTGGAAGCGTGGTATCACCTGACCGCGAACCTGAGCTATCCCTTGATGGTTGTGCTTTCGGTACTGCTGTTGCCGGCCATGATCATCCGTTTTTATCAGGGATGGTTTCAGATGTTGTACATCGATCTGCCGCTGTTCATGGCGTCGACTTTTTCGATTTCCAGCTTCTATCTCGTCTCGCAGCGCGAGCTGTTTCCCCGGACTTGGCCTCGCGCCCTGCTCTATCTTCCCTTCCTGATGGCGCTCGGCATCGGCCTTACGATTACGAACACGCGAGCTGTGCTGGAAGCTCTGTTGGGGCAGAAGTCAGCCTTCGCGCGCACCCCGAAATATCGTGTGGAATCAAAAAAAGACCGGATCAACGCCACCAAATACCGGCGGCGCCTGGGCTGGGTTCCCTGGGTCGAACTGCTGATTGGAAGCTACTTCGCCCTCACCGTTTACTACGCCATCAGCAATGAGAACTACATCACCGTACCATTTCTGGTTCTGTTCGTGGTCGGGTACTGGTACACGGGGTTGATGTCTTTGTTGCAGGGCCGCTTTTCGGGCATATCCATCAGCGCAGAGAGCCACACGAAGCCGTTTCCCGTCGGCGTGTAAAAGGGTGGAGCAGGCCTTGAGGCCTGCAGGCGCCTTGCTGTAATGCTGTCGGGCTTCAGCCCCAGAGGTACATCACCGGCTGAAGCCGCACTCGGAAGGCGGCCTTCCATGCAGCGCTAACGCGCTCCTCCACCCAAAATCAAGGACCACCCCAAGCGTTGCACCTGTGGGCGGGTTTGGGACCATGACACCTGGTTGGTAGTGGGCAACTTTGAATTTTGAGACTACGGGCGACCATGAGCAGCGGAGAGCGGAAAGAGCGGCATGAATAGCGCCGTCCAAATGTTCGCTAATCTGTTTTTTCTCGCTTTCACCATTCTCCTTATAGCAGCCGCCTTCTTGGCTCCTAGAGGAAGAGGGGAACTTGGTGCGAGACTCAAGCCAGTCGCCCTTTTCATCGCGGGATTGATCGGGTTGGTCAGTACAATTCTGCGGTTTACGTCAAAGTAGCCCACTACCATCTGATTCAATTCCTTTTCTTTCCCCTCACGTAGGTTTAGAATCCTTACCGTTTCGCGTCCGCTCGGTTCGTTAGGAGGATTCCGATGCGCCACCTCACGGTACCTTCCAGAATTACTTTTGGCATGCTGCTGCTCGTCCTGGTCAGTTGTGGAAGCGCGCACGATGCCGATGAAAAGTATTACCTGATTTCCGCCAACGTCAAGATTCCCTACTGGCAGGCTGGCTCCGCCGGCTTGTTCCAGGCTGCTACCCAACTTAAAGTACGATCAGAGTTTGCCGGCCCGGATACCTACGATCCCAAGGGAGAGCAGCAAGCCTTGCAGCAGGCGGTCCAAAGTAAAGCCACTGGAATTCTGATCTCGGTGGCCGATCCGACGCTTTTGAAAGATGACATCGACAAAGCAATCGCCTCCGGCATTCCCGTAATCACGGTAGATTCAGATGCCCCGGCGAGCAAGCGACTTCTGTTCATCGGAACCAACAACTATCACGCGGGACAGATCGGCGGCGAGCGACTGGCCAAGGAATTAAATGGCAAGGGGAATGTCGTCGTGTTTACGATACCCGAACAAGCCAATCTTAAGGAGCGTCTGCGGGGCTATCGTGACGCCCTCGAGGCTTCTCCGGGGATAAAGATCACCCGAGTCGTGGATATGAAAGGTGATTCTCGCGTCGCGTTCGACAGCGCGACCGAAGTCCTGGGTAACGATAAGAAGGAGCACACCGACGCTTTCGTGTGCCTGGAAGCCCTGGCAGGCAAGGAAGTCGCCACAGTGCTCAACCAACATGGCGCCAAGGACAAAGTGGTGATTGTGATGGACACCGACGACGATACCCTGTCATGGATCCAGAAAGGCGTGATCGCCGCCACCATCTCGCAGAAGCCTTACACCATGAGTTTTGTTGGATTGAAAATGCTGGACGATCTGTACCACCACAAACTATCGACCCTGAGTAACGATTGGTCCAAAGACAGCTTCTCCCCGATTCCGGCATTTGTGGATACAGGATCGGCGCTGATCGACAAAACCAACGTGGATGCGTTGATCGCGGCCAGCAAATCCGTGACCAGCGCTCCAAAGTAAATTTGAACCAAGAACGAAAAAGGGACATTGAATGCGCAAGTTGTTGCTGGTTGTTTTTATTTTTTCTCAACTCATCTGGGCTCTCGACCGTCAACCTAACTCTGACTTCCGGATCCGGCGGCAGTCGCTGGCAAGTAAGGCCAATGGCGCCGCCGTTCTTCTTTTCGCTTCGAACGAAGCTGCGGGCCCGAACGATCTTTACGGCTACCGGCCTGACGACAATTTCTTCTACCTAACCGGCTGGAGCGAGCCGGGCGCGGCGTTACTGGTCATTGGTAGTGCCAACTCTCAGGATCATCCCTATACCGAAATATTGTTCCTCCCCAATCACAATCCGTCGCAGGAAAAATGGACTGGCCCGAAGCTCGGCGCGGATAGCCTTGACGCCGGCAAGATTACCGGGTTTGACCACGTAGAGGTTCTGGATAATCTGCGATCGGAGTTGGTCCGCCTGTTACCGGCAAAGCGTACGATGATTTACACCGATGTCGTCTCGGGCGAGGAAATTTCGAATTCAGCCGTGCCTTTGGATTGGTTGAAGCGAGCGAATGCCTTCCCCGTTGGAGCTGCGTTTCAGGACGTTCGCCCGATGCTTGCCTCGCTTCGAACCTATAAAGATTCGGGCGAGATCGAGCGCATCCGTCAGGCGACCGACGCCTCAATTGCCGCACATTTTGCCGCCATGCATACCGTGAAGCCTGGCATTACTGAACGCGAGATTTCCGCGCTGATGCAATATGAGTGGGGAAAGCGCGGCTGTGAGCGTCCCGCGTACGCTCCTATCGTGGGCTCGGGTTTTGATTCTACCGTCCTGCACTATTCCGCGGATTCGGGCACGATGCAATCGGGAGATCTGGTGGTGATCGATGCTGCCGGAGAATATTCCATGTACGCCTCCGACATCACGCGTACCCTGCCCGTTAACGGGAAGTTCACTGCCCGCCAGCGGGAGATTTACGACATCGTCCTTGGGGCACAACAGGCTGCCGCTGCGGCGTTCCGCTCGGGCAAATCGGTGTTGCGCCGGGATCGTCCTGAGTCCCTTCACGATGTGGCTTATAACTACATCAACACCCACGGCAAAGATGTTCACGGCGAGCCATTGGGAAAATACTTTATTCACGGGCTTGGACACTATGTCGGACTGAATGTGCACGACCCCAATGACTACGACGTTCCTCTCGGTCCCGGAGCCGTGTTCACACTCGAGCCAGGGATCTACATTCCGGAAGAAAAGTTGGGCGTACGGATCGAAGACATTCTCTATGTCGATCAGGATGGCAAACTGGTCAATCTGACGGGAAACCTACCGGACACAGCCGACGAGGTTGAGCACGCCATGGCCGGCAAGTAAGGCCTAGTCCGCGTGGGGCGCGCGCCGCCTTTGACTGCTCGCCCGGCACGAACAATCAAGCGCAAATCAACGTCAAAAAATGGCGGGCGAGGACGCCCGCCCTACACATACACCGCACATTCCACTCCCTTTTGATATCCTAGGACATCGTGCGGATGATCTGGTTGTTCCTGATCCTGGCCCTGAGCACCGTAGCCGTAGCTCTGGTCGGGCTGGCGGCCTACCTTCGAGTGCGCGGCCATATGAAGGAAGGTTCTCCCAAAGAAACGCACGAGAAGGATTGAATCAACCAAAGCCGTAAAGTCCATTCCTGACCTGGAGAACTTCAAACATGGCGAAGCCCGCTAGTCTTGCCCTTGATCGAGGCAACCGCTCTCTGTATTGGGCGGAGCAGGCGGCGATCGTACTGAGCGCCAGCCTTTTTGTCGCGCTCTGCGCCCGCGTGACCGTCCCCCTGCCGTTTACGCCGGTGCCCTTGACATTGCAGAACTTTGGCGTGCTTCTGGTTGGCCTAACACTGGGGAGCCGTCGTGGCTTTGCGGCCCTGGCCGTCTATTTGGTCGAAGGAGCCGCCGGAATGCCGGTGTTCAATCCAGCCGGACTGGGCGGTGTCGCGCAACTATTTGGGGCCACTGGTGGGTTTCTGCTGGCTTATCCGTTTGTCGCAGTTTTGGCGGGATGGATCATGGAACGTGGTAAGGCAAGCTTCGCTCGCGCCGTGACGGCAGGTGTGCTGGCGGAGGTATTGTTGTTCGCCGGCGGCCTATCGTGGCTGGCGGCGCTTACTCATTCTTTCGCCCAGGCAGCGCGTTTTGGGCTTTATTGGTTCGTATTCGCTGAAGTAATCAAGGTCATGATGGCGGCCGGAATTTCTACCGGGTGGCAGCGTGTCCGCAAGGAGCAGGCATGAGTTTCGTCGAAACACCCTCTGGAAATACGGCCATCGCACCGGAAGCAAAAGATTTGTCACACGGCAGCGCGTCGACCCGCGAGATCACCATCGCCCACAGCCCCGACTCGGACGATGCGTTCATGTTTTACGCACTGGCCACCAACAAAGTGCGGGTTCCTGGGCTGCGTTTTACCCACACGCTTTGCGATATTGAGACCCTGAACCAGAAAGCGCGCCAAGGCGATGGCGTGTATGACGTCACCGCGATTTCGTTTCACGCCTATCCCTACATTCAGGACAACTATGCTCTGTTGCCGAGCGGAGGCAGCGTCGGCGATGGTTACGGCCCTATGATCGTGGCGACCCAGGGATTTTCTCAGAGCGAAGTCAAACACAAAAAGATTGCGATCCCTGGAACTCTCACAACTGCGTACCTCGCTCTGCGCCTGTTTGCGCCGGGAATCGAGACCGCAGTGGTGCCCTTCGACCAGATCATTCCGCAGATCGTTGCCGGCAAATACGAAGCCGGATTGATCATCCACGAAGGCCAGTTGACGTATGCAAAAGCCGGCCTGCAACGGATAGTGGACCTGGGGAAATGGTGGTTGAAAATCACCGGACTTCCTTTGCCCTTGGGAGGAAACGCGATCCGGCGTAGCCTGGGACCGGAACTGACTGCCAAAGTTTCAGGAGCCCTACGTGACAGCATTCAGTACGCGCTCGACCATCGTGAAGAGGCCCTGGCCTACGCCATGCAATTCGCGCGCGACGTCGATCCGCAACTGGCCGATAAGTTCGTCGGCATGTACGTGAACGAACGCACGCTCGACTACGGACCCGAAGGTCGCGAGGCGGTACGCCGCCTGCTGGATATGGGATACAAGGCAGGAATTATCACGCGTGAGGCAAGGGTGGAGTTTGTGGGGTAAACACCTTCTGGCTACTAGCTCCTGGCTTCTGGCTAAAACCTAAAATCATTGGAATCGGCTAGAAGCTAGGAGCCAGAAGCGCATCACCTGATCTTTTCTGGAAACGAAAATACCGGATCCACATCGACCGGCACTTTGGACGCCGCTTTTAGCGCCACCTGCAACTCTGCAGGCATGACGTCATATTTCTTGAACCAGTTCTCCGCACGCTCGCGGTTCCCCGTCGCCTCAATTTCCAGAAGCTCTTTGCCCAGGTCTGCAATGGCGCCGGGCATCGCCGCATAGTCAATTGCGTACATTCCCGAAGACTGCCGCTTCACTGCTCCGCGTTCCGAAAGATAGTTGAATTCCATCATCTCAGCCTGGCCGTGGGCTTCCGCTACGCCAAAGCGAATCGTGCGAAAAATTCCGGCGAGATACGAAGCGTAATATTCTTCCAGCTTTTCCTTGGGCAACACTTCGCGGTCAACCAGTAGCTTCAGACCGAACATTCCGACGACGTCAGCTTTCGCTTCCTCCAGGCCGCTGTACGCAGGACCGATGGATTCGCGGATCGACACTTTGCCATTCGCCGTACGCGCGTATGCGGGACCGAGTCCGTGGGCCATCTCGTGCATGATCGTGCCCAGCAGATATCCTTCGGCCGAGGCCTTGGCCGCCTGCTCCGGCAGCATCATGTACTGCGCCAGGGGGAGAATCACGTAGTCAACACGCGCATCCATGAAATTCTTGAAGAAAATTTTCTTGCTGCCCTTTTGTTCGTGCACCCGCGCATCGTTGGGCAAATTGTCGGCCACAGCCTGGTAGCCATGGCGCAAGTCGCCCACGCGGTAGGGCGCGTCCATCACTTCCATAGGAGTTTCGAGACCGTGCTTGGAGGGACGATCCTCGGGCGCCAGAGGCAGCGCATCCTGAACGTCGGCGACATACTTCTGGAACAGCGCCAGTTTGCGGCTTTCGGCTTCATTGCGAATCAGCACAGCTCCGCCGAAAGATCCTTTCACGCCAAGCAGGCCGTCATCGTAGGTTTCGTAAGGGGCAAAAATCACGTCGAACTTCGGATCTTTCAGGTCGAGCCAGGCTAAATCACTCTTGAAGTAATCATCGGTCAATAGCGCATCGGCTCGCAAACGCAGGAAATTCGCAAACGCGGGATCCTCACTCAAAGCTGCGGCTGCACGTAGGTCCCGCGCGGCGGGCTCCAGAAATGCGCGGTAGGCAATGTGATAAGGCACAGCTTCGAGTTGATCTCCGTGCCAGCGCACGATCGTCGTGGAACTGTAGATCTCGTCGCGCTTCCCGGAATGCTCCTGCACGTACTGCTCAACCTGTTTACGGGTCAGGCCGTCGGGATAAAAACCGCGGCCCGGAGACATCGGAGTAGTTCCTACAAAAGACCGGTTCTCGTCGATCAAATCGAAACGCGAGCCGTTGATCCACAGATAGTGGCGAAGTTCCTGGTCCTTTGGGCTCTTGCTCGACGCCAACGACTGGTAGAGCATCAAGCCTTCGGGATCGTTCTGACGCCAGTAAATGCTTTCCAGGTTGCGGGATGCATCCACCAGTTTGGCAACCATTTTCTTTTCGCGTGCCGTGAGCCCGGCCGAGTGAAATGCCATCTCGACCCGGCGGAATTTAGCCAGCCGCTGCGTCAAATCCGGCACAACCTGCAAGCTGCTCGAAGCCGCACCGCGTGCCGCCGAGCCGGTCATGGTTCGTGTCTTTTTCTGGGCTGAGGTGGGAGAAATCATCAGAACAATAAATAGCAGGGGAAAGAGGAAGCCCTGTTTGATCATCAGCCTGATTCTAGCAGAGGACAAGTCAAAGTCCTTACCGCAAAGGACGCGAAGAATTCCACAAAGATCGCAAAGACTATCTCGCCCTGTTTCGTCTTCCTCGCTATTATGTTGAGGATGGCCGCTGAACAAAATTCAAATGGCGCGCAGACTCTGCTGATCGATGCCGACGATACGCTTTGGGAAAATAACATTTATTTTGAGCGCGCCATCGCCAACTTCATCTCATTCCTGAATCACCACGAGTACACGCCCGAGCAGGTGCGAGAGGTGCTGAATCAGGTGGAGCGCGAGTCCATCGTCAGCCACGGCTATGGGCTGCACAGTTTCGCGCATTCGTTGATCCAGACATTCGAAAAGTTGGCAGTCGAACCGTTGACCCCTGCCCTGCATGAGACCATCAACGGATTCGCGCATACGATTGCCGGCCACCCTGTCGAGCTTCTCGCGGGCGTTCCAGAAACGTTGCAATATTTGGCGGAACGCCATCATCTGATTCTTGTGACCAAGGGCGCCGTGCCTGAGCAATCGGGCAAGGTTGAACGCTCCGGCCTGAAAGAATATTTTGCCGCCATCGAGATCGTTTCCGAGAAGAACGTCCCCACCTACCAGTCAGTCATTTCCAAATACGAGTTGCTTCCCGACGTCACGTGGATGATCGGAAATAGCCCGAAATCAGACATTAATCCCGCGCTGGCTGCTGGGCTGAACGCGGTGTTCGTGCCGCATGGCGCTACCTGGATACTGGAGCACGAAGAAGTGGAATCCGCCGAACCGCCGCGGCAGTTGCTGGTAGTAGAACGGTTTGCAGAATTGCAAACGCATTTCTGAGGGAACGCAAGGTCACTCCATGCGCTCTGCGGCGCTTCACTCCGGTCGGGATGACAGTTTTTTGCTGACGGCTGAGAGCTGATAGCTGAAGGCTGTTTCCTAGCACCAAACTAACCAACAACCTCCGTATCCTGTTGTATCGGCGCATGCTACTCTTTTTCTGCTCTGGTTTATTGCCCGCATTCTAGCGTGGCTGTGCAGAAAAATAATTTGCGGCGGCTGCTGCGAACTGTGGAAGCTCTGTCCGATCTCGGCCCTGAGATGACGGCAGAGCGTGAGTTTCCGCAGACCGCGCGGGCCATGGTCTCGGCGCTGCTTCAGGCAGGCGGCGCGCGAGAAGCCGTGCTCTTTACCTTCAGCGACAAGCCGTCCATGCTCTCCTCGGTCGCTTCCGAAGGTTTCGCTCTGATGCCTGAGCCCGCCATCATGCCGCTGCTGCCCAAGCATGTGCATGCTCTTACTTCGGCGCGCGGGCCGATCGTCCTCAACGCTGGCTCTTACGAAATCTTCTTGAGTTCGAACGGAAACGTTGCGCCTGAACTTTTCAAGTGCATCGCTCCGCTGAAAGTCGGCGGAAAGCTTGTCGGTCTGGTCGCGCTGGGACGCCGGGATGGCGATGCTCTCTTCGACGACGAGGAACTGGGAGCTCTCGACCTTCTATGTAACTACGTGGCAATTGCGATTCAGAATCACGTTCTGTCGCAGACATTGGCACAGCGCGTTTCCGAGAACCTGCGACTGCTGGCATCTCTCCACGGATTTTACGACACTGCCCTGGAGGCTTTCGCTACGGCGATCGATGTCAAACACGTGAACATTCACGGCCACTCCTTGCGTGTGGGCCGCTACGCCTCCGCCATCGGAGAGGCCATGGGCATGGATCCCAACGAAGTTGGAGGGCTGCGCTCCGCCGGCTACCTGCACGATATTGGCAAGGTCGCGGTAGACAAACGTTTGTTCGGAAAAGTTACATCGCTTGATCCCGAAGAATTTCGCGAGATGGCGGATCACACGATTGTGGGGCATCAGATCGTCAGCGGTGTAGAGTTCCCCTGGCCGCGAATTCCTGAGATCGTGCGCTCTCACCACGAGCGTGGCGACGGTTCGGGATATCCCGACGGCCTGGTGATGGAGGACGTAGCCATGCCGGTCCGCATCATCGGATTGGCCGACACGTTTGACGCCATGACCAGCGAGCGGCCATATCGCGAATCGCTCTCGGTTGGCAACACTCTCAGCGAGATCGTTCGCCTCTCTCCGCAGAAATTCGATCCCAATGCCGTCCACGGGCTGCTGCTGCAAATCCGACGCGACTCGGTAGGAAGCAACCGTGTTCCCTTTCTCCAGGACCGCCTTTCCGTGAACATTGCCGCTGGCGATATCGATCAGCTTGCCGCAACCCTGCAGCACAAAGTCACTCATGGCCGACTGTACCTGACGTAAATCCTACCTAAAGTCAAATAACATGTTTTACGTGTAACTATAATATATTAAATAACTTACAATATTTGAAACTGATCCGGTCCTTCTCAAGCCTTCACGCTGGGTGGCCCCCTTCGGCAGCAACTTTTCCTTTTCTTCGGGTTATTAATATTCAGACATCTATCGCCCGAAATCGGTCCGCATGAGTTTCTCGCGTCGACAGATCGCTGTACTGCTTAGCGCGTCCGCGCTCGGTCTTGCTCTTTCAATTCAATTTGCGATTGCCAAAAAGAACAAGCAGGTTTCCAGCGCGACGGCGATGGACGAGCACAAACGCGCGTTGCACGCGCTCAACCGTCTGACCTTCGGACCGCATCCCGGGGACGTCGATCGGGTAGCTGCGCTAGGCGTAGACAAATGGATCGATCAACAATTACATCCGGACAAAATCGACGATCATGCCCTAGACGCCCGGCTGTCACCATTCCGCACACTTCACATGGACACGCGCCAAATCGTCGAAAACTTTCCACCGCCGCAGGTGATCAAAGCCGTCGCCGAAGGCAAGCAGTCGATGCCCTCCGATCCGGCAAAGCGTGCTGTCTACGAAGCGCAACTGGAGCGCTATCAGGAGAAAAAAGAACAGAAACAGGACAGCGCAAATGGCGAGCCTGCCGGAGCCGGCAAGACGGCTCAGATGAACGAAGATCGCCTGTACGGCGACCTAAAAGCTGAAGACCTGCTGGATCAAACGCCCGACCAACGCATGAAAGCGATGCTGAAACTGTCGCCCGATGATCTGCGTGCCGTTGAAACGTCTCTCAAGGGCAACAAGCGCGACGAATTCATGGAGGGCATGAAACCTCAACAGCGCGAGACGTTGATGGCAATCAACAATCCGCAACAGGTCGTGACCAGCGAACTGGTGCAGAGCAAGCTGCTGCGCGCCATTTACAGCGAACGCCAACTGGATGAAGTGATGATCGATTTCTGGTTCAACCACTTCAACGTTTTCA
>Ga0163162_10005405_pt1 | contig 12341 bp, 19 predicted proteins | sample S55metaG_FD_115310 | JGI IMG/M metagenome (GOLD analysis project Ga0163162, IMG submission 115310) | Switchgrass rhizosphere microbial communities from Kellogg Biological Station, Michigan, USA - S5-5 metaG | ecosystem: Host-associated > Plants > Roots > Rhizosphere > Soil | place: USA...
ACAGCGGAAGACTACCGTTTAACAGAACGACTTTGAGCGTCCCGTAAGGGGCCTTCTTTTCGAAAGGAAAGCGAGACAAAGAGCGTGACTTTGTTACTATTGTTTTCCATTGTAAAGGGCTAACTTGACGAAAATGGCCACGATACCCGCAGAACTCGATAAGGCGCTTGTGAAAACGATGAATACTCCTGTTGGGGAAGGATCGTTTGACCAGAACTGCGGTTAACACAAGGAATTAGCGTCGCCCGCCGCTGTGCTCGCAAATTCCCGTAAACACTTTCTTATTTGTAGTGCCTCGCCAGTGAACGAAACTTCCGGAAAGCGCGCACCACAAAAGTTCTTACAGTAGGCTGACTAACCAGGACTGCAAGCAATGTTTGGCTTTCACTGCTTGCCTCTAACATAACACGCTATAAAAATGTTGACAATGATTTTGCAGCGAAACTTTGCACAGTGTCTTATTGACTCGGCTAACCTCCTACGGATGTCCGTACCAGACTTAGTTTATAGTGTCACACCAACAAGCGACGGCTTGCTGTTACGTACTACGCCCAGTAAGCTCCGCACCCTTTCTATGCTCCTCCGAAATAGTTCTTACCAACAGTTCCGGTCGCTAGTTGACATTGCTGTCGTCGATAAGCTGCGCTCTGGCGGGCGCTTCGCTGTGAACTATTTATTCTTATCAATGACAACAAACCAGCGCGCGATTGTACAAGTCTTTGTATCAGAAACAAGTACAATCCCGAGCCTGGCAGTTCCATTCGCGAATGGTCAACGCCTATTTGCGGCCGCCGGGTGACTAGAGCGCGAGGTCTGGGACATGTTTGGTATTTACTTTTCAGAACACGGCGACCTTCGCCGCATCTTAACCGACTATGGTTTTACCGGTCACCCCCTTCGGAAAGATTTTCCGTTAACCGGTTTCCATGAGCTCGTTTATAACGATGCCGAGGGGCGTGTCACCTCGCAGCCAGTTGAGCTTGCGCAGGAATTCCGCATCTTTCGAACCTAGCGATGGACCTACAACTCTGTATTTTTTGAACCTGGTTCATCTTGAAGTTTTTTCATGGAGATTCTCCCGCCTGATCAAAATTTTGGGGCGATGATGACTTCGTCGTTCTTGTTCTTTCCCGGCTTGTCGTGCTTATGTGCATAAATATACTTCGCCACATCTGGCCCTGACACTAGCAGTTTTGTGCTCAGCTATTTTAATAAAGAGTTACTGCTCCCTTCCCGGGCCTGCGGTGCGTGTCCACATTCCTGCAAAGATGCCGTGTCGTGCAGAACTCGTAAGGGGGTTGTCTGCGCGGACGATACGTACCCATGGTGCCTTAGGGGCAGTAACTCGCCCGTGCATGTAGATAACGTCCTGGAATCGCAAAAATTCTAACGCCGTTACTGTCATTGTACGGTTCGCCCAAGGCTCTCGGGCACACTTATGAGCCACCACGCTTACATGGGGAAGTAACTCAACTGGCAGAGTGCCACCTTGTCGAGGTGGATGTTGGGGGTTCGAATCCCCTCTTTCTCATAGCGAATAAAATTTGTATAACACAACTACGCCCCCTTGGTGGAATGGTAGACACAGCAGATTCAAAACCTGCATTTTGTTGGTTCAAGTCCGACAGGGGGCAAAACAAAGTAACAGCGCCACAGCCCCGATGACGGAATGGTAGACGTAACCGACTTAGGATCGGTGTTTTGGCAGTTCAAGTCTGCCTCGGGGCATTTCAACAGTACTAAATTACGCACTATTAAGTTTACGACCTTTAGCCCGCTTGGTGAAATGGTAGACACGGTAGCCTTAAAAGCTACTCTCTAAGAGGTATCGGTTCGAGTCCGGTAGCGGGCAGAAAATTGTGTACAATAACGCTTACTAATGGCAGCTATAGTTTATCGGTAAAATGGTCGACTGTGACTCGACAGTGCTGGGTTCGATTCCCAGTAGCTGCCCCAAACTTTGGAACGATGGCTGATCGGTTGAAAGCATCGGACTGTAAATCCGACGGATAACCTCCCTGGCAGGTTCGACTCCTGCTCGTTCCCAGCAAAAACCCCTTCCCGCAATGCTAGCACTTCGCTTTGACCTTCAAACACTTCACGCACATTTTACTACTCATGGCTTTAAGGGCTTCGTAACACGCATCACGTTTCCAGCCGTCCAATTTTCATGGCTACCCGCCTTAGCTCTGCTAGGGGTCCCGGTCGTAGTCATCATTGTCTGAATTATTGATCACGCTTTTCTCTCAGCCAACACCTTTGGCTGAGAGGCCTTTGGTGAGCTTGCATTGCCCCTTGGGGTGTGCATCTGCGCAGCCATTGTTTTTCTAGTGCCGAATCCGATGCACTCCTTACTTGCATTGCTCGGAGTATTCTTTACTACAGTACTACTTTATTTAGGTGCCGGCATTATATTTGTTGGTTTAGTTTTCTTAATTGTCTACGTTGGGGCGGTAGCCGTCCTGTTTCTGTTTGTCATCATGCTGTTGAATGTTAAATCGTTGACATTACAGGAGCTTCTTTTAATGCATCCAACGCAAATTCTTGCGATGATCTTCGGCGTGATTTTACTCTACCACCTTTATACTGGCGTATTTTGTGAAGTAACCCACTCCCTACTCGTCAACTCTCTGTTCGGTGGTGTTATTGAAGCCGCGGCCCAGGAGGCCATTGCTTACTATATTCGTTATCAAGCGAACGATATTAATATTTTTACCAACCTTTACACGGTACACGGCCCCCTGTTCTTAGTGTTCACCATCATCCTCCTGGGTGCTCTTCTAGGCGCGATTATTCTTGCAACTGTTACTACTGAGCGCTCAACGACACTTGCGGACATCCGCAAATACGCGGAGGATGTTCCTACACCATCGATCACATTTGCCTATATGGCACCCACCGCCTTAGCGGCGGCAGTTACTTTATCTCCTTCCCTAGAATTAACCTCTCTTTCGGAATTACTTGGTGTTACGTTTATGTCGATGTATTCGTATCGTGACCGGCGAGATCTAAAGTTTCGCAGGACTGACGCCCCCGGTAATGAGGTTTTGCGCTTCGTCGACCGACGCCGAACTGCATCGGGCGCGCATTTCAATGGATTAAACCGGCTCCTCACGGCAGAGGATCGCCTTCCAGACAAAGACCTGGTGGCCTTCTACCGGCCGTGATATAAATCGTGAGATTTAACCGAGTTAGTTTCCCGTAAAGGGGGGCGTTACGCCGGCCATGTTCGTGCCAAACTGGTGGCAAAGTGGGGACGGCAGCTTCGTTTAGCAGCTTTCGGACCAATCAAACATTTCTTTCAACGTAGACGTATTGTCATTGTTCGCCCTCAGTTACGTTGACAGTGACGTCCCGAGCGCGCAGGCAGTCTTACGCGGTTTGAGCGAATTAAGATTAAGTACCGCCGGGTGGGGATTTCGCAGCGCAAAGCACAGAAAGAGAGCCGGGACTTAAAATGACAGCAATGGTATTGAAACCTCGACGACATATATGATCCGGTTCGTCCCTCTGTTGTGGGCCTCCGTCTTTGACTTCGTCGTCTATGAATAACAGAGGTTACCCCTTACATTCACTATTGGGCTTGACGCGTGCACGCGTTTTGCGCCGCATTCTTTGTAGCACTTATTGTTCTACCGTTAGTTCTCGTGCCATTCCCTTGATTCCTCGACGACTACGATATCGCCTGATCTAATCTGAAGCATCTTCACAACCAAGTCTACGGATTTGTCACACGGTACATGGCCCCTATAGGTACCCCGGATTTTCTTAAGGAAATACTAACCTTCGCGCTGCTCTATCCGGCCTCGGCGTGAAAAATTGTTCTTAATCAACCACTAACCATGTTAGCGATGGCGGCTGTTTACGCTTATGACGCGGTGTTATTCACAGGGGGTGACTTAGCGCAAGCAGAGTTGCATGAATCTACTTGTAAGTACCTTCGAATTACTAGCTACATTAGCGCCCAGCCAGCGCCCCGCACCGCCGCCCAAATAGCCTACCGACGTCGACATCCTGATAAAGGGCGCACGGACGTCAGTACTTTGCTCCTGGCGATTAGTGCCGGCAGTGTAAGCAGCGATCCTAGTCGCGTCGCGTCGTCTGCAGAAAGTTTAAAAACTGTCGTGGCTTCCCAGGAGAGCGCTCGTTGTCCTGTTTCCTGGGGCGCTATTTTTGAAAAGCTTTCTCCCATTGTTGACTCAATTAGACGTTTCCGTTATTCGATTAGACCTGTACCAGCTTGGTGGCACGATTACATCGAGAATGCTACGACTTCCGTGCCTATGACTAGATTGTTCTGTTTTCTGATTGCTCTTGCTATAGCTTATGCGATTTCGGGGATTATCCTCGCGCGTATGTGACGCGGTGTGTACGGCACACAAAAGCAAATTTCGCTCTGATGGCACGTCGCTGTGCTGCTTGTTGCTCTTGATTTCTGAGCCGTATTTTACGGTGGGATGGCACCCCTCCATATGGCGTTCCCCCGCGGCGGTCTCTCACCAGCCATGAATATACAGCTTGTACTCAAGATCGGGACCTCAGCGGATCTAATGCGCTGTATGGCCCTCTATATTGTCTTCCTGTGCTGGCCACTTTTACCGTACTTCGCCTACCGCTGGCATTTCGCCCGGTATCAGGAGATGGATGAGTACCGCCCTTACGCGCTCCAGCGCTATATTAATTTGTACCTCCGCGCTACTTCTAGGGCGCGTCGCTCGGTTGCTGCGCCGGAGATACGCCAGCTAACTGTGCTGTCTATCGACGATGTGCAGAAGCTTATAGACGACGAGGCGGAGGTAGCGCGGCAACTTGCGGAAAAAGCTCGCATTGCTGCGGCAAAACCTAAATTTGTCCAGTATAAAGCCCCAAAGGAGATTAAGTTTGATTACGACGATAGGCTACACTTTCAGCCTCGCGGCCAGGCCCATCGCTACTGAGAAACACCTTTCACAGAGTGAAGTGAGCGATAACTGTTGGTACCTCTTTAACAAAAATGACAACTTTCCTAAATCTTAACTTGAATCCTGATAACTTACTCTCACCACTAACTGCTCTTGCTTCCACTTTTGCTGCTATCCGCCCTATCCTTTCCTCATGTTCTAGTTTCAACCAAACCTCCTGCCTGACCTATCTGCCCTCGTTGCTCCCCTGCATGGCCTTTCCAGCACCGGATTACGCAGCCTGGCTGCACCACCTTTCTCCAACAGGGAGCCAAATTGTTATTTCCTTCCTGCCTGAAATTACACTCGCGTTTATGATTACTTACCTTATCGGGGTTGTTGCTGTTGAGTTAGCAGAGAACCGAGCCCCCAAAGTTCTAGCAATCGAGTGCTGGCGCGCCGCTTGCTGAGCTTTAGTTTTCGTCTCCTTGCTTTACATTATTCAGCTTCTCGGTCCTATTCATAACGCGCCTGTAGCGCGCGATTACCTTTACGTTTCAAAGGGGCTGGTCGCATCGAAACTATTTGTAACGGTGGCCAGCCTTTTTGTATTACATCTATCTGAGAACTATATTCGTGAGCATACGCGTCACGTGTTAGAGTTTTCTATTGTTATTCTTCTCGGCGTACTGCTTTTATTAATTCTCGTAAGCGCCAATAATCTTATGCTGCTCTTCTTCTCGCTAGCAGGATTCAGCTTGAATCTCTACATCCTTATTCTTTACGACGGCGCTGATGCTGCCTCCCGGGAAGCTTCCTTAAAATACTTTTACTTGAGTACGCTCAGTGCTGGGTTTATTCTGTTCGGAATCCTGCTTATTTATGTGATGGTTGGGGATGTTACCTACTACGCAATTCGTTTTTACATGAGCACTACAATCGATAGTAGCACAGCCACGGTACTGTCTGCTGCCGTGCTGTTTATTTTACTTGGTTTCTTTTTTAAATTATCCGCTTTCCCGGGGCACCTGTGAGCGGTCGAGGTGTACGAAGGAAGTCCCATGCCTGTAATGGCGTTTTTCGTACTGCCCGTAAAAGTGGCAGTCTTTGTAACTTTTATGCGCCTTTTAAATACCGGCCTACTTGATTTTAGCCATATTTGGTTGCCTTGCGTCACTATTGCGGCGCTCGGTTCCCTCCTGTGGGGGGCCTTCGCGGCGACGCAGGAGCGAAAAACAACTCGTTTCCTCGGGTATGCCTCCATTAACCAGATTGGGTTTCTACTTCTTGGGCTAGTCGCAGATACTGATGATGCGCTACGGTCCGCGTTTTTCTATCTAATTCTTTACGCTATCATGACCGGCGGCTTCTTGCTTGTCTTTACGCAGTTACGCAAAGCAAATGGCGCAACTTTTGCTGCGTTGTCTGACTTCCGTGGCCTTGGAAAAACTGAAAACCTCGTCTGCTGGAATCTTTCTGTCTTCCTGTTTTCTATGGCGGGAATCCCGCCTCTGGCCGGGTTTTTTGGTAAATACTATCTGCTCACTTCGATTATGGAGAAGGGCCTTTTCGCCCCCGTGGTTGTCGGACTTGCCGTAAGCCTACTTACAGCGTATTACTATCTACGCGTAATTAAGACTTTCTGGTTTGAAGAGGATATCGCTATCAAATCATCGACCTTGTTACTCTCTTCACAACAACGCACGTTGCTATCAGTGCTAGAGGCCTCCTTGTGAGTTGCGGCGGTGTTCGCTCCATGGCTGTTACCGCTGTTAACAGAAGTAATTGCCACTCTTGCTGTCTGCGCGAACACGTCTGCCAGTACCTTATCAATTAGTAGTCTTGTCTTTATTTTTGCGCAAAGTGGGATCCTTGATACTGGACCATCGGTGGTAGTTTAGGCTTCTTTCAAGCTTGCGTCGTGTGCGCCAGCGCGCGGCGAGTCTAGGTACCCTTTAAGAAAGTTGCATGGTAAGTTTTACCCTCGTAAAATGCCCCTAGCGGGGCTGGCGTCGGGGGAGTTTCTTATAAAACTACGTGTCCGCCGTGTCCGCCTTCAAATTACGTCCGATCAATGGAACAAACCCGCTTACTTTAACTATTGCAAATCACTTTCTGTACTACCCCACCCCGAAAAGTCTAAACTACAACTGGAGCTTCGGCTCTCTTGCTGGACTATTTTTCGCTCTTCAAATCGTGACTGGTATTTTCCTAGCGATGCACTACACCCCCCATGTCGAATGAGCTTTCGCTTCTGTGGAACACATTATGACTGACGTGGCTGGGGGCTACCTTTTCCGGTATTTCCATGCGAACGGCGCCTCCATGATCTTTATCCTTATTTACCTACATATCGGACGTAACCTGTACTACCAGTCTTACGTTACACGCCCCGTCCTGTGAAACACTGGCGTCGTTATTTTCTTACTAATGATGGCAACTGCATTTATTGGATACGTCCTTCCTTGGGGCCAAATGAGCTTCTGGGGTGCGACTGTCATTACTAGCTTAGTCACTGCCGTTCCCTTCGTAGGTGAGGCTATTGCGCACTGAGTTTGGGGGGGCTTCTCAATTAGTAACGCAACGCTTGTTCGCTTTTATGCGTTGCATTTCACACTCCCGTTCATTGTCCTCGGTATTATTATGGGACATCTAGTCGCACTGCATACTTCTGGTTCCAGCGACCCACTTTCTCTCGCGTTTACTCCTGGTAAAATTACGTTCCACCCCTACTTTACTCTAAAAGATACTTTCATTTTCTTTGTTATCTTTGCATTTTTCGCAAATCTTGTTTGCTTTGCGCCTAACTTGCTGGGCCACAGCGATAACTTCATCCCCGCGAACCCCCTTGTTACTCCCGCGCACATTGTACCTGAATGGTATTTTACTCCGTTCTACGCAATTCTTCGCGCTTGCCCTAATAAACTTGGCGGTGCTGTTGGTATGTTTGCCGCGATTTTACTTCTTCTTGCAGTGCCTGTAATCACAACGAGTACATCCCCGGACGCTCTAACTATCGCAACAGTGCAGTCTACGCCCCACCGTGTGGGCGTCTGATTCTTCGGTGCCGTTTTCCTGACACTAATGTATCTTGGAATGCGCCCGGCTGAAGCTCCATATGTTGTTGCTAGTAAAGTCTTTACGGCATTTTACTTCCTATACTTCCTGCTGTACGTTCCATCCCTTAACTGATTGACACGCCAGCTGCTTAATACTGTCTCCTCCGCGGTAAAGAATAAGTAGGTTAGATAGCAGCTCTTTTGGTGTATCGTGCTGTTGCGTCGAGAACTGCTTGCTATCCTTGTAATTTACCTACCCCGTAGCTCTGTTCCCCGCCTATTTAAAGTTAAATATATATGCTACTTCAAGCCGCAAAATTCATTGGCGCAGGTCTTGCAACTATTTCTCTAGCCGGTTCCGGTGTTGGAATTGGAATCGTTTTCTCCTCTCTTGTTTCTGCGACTGCTCGCAACCCCTCTCTAGGTAAACAACTTTTCATTTACACTATTCTAGGTTTCGCCCTTACCGAAGCAATTGCACTGTTCGGTCTAATGATGGCATTCCTAATTCTTTTCGGATTCTAATTTTTGGTCTACTTTAGTAGCCCATTTAAATAGCCCCCGTTCGGATGCGGCGTTTGTGACGCCTTCTCAATGACTATTTAATATACGTTCGGCGACAGTTGCGAGGAACATTTTGTTTTATCCGTTTGTTTGGAATCAACGTAATAAGAAGAAAAGCAATTTTTTTGGGGCTGTAGTTTAGTGGTAAAATGGGTGCCTTGCAAGCGCTTGCTGTCGGTTCGATTCCGTCCAGCTCCAATTTCAGTAAAAATGCTGCACAAACTAAAACAACAAACTACACGGTACCGACTAACTTCTTCCAACCGATTACCAAATCGCCGTGCCCGACAATTTTTGTTAAACTACTTACGCCTTGTCCGCGAGGACACCGCCTCCTTCAAACTTCGTGCTGCGATGGGTCTTATTCGATGAAGCGTTACACGCTCTTATCATGGCGAAGATCGCATCTCTTTCCGCGCCGGGTGCTTTATTACGGGGCGCGCCCGAGGTACGTCTCAAAGGTACACTGTCTCACGAACTAGAATTAAAGCGCTCTCGGATGAAGGAAAACTTTTTGGTGCTCGTAAATCCAGCTGGTAACTTTTAAGCATAATGACCCTATCTCAACTACAACAACGTTACCCGAGAATTCCCAAAAAAACTGATACTCGTCGTCGCGATTTGCAACTTAGTCCTCAAAAGAAGGGTACGTGTCTTAAAGTATTCATTACTACCCCACGTAAGCCTAATTCCGCCCTACGTAAAGTCGCTCGTGTCTTGCTTAGTAACTACCGTCGCGTAACGGCGTATATTCCTGGTATGTCGCATAACTTGCAGAAGCATTCAGTGGTTCTCGTTCGGGGCGGACGCGTGAAGGATTTACCTGGTGTCCGATACACAATTATTCGGGGTAAATGCGACCTCCAACGTCTAGTCGATCGACGAAAGCGCCGAAGTAAGTACGGTACCACTTTACCTGGCGGGGATACAAACCGTGGGCCGTATCATAAAGTTAAAGTTTGATAACTAGTATGCGCGCAAGAAAACGAGAAATTTCAGAAAAATATAAATCTTTTAGACTACAACCAGATTCCTTGTACAGCTCTCGCTTAGTTCAAACCTTTTTCAATAAATTTATTAAGAAGGGGAAGAAAGCCCTTTCTCGACGCCACCTCTTTACGGCCCTAACTAATTATAGAAGCGCTATTCGTCGCCCCCAATTATTTTTTGGGTTACTTAGACTATTTTATCGCCTGCGTGTTCAGTTTATCTTGGTACAGCGCCGGCAAGCTCGTGCACTTATTAACGTACCTGTTCCTGTGCGGCGGAATAAGCGTGATGTTTTAAGTTTACAAACGTTATACAAAGCCATTACTAGTCGTCGTGAGCGCACTCTGTCGGAACGTATTCAGCTTGAGCTGAGTGCCCTAACCTTTCAGCCACGCCAGTCAACTACGATGCGCGCTAGAAACTCGCACCTTGCCCTAGTCTACGAGGAGCGTGTTTACATGGAACGTCGATGAAAGTAAAAACGCCGCAAGGCACCCGTAACGCTCTCTTCGTCTAGGGGTTAGGACGTCACCTTTTCACGGTGAGAACAGGGGTTCGATTCCCCTAGAGAGCAAAGTTCCGGGCGCGTAGCTCAATGGTAGAGCAGCGGCCTTTTAAGCCGTTGGTTTCGGGTTCGAGCCCCGACGCGCTCAAATTATCTCTAAAAATACGTCTGTTCTAACTAATTTTCTGTCTTTTGTAAACAGGGCGTGTAGCTTAATGGAAGAGCAGTGGCCTTCTAAGCCGTCGATTCGGGTTCGATTCCCGGCATGCCCAAGGGGGAATAGTACAGCGGCCAGTATTCTAGGCTTCAAACTTAGAGATGGGGGTTCGATTCCCTCTTCCCCTGCCACCCGGCTGTTTCGATCTCTGGGGGAATGGTGTAGTGGTAACACGCTAGACTCCAAACCTAGCAACGGGGGTTCGATTCCCTCTTTCCTCGCTTGATGATTTACCTGGGGTATAGCCAAGTGGTAAGGCAGCGGTCTTTGGAACCGCCATTCGAAGGTTCGAGCCCTTCTACCCCAACACGCCGTCTTAGTATGCCGCAAGTCGATAAAGCTACGTTCCTTCCTATTGTATTCTGGACGTTTGTTCTATACACAGGTGGTTTCCTATTTTTAAACAGCTCTTCCCTCTTTACGCTGCTTTCCGGGTTAAAACTAGCCGGAAAACGTGCTGCTCGTAAGTACGCCTCTGCACTTCTTGGGCGCCGCTTACTTTCTAGTTTACTTCTTTTTACATGAATTTCTCTTTAATTTCCCACTCGTTTATGCTTGCGCTTCGCGGGGGTATCCCTGTCAGTCGCAGCAAGCAGTCTTTTCAGCAGATGCGCTCCTTTAACCTTAACTTTGGGCCACAACACCCCTCGGCCCACGGTGTTCTTCGTCTCGTTCTTGAGTTGAGCGGTGAGAACGTTAAAACAGCAACTCCCCACATCGGTTTATTACACCGAGGTACTGAAAAGCTAATTGAATACAAGAATTACCTTCAGGCGCTACCGTATTTTGATCGCCTTGATTACGTATCAATGATGGCTCAAGAGCAGGTCTTCTCTTCTGCTGTTGAAAAATCGGTTCGTTGCCCCGTCACCGTTCGGGCCCAGTTTGTCCGTGTACTATTCCTTGAGATTACACGGTTACTGAACCATTTAATGGCTGTCACAACGCACGCAATGGATGTTGGTGCGTTAACTCCGTTTCTCTGGGCGTTTGAAGAGCGGGAGAAGTTAATGGAATTCTACGAACGAGTTTCTGGGGCGCGTATGCACGCGGCCTACATTCGACCTGGGGGAGTTGCACTCGATATCCCCCGTGGAATTCTTAACGATATTTACCTATTCGCACGTCAGTTTAAGGATCGCCTGAATGAGATTGAAGAGCTGCTGAGCGGAAATCGGATTTGAAAACAACGTCTGCAGGGTGTTGCCCTCGTCTCTGCTAAGGAGGCGTTCGGTTGAGCCTTGAGTGGTGTCCTATGCCGCGGTTCTGGCGTTGATTATGATATCCGCCGCGACCGGCCTTACGAGGTATACACGCATCTTTCTTTTGACGTGCCTACGGCGGGGCGTGGCGATTGCTTTGATCGTTATACTTTGCGCATGGAGGAAATGCGTCAAAGCCTCCGTATTATTGCGCAATGCTTGAATTTACTTCCAAGCGGCCCTGTAAAAACAGATAATCAAAAACTTGTGCCTCCTGGTCGGCTGCAATTAAAGCAGTCAATGGAGTCATTAATTCATCACTTCAAGCTCTTTAGTATGGGGTTCTTTGTCCCCGGAAATGAGTCTTACACAGCGGCAGAAGCACCAAAAGGAGAGTTCGGCGTGTACCTTGCCGCCGATGCAACTTCTCGTCCATATCGCTGTAAAATTAAGCCCCCGGGATTCCTACACCTCCAGGCTACTGATTTTATGGTGAAAGGACATTTAATTGCTGACGTTGTCACTGCAATCGGTACGCAGGACATCGTTTTCGGGGAAGTCGATCGCTAGGGAGATGATTAACCTAATTCTTCTATATATGGGTGAGGATATTGTAAAACAAGCTAAACAAGTGATTGATACCGTAGAGAAGTACCGCAGTAAGGAAGCGCCGTATGCGTTGAAGATCGTACTGTGGCCCGTTGTTTGGCTAATGAAGTTTGCTAAGTGGATTTTTCAGCTCATGGGTACAGGTGTCTCGATGGTTCGTACTGGAACGCCCTGATTGCTCGACCTAACGATTAAGGGGGTCTGGTCAGCAACCCCTAACTCGACTTACTGCTTTAACAAGACTGGGTTCCTAATTTTCTTTATTGACATGTATTTTATGTGGTTTTATTTCGTTAGATTTGTTGCTCGCCGAGT
>Ga0163162_10005406_pt1 | contig 12339 bp, 3 predicted proteins | sample S55metaG_FD_115310 | JGI IMG/M metagenome (GOLD analysis project Ga0163162, IMG submission 115310) | Switchgrass rhizosphere microbial communities from Kellogg Biological Station, Michigan, USA - S5-5 metaG | ecosystem: Host-associated > Plants > Roots > Rhizosphere > Soil | place: USA: Michigan...
GGCTATGCGAACTTGTGGCCCAGTAACATATTCTCGAGGAGACGAGTTAATGGTGTCCCAGAGGATCCGCCATGCCGGCTTGTCTGGTGAAGGGTCGTTTCGGAGTTCAAGCCGAATGGGCGCTTTCAGGAGTTCATGTCCTGCTTTCTTGTCAAAGATTGATTCAATGTCGCCATTCGCATCTATTCTTACTTTGTAGCATGCGTTCTCTAGGGAAGATGTTGTCACGCTAAGCAACGAATTCGCGTGCAAGCGCGGTGCACCCGTTGATACTTCGAAGACTTTGAATCCGATAGAGGGCACGTCTGCAAGAAAGAGAATTCTCGCCTGGTTGCCCTGTCTCCAGAGAACCTGTACGAACACTTCGCGTTGCGTGGCTCTATCAACGATGTGAATTGCAGCGGGTGCAGGACCTTTAAACTCCACGGTCGCCTCTACCGGATCGCGTCGGGCCATTGACAATGGATTGTAGACAACCAACGGAATGCCCAAACCACCAGTGTTGAGAGTTCCAGCCATAGCGGAGGTTGAACTGGTCAGGACACTGGCAAACTGATTTGCCGAGACCAACTCGTCGTTCCACGAAAACTGATATGCCTGCGGAATGCACGTGCCGGTTAAATCATCATGGAACTGATGCCACAGTACGCGGATCCACGCATCGCGTAAGCGCTCGCCGGGATAAGGAAAACCTGCGAACAGTTCGGCCGCGACGCCAGCGCGCTCCGCGGCGTCGGCAAGGAGTTCATTCTCGCGGTTGAAGCGCTTCATTGCCGCCTGCGATGTGTAGCAGCCGACACCATGCGTCTTCATTGTCAACTCGCCCTGATACTCAGGCAGTGAGGCTTTCTCTTCCATTGTCAAATCACGCGACAGCTGATCCGCTGACGTATTGCGTACCTCTACCGTTCCTAATTTGTTGGCAATTGACTTTTCCAACCAGTCAATAGATTCATTGTCAGGCGCACCGCCAATGTCACCGGTACCAAAATAGCGAAATCCTATTTGCCGGCCATTGCCCAAAGGCGTCAGACGTTCGCTGGCCCATTTGGGATCGATTGAAATGTCGCTCCGGATCTTAGTCACATAGTCGCCTGGGTTCAGGGCCGCGACCACGGAATTGCCATCCACACCTTTCCAACGGCCGACTGGAAACGGAATTCCATACGACGATCCCCAGGTCAGTTTTTGCGTGGAAAATGCCGAGAGTCCCGAATGTGTCGCGATCGATGGAAGTGCGAAGCCAAACCCAAAACAATCGGGAAGGTAGACGTCTTGACTGACCTTGCCAAACTCCTGTTTGAAGAACCGTTTTCCGTAGAGAGCTTGGCGCATCAACGACTCAGGCGACGGCACGTTCACATCAACAGCATTGATCCATGAGCCCGCCAGCCGCCAGCGTCCTGACGCAACATAGTTCTGCAACGTGGGCCAGGCTTCCGGGTGATACTCCTTAAACCACATATAGTGAATCGCACCTTCGTAGTTGAAGGTGTAGTTCGGGTACTGCTCCAGCCGTTTAAAATTGTCGAAGAAAGTATTGGGTACAAACTCTCGAATTGTGTCTTGCACCGTCCAATTCCATTGCGAGTCAAGGTGAGACGTGCCAACTACGTAGAGGATCGGTTTGGAAGTTTGTTGGCTTTGGCCGGAGAGGAAGCTCAAACAAAGGATTGCCAATGCAAGGACGAGCCGTCGAGCGCCAACGTTAAAACATGTGAGGCGCTGTCCGTCGATCATTGAGCAGTTGTGAACGGTTGAAGTTTGCAATATTCCCTAGCGCTCATTCGCTTCCAGTGTGTCATAGAGCGGCTGCGCAGGTGTGACAACCCATGGCTCATCAGCGACCGTGACAGCCAAAATTCGAATTCTGTCATTATTGGGTAGCGTCAGGGTCCGTGCGCCTGCCGGCAGATCGAGGGCATAAGCAAACAAATAAGAATACGCGTACGGCTCAGCACCACCATCTGCAGTACGCCGTTGCGAGCTGAACCAGGCAATGTCTGCGCGTTTTATGAAGCCAGGTCGCAAGCCGAGCATTTCACCGTAGGGATTTGTACGCGTTCTTACCGGGGTTCCAGCGGGCGGCGCGGGCGCACCTGTTCGCGGCTGGATTATCTCTTCCGTTGTCTTCCAGATTCGATTGTCCCATTGTCCGATAAAACCGGTCCATTCCTGGATCGTCAGGTCAACCGACTTATCGCCGACGCCAAACGTCGCTTTCTGATCACCATTAGCTGAGGCGGCGAGCAGATAGACGCGATTGTATTTTCCAGATGGCAACGCGATCGTTTGACCATGAGGCACGACTGCGTTCGGGTTTGCATCTCCCGTAGGAGCCAGATTGAAACGGACACCTTTAAAGACGAGCTCGCGCGGCAACATCTCGGCAGGCAATGCCTTGCCCTGGCTTGCACCCTGGTTGTTTGGATTCCAATCGAAGCTGCCATCGGCTGGTCTACCCAATCGCGAAGCGACCGAAAGATCGTAATTCAATGTCACAGACTGTGATTGAGGCGGGGCGGCTTTTGTTTGCGGGGGCCTAACCTTCAGAGCAAATGTTCGCGGTTGATAGGCAGCGAAGGATGTTACCAAATTGCCGGCTGTGATTATCGCTGGTCCAACTGGCTGTTCCTGGCCATTGACTTCTCGCGCAGCGATAACTGGACCCGGGAAAGAAATTCGGACATTCTCAGCGGGTCTTCCGTCCATTTCCACTAAGCGAACAATTACCTCATCACTCAGTTCTGCCTTCTTAAGGGCCAGAACACGTATTCTGTCGTGGTTCAATTTTAATAAGGAGAAATCCCTCCCGAGCGTACCTGGATGCGACGGACTTTGAAAAGCTACTAGTGGTTGATTCAGTCGGTAAGCCTGCCAGTCGGTTTGGGACTGTCGCCAATCTCCACCGTGTCCCGCTACACCAAATACGATTTCGTGATGGCCCAAATCCTGAGTGGTCTGATCGGCATAAGCACCGCCTGTTCCGGGTGTTCGCACCAGAGTCAAGCGCAGCGTTTTGTCGTCAGGCTTATCTGAACCGTTCTTGCAGTCCGTTAACACAGTGGCGCCGTAAGCTCCACTCCCATCAGTAAGATCGATCCACTGGTGCGAGGCAACCTCGAATTGTCGTTCCCCAGCATTGGGTCTCTGAATTGTCCCAATGTCCCAATTATACGTCGCGAGCTTATTCGTCGAAGTAAACGGGAATGTGGCCTTCAGGTTTGCTTGTTTGGTGTTCCAGTCGATCACATTACTGAATTCCACACGGTTGCCGGCGTCGCCTGCGGCGAGACTGATCGTTTGAACGAATTTCGAATCTTCAGTTTCACGGACAACTTCCAGGGCCACGCGAACAGGACCGTTCTCAGCGACCCGAACCTTCACAGGGCCGGTCACGAACGCTCGCGGCGCTCGCTGCTCGTCTTCAAAGTCCATGTTCCATGCAGGCCACTGTCGGGGGCTATCAGTCGAAATAGCCAAGCGTATGGGAGCAGACAGAAGCTCGCGGTTGATTTTCTTGTCGAAGATACTGGAGACGTCGCCACTCCCATTCACACTTACGCGATAGCGATTGTTCTCCAGTGATGATTCGGTCACTTTGAGTGTTGATGCGAGTGGCGCTTCGGCGGTCTGAACATCGTAAACTACAAAACCCGCCGAAGGCGCACGAGCCAAAAACAATACCTTGCTGTCAGTCAGCTGCGCGGGCACATCGTTACCATCTGGTCCAACTACACGAACTGCCTTCGGCACACCATTGGGAAAAGAGACAGTAGCTTCAACCACATCTTCGCGCGGAATATTCAACGGATTGTAGACGACGATCGCGGCTCCTTTAGTTTGAGTGTTCAAGCCGGAGGCAACCGCGCTCGTGGCACTCGTCATGATGCCGGCGAATTGATTCATCGCAATCACATCGTCGTTCCAGGCAAACTCAAACGCTTTTGGGGTAGCGGTTCCAGGGAGGATGTCGTGAAACTGACCTCCCATCACAAGCGTCCAGGCATCATTTAATCGCTCGAGCGGATATGGACGGCTGCCGAGCCATGCGGCGGCGACAGATGCTTTCTCAGCAGCATCAGCGAGCAGTTCGTTCTTACGCATCCAACGCTTTTGATAGGCTTGGGAAGTGAGCGAACCGGCGGAGTGATTGATTAACTCCAGGTCACCCTTATAGTGAGGTAGGCGGTAGGTAGGACAACACTTCATGATGTCTTGGAAGATCTCGTCTGCTTTGGACCAGACAACACGTACGGGTCCGTCTCCAACCTGAATTGGCGCGCCCGTCTGTGCACTCGATTGCTGCTGGGTGAATTGAAACGGAGCCGGCAGAAGCGCTTTACTCTTTGTAGTGATCGCTTCCATCAATTTAACAGAAGTCTCATTCGGCGAACCACCGACGTCCCCAGTGCCAACATAATGATAGTCGGCGAAGATTCCAGTTAGATCACCATTAACTTGAATTCGCTTCTGCCAATCTTCCAGAGCTCTCGTTCGCACTTGATTCTGCTGGGGCGTTAGATTTGGATCTGGTTGGAGTGGCGGGGGCGGAGTCTTGCTTATGTCGTAGGTTACTTGGCTGCCATAGCTGAGTGGATTCAATGCCGCGATGACTGTTTTCCCATCCGGGCCCTCCCAAATGCCGACGTTGAAGGGAATGCCCACTGGAGTCTTTTCCGGTGAGTCTGGTCCTCCAACGTGAGGCGCAGGCTGCCATGCTGACGATAACTTCTGAGTCGAAAAACCTTTTATGCCGGAGTGAGCCAGGATACTTGGTAGTGACGCCGGAAACCCGAAACAGTCAGGCAGCATGTATTCATTGCTCGCGATTCCAAATTCTCTTCGGAACCAATTGTTGCCGTAAAGAATCTGGCGAATGATCGACTCCGCGTTTGGAGAGTTAACATCGCCTTCTTCCATCGAAGAGCCGGCGGGAAACCAACGTCCCGCGGCCACGTACTGCTTCAACCTTTCGAAATCAGCGGGATAATAATCCTTCATCAAGCGATACCGGTTCGCACCGGTAAAATTGAAAATGTAATGCGGGTACTTTTCAAACAAGGCAAAGTTATTGCGCATTGTTTTGGAGAGGTATTCCTGGATCACCTGCGGATACTCCCAACGCCACTCCGTGTCCAAATGCGCGTAGCCGACAACATAAAGAGTTGGCTCTTTCGCCAGATTCGGCGCCGGTGGCTTGGCCACGGGCCCATGCGCCTCTCGCTTAACTGGTGCTTCCGCAGTCTCGCGTCTAGCGCGCACTCTTTGAGCCTTTGACTTTGGTGTTTGGCTCAAGATTGGGCCGATGGTCAGAAGGCATACAAATACCAACAACAGAGAACGATTCACAGTTCGCTTCATGGAGTCCTTTCGCGCAACGATAGCTATACTTACTTAAGACAAGACTGAACGACACCGGCGATCGAGCGCGCCCTGCACTGGGAATGCGAGCGAGCCACCCGCCGTTCCAGTGAAGAGCGCGCCCGTTTGTCGCTCGCTCGCTCTCCAGCTATTAAAAGAGGAACTTCAATGAAAGCTGGGCCTGCCTTGGGACATTCGCTTGAGTCGACCCAATGCATCCATAGCCGGAGCATGAGCCTGGTTCTCCTGGTTTGATGTTTGCAACTGGTTGCGGAGCCACCGTTGGATTGGCAGTGCTCGGTCCACCAAAGATGCGAGTGTTGGTAACATTAAAGACTTCGGCCCGAATTTGTAGGAATTTTCCTTCGCCCCACAGCCCAAATTTCTTTGCTAGCGATAAGGCAAGCTGCGGTCTATTTGCGGGACCACGTATGTAGCTGAACCTCGGTATGACCGTCACGGGAGTGAATTGAGGGAAATTCTTGAAACAACCTGCGTTGTTTTCGTTATAGAGCCATTGCGTGTATGACTGTTTGCCTTCATCCGGCAAGTAGCTCTGGTGGCCCGGACAATTAAAGGTGACACCGTTGGGCAGTCCTATAGGTGTCCCCGAATCCGCCGTGAGAATCCAGCCGAGATCCCAATTGTTTAGCAATTGTCCTCGCAGACCGCTGGCATTGCTCCCTACTACGCCACCTTTACCGATGGGCAGTCCCCAAGTGCCGGCAAACGCGAGATCAAACGGACGATCAGAGCCTGTCACTGCGTAGAAAAGATCTTTGTCACGAAGTCCGGCACCGCCATTGTTAAGATAGCCATTAGCTGCCATCGTCCTGGACCAGGTAAAAGAGGTAAGCACACTCAGACCCTTGATTAATGCGCCCCCGCCTGAGATCCGCTTCTCCAACCTGACGGCGAGAGAGTTGTAGTTGGAACTGCCAATCGGTTCAGTGTTCGAGAACAGACTGTTATTGAAGAGAGGGAAGGGAATCATGAGAGCGCTAACCTGCACCGCTGACGCCGCACCCAACGAAGTGTTCTTGTAACTGTCCAAAAAGCCAGGTGGCAATCCTGCGGGATTCAGATTCTGCCAGAAGAACGGGTTTCGAACCTGTGTCGTGCAGAAGGTTGGGTCTTGAGTGCACTTGTTGTAGAGCTCTGTTGGTAGAGCATTGAACTGCGTACCAACGCGTAGTCGGCTAGTGCGCGTGCCCACGTAGGAGACATCCAAAACAATCGAAGCGGGGAGCTCTCGCTGAACACCAAATGAGAACTGCTGCACAAATGGGATCTGGCGATCCCGTTGGTCAAACGATTGTCCATTACCTACGCCCGATAGGAGCCCAAGGCTACTTCCTGGTGGGACCACCAATCCGGTCGGATACGGATTGCCTGTGTTGAACTGAGTACTCGGCGTTGTGCCAACCTGGTTGTAATTCGTGTTTTGTGTCCAGGTTGTATTGCCACCAAGCTCGATCGCGAATGCATATCCGAGTCCCCAGCCGCCGCGCAGCACCGTCTTATTATTTATGCCCCATGAGATACCGAATTTCGGCTGCCAGTGGTTTTTTTGGGTATCGTAAGGGGCTAGTTCGTCGCTGGAGAAATTAAACCCACCGACGAGGTTGCTGGTAATTACCTGTCCGCCGGTTACGGGTAGACCGGTAGCATTGTTGATGGGCACGTTGTTCGCTGGAAAAGTTACTGCTGACTGAAGGGGACTCTTGACTGTGTAGTCAAACCCCGCATTCAACTTGTGAAAACGCTCTCTCGGTGAAGTCTCAATGTCCCAACGCAAGCCCAGGTTGAGTGTGAGGTTCCGCCGAATTCTAAAATCATCCTGAAGGTAGAACCCGAAATAACGATAACTTTCATAAACATCATAGCTGAACGGTATGAATCCGGCGCTCGGAATGCCTAGTAGCAAACTAGCCACTCCGGCTCCATCGTTGTTCCCGGTGTTGGGGTTCTGCTGTGTGAAAGTTCCTGTAAAGCTAAACCGCCCACCTGGCCCTACACCGATTCCGCTAGCATCCGCGGCTCCGCAGCACGGAATTGCATGAAGCTGCATAATCTGCGCGCCGTAACGAAGTGTGTGCTGGCCTATTGTGTGAGTGAGTGTCGGCGACAACTCGTAGGCCTCGTTCATCGGAGGATGCCCAAAATCTCCATACTTGTTGTTGCCAATTATGTCGGGATAACCTCCGCCAACCTGAATTGTTGGAGCCTCGACCTCCGTGGTGGTTGGTGGCAACGGATAATTAATGAAGCCCAGGTCCGCTGGCGTTAGCTTTATTGTTCCGGCAGCTACGGCGCCATTCGGCGCCCGATCAACCGAGCGCCCAAAGGAAAAGCGCAGATCGCCAAACAGAGTCGGACTAAAGGTGTGTGTGAGATCCAGGATCTGGTGAATAAATGAGCGATAGCTATTGATGTTTCCCCTGACAATCCCGAGCGACTCAGGTTCTGTATAACCTGTGTTGTTCTGGAATTGAACACCAGACCAGTAGCTGAACATGCCGTAAAAGCGAGTCTTGTCGGTAAAGGTGTGATCGATTCGAATTATCGGTTGGTTGAACCTTAGCGAGCCCGGTGCATTGGCAATGTAGTTGTTGAATTCTCCTGCAGCAGGGTTATTGGGCAACGGATACAAAGACAGGATTTTCCTTCCAATTGCGCTGATCATATTGGGTGGGATTACGTCGAGCTGTCCGTTGAAGGAGAAACGGTTTCGCGTTTTGCATGTCCCATCAGCGTTCGTGGTCGCACAACTAAACGGATTAAAGATTCCTCCTCGCGAGGTTGGGCCATTAGGGTTATATTGCGAACCCAACAGGTTAGTGAAATACGGTCGGAAATCAACGCTACCGTCGACTTGTGGTCGCACGTCTGCTCGAGGAGCGCTGGTAAGGATGCTCTGCGGAGCAGACTCGCGCCATCCTTCAAAGCTAAAGAAGAAAAATGTCTTGTCTTTACCCAGGCCCGGAATTGGACCGCCTACCGTTCCGCCGAAGTCATGTTGATTGTGGAATGGCTTCGCAACGCCGCGCTGATTGTTTTGGAACGTATTCGCTTCGAGAGAGGAGCCGCGCCAGAAATCGAAGGCCGTGCCGTGATAGGTTTTCGTGCCGGCCTTGGTCACGACATTTACGGTCCCGCCACCAGTCCTCCCATAACTTGCATCATACGTGTTGGTTTGAATCTTTACTTCCTGGACCGAATCGACATTGGGGGCGATGAACCATGTACCGCGTCCCGTGCTTATTTGTTGTGAGATAGGCGCGCCGTTAAGCGTGAACTGGTTATAGTTATTCTGGACACCATTGATGACATAGGCGTTTGTCTGGTCCCACCCGCGAGTTGTATTGCCGCCGGTATATCTCACGCCCGGGGCATACAACATGAGGCTATAAATTTGCCGCCCATTCAAAGGTAAGTTTTGAGTTTTTTGTGCGTCGATGACTGTACCGCCTGAAGCGTCCCCGGTACTGAGTAATGACTGCGCCTCCTGCACTGTTACGGTTTCGGAAATCGACCCGACCTCGAGCACGATATTCAAATTGAGTTTTTGAGCCACGTCAAGATTCACTGCTTGACGAATCGCCTTCTTAAATCCAACAGCTTCCACTGTAATCTCATACGAGCCGGGCAAGACGTAAGGAATGGAGTAAGCCCCACTGCTATTTGTTTGTGCTGTGTAAGGCTGATGAGTTCCTTCGCGGAGGGCAGTGATTGTGGCATTCGGAACAACTGCGCCCGAGGGGTCAACCACTTGTCCGGTTATTAACCCTCGAAACTCCTGAGCCTCAAGGAACACCGCAAACAACAAGGTCACAAATAAAGCGCAGAGAATTCTGGTAATCGAAATCTGACGTGTTCTGCTCATGGATGTCTCCTTAGTTGTGATGCTGGTGCGGGGGATAGCTTCTGAGCTAGAATGATGCCCACCTCAACGGTTTTTCTTCCGCGGTAAGTGGAAATATGAACACAAGATCTACGGTGCGCAGGAGTGGGGAGTACGCGCGCTACCGCTGTGCCGGCCCTTGGGTCGGGCAGTCTTGTTTTCTGATACACGCATCCCCGTTCTTGATCCGTTCGTTACCTTTATGTTCCCCATAAGGTAAAAAGTCTTTCCGAAGTTTTGGGAAAGTTTTGGGAAATTCTTGGGGTGCCCAACACAAAAGGTTGTGCCAATAATGCACAACGATTTATGAGCGAACAGGTCAGACATCTCTATGAATTTGGCCCCTTTCGCCTCGACGCGACGGAGCGCCTCCTTCTTCGCGACCAGCAACATATTCCGCTGACACCTAAGGCCTTCGAAACCTTGTTAGTGCTCGTGGAGCACGGTGGCCACGTAATCGACAAAACTGAGTTAATGAAAAAGGTTTGGCCCGATACTTTCGTGGAGGAGGTCAATCTTGCGAAGAATGTTTCTTCCTTGAGAAAGATCCTGGGGTCAGAACAATCAGAACACTACATTGAGACGATTCCGAAGCGAGGGTACCGTTTTGTAGCGGGTGTGCGAGAGGTGTGGTCGGAAGAGAGTTCACCAATCGTGAGACTGCCCGACCTCTCTTCTCCTGTAGAGAGGTGGGAAGATCCTAGGAAAGGAGTGGCAAAAACTGAGGCTCAATTGAACGCGGTGTCAAACTTGGAACGTGTCGAGTCTATTAGCGCCAAATCCGATGCGCCGGAATCGCTGGACAAACGATCGTTCAAGACTCGTTTTGGCCTGCCTATAGCGTTTCTCGCATCGGGCGCGCTAGTTGCCCTTAGCGTATGGTCGTTACTGATACGTCCGAATTCGGCGCCTGCGGTCTCGCTTCTGAAAATCAGCCCGGTGACAAGCTTCTCGGGGAACGAAGATCAGGCTGCTTTCTCGCCTGATGGCAAACAGATCGCTTTCGTGTGGAATGGCGACAAAGAAGATAACAGTGACATTTACGTCAAAATTATCGGCGCCGAAAAGCCGCTGCGTCTTACATCCAACCCCGAGCCCGACACCGATCCGACGTGGTCGCCGGACGCTCGCTATATTGCATTTCTGCGCCAGTCAGCCGACGACGGCGGCGTTTTCCTGGTTCCTTCATTGGGCGGCGCGGAACGGAAACTTGCGGATGTTTTTCCATATCGACCAGTCGTAATCGGGAACACTCTCAGCTATTCGCCAGACGGCAAGTTGCTTGCGGCTCCTGACAAAAACTTACAGCAGCAGCCCTTCAGCATCTTTTCGATCTCGATTGAAACCGGTGAGAAGACCAAACTCACTTCACCGTCGGCGGGATCCGTAGGTGATTTCTTTCCGGCTTTCTCGCCCGATCAAAAGACGCTCGCCTTTGTTCGGTCTGTCAGCATCGCTGCCGCTGATATTTACCTGCTTTCCCTTACTGGTGGTGAATCGACACGGCTGACTTTTGACAACACCTCTATTCGCGGTCTGAGTTGGACATCGGATGGAAACGAGATCGTCTTTGCATCGAGACGGGCGGGCAGCACCTACAACTTGTGGAAGATTTCCGCGCATGGAGGCCAGCCTGAGCGTCTGACAACGGCCGATCGCGATGTTTACAGCCCAACCATCTCGCGGCTGGGAAATCAACTCGCGTATACGCAGTCAATGATGGATGGCAACATTTGGCGAATCGGATTGCACGGTTCAAAGGTACAGGAAAACCCTCGCCTGAAACTCATCTCTTCCACGCAGGAGGACAGCGGTCCGCAGTATTCGTCAGATGGGAAGAGAATTGTATTTGCTTCTCGACGCTCCGGAACGTTTGAGATCTGGGAGTGCGATAGTGATGGATCCAATCCTCGTCCTTTAACGAACATTGGTGGACCGCTCACAGGCACTCCGCGTTGGTCTCCTGACGGCCGGCAGATTGCATTTGACTCGTGGATCGAAGGGAATGCAGACATCTATGTAATCAACGCCGACGGAGGCAAGCCTCGCCGACTGACTTTTGATGCCGATGAAGACATCACTCCGAGTTGGTCCCACGACGGTCGCTGGGTATATTTCGGGTGCACGCGCAGTGGCACGATGCAGATTTGGAAAGTACCTGCCGAAGGTGGCGAGGCAGTTCAAGTAACAAAGCACGGTGGCTTCGAAGGTTTCGAATCTACGAATGGAAAGTATTTTTATTATTCAAAGGGGCGAGCCGTCCCGGGCATCTGGCGCGTACCAGTCGGAGGCGGTGATGAGAGCCCAATTCTCGAACAACATCATGCAGGCATGTGGCGCTATTGGGCCATAACCGAGCAAGGCATTTACTTTGCAACCGCGGAAATAGCCTCGCATCCGTCAATCGAATTCTTCAGCTTCCCAACTGGCAAGATCACCCAAGTCGCAAAACTCGACGCGCCTTTATCAAAGACCGACCCTGGATTAGGCGTGACTCCAGATGGGCAGTGGCTACTCGTTGTTCAAATGGATCAGAGTGGCAGCGATATTGTAATGGCTCACGATTTTCGTTAAATCCCACCAACGCATCATCCCGCAGCAGGTTCTCCATACCGAAAATGTTCTACAAACCTGAATACTTGCCTAGCCAGTTAGCGCCTCGGCTACGTTCTCGTAAAAGAGGTAGAGGCAGTACCGTTTCTGTCGGTACAGAGCGATTCTTCAGCATGAATAAAAGATAGAGACATCTGCGCGTTGGTCCAGTGCTCATCGAAAAGCAGTCGAACACTTGATTCACTCCATGGGCCCGCTTGGAAAACTGGTTACTCCTACTCACAGGAAGAAAGCCGAGCATGGGAGTTCTGACGAGTGACTAGTTTGGTATCTGTTGGTGTCCATTTATGGGAGAGCGCTAGAAGAAAAGGTGAGGGAAGTGGAGAGACTAGAGAAAAGTTCAATTCAGATTTGTCGGAGGAGCTTCGTTAGGTAGTACGAGGCATCAGAGTCTGGACAAGGATATAGTGATATCACTATAATCAGTTGTCGATGACCGATGAACCATTGTTGAAGCC
>Ga0163162_10005407_pt1 | contig 12338 bp, 8 predicted proteins | sample S55metaG_FD_115310 | JGI IMG/M metagenome (GOLD analysis project Ga0163162, IMG submission 115310) | Switchgrass rhizosphere microbial communities from Kellogg Biological Station, Michigan, USA - S5-5 metaG | ecosystem: Host-associated > Plants > Roots > Rhizosphere > Soil | place: USA: Michigan...
AGTTCATCGGTTTGAGCAAAGCTCAAATCCCAATACTTCGTTTGACGCACGCCATCGGCCGAAGCGACTAAAAAATGCCCCGGTAGAACTTTGCGAATGCTTTTAAAAATCGATTTCGGCGCAGGGACATAAAGAAATGAGAAATAATCGGAAAGCGCTTCAAGATCGATGTCGCGAGAGATTCCTGGAATCTGGAGAATTGCCTTGATCTCGGACGCAAATAGGAGTTTGGAGCCGTCGTGATAATAATATAACGGCTTCTTCCCTACCCGATCACGCGCGAGAATTAATTTTTTCTTGCGATCATCCCAAATCGCAATAGAAAACATACCTCGAAGCTCGCCGAAACACGACTCGCCCATTTCTTCATAAAGATGAACGATGACCTCGGTGTCCGAGCGGGTCTGAAATCGGTGCCCCTTGCTTTCGAGAAAACCGTGCAGATCGGTGAAATTATAAATTTCGCCGTTGAAAACAACCCATACTGTCCTATCTTCATTGGTCATCGGCTGATGGCCATCTGCCAGATCGATGATTGAAAGCCTTCGATGGCCTAAACCAATTGGCCCGGCAATAAAAAAGCCTTCATCATCCGGTCCGCGATGCACAAGCGTGTCGGTCATCGCTTTAAGCAGATTCCGCCTCACCGGCTCGAGGGTCTTAACGTGGAAAATTCCGGCTATGCCACACATGTTTATTAACCCGCAGCGATTAAAGGTCGAATACGGAAGCGCAAGGCACCTACTGACGTTCGCCTTCTGCCCGCTGCCCGTTGGTATTAAACTCTTGTTAATTTTTAGGCAGGCTTCCGCCCCGACTGCATACTTTGAGTCATTCTCGGCGAGTTGATTAGCATGGGTCGTTCTCGCAATGCGTGATCGCCCTACGCTCCGCCATGCGAAGCCCTGATCAGGGATAGAAATTCCCCGAAGGTCGGCCCGACAATTAGTATCGGGCAGGACTGCCCCTACGAATGATCGATTTTTCAGGTACAGCTGCTAGTTAGCAAGGATTGAGGTATTAGAGCGCAAAACCCATTCCAAACTTTGTACGGGCGGAGTTCTAGAGTTTGGAATTAGAAGGCGACGACCATGCACCTTAGATGATGAGGAAACAGACGGTCAATCTGTCCAAAAAATAGCTTCGCAAGCTGACCATTGGACACGAGCAGAACGTCACGGATCTATAGTCTATCCGGTTATTGCTGACCACCACGAACAAGAACCTCTCATTTCTTTGGTAAGGTATCTATCCGCGTTATGTCCTCGACTCGATAGTACCAATAAAACTGCTGCAACCTGACACCTGAACCGAGCGAATCCATGAATGCGCGGATACCGAAGCGTCCCCTCACGACTCGCTGGTTGCGATCGCTAACACTGAAAACCACTGTAAGGTCGTGACCGTCAATTTGGATGCGCTTCAGGACATTATTTTTGACATCGTGATCGACGACGACTTCATGTTCTCCCTCGGTTATCGGAAAAGGCAGCGCCTCATCGCCGATGTTTGTGACACTCCTGTAACCCATCTGTCCGTTACCTACCCGATATCTTACCGAGCCCGACTTCCCTTCTAAAGCAACGCCAATGAAAGTGGAATTAAACTCCAACGGTCCGTTTGGATCGCTAAGAATCAGCAATCCAGCCTCTTGAGAGCCGCTACGGGTCTTGCTGCCTTTTCCGGTAAACAGACTTACTCGGGTTGCATAGCGGATAATCCCTTGTTGTGGACTCATCGTCGGCTGAACAACGGCAAGATCGGCTTTGTTACTTATTGGACCGGTGAGTTTGAGCGAGGTTTTATAAAGTTCGCTTTCAATAGATTCTTTAATCGCTGCGGTAGGTCTTGCCTCAACCCACTGGTTCAGCTCCGTAAGTCCTGCGTTTATGTCGGGGCTATCATCACGGTTAAAGAAATCCCTGAAAACTAATACGGGCTGTTTTTCGGCCGCTGCAATTCGCTCAATCTCCAGGGAGTTGAGGCGCAGCATGTGAAACCCCGGATCGACGACGCGTGTGAGCTTTTGATACCAAGTTTGAGCGTATCGGTGGTCACCCCATTTTCCCCACCACGTACTCCAGCCACGGTACCAGGGACCTGTATGAGACCATGTCCATCCACCGTAAGCGGGATCTCCCACGACAATGCGCAGGTGTTTGTCGGTAATTTCGACAATATTCGAGCCCTCAACTAGGTCCCTGCCTCTAATCTTGAGTGGAGATCCGTATGATGGACCGGCAAATACCGAATCGTGCGCCCGACATTTAAAGGTACGTTCATCAACAACCGGCAAAATACTGTGAGCAACAGAAGCACAATGAACACGATACCAACCGTTGGGAAGATCAATACGAAAAACTGCCGGGTGCTCGGTTGCCTGCCAATTGGCCAATTCTAGTCGTCCGAGCTCGCGCGACGAAGTGACCCCGCCCCCAGGAAGGTTAACGAGTCCGTCAGGTCCTCCGTCTGCTGCTAGAAAATCAGTGAGCGTTGGCGTCCAACCGTATCCTCGTTCACGATTATACGGGGAACCATCATAAGCTTCCCATCCCGCAGGGTTGGGCGTCCGACGTTCCCTGGTCGAGATAAAGTTTATCCGTTTTCGGAAGGTTCCATCATAGCCAACTTGGCGATCCCGACGTGAGTCCGCGATAGCGTGCAATGCTAACCCGAGCAGTCCCGCGATGAGGAGTGATCTCACCACGGAGCGCACCGAGTTCACAGAGAAAATATTGCGAAATCCGAAATCCGGAATTCCTTCTCCGTCGTCTTTATTCGCTGGGCGGCTGCAAAGATTCGAAATCCGCAATCCGAAATTCGAAGAGATCCCACCGCAGAGAGATACGAGGCTCAGAGACCATATTCTTTCGCATGCTGTCTGAGATGAGCGGTGACGAGTTGGGCTATCAATGCATACCCGTGGGAATTGGGATGGCCGTCGGTCTCGAAAAAAAGCACTTCTCCTTTGGCAGCGTGGCGCTGAAAGTCTTCCAAGAGGTCTAGGTATGGGATCCCAAGCTCTCCGAGGGCTGCGCGCAAGGGCGCTGAGGCGTCCGCGGGCTTTTCACCCAGCAAGGGCAGATATACCTCTTCTTTACTCGGTTGCAGGATGACGAGGGCGGTCGCGCCGTTCGCTTTAGCCAGCGAATGGATCTGCTCCAGTGCGCTCAAAACCAGCTGAAAAACGTCTTGACCGCGTTTAGCATTTCTTATGTTATTAGCAAATTGGCTCGGCGTTAGCTCGATTTGCCTTCCATCAGGGGCTTTAAAGATTTTCTTCCCAGAAGGGAGCCATCCCGTAAAATCGCCTCGAACGTATAGTAGCAAATTACAAAAATAGCTTTTCCTGAGAAAGAGTTTAATCCTCCACCACAGCCCCCTTAGAAGGTCGCCGACCGGTTGCTTGAGGTCGAGGCTAGCGCTCGTCGGCCTACCGAAATCGCGCCAGACCATATAGCTACCTGCGGCGCCCGATTTCAGCCACAAATCGAACATTTCAGCATCCCAGAAATCGTTACCCATAAAGAAACCAATCAACACGACCTTGGGACGAAGCTTTAGGCCGAATGTCTGATAAACTCGGAGATACTGCTGGGGACCAGCCCCGATGAGCCCCAGATTGATCACGCGACTCGTGGAGAAGAAGCGGCCGAGAATCGCTGGCCAGGCTTGTTCATCTTCTACTCCCTGCCCAAATACTACGGAATCTCCCAATGCTAGAATCTGAGCTGTTTCAGGCCAGGGCCAGCGATTACGAAACCCATAGCCGTCAGTATGGTGGACGGCGTGAAAATCGCGGCCGGAAATAACAAGAGCATTGTTGGGGGTCTGCAGGTGACCAATATAAGGGTGAGCTACTCCGTAGTTGCTCGGATTCCTGGTGATGATGTGTTGCACTTCCACGGGCAGCAGGTCAGGAGCAAACCTCAATATTCCCTCAGCGAGCAGAAGGGCAATAAGCATACTTGCACCGAACAGAATCCCGGCGAACAGAACTCGCACAAAAATCGGCTTCTGGATCGTTTTACCGACCATGAAAGAAGTGCTCTTCGCAAATTCAACCGGCATGGGATTCCGTTAGAAAATTATTTCTGCTTCATCAGCTGCCCGAAGTCAACTTCCTGGGGCCCAATAGACAGAATGGGTCGCGAAGCTATCCGACTCATGGACGTCCCCCACTTTGAGTTGTCATCGAATTGATAACCCGCTTAGCTTTGTATTTGAAATCCAATTGTTTAAAGTTACAAAACATCAGCCTGCAAGTCTTATCGCATGTCCGTATCGTCTCCCTTTGGTGCGCTGCGTTTGCGGACCGCCAGATTTCGCCGGGTAGGTCTTTTTTAAGATTTCCGACTATCTCCATGATCGAGCATAATCGAACGTTGCCAAACGGATCGATGTTGAAATTCTTAACCCCGACCTTGCAAACTTTTTCCAAGATTTCCGGATTTGTAGGATCTTTCAGGTATTTAGCAATCTCTTTTAAGTGATCTGATGAATTGAGAATGGGATAGCCCTGTTCCTTCATAGACAAAAGCCGATTAAAGACATCATCAACATGAAAGGCGTCTTTGTCCTTCAGGAGGTCGCGATAAGGGGTGCCGACCGAGCTTTTTTTAGCTTCTCCGTCTTTATTAAATACTGGCAAAATGGTAGCCGGCATGATCGGTTGAAAGTTGACGCCGTAAATGCCTTTGGCTTTGGCAAACTCTATGACGTCGATCAATCCATCTATTCCGTCTTTTACAACTGTAGTACTCAGGGACAGGCGCATACCTTTCCTGTCCTTCAAATTATCGATAGCGGTCATAACCTCATTGAAGGCACCGCTGGTTCCTCTTGTTTTGTTATGAATCTCCGGGTTCATGCTGTTCAGTGAGATCGTCAATCCGTCCAGGCCTGACGCAATGATTCTCTTCGCCAAAGCTTTGTCGATGAATGAGCCGTTGGATACGACTTGGGTGACGATGCTGTTCTGCGAGGCAAATTTGAAGATCTCCAGGATATCCTTCCTGAGAAACGGCTCGCCCCCCGTGAAGGTGAGATTAAAAGTTCCAAGCCAGCCCTTTAACTTAGCAAGCACGCCTTTCCATTCTTCAGCGGTTAGTTCGTGCTCATCCGGCTTAGATGTCCAACGAAAACAGGTCGGACATTCGAGATTACAGAGATAGCTGATTTCACAAATCACATCTAACGGTTTGGGCAGCAAATAGGTTCTGTTATAAGGGTCGGAAAATTCATCCAACACATATTCCTTGACGTATCTGACACCTAACGTCGCTCTTTGCCGGAACCTTTTAATTTGCATGTAACCTCCTAATAGCTTTGTTGTAACAGTCGGGCGTCGTGGATTCGAGTGGTCCCAAATCTCATGACATCTACACCAAAAACGATTTGTCTTATATGTGTCCCCGGTCCGAACACAACACCACGCCTCAGTACGTCTATCTCAATTCTCGGCGTTCAGCAGCCGATGGTGCTAGCGGTCTCATGTCGAAGACGTGATACCTACCGATATTCCACGATGGAGCATGGAAGGTTTGCTGGAAACTTCGAACATGCGCCGGGGACGAAAGAATCACCAGACTGAATGCTTCGCGAAGGACACTACTTTTGCAGGCCTCCATTTGAAAGCCGTCGTCGCAGCTATTTCCACGAACACCTTCACTGTCGCGTGGGGCGGTCAGTGCAGGCCGATCGGCTCGGCCTAGCGTCGATAACCGTTGATAGGCGACTTCGTCCATGAGAACAAACCGCTCCGGCCGATTTGCAATTGCGACAATCGCCAGATCACCCCAGTCTGTCGCTCTTTCTATGAGTATCTTGCCTCTATCAGAGACTGATCCAGCCAGTTGAAGATTTCGGACAATCCACCCGGCGCTAATGGCATCCTTAGGGAATATGGCCGGATAATTGAAAGCCCTGCCGATGTCAAGAGCTGCTATTGTTAAGATGATAACGCAGGCCGCGGCCACAGCCTCGTTTCGCCAGTGTCCGGGTGTAGTAAAGATGCGGCGCAAGAGAAAGCCGCCAAAGGGAAGCAGCAGCACCATGTACGGCAGGAAATAACGTGCGAAAACTAAAGATGCCGGAAGTCGCCCCTTAAATGCAATGACGAAGAGAAAACATGTCCCTACCAGCACCACAAGATATTGACGAAACGTCTTACTTCGGCCCGATTTTAGGAACACCGCTACACCAGCCATGGACAAGGCAAGTTCAATCGGAAAAGCGCCCAGAGCCAAAACGAGCATATTGATCTGTGCCATATGTGGTGATTGGTTCAGTGCCAAAGCTACCCCAGGAGTGGTAATCGCGTTTGCGGAATCCATGCCAGCGACCATCCAGCCATTGGTGATATGAAGAGCTGGTAACCAGTCCCCTAATACAAGATAAGATGCAACCATCCACACCAGAGGAAGCGCGTTAATAGTGGCCAACCCACACACAGCGACAGTTAGCCATCGCCGAGTGAGATGTCCTCGGTTCCAATACATGCCCGCAATAAAGACAATGAGCAGCGAAAACACGATCGAAAAAAACCAGTTCTCATAACGAAGCCCGTTTCCAAAGGCCAGCGATGCGGCTGCAGCGAAAAGTGCGCGCGGCTCGTCTGTGCGAAGCCAACGCACCAGAAACATACCAAACAATGCGATCACCACCACGCTTGGCAAATCTGAGGTCATGCCGGATATACCGAGCCAGACGTGCCACGGCTGAAAGGTAAACAGAGCAGCCGTCAAACAGCCTATAACCCGACCGAATAGCTCCCGACCTAGTAGATAGACTACTATTACTGCAATTCCCGATATAACCAAGTTAACGATTTTGGGTGTCAGGTAGAGATCTCTATGAAGAGCCAGTCCAAGAGAAAACAAGTAATCAGGAAAAGGAAGCCAGCCGGAGCCTCCGAGACCGAGCCATCCCTCCCATCCAAGATCGAACCGGCGATAATACAGCCAATAGTCGGCGTTAAGCGAACGCGAGAAATCATCGGCCCCGTATGCAGAATATCCAATCCAATATAAGCCGAGCTGCAATAGCGTTTTCGCCAACACCAATGTGCTCAGAATTAGCGGTACGGTAAAACGTGAGCGTCCAATGGTTAAAAAAGAGACTCCAAGTTTTTCGGCCACTACCCCCACTAGGTCGGGGTACTTCCAAAGAACGAGCCTGGAGGTAATCAGAGCCGTTGCGAACACGATCCATACTCCCCGCAACATAGCCAGATCTGCTCTGACCCAGGGATTTGACAGTTCCCGAAGCGGGAATCCGATCTTCGGGAGAAGCTCCACCCAATTAAAATAAACGCCGCCCAGTAAAAGGACTATTCCTCCAGCCAGGACCGGGATGTTTGGTATTTTCACCCGAATGCACAAAGCCTCTGCTGCGCGAGCTTGCATGTTAAGTCGTGATATTGTCCGGGGGATCAGTTGCATTTGCCGGTATTCCACCTACCGGCATGAGAGCGATGGGAGAATTCGAAAAGCAAAAACCTGGATGCAATCTTGGTCAAATCGAGATGAAACCCCTCCGTGAAGGGTCAGTGGTTCTGCGTCATCGTCAAAAGGATGCGTCATTTTGGAGGGAGCCATGCAACGACACCGCTGGCGGTCACAGTCCGTTGGTATCCGAGTTGTTGCGCCGCATTAATTAATGGCGCCTCGAGCTGTTTTTCTTCTTCGCCGGTCAGAATGGCACGTGGATGCCTCTCTTCTAAAAACGACTCGATTTTCGTGGGCACCGGCAAACCTCTCTTCACGGCATCTTCCTCAGATAACAAATAACTCACGCGCCAGGCGAAGGGCCCTGTAACAAATTCTTTATAGATTGGCGTTCCGCCCAGGATGGCGTATAGCGGCGACAGCGTTAAAATTTCCCCCTCTCCGTCTCTTGCATTTACGTACACGCTGATGTTTTCCGCCGCCCGTTGAACTCGGTTCGGAGTCCACGACTCTGGACTCATCAAACCACGCATCACCGAAGCATTCTTGCTGGGAGACCCATATATGATAGAAATTAGGGCCGAAACCGCGATCAAAAGAGTCGCCGCATCGCAAAACGCGCTACCTACAAGACTTGAGAGCGTATAGAGGCTGAGCAAAATCATGAAGGGAACCAAGGCGAAATAGTATTGATACCAGGCGGGCGTAGGTGCGATACAGCCAAGGTACACAAAAGGCAAAATCAGTAGAAGCAACATACTCTCGAGGCTTGGACGTGCTTTCTTTCCCATCATTTCTATTCCTAACAAGCCCCCGCTGTATAGGGTTACGACCAAAATAACCAGCTCACCTGGTTGTGCGAAAACGGAATTCTTAATGTATTTTATTTTTTCCGCCAAGGTCATCTGTCCTAAAAAAGTCATCTCTTGTCTGTAAATTGTGTTCAACTGGGCATATCCGAGATTGCCAAACAAAAAACCGTCGGGGCTCGTCAACAAAAAATAGACCGCCGGAAGGTTAGCGAGCAATCCCCCTAAGGCGAACGCCATTGTATTCAGTCCCTTGTCTCTAACTGTGCCCGTGCGGAAAACCACGGCCAAAAGAAACGGAAGAATCACGGGAGCAAATGATAGCCGGATGCCGATAGCCATTCCGAGGCCTAGGCCACTGAGGAAAAAGTACCACAATGCGTTGTTACCCCGGATAGCCCGGCAGAGCCAAAAAAACGCCACGACAGCGCAAAGGGTCGACGGCGTATGATTCCATACGTGGGATGATGCATAAGCGAATAATGGAGAGTGAACAAGCAAAGCGGTACTGGCTATTGGAAGAATAAGTCTTTTCAGTGTGTCTTCTTCTGCGAACAGAGAACGCGCACTCATAAAGATAGCTAAACACAGGCCAAACCCACAAAATCCGCTGAACAATCTTGCCAGCGTGAACGGGTAGGGCAGAAGAAAGAAAAGCGCATACAAATAAACAAGATTCGGCATATGGAAATAGGCGAAATCCTGATACGGCTGCCGCCCGTATCGCGCTACTAAAAAAGCGCTCGCCATGAATTGGTGTTCGTCGTGGTCTAAAGGAGCAGACACAGCATACCATAAGGCTACAACCACAAAGTACGCCAAAATGCATACTGTTATGGCCGTGTTGATCCTCTTCATCCAATTACCCAGTGGAGATACGTTAAGTGGCGCGCGCCATGGAAGCTCGACCTTGATCCAACCTGTACCTAGGATTGGTCGAACCACCTTCCGATGCTCGGGCCTTAGCGCGGTCGCCAAACCCGGGCAGATAAACGAACACCCATTTTTTGGGTAGCGACACAACACGGCCCTGTCTCGTGATGATGGCCGCGGTTGTACTCCTGGGTTGCAGTGGTGCTCGAGTTTTTCCTGAGATCGCGAACCACCGTGAAGTCTTCCTAGGTATTCGTCGATCCATGTTGTCCCGAGGACCAGGGGCAATAGATAAATCAGACGAGGTTGATTGACGCCGTCCTAAAACCATCTTAATGATTTTGTTTAATAATTTCTGTCTCAGGGAGATAGTACAGTCTTATGGACCTGCCGATGTGGCGCACGGGTTTATAATTCTCCAGCCAGTCAAATGCCCGGACAGACCTTCCCATTCTTCGAGCGATAACGTCGCCGTTAATTTTAAGAGCAGACTCGCTGATGGCGATCCACCCGTCCGTCGGTTGGTATGGCAAGAGTGGCTGGAAATGAGGCAGACCATGACGGCTCACGTCGGCAGTGCCAAAGTACGCAAGCTTTATGTCCTTTATTCCAAGCTCTCTTAGTGATTCACTCAACCGCTGAAGATCCTGTCCCCAGTCGAGGTCTGAGCCTACAAGGATTTGTTCGGGCTTGCCGCCTGCCAATTCATTGAAGTAGGTAAGGTAATCAGGATGGGCTAAGGTTGACGAAAACGAATACCACAGCAATAAGCCGGTAGCTGCAGCGACCAAAACCAGCCTTCGGTCCGGACGAAAAAGAACTGTGAGCCCATACCCGGCGACCATTGACAGCATGGGATAGATCGCAAGAAGGTGTCGGACTCCAAGGTTAAGCCTACTTGGTGCGGTACATATCAGCATGCTGATGACGCAGACAATGGGAACTAGTTGTTCCCAATTGTTGTGTGTCCGTTCGCGCAAAAGATACACGACACCCAGAAAAAAAAGCAGTAAAAACGCTAAGGGGGTCTTTACGCCCAAAACAACTATGAAAAAGTACCACCAGCCGTCGCGACGATTTTCACCAAGTAAATATGCATTATGGCCGACCGCATTATGAGCCCGCAGGACGCGTAAACCTTCGAGGAGGTGCGATCCCGGAATAGGCGCCTCAATGAGCCTGGATACAAGCTCCCGCAGTTTGCTCTGCTCGCCAAACAATCGATCGACTCCAAGCAGGCGAACAACTCTTTGCGGCCGGTCTTTCGGATTGCTTAAAGGGCTGGCCGAGAAACGGTAGCCGGCCCAGATCAGGGCCGAAGCCAGCATAAAAGAAACCAGTACAGATCGCATTAGGTGACGAATCGTAGCTTTGGTTGTTGTGAAATCTGGTTTCGTGAGCCAAAGCAAAACCAATATTCCGAAGACACAGGCCGGCAGGAAAACAAACGTCGAAAACTTGGACAACACGGCAAAACCCAAGCACAGCCCGAGTAGCAGCCCGCGATGCAGATTAGGTTGGCGCAACCAGCTTGTAAAGCTATAGACAGCGGACAAAAAACAAGCCGTAAAAGCCATATCAGTAGTAGCCAAACCTGCATGGGCGAGCACCGGAGGTAAAGAGGTAAAAAGAAGGGTTGCCAACAGCGCCGCTGGCTCACCGAAAACGGTTTTTGTCCAGAGCCAAAGCACAACTGAAGCGATGATAAAGAAAGGTAAAATTCCTACACGCGCGAGCGTCAGGTTTCTCATGTAGGTATTGCGATTATAAAGAATGGCATTGCCTTCATCCCATGGGCTTGCGAGCCCTGGATCGGGAGCGCCATCGAGGTAAGGTCCGATACCGGCCGCAACAAGCGCCAAAGGCGGTTGCTCAAGACAGCCTGTGAATGCTCCATGTAGCCAGCGCACGCCACACGCAATATGAAATGGCTCATCCCATGTCTGCGTAAAGACCTGATAAGTCAGCACAATTCGCGCGACCCCAATGCCGATAAGTAAAAGGACAACAAATATGGACCCCGGCAAAGAGTCATTGACAACTCTTCTTGTTTGCAGTGACATTCTATGTCTTCTCGTGCGGGATTAGAAAATGGCCGGCGCCGCGTGTATCATTGGGGTGCGCAAGTGGAGCTCAGAGAAGGGCCCGAAGCATAACTGCCCTTCCGCGGCGTTAGAGCAATAGTTTTTATAGAAAACCGCGAAGCACGAGCGCGACTCATTCGGCCGACGAGCCGGCGGTCGCAGATTTCACGTATTCATCGACTCTGTGGTATGACCAGACGCTGGGCGTGTCTGGCACGCTCCGGCTGAAACATCGTTGCCGAGCCGCTGCGATCCCGTTGCAAGCTCCGACTCAACGTGCTCGCGCCGATAATCGCCACGGCTGAAATACTTCTCGAGCCAAACGTACATAACTATGAAGAAATACCGACTTCCCATTTCAGCGATCCTCAGCTTGGCAGTCCCGGTACGACGATTGCGCCATGTGATCGGTATTGTTGTCCACGAGTAGCCGCGCACGATCGCCTTCAACGGGAGCTCGACTGTCAGATTGAAATGGGGTGACAGAAAAGGACGGCAGCCGTCGATCACCGTTCGGCGGTACGCCTTAAAAGCGTTTGTCGTGTCATTCAGCCGGATGCCGAATATAAACATGATAATCCAGTTCGCGACCCGATTGAGAACTCGTTTCAACAGCGGATAGTCAATGACGCCACCGCCTCGGATGAACCGACTGCCGAACGAGCAATCCCAACCCTGATTCAGAGTCCGCCAGTATAGGATGACGTCACGGCAGTCATCCGACTCGTCGGCCATCATGATTACGACCGCATCGCCCCGAAAATGGTCCAGTCCATAGATGATCGCGCGCCCGAACCCGTGAGGTCCATCATTACGTAGCGGCCGGAGTTCCGGCATGGTAGCCGCGACATTTTGCAGGATTGACCACGTCCTGTCGGTGCTTCCGTCGTCGATTACAACGATTTCGTGCGGCACACCGTGTAGCTTTAGTTCGAGGTGGAGGTGTTCGACGGTTGCCGCGATGCAGCCTTCCTCGTCACGTGCCGGAATGACCACCGAAAGTAAGTTAAGCGCAGGCGCCTGTAGATAATCGACGTCATTCATGACTCACCTCGAGCCAGTCCGTGTTGTTTTGCGCATGTGCCGCAATTTCGTCAAAAATGGCCTCGCGAGATGTCGCTGGC
>Ga0163162_10005409_pt1 | contig 12337 bp, 10 predicted proteins | sample S55metaG_FD_115310 | JGI IMG/M metagenome (GOLD analysis project Ga0163162, IMG submission 115310) | Switchgrass rhizosphere microbial communities from Kellogg Biological Station, Michigan, USA - S5-5 metaG | ecosystem: Host-associated > Plants > Roots > Rhizosphere > Soil | place: USA...
GCCCGTTTTGCAGGTTCTCCTTGGGCAGTTTCCATCGTGACCATTGCCATGCGGCTTGCAGTTTTCCGGCAATTATTGCCTTTACAGGGGACACAGGGCTTTTACAAATACAACGAGCAGGCCCGGATTGCTTGGGCCATGGTTGCCGGATATGGATTCAGCTCCCCCTGGATCAATACGTCATTACTTCCAACCGCGCAGCAACCACCTCTTTATCCTTGGTTGCTTGCCGGAATATTCAAACTTACCGGGCCTTATACGTATACATCGCTCTGGATAATTGAACTCTGCAACGTGATTTTTGCAGCCTTGACGACTGTGCTGATTCTCAAAGTCGGTAGGCAAATGTTCGGATCGATTGTCGGTGTACTTGCTGCCTGGACTTGGGCGTGTTGGCTGGATGTGGCGGTGGTAAGCCTGCGGGTCTGGGAGAGTAGTCTTTCTGCGCTTTTGTTGATGGTTGGGTTGTCGTTGGTCTTGCGGTTGAAGCCGGATGCGCCGATCAACTATTGGTTGGGTTTTGGAATCTCGGCCGGAGTCGCGGTGCTCGCGAACCCTTCTCTACTTTCTGTTTTTATCGGACTTTGGTTATGGCTATTTGCGAGACAGGGAAGTGCGTCTTGTGCCGGGAAAATAGTCCTTTCCATTGTTTTTTGTCTTCTGACAGTGCTTCCATGGACGGTTCGCAATTATGTGGAATTCCATCGCTTTCTGCCCGTGCGTGACAATTTTGGTTTTGAACTTTGGCAGGAAAACCACGTCGGGGAGCCAGATACAAACGAATTTAACCGGCTTGGTGAGATTGGATTTATGGAAGCCAAGCGGGACGCCGCAGTGCAAGTTATCCGGGATGACCCGCAGCGTTTTTTTCATGGGTGCTTGATTCGCTTCGTACACTTTTGGGGTGACCCCACCCTGTGGGTTTGGCTACCGTTGAGTTTCCTGACTTGGCTCGGTTGTGCTTTTGCCGTACGAAAGAAAGGATGGGAAGCCACGCCGCTGGCGGCTCCTATTCTGCTGTTTCCTCTGGTTTATTACATCACACATCCGGGCACCTATCGTCATCCCGTTGAGCCAATCATGTTGTTGTTGGCCGCGTTTGCAATTGTGACGTTGGCCGGCAAATTACGCCCTGCGAGAGCCTTGAATTTATAGTTAGGGTTTTGCTGGATAACGGACCAGAGGTGGATTGGGCAGGTCATTGACCAGGATTGTCCAAACTTCGCGGTCATGAAAGTAGCTGAGTAATTCGCGGTTGGCTTGTTCTCCCATATCGCGAGCCCAAACGATGGGCGATGCGTCAATATTTGAGCCATTGTAGACCCAATCCGAGTCTACATTGTGGTCCGAGGAGTAGTTTACGAGAACGAGATGTTTCCCCGGTGTGTTTTCCAAATGATGGACTATGGCTGCACGGTCTATATTCCCCCGAGGCCATTTTCCTTCGCTCGGTTTATGCACGGCGATGCCGATAATTCTCACGCAGGTGGCTCCCAGCAAAATTATGAGAACGGCTTGTACCAGGATTCGTCCGGCTCGCCATTTACGCCAATGCCACAGTGACAACCGCCGGCAGGATTGCGTCAAGATAACAAACAGAATACCGGCGGCGGGCGCAGCGTAATGAGGTAATCCCCAGGTCTCCATCATCAGGGCGACAAAAAATATCCCGCTGGCGATCAAAAGGAGACGCATGCGGCGGTCGCGCCAAACCCAGGGCAGGACAATGAAAGGAATACTGGTGACTGAGCGGAGAAAAAAACTCCACAGCACAAAGGAACGGTTGAAAGTGTATGCCAGAAATCCCGCGATGGTTCTATGTTCAAAGTATCGTTCCAGGTCATCCTCATAGAATTTTTGCATCACGGGATGGTGATATACCGGCACCGGCCGCGGTCCTTGCCACAAAAAGTAGGGAACGGGATTGTAAGTCTGGGAGTCGACCTGGTAGATCATCCGCGTAGGACTTCCAGTGACTCGGTAATAAAAATATCCAGTACCAACCGCGGCTACCAACAATACGATACTGAGAGGCAAGATGATTCGTTTGACGGTGATCCTTAGGCCAGGGTTGAGCGGACCTGTCATCCACGCCAGCAACGCTGTCCCGATTGGCGCGGCCAGTACAAGTCCTTCGTAAGGGCGGCTGTTAGCAAGAATGGCTAGCCCCACCGCCATCCAAATAGCATCCCTCACACGCTGATGCCGTTTGATGCGAGGCCATGCTCCAAGAACAAGTGCTCCCCCTACGGCAACAATGGAAGAACTCCAATACGCATTCATCCAGTAACTGAAAACGCCTAGCCGCAGAAACGCAATCATTGAGCCGTACAACGCCCAACGTGCTGGTACCCATCCTTGAAGCATCCAGCAAAATACCGCACACATAAGGCCGGTGACGAGCCACTCTCCTATCCAGGGATGGCCGAGCAATTGTCCCGCCGCGAGCACTAATCCTTGTGCTGGAGGATAGATGGACGAATAGGTAGGCTGCTGGATGACGTGAAAAGTTTCAAAATGCACCCACATTGGGTGAGTTGGGTTGGTTAGGTGGCCGTGCGCAAAGGTGTCTGCCGCTAACAAATAGCTGAATTCGTCGTGTGAACCAGGTTGGGGGATACCGAGAACAGGGATCAATGCAATACGAATGAAAAGCGTTCCGAACCCAACCGCGAAAACCGACCATGTCTTCCTTCGCGCCAATCGCCCCAACCAACTATCCAATGAGAATGGCCCGCTGACTTTTCTGGAGGCATCGCCTACCGGGTTATTTAACATGTAAACGGATTTTCAAATCTGGCCTCCGTGATGTCAATTACGCAACCTGAGTCCTGAGCGGTGTTGTTTATCTATACAGCTTGCACATGTAAGCCAAAATTCGCCACAATGACTGCGCTGACCCAACTCTGAAAACACCCCAATGCCTAAATTACTCAGTAACACAATTTGGTTTGCGGTTGCAGTACTCGCAACCCTGGCCGTTGCTACGATTGCTCTCCATCGTGGTGAGCAGATCAACGCACTCTGGCTAGTCGTGGCTGCGATTTGCGTTTACGCCGTCGGCTACCGGTTTTACAGCAAATTTATCGCTGCCAGGGTGCTGGCGCTGGACGCCACTCGTGCTACTCCCGCGGAGCGCCTAGAAAACGGGCGTGACTTTGTTGCCACAAATAAATGGGTTGTCTTTGGGCACCACTTCGCGGCAATTGCGGGGCCCGGGCCTCTAGTCGGGCCGGTTCTCGCAGCACAGTTCGGATACCTTCCGGGTACGTTGTGGGTGCTGGCCGGAGCGGTGCTCGGTGGCTGCGTCCAAGACTTCGTCATCCTGCTTTTTTCTGTCCGCCGTGACGGCAAATCGCTTACCGAGATGGCACGGGAAGAGATTGGCCGAGTCGGAGGATTTGTTACCTACACGGCTGTGATCAGCATCATGGTGATCCTGCTCGGTGTGGTGGCATTGGTCGTGGTCAATGCGTTGAAACAGAGTCCTTGGGGGACTTTCACCATTGCCATGACGATTCCCATTGCTCTGCTGATGGGAATCTATCTGCGGCATTTGCGTCCGGGGAAGGTGTTGGAAGCCTCCATTCTTGGTTTTGTGCTGGTGATGGGTGCGATATTTGGAGGCCAGTGGATTTCACACGTGGACTCAATCGCCCAATGGTTTACATTGGGGGCGCCGGCGCTGGCGATACTTGTCGTCGTCTATGGCTTTGCAGCTTCTGCTTTACCAGTGTGGTTACTGCTCGCTCCGCGCGATTATCTGAGCACGTTTGTGAAGCTAGGCACAATTGGTTTGCTCGCCGTGGGAATTGTTGCTTTGCACCCCACTCTGCACATGCCGCCTTTGACCCGCTTTATTGACGGCACCGGGCCTATCTTCGCGGGGAATATTTTTCCGTTTGCCTTCATCACCATCGCTTGTGGAGCAATCAGCGGATTCCACGCGCTTATTTCCAGCGGAACCACGCCAAAACTGATTCGGCGCGAGACTGAAACCCGCATGGTTGGCTATGGCGCCATGCTGGCTGAATCCCTGGTTGCCATTATGGCAACCGTAGCCGCGTGTGTCTTGCAGCCTGGAATATATTTCGCCATCAACAGCCCGGCCGGAGTGGTTGGGGCCACTGCAGAGAAAGCAACAGCCATGGTCAGTAGCTGGGGATTTCCTGTTGATGCGCTGCAAATGCAGTCGCTCGCCCAAGCCGTTGGCGAGCAGACATTGTTTAACCGGACCGGTGGTGCACCCGCATTCGCAGTCGGCATGGCGCATATTTTTTCCAACAGTCTTGGTGGGCAAGCTGTGATGGCGATCTGGTATCACTTCGCCATCATGTTTGAAGCACTTTTTATTTTGACAATCCTTGACGCAGGAACACGCGTTGGCCGCTTCATGTTGCAGGATGCACTCGGGCATATCTGGAAGCCGCTGGGACGGACCAGTTGGTATCCGTCGATTGTTTTTACGAGTGCTCTGATTGCTGGTGCGTGGGGCTATTTTCTGTGGCAGGGAGTCAGAGATCCGCTCGGTGGGATTAATTCATTGTGGCCGTTGTTTGGGATTGGCAATCAGTTGCTGGCGACGGTTGCATTGTGCGTGGCTACGACGATCATCATCAAGATGGGGAAAGCGCGTTATATGTTTGTGACGCTGGTCCCGCTGGTGTGGTTGGTTTTGGTCACGTTTACCGCCTCGTGGCAAAAGCTGTTCGATGCGAATCCGCGCATCGGTTTTCTGGCGCATGCAAGCCAGCTTGCCGCAAGCGGGGGCAACGCGCGGCTGATTTTCAATGACCGGCTTGATGCAGTTGTCACCGGTGTATTGCTGATCATGGTGGCGCTAGTTCTGTTGGTATCGACGGTGGAATGGGTGCGCGTGCTTAGTGGACGAAAAGCCGCGACGGTGAAAGAAGCGCCATTTGTAACCTCTCGTTTTGTGGAGGAGCGGGCATGAAAAAAATCAAACAAGTTCTGACGACTGCACTCGCGATGCTCCGCGAAATCTTCGACGAATCGGCATATGCGCGTTATCTGGAGAAGAACGAGCTGCGCTCATCCCCGGAAGCCTACGCCGGATTTTTGCGGGAGTATGAACTTGTAAAGGCACGTCGTCCACGCTGTTGCTGAGTTACACTTTGACCATGCGGGTTCTGGGCATCGATTGCGGCACGGAATATACGGGTTACGGCGTCGTCAAGCTGCATGAGGATGGCAAGCTGCAATGCTTGGATTGCGGGGCAATCAAACTTTCGCCACGCGATTCGATGCCCTCTAGGCTGGCAACGATTTTCAATCGGTTGAGCGCGCTGATTTCCGAACACCAACCGACGCAGGTGGCGATTGAAGATGTTTTTTACTCCCTCAACGTAAAGTCGGCCCTCAAACTAGGGCAGGTGCGCGGGGTTGCAATACTGGCTGCTTCTTCGGTTGGGTTGGCGGTGGTTGAATACGCGCCGCTGACGATCAAGTCCGCAGTCGTCGGCTACGGCAAGGCAGAAAAAATTCAAGTCCAGCATATGGTGATGCGTCTATTGAATCTCGCAGAAATTCCCGAACCACCCGATGCTGCTGATGCCTTGGCGATCGCTATCTGCCACCTTCATACTTCCACCACGCTACAACGCCAGCGGGCCATGGCATGATGGGATCGATGCGGATGGTCAGTCCACGATTGGCTTCTATTGTTGCCGGGGCTTTGTTCTTTGCGATTCCTGCTCTCGGCCAGCAACCAGCGACCATCAGCTACACTCAGGATTTTCCCGGCTCCGACCCCAGCCACTACATGATCTCCATCAGCTCTGATGGCCATGCGCACTACGAGGGGAACGGACGGCTCATTGCGCCTTCCAAATATTCAACTGACGACTCGGTCCCTGATAGCGAACAACTCGACTTCACTGCATCCAAATCGACAGTCGACAAGGTTTTCGATCTCGCCAAGCGCGCGAACTATTTCCAGGGCGACGTTGACAACAAGAAGCACAACCTGGCATTTACGGGAAAAAAGACCCTTACCTATACCGACGGCAGCAGCAAGACGAGTGTCACGTACAACTATCCGTCCGTCCTGGAAGTGCAGGAGCTGACCCACACTTTTCAGAACCTCTCCAGCACTCTGGAATACGGCCGACGTTTGGAATACTGCCATTGCCACCAGAAGCTGGCTCTCGATCAGGAAAGCAAGCAGATGGAGTCCACCGCCCAAAACGGCGGACTCGAAGATGTATCCGTGATCACCCCTATCTTGCAGAAAATTATCGCTGACCGGTCAGTAATTAATGTCGTGCGTGCGCGTTTACAAAGGCTCCTGGACGCCAAGTGACCAAATTTGAGTAACAAATTGTTCTTAAAGGTGTTCTAATTAATAAAGCAGTCCTGCCACAGGGGTGTCATATGGGCACAGTCAAGCTGGTTCGCCGGTTGGCCGCAATTCTCCTTTTTTCAACTTTATGCTTTGCTGATTCGCAGGTGCGGATCGTCCGCCTGAGCAGTGTCGATGGCGATGTGCAGGTGGATCGCAATACCGGCCAGGGTTTCGAAAGAGCATTTCTCAATTTGCCAATTACTCAAGGGGTAAAACTCCAGACCGGTAACGACGGCCGGGCTGAAGTGGAATTTGAGGATGGGAGTGTAGTGAGACTTGCTCCCAGTTCCATGGTGGAGTTCTCCCGCCTGGCATTGAAGGATTCCGGCGCGAAGGCCTCAGAGATCAGGATCCAGCAGGGGACAGCCTATGTGGCTTTTCGCGACACAAAGGACGATGAGTTCACCGTCACCTTCGCTCGCGAGACAGTTGCATTGAAAGACTCTGCGCACTTTCGCGTGCAGATGAATGACACGACTGCCACCATTGCCGTGATGAAGGGAAAGATCAAAGTGGATGGGATTTCCGGCAGCGTGGATGTAGGCAAGAACGATGCCGTTAGTTTCGACCTGGCCAATCACGATCAGTACGAAACTGCGAAACTCGAAGATGCTCCCTTCGATACATGGGACAAAGAACAGGGCAAATATCACGACGCTTATACCAGCAGGAACCAGAAAATCTCTCCTTACGCTTATGGTGTAGGCGATCTTAATTACTACGGAAATTTCTTTGATGCGCCGGGATATGGCATGGTATGGCAGCCATACTTTGTAGGTGCGGGCTGGAACCCGTTTATGGATGGCGCGTGGGCGTGGTATCCGGGGACTGGTTATACGTGGGTTTCCGCCTATCCATGGGGATGGACTCCGTACCACTGCGGTTCCTGGCTATTCATGCAATCTTTCGGCTGGGGCTGGCAGCCCGGTGCTTGCGGAAGTTGGTACGGGTTTCCACCGGTTATTAATGCTCCGGTTAATTTCCAACGGCCGATTCCACCATCCGGCAGCCCGGGGCGCGGCACGATCGTGATGGGACCACGTCCGATTGCCCGGCCCATGGTGCCTATGCATCGTATGGTGATTGAAAACAATTCGGCAGGGCTCGGGATTCCGCGCGGCAGTATTCGCGATATGTCGCATCTTTCCTCGCAGGCGAGACAGAATGGTTCGGTAACTACGAGTTTTCGCCCGACTCCTATCGTGAATCCGCGGCCGGTTTTCAGCAATCCAGCGATGTCACGTCCGAGTTCCCCTGGCAATTCACCACGCGTGAGTAGTCCAGCGAGAACTGCGCCAGCCCCATCCATGTCAGCGCCACGTTCTTCTGGGGCTGGTGCTGCTCCACCCATGTCAGCGCCGCGTTCTTCCGGGGGTGGTTCTGCTCCACGCAGTGCGCCGCCAAGGAATTAGCGGATTCATTGCTACGAGATGACGACCCCGGCGTAGCCCACGACCATATTGCGGTCTCCGGAGACATCGCCGGAGGTCGCATATTTCACCAGTCGTGCATGTTGTGCTCCCAATTGCTTGGTAGCGGTCAGCATTGCTACCGATGGACCGAATCCGCACATGCTGATCTGTTCTTGCATCACTACATCGAATAAGCCGCGAGGATTCAGGCCGAGTATCTGGTCGACTGCTTTACCGTCCTTAACGCGCGTGATCCGGTCATTTTCGTAGTGGTTCATATCACTCGATGCGATGATCAGAACGGACTCACCTAGCTGTGTCAGGACTTCAGCGATTGCCAAGCCCAATGCTGCCAGAATTTCGAACTGCCCCGTCCCCAATGCAATCGGCACAAATGTGAGATTGGGTTTGCAAATTTGCAAAAAGGGAAGTTGTACTTCCGCAGCATGTTCTGCACGATGGGCCTCGATATCCTCAGCCAGGAACGAAAACTTCTGTTTTAGGAAATTTGCCAAATCTGAATCGATACGCACAGTTCCCAGCGGTGTTTCCCATTCGCCGTGGCTCATGATAGAAAGCGCCTGGCCCCTGCCGGTATGATTGGGGCACATCAAAATACAACGGTTGGGAAGATTGAGTTCCGAATAGACTGCACCGGCAACATGCCCGGAGTACATATATCCGGCATGGGGGACGATGCAACCGAGTGCTGAAGTCCGTTGGCTCGAACTGTCGAGATAAGAACCAACTTCGGTCCGCAGGACATCCGGTTGGTCTGGATAGAATCGTCCGGCGACAGCCGGCGGGCGAATGAAAGCGATCATGTCGCCTCCTACGAGTTATGCAGCGCGCGAAACACTTCGGCGCTTTTTTTCAACGACAAGGCCTCAGCGCGCACGGTGGATTTTATCCCCGTCTGTTCCAGTGCGGCTTTAAGTTGTTGTGCTCCATAACGCGATTTCAAGTTGTTCCAAAGCGTTTTGCGCTTTTGTGAAAACGACAGCTTCAGGAAAGCAATGAACTCCTGCTCTGGAACCTGTAGCTCGTCCAGCCTGGGTTCAATGGTAAGCCGCACCACTGTCGAGTGCACTTTGGGCGGAGGAGAAAACGCTCCCGGTGGAAGGGTGAACAGTTTTTCAACCCGCGAGTAGAGTTGAGCCGTCGCGGAGAGCAATCCGTACTCACTGCCTCCAGATGCGGCTGCAAGTCGATCAGCCACTTCCCGCTGTACCATCAACACCAGCGATTCCACGTAGTTCCGATGTTCAAACAGACGCAACAGTAGGTCAGAAGTAATGTAGTAGGGAATATTTCCTACCACAGTGACGGGTTCGATAGATTCCTGTTCCGTTCGCGTGGTTCCGGGCCGTGGTCCGAAGACGGTATTGAGATCGACCGCCAGCACATCCCCTTCAATAATCTCCACGTTGCGCGATTGGCCGAACTCCATACGTAGCTGCGCTGCCAGCACGCGGTCAAGCTCAACTGCGATCAAACGATGAGCTCTTTTTGCCAGCATGGATGTGAGTACACCCTTGCCCGGGCCAATCTCAAAAACCGTCCTGTGGGAAACATCGCCCAAGGCGTCCACGATTTGTACGGCCGCGCTCTCGTTCGCCAGAAAGTGTTGACCCAGTTTGGGTGTTCGCTTTCCGGGGGCTGCTCGGGAGATGACTCTGGGCACATTGACCCTCTTTCTTTTCGGCGTTTAAACTTTAGAAGCGCCTTTGTTTCGATGCCGAAGCTACCATGATAGCTTTCCCCGAGACCGTAGGCTTGTCCGCAAGGAGAAACACCAAAGCCATGCACATTGCCTTTGCCGCCTCGGAATGTGTCCCGTTCTCCAAAACCGGAGGATTGGCCGACGTTGTAGGCGCATTGCCGCGGGCGCTGGCGGCGCTAGGGCATCAGGTGACGGTGTTTGTTCCCAAGTACCGTCAGACCAAGTTGATTGGCGCACAGACTTTAATCCGTAGCCTCACTATTCCCTTTGATGATCAGTACCGTTTCTGCTCGATTGTGACTGATGGCAATCATTCCGGAGTGAGTTTCTGCTTCGTTGACTATCCGGCATTTTTTGATCGTGAAGCATTGTACGGAACATCGTCGGGCGATTATCCTGACAACGCTGAGCGTTTCGCCTTGTTCTCGCGGGCGGTTTTGGAAGCCTCCAAAATTTTAGGCGTGCCCGATGTGTTTCATTGCCATGACTGGCAGGCAGCCTTGATTCCTGTGCTGTTGTCCACGCAGTACGCGGATGATCCGGCGTTCCGCGATGTATCTACAGTTTTCACAATTCACAACATGGGCTATCAAGGCCTCTTCCCGCCAGACACATTGCCCTTGCTGACGCTGTCATGGGATTTGTTCACCATGACCGGCATGGAATTTTTCGGTCAAGTGAACTTTCTTAAAGGTGCTCTGGTGTATTCGGATTTCATCACCACAGTGAGCAAGAAATACAGTCAGGAAATCCAAACCACAGAATATGGTTTTGGCTTGGAAGGCGTGTTACACAACCGCGCTTCCACAGTGACTGGGATTTTGAACGGCGTTGATTACGATGAATGGAGTCCGGAGAAAGACAAGTACATCACCGCGCGCTTCTCGCCGCAGGATTTGAGTGCAAAAGTGAAATGCAAGCAGGATTTGCTAAACGCGTTCGAGATGACCTCAGCAAATCCGAATCTGCCGGTGATTGGCATTGTGTCCCGCTTCGCCGCACAAAAGGGGTTTGATCTCATCGCCCAGATCATAGATCGCCTGGCGCGCGAGGAAATGATTATTGTTGGCATCGGCAGCGGCGACAAGGTTTATGAAGAGATGTTTCGGCGCTTGAGCCGCCAGTTCCCGCATAAGATCGCTATCAACGTTGCATATGACAACACCCTAGCCCACAAGGTTGAAGCTGGCAGCGATATGTTCCTGATGCCGTCAAGATACGAACCTTGCGGCTTGAATCAGATTTACAGTCTGAAATACGGTACGGTGCCGATTGTGCGGGCTACGGGCGGGTTGGATGACACGATTGAGCCCTGGGATGCGCGCACGGGCCGCGGTACTGGGTTTAAATTCACTGACTACACCGGAGAGGCGTTGCTGCTCACCATCAGAGAAGCCTTACGCGCCTATCGCGATCAGACTTCCTGGCAGACGCTTATGCGGAATGGCATGGGGCGGGACTTCTCCTGGAATGCCTCCGCGAAAGAGTATGTCCGTGTGTATGAGCGCGTGGCACAGGGGAAAAAACATCCAGTTGCTGTGGCCACGATCTAGTTGTATCTTCGCTTTTTCTTCACTAGAATCGAGGCGCTATGATTCGCACCATCTTCCACGTGGACATGGACGCCTTCTTCGTGTCAGTGGAGGAGTTGTCTGACCCGAGTCTCAAAGGAAAGGCCGTAGTTGTGGGCGGGCAGAAACATGAACGCGGAGTGGTTTCTGCGGCGTCTTATGAAGCACGCAAATTTGGCGTGCACTCCGCCATGCCTCTGCGAACTGCGGCGAAACTATGTCCGCACGCCATCTTTGTGGCGGGCCATCCTGACCGGTATCGCGAATCTTCACAAAAAGTCCATCGTGTATTGACCTCATTTTCTCCGTTGGTTGAGATGGCTTCCATTGATGAGGCATATCTCGATATGACCGGCACCGAGCGGCTGCATGGGCCGCCTCTGCGGGCAGCTCACAGCCTTCACCAGAAAGTAAAAGCTGAGACACAACTGAATTGTTCGATTGGGATTGGAGCATCTCGTCTCATCGCCAAAGTGTCTTCCGCGCAAGCAAAACCGAATGGGGTGTTATTCATTACGCCGGGCCAGGAAGCAAAATTCCTGGCTCCACTGAATGTCCGCGAAATTCCTGGCGTGGGGAAAGTTACAGAGAAGAATCTTCAGAAACTAGGCATCCATAAAGTTGGCGATCTGGCGCGCTACGAGGATGCATTCCTGCAAGAACACTTTGGCAAGTGGGGACTGGCTCTGGCAGGTAAGGCCCGCGGAGAAGATGCCGGGGGCTGGTTCGACGCAGAAGTTGGAGCGGATACCGACGCCAAGTCCATCAGCCACGAACATACCTACAACGAAGACACAACCGATCAAGAACAGATCGAGTCCACGCTGATGCGTCTTACTGAGATGGTAGCCCGCCGCTTGCGGGAAGCAGAAGTTCACGCGCGAACTGTGCAGCTGAAGCTTCGTTATAAAGACTTCACCACCATCACGCGGGCCCATTCTCTGGCTGCACCCACGCAGCTTGATACGGAAATCTACGAGCAAATCAAAATACTGTTTCGCAAAAACTGGCGCAAGGGTCAGTATGTCCGGCTGCTGGGAGTACAAACCTCCTCATTTGAATCAGAGACACAACAAAGAGACCTACTTGAGGGCGATCGACGGGAGCGTTGGCAGAAAGCCTTATCAGCAGCGGATCGGTTGCGTGACAGATTTGGCGAATCAAGCGTCACATTGGCAAGAGGTATGAGAGCTGGTTTCCGTGAGCGAACGCATGAGAACCCAGTCAGCCTGCCGGGTAAGAAAAAGTCAAAGCAGTAAGCTTGGCA
>Ga0163162_10005410_pt1 | contig 12337 bp, 14 predicted proteins | sample S55metaG_FD_115310 | JGI IMG/M metagenome (GOLD analysis project Ga0163162, IMG submission 115310) | Switchgrass rhizosphere microbial communities from Kellogg Biological Station, Michigan, USA - S5-5 metaG | ecosystem: Host-associated > Plants > Roots > Rhizosphere > Soil | place: USA...
ACGCTTTCGAGATCGATCCCGATCTGCCGGGCCAGATCGTCGACGAGTGGGCGCTGGCGCTCCTCATCCGGGAGCTCTTCCCGAGCTGCCCGATCAAGTACATGCCGCCCACCAAGCACGTCACCGGGGACATCTTCCGCACGCACGCGATCGGCTCGATGTTCAACCTCGTCGGCGTCGCGACCGGCCAGCACATCCAGCTGCTCTCGGTCCTGACCGAGGCCGTGCACACGCCGTTCCTGGCCGACCGGCTGCTCGCGATCCAGGACGCGCGGCGCGTCTTCGAGGCCGCGAGGCCCTTGCGCGAGTCGCTCGCTCCCGTCCCCGGCGGCCCGCTCGACGTGCGTGCGCAGCACGTGCTGGCGGAGGCCGTCGAGCTGCTCCGGCGCGTCGACGACGTGGGCATGTTCGGCGCGATCGCGAACGGCTGGTTCGCCGAGACGCCGCGTGCGCGCGACGGCGGCCGCGGCCGCGAGGGCGTCGCCGAGCGCGGCCCCGGCTACGTGAACCCCTTCCTGGAGCTGTGGGAGCCGCAGCTCGCGGCGTGGGCCGGTGTCTGAGCTCCTCCCGTACGGCGACACGGCCGGCGACGGCATGGTGCAGCTCAGCTTCACGCTGCCCGTGCCGGCCGACGCCCGGGCGCGGGAGGTCGCACTCGAGTTCCTGCGCAGAAACGGCCTGCGCGAGCCCCAGATCGTCCACATCGGCGCCGCCGACCGGGACATGGCGTTCTTCGTGGCCTACGCGAAGGCGGCGCACGGCGTCGACCCCGACTCCGTCGTCGGCTCCGAGGTGGAGGCGCCTGCGCTCGGCTTCAAGGAGGTGAACTCGCTCATCGAGCGCGAGCTGGGCCGGCGGATCGTGGTCATCGGCGCGGCGATCGAGACCGACGCCCACACGGTCGGGATCGACGCCATCATGAACATGAAGGGCTTTGCCGGCGACTACGGCCTGGAGCGCTACCCGTGGATCGACGCCGTGAACCTGGGTGCGCAGGTGCCGTGCGAGCGCCTGCTGCGCGAGGCGCAGGAGCGCTCGGCCGACGCGATCCTGGTCTCGCAGGTGGTCACCCAGAAGCAGGTGCACGCCCGCCAGCTCACCAAGCTGGTCGACCTGCTCGAGGCGGAGGGCGTGCGCGACCGCTACCTGCTCGTGTGCGGCGGGCCGCGGCTCTCGAACACCTTCGCGAAGGAGCTCGGGTACGACGCCGGCTTCGGGCCGGGGTCGACGCCGTCGACGGTGGCGGGCTGGATCGCCCAGGAGCTGGTGGCACGCAGGCGGCCCGTATGATCACGGGCGGCACATCGATCGGACCGGCCCGGGAGGGGTGAGCATGGAAGGCATGACCGTCGAGCTGCGGACACGGCTCTCCGCGGCGGACGTCCACTACGGCGGGAACCTCGTCGACGGCGCCCACGGCCTCGAGCTCTTCGGCGACGTCGTGACGGAGCTCGCGATCCGCACCGACGGCGACGAGGGCCTCTTCGCGGGCTACGAGTCGGTCGAGTTCCTGGCTCCGCTCTTCGGCGGCGACTTCGTCCGCGCCAGGGGGACGATCGTGCGCATGGGAAACACGAGCCGCACCGTCGACCTCGAGATCTGGAAGGACATCACCGCCCGGCCCGACGTGAGCCCGTCCGCCGCCGACCTGCTCGCCGAGCCTGTGCTCGTCACCCGCGCCCGCGGCACCTACGTCGTGAAGAAGGACCACCATCGCGGCGCCGGCGGCCAGGGCGGCTGACGGTGGACGCCCTGCACCGGCTGTCCGCCGCCGAGGCACTTCGGCTCATGCGGGCGCGGGAGCTCTCGCCGGTCGAGCTCATGGAGGCGGTGATCCGGCGCGCCGAGCAGGTCGAGCCGGCGATCAACGCCTTCCCGCACACCTACTACGACGAGGCGCTCGCGGCGGCGCGCGCGGCCGAGGCGCGCTACGCAGGGAAGGGCCCGCGGCCGCGCCCGCTCGAAGGCATCCCGGTCGCCATCAAGGACGAGACGCCCATCCTGGGCCAGCCGCTGACCCAGGCGTCGCTGATCTACAAGGACGACGTCGCGACCCACACGGCCGTCGTGCCCGAGCGGGTCATGCGCGCGGGCGGCATCGTCCACGCCCGCAGCGCGACCCCGGAGTTCTCGTCGGCGGCGTTCACCCACTCGCGCATCTACGGCATCACACGCAACCCCTGGAACACGGAGTACAGCCCGGGCGGGTCCACCGGGGGCGGCGCGGCGTCGCTCGCGGCCGGCTCGGCGATGCTCGCCACGGGCTCCGACATCGGCGGCTCCGTCCGCATCCCGGCCACGTTCAGCGGCGTGGTCGGCTTCAAGCCGCCGTACGGGCGCGTGCCGGTCGAGCCGCCGTACAACCTCGACCACTTCTGCCACGACGGCCCGCTCGCGCGCACGGTCGCGGACTGCGCGCTCCTCGAGAACGTCCTCGCCGGCCCGCACCACAGCGATCCCGTCGCGCTTCGCCCCAAGCTGCGCATCCCGGCCGAGCTGGGAGGGATCGAGGGCTGGAGGATCGCCTACTCGCTCGATCTCGGATACGAGGTCGGCCCGGACGTCGAGGCCGGCGTGCTGGCTGCCGTGGAGGGCCTGCGGGAGGCGGGCGCGACCCTCGAGCAGGTCGAGGTCGGCTGGACGCACCACGACGTGACCGCGGCGACCCGGGCGCACTTCGCCGCCATGTTCGGCGGCTCGGTCGTCGAGGCGCTGCGAGCCCACCGCGACCTGATGACGGCGTACACGGTGCAGTTCGGCGAGGAGTCGGCCGAGGTCACGATGGCCGACTACGTCGACGGCATGAAGATCGAGGCCCGCATCCACGCCGCGCTGGGCCGGATCCACCGCCGCCACCGCGCCCTGATCGGGCCGGGCTTCGGCGTCGCGCAGCTCCGGGCCGGCGACGACTGCCTCGAGGTCGACACCTACGCCATGCTCCTCACCGCCGTCTTCAACGTGTGCAGCCGAAGCCCGGTCCTCTCGGTGCCGTCGGGCCGGTCAGGGGAGGGCGTCCCCACCGGCATCCAGATCGCCGCTCGGCCGTACGACGACGTCTCGGCCTTCCGGATCGGCGCGGCGCTGGAGCGCGTGCGGCCGTGGCCGCAGATCGCCGAGGCCGCGCTGGTGGCCGTGTGAGCGACGAGCTCGTGATCACCGTGGCGCCCTGCGGCGCCGAGACCACCCGCGAGCACAACCCCGCGGTGCCGTTCACGCCCGCCGAGATCGCGGCCGAGGCCCGGCGGGCGTTCGAGGCGGGCGCGCGCATGATCCACGTCCACGCCCGCCGGGACGACGGCACCCCGACGCAGGATGCCGGCCGGTACCGAGAGACGGTGGCCGCCATCCGCGCACAGGCGCCCGAGATGATCGTGCAGGTCTCGACCGGCGGCGCGATCGGCATGACGGCGCAGGAGCGCCTGGGCTCGCTCGCCGCCGAGCCGGAGATGGCGAGCCTCACGTGCGGGACGGTCAACTTCGGCCGCGGCATCTTCGAGAACCCGGCGCCGCTCATGCTCGAGTTCGCGACGGCGATCCTGGCGGCCGGCGTGCGGCCCGAGCTCGAGATCTTCGACCTCGGCCATCTCGACAACGCCGCGTGGCTGGCCGGGAAGGCCCCGCTCGCGGGCCCGCAGCACCACGACTTCGTGCTGGGCGTGCCGGGCGGCGCGGCCGGTACGCCGGCAAACGTGGCGCTCATGGCCGGACGCCTTCCCGACGGCGCCACCTGGTCGGCGACCGGGATCGGCCGCAGCCACCTGCCCGTCGTCATGACGGCGATCGCGGCCGGCGGGCACGTGCGGCTGGGGTTCGAGGATCAGGTCGAGTACGAGCCCGGCCGGCTCGCGACGTCGAACGCCGAGCTGGTCGAGCGCGCGGCCCGGCTCGGCGAGCTGGCGGGCCGCCCCGTCGCGTCTCCGCAGCGGGCGCGCGAGATCCTGAGGCTGGCAGCATGAGCGCGGACGTCGTCGAGCGCTACCTGCGGCTCGGCCTCCAGCTCGACCGGCACGTCGAGGGCACCGTCGACGCCTACTTCGGCCCGCCGGAGCTCGCCGAGGAGGTGAAGGCCGCGCCGCCCGTCGATCCGGCCGCCCTCGCCGCCGAGGCCGAGTCGCTGCTGGGCGAGATCGAGGACGGCTGGCTGCGCGACCAGGTCGCCGGCCTGGCCACGTTCGCCCGGGTGGTCGCGGGGGAGACGCTCGCGTACGCCGACGAGGTCGAGCGCTGCTACGGCATCCGCCCGGAGCGCACCGACGAATCGGCGTTCGCCCCCGCCCATGCTCGCCTCGAGGAGCTCATGCCGGGCACGGGACCGCTCGTGGATCGCTACCAGGCGTGGCTCGACGCGGCGTCCGTCTCGCGCGAGCAGCTCGAGCGGATCACGGCGGCGGTGATCGACCTGGCTCGGGACTGGACGAGCGGCGTGGTCGACCTCCCCGCGGGCGAGGGGGTAGCCGTCGAGATCGTCGCCGACAAGCCCTGGGGCGGCTTCTGCTACTACCTCGGCGGCCTCCAGAGCCGCATCGAGCTGAATGCCGACCTGCGGCGATCGGCTGGGGAGGTGCTCCACCTCGTGCTGCACGAGACCTACCCGGGCCACCACGCCGAGCGATGCGTGAAGGACGACGTCCTCGTGCGGAAGGCCGGCCGCCTGGAGGAGGCGATCGTGCTCGTGCCGACGCCGCAGTCGATGATCGCAGAGGGGATCGCGGAGCTGGCGGCGCAGCTCGTCCTCGAAAGCGACGCGGGCGCGGAGCTCGCCGCCGCGGTGGCCGACGCCGGGCTCGAGCTCGACCTGGGCCAGCTCCTCGAGGTGCGCCGGGCGCTGGCGGCCTGCGACTGGGTCGACGTGAACGCCGCGCTCATGTTCTACGAGGACGGCGCCGGCGAGGCCGAGACGAGGGAGTATCTCGAGCGGTGGGGGCTCATGACGCCCGAGCGCTCGGCCCACGCGATCCGCTTCCTGCGCGAGCCGACCTCGCGCAGCTACGTCCTCACCTACTCGGCGGGCCGCGAGGTGTGCGAGCGCTGGGTCGGCGGCGACCTGCAGCGGTTCCGCCGCCTCCTGACCGAGCAGGTGCGCGTCGGCGAGCTGATGGCGGCGTCCTAGGCGGGGATCTCGACGGCCGGCTTGGCGGCCGAGAGCAGGTCGCGGACGCGATCCTCGCCCACGTCGTCGAAGCTCTCGTAGAACTGGCTGACCGCGTGGAAGCGGTGGGGATCGCGCAGGGCCACGAGCCGGTCGCACTCGCGCGACAGGCGCTCGGCCGCGAGCCGCGGGAGCACGGGCAGCGCGATCACCGTCTGGCGGGCGCCGGCGTTCCGGACCGCTGCAAGCGCCGCCCGCACCGACGCGCCGGTCGCGGCTCCGTCATCCACGAGCAGCGCGACGCGCCCGATCAGCATCATCGGGACGCCGCCGCGCAGGCGCTCGTCCATCTCGCGCGCGGCGGCCGTGGCGGTGTCGTAGGCGGCGTCGACGACGGCCGCCGGAAGCCGGGCCGCCAGCCGCCTGTTGGTGAACCGCTCGCCCATGGGGGCAACAGCCCCCATGGCGAGCTCCGGATGCCCTGGCATCGCCACCTTGCGCACGCACAGCACGTCGAGCGGCTGGTCGAGGAGACGGGCGAGCTCGGCGGCCACCTCGACGCCGCCGCGGGCCAGCCCGATCACGGTGACATTCGTCTTCCTTCGGTACTCGGGGAGCGTCGCGGCAAGCGCCGCACCTGCCTGGGTGCGGTCTCGGAACATCGGACGATCATCGCGCAGGAGGGGGGAGCGGTCAAGGGTTTGCGGGCGCGAATTGGCGCTCGCACAGCCATTGCTATACTGCCCGTCTGGCAAGCAGAGGCATCCGCTTCTCACCCGATTCCGGCAGGCGCCGGCGGGTTCAACCGAGTTGGACATCGGACAACGGGTGCGGCTGCGTGCCCGTTTTTTCGTGGAACGAGAGGAGACCGTCAGTTTGGGAATGATCGTGACTAGGCTCGCAGCTTGAGGCCTCGCAGGCAGCTCGACCAGCGGCCCCAGGAACCGACCACCCGTATCAACGAGGGCATTCGCGTGCCCCAGGTGCGCCTGATCGACGAGAACGGCGCCCAGGTCGGGATCAAGAGCACCGACGACGCGCTGAAGTACGCGTGGGACCAGCACCTCGACCTGGTCGAGGTGGCCCCCGATGCGCGCCCGCCCGTGTGCCGGGTCATGGACTACTCGAAGTACCGCTACGAGCAGGAGCAGAAGGCCAAGCTCGCGCGAAAGCATCAGTCGACGATCACGATCAAGGAGATCAAGCTGCGGCCGAAGATCGGCCAGGGCGACTACGCGACCAAGCGCGGCCACGTCATCCGCTTCCTCAAGGCCCGCGCGAAGGTGAAGGTCACCATCATGTTCCGCGGACGGGAGATGACGCATCCGGAGCGGGGCAGGGACCTGCTCCTGCGGCTCGCGGAGGACGTGAAGGACCTCGGGACGATCGAGTCCCAGCCGCTCCAGGACGGCCGCAACATGGTGATGATGCTCGCCCCGCACAAGGCGCCTGTCGTGCAGAAGCCGCAGGAGCCCCCCGCGCCTCAGGCGGACGCGGCGGCGACGGGCTGACAGGGAGACGCGATGCCAAAGACCAAGACCAAATCAGCCGCCAAGAAGCGGTTCCGGCTCACTGCGGGCGGCAAGGTGATGCGCCGCCGCGCGTTCAAGTCGCATCTGCTCGAGCACAAGAGCCCGAAGCGCCTGCGCAAGAAGCGGCGTGACAAGGTCATGGACGGCAAGGACAACCGCGAGGCGCTCCGCCTCCTCGGAAGGAGGTAGCGATGGCACGCGTCAAGCGCAGCGTCCACGGCAAGAAGAAGCGCCGGGAGGTCCTGGCGGCCGCGTCGGGGTACCGCGGGCTCAAGAAGAACACGTACCGCAAGGCGAAGGAGCAGATGCTGAAGTCGCTCTCCTACGCCTATCGCGACCGGCGTACGCGCAAGCGCGACTTCCGCCGCCTGTGGATCATCCGCATCAACGCGGGCGCCCGCCAGCACGGCCTCTCCTACAACCAGTTCATGTTCGGGCTGAAGAAGGCTGAGATCGACCTCGACCGCAAGGTGCTGGCCGACATCGCCGTCTCGGACCCGAAGGCGTTCGAGGCGCTCGCCACGGCGGCGAAGGCCGCGCTCGCCGCCTGATCACCTCGAGGCAGAACGAACGGCTGAAGCACGCGCGGCGCCTCCAGGCCACGCGGCGGCGGCGCGAGCTCGGCCAGTTCCTGGCGGAGGGCGAGGACGTCGTCGAGGAGGCGCTCGCGGCGGGCATCCTGCCGGCCGAGACGTTCGTGGCCGCCGATCGCGCCCCCGACGAGGCGCTCGTCCAGCGGCTCTCCCGCGGCGGCCCCGTACACGAGGTGGAGGATCGCCTCCTGGCCGACGTGGGCTCGCTCGGCCATCCGGCTCGGGTGGTCTGCATCTTCGAGCTGTCGACCCTTCCCCGCCGTGAAACATCGGTGCCAGGCACCAATCTTTCACTCGGTGTCCACCTGCACCGCGTGATCGACCCAGGCAACGTCGGCACGGTCGTCCGCGCGTGCGGCGCGCTCGGGCCGGCCTGGCTCTCGCTCTCGCCCGGTTGCTCCGACCCGCTCTCCGCCAAGGGGGTGCGGGCGTCGATGGGCGCCGTCTTCCGCGTGCCGATCGACGCGGGTGCGGACCTCCCCGAGGAAGGCACCCGGATCGCGCTCGTGCCCGGAGGCGAGACGCCGCTCTGGTCGCTCGATCTGACCCGGCCCGTCGTGCTCGTGGTCGGCGCCGAGCGCTACGGGCTCCCGCCCGAGCTCGTGGAACGCTGCGACGAGGCGTGCTCGATCCCGCAGGCGGTCGCCGCCGACTCGCTGAACGCCGCCCAGGCGGCCACGCTCGCGCTCTACGAGGCCGCCCGCCAGCGGGCGTTCGCTATGCCGACAAGCTGAAGGGCGGGTACTTGTCGGTGACGAGCGCGAAGGCGTAGCCGCCGACGCGATTTCCCCACCGCAGGACGCCCTCGATGAACTCGAACATCCCTCGCGGGTAGCGGCCCGTGAACAGGATCGTGAACCAGACGACGATCACGACGAAGAACACCGCGAGCCACAGGAACGCCAGCACGATGTAATGGGGGATCGCGAGGAACCACTTCACGAGCGGCAGCCACCTGTGCAGCTCGGGCCCCTGCACTTCGGGGTACTCGAGGCGCACCGACTGGTGCTCGTCGGTCGACGGATACGTGTCGTCCATCAGGAGCCCGTACGCGGTGACGCGGTTCCCGAAGCGGGCGAGCTCGAGGTTCCAGTCGTACCACCACCGCGGGTACTTCTGGCGGAAGAGCAGCATCAGGACGAGCGGCGCGATGACCGTGCCGCCGGCGGTGCCGACCATGAACCAGGTGTCGTTGCTGCCTCCGGATCGGTACGAGGGATTGGCGTGCTCCAGCAGGCCGATGACGATTGCGATCGGGATGATCGTGAAGAGCCGAAACGCGCTGCTCGCGCGATTGAGCGGGCGGTCCGGGTAATCGACGGAGAAGCTGACGGGGTACGGTTCCATGCCGCGCACCCTACCCGAGCGGCCGGGCGGGCTACCAGACGCGGCGTGCCCCGCGCAGCTCCAGGATGTACCCGCTGACCGAGATCGGGCTCTGGATCAGCTGGTAGAGCAGGAGATAGGCGAGAAGGCCGCGGCGGTTCCGGCGAACGTGCAGGCCGAGCTCGGCGAACACGGCTCGCTCCCGGGTGACGAGCGCCCCTGCCATGGCCAGGTTGAGCGGCAGGACGGCGAGCGTCATGGGGCCGACGATCGCGAAGTTCCCGAGCGCCGCGAGGACGATGCCGGCCGGCACGGCGAGCGTGTAGGTGAGGTCGAGGAAGGGGAAGATCGCGTCGGCGACGACCGAGTGCACCCAGAACCCGCGCCGCCGAAGGAGCGCGCTCCCGTGGGTGTTCAGCCCCTCGATCATGCCGCGCGCCCACCGCTGGCGCTGGACCGTGAACCGGCGCAGGCTGGTGGGGACCGACGTGAAGGCGACCGCCGTCGGCTCGAATGAGACCCGGCCGCCGTGCTCGATCAGGGCCCAGGTGGCGACGATGTCCTCGCCGATCCGATCGGGCCAGCCTCCGGCGCGCCGCATCTCGTCGGTGCGGTAGACGCTGAAGGCGCCCTGCGCGACGAGCGTCGCGCCGAGCAGCGCTTGCTGGCGCTTCACCGCCGCGATCCCGAGCTGGTAGTCCCACTCCTGCATGCGGGCCACGAGCCCGCGGCGGCTGTTGCGCACGAGGACGGCTCCAGCGACCGCCACGGTGCCGTCGGGATCGACGAGGAGCCGGACGACGATCCGCCGAAGCGCGCTCGGGACGAGCAGCGTGTCGGCGTCGACCGTGGCAATGAGCGGAGTCGACGCGCACGCCAGGCCGAGGTTGAGCGCCGCCGCCTTCCCGCCATGGTCGGCGGCGACGAGCGCCACCCGCTCGTCCGCCGACGCCACGCCCCGGACCACGTCACGGGTGGCGTCGGTCGAGCCGTCGTCGATCACCAGCACTCCAAGAGGGCCGGGGTAGTCCTGGGCCAGGATCGCAGCGAGCGTCCGCTCGATGGCGGCCTCCTCGTTGTAGGCGGCGACGAGCACCGTCACGCCGGGCTCGGCCGGAGGGAATGCCGGCAGCCGCTTGGGCCGGTCGAGCAGGACGCTCGTCAGGAGCTGCGCGTTCAGATACCCCGGGACGATCGCGATGCCGGCGACGATCGCGAGCGCGAGCGGCAGCGACACGACCGCGGCCAGGTCGGCGATCCAGGCCCGGTCGATGGCGATCGAGAGCCCCGCCCAGGCCAGGCCCACCGCAATGGTGGCCACGATCCGGCCCCGCCGTGGGACGTACAGCCGGCGCCGGCGGGCCGGCAGGGCGGGTGCACGATCGGGGGTCGCAACCACAGCCATCGGATGGCCTCTTCGTGGTGGTGATGGTCTTCGCTCTCACCGTGTGCGACGCCTGTGCGCCCGCGCATCGGGGCGCGCCCCTATCAGGCCCGGCGGGCGATCCACACGGAGTCGACCGCTCCCGGGAAGAGCGGGCTGCCATCGAACCACCCGTACGCCTCGACGTCCGTGAACCCCACCTCGCCGAGGAGCCGGCGCCAGTCGTCCGGGTCGAGCCACCAGAGCCGCATGGAGGCCTCGGACTCTCCGGTGCGGACCGAGAGCTCGAGCTCGCGGGCAGCCGCGTCCCACCTGGCCCGCTCCCAGATCCCCGGCTCGCGCTCCAGCCAGCGGTCGTGGGTCTCGGCGATGTCCTCGGCGTCGGGGTGGAAGACGTCGAAGGCGAGCATTCCGCCGGGCTCCAGCCGATCGCGCACGGCCGTCAGGAGGCCGCGGCGCTCCTCGTCGGAGGAGAGGTGAAGGAGCGCCCGGAACGGGATCGTCACGAGAGCGAAGGTGCCGAGGTCGGGAAGCATGCGCATGTCGGCCTCGAGCAGCCGCAGGTCGACGTTGTGGGGCTTCGCCCGCCGCCGGGCCAGCTCGAGCATCGCGGGCGACGAGTCGATGCCGACGACCCGAACTCCGGCCAGCGCGGTCGGCACGGCGACCCGGCCAGACCCGACGCCGAGCTCCAGCACCGGCCCGCCGCTTCGCACCGCGAGGTCGACGTAGAAGGGGATGTCCTCGAGCACCGACCGGCACCAAGCGTCGTACCCCGGCCCGAGCCGGTCGTAGGCGGAGGTCACGACCTTTACACTACCCGGCCATCATGGACGTGGACTCCCTGGTATCGGAGGCGACGGCGCGCATCGCAGCGGCCGCCGACACGGCTGCGCTCGAGGAGATCCGGATCGAGGTGCTCGGGAGGAAGGCCGCGCTCGTCCAGGCGCTGCGCGAGCTCGCTTCCCTGCCGCCGGAGGAGCGCAGGGCGCGCGGCGACGAGCTGAACCGGGCCCGGCGGGCGCTGGAGAGCCTCGTCGAGGATCGTGAGCGCGAGCTGCGCGGCAAGGAGCTCGAAGAGCGGCTCCGCACCGACCGCGTCGACGTCACCCTGCCCGGCGTCCGCCACCCGCGGGGCTACTCGCACCTGATCGAGCAGACCCGGCGCGACATCCTGGACGTCTTCGTCGGCTTCGGCTACGTCGTCGTCGACGGGCCCGAGATCGACCTCGTCCACTACAACTTCGACGCGCTGAACCACACGCCGACCCACCCGTCGCGACAGGTGACCGACACGTTCTACGTCGCCGACGACGTCGTCCTTCGCACCCACACCTCGCCGGTGCAGATCCGGACGATGGAGGCCGGCCCGCCGCCGATCTACATGGCGACCGCCGGACGCTGCTACCGGCGCGACACGCCCGACGCGACGCACACCGCGATGTTCACCCAGATCGAGGGGCTGGTCGTCGACCGCGGGATCACGCTCGCGCACCTGAAGGGGACCCTGCTCGGCTTCGCGCGCGCGATCTTCGGCGCCGAGCGCGAGGTGCGCCTGCGGCCGCACTTCTTCCCGTTTACGGAGCCGTCGGTCGAGGTCGACGTGAGCTGTTTCAACTGCGCCCGCGACGGCTCGCCGTGCCGGGTGTGCAAGGGCGAGGGCTGGGTCGAGATCCTCGGCGCGGGCATGGTCGACCCCAACCTGTACGGCTACGTTAACGGCTACGACCCGGAGGAGGTGTCGGGCTTCGCCTTCGGCCTCGGCGTCGAGCGGGTGGCGGGCCTGCGCCACGACATCCCCGACATCCGCCTCCTGTGGGAGAACGACCTGCGCTTCACGGAGCAGTTCGGATGAGGGTGCCCGTCTCGTGGCTGCGCGACTACGTCTCCTTCGACACGCCGCTGCCGGAGCTGGGCGAGCTGATGTCCATGACCGGGACGAAGCTCGAGGCGCTGCACCGGCGGGGCGTGCCGCGCGGCCTGGAGCTCTACCGCGTCGGGCGCGTGCTGACGCGCGAGCAGCACCCGAACGCCGACCGGCTCAGCCTGTGCACGGTCGACATCGGCACCGGTGATCCGCAGCAGATCGTGTGCGGCGCCTCGAACTTCGAGGCCGGCGCGACGGTCGCGGTCGCCCTCCCGGGCGCGGTGCTGCCCGACGGCACGGAGCTGCGGGTCGCCAAGCTGCGGGGGATCGAGTCCCACGGCATGATGCTCTCCGAGCGCGAGCTCGACCTGGGACAGGACCACGCCGGGATCATGCTGCTTCCCGGGGACTGGCCGGTCGGCGACGCGCTGATCGACCACCTGGCGATCGCCGACGACGTGCTCGAGTTCGAGATCACCTCGAACCGGCCCGACTGCCAGAACGTCTACGGCGTCGCCCGGGAGGTCTCGGCAGCCCTCGACACCG
>Ga0163162_10005414_pt1 | contig 12333 bp, 6 predicted proteins | sample S55metaG_FD_115310 | JGI IMG/M metagenome (GOLD analysis project Ga0163162, IMG submission 115310) | Switchgrass rhizosphere microbial communities from Kellogg Biological Station, Michigan, USA - S5-5 metaG | ecosystem: Host-associated > Plants > Roots > Rhizosphere > Soil | place: USA: Michigan...
CAGCAACGACACGGAATGGCACCGGATGGAAAGCTAGGGGCGGCAACAGTGCGTGTATTAAATACACCGCTCGCCGCTCGGGTACGACAGCTTTCTGATGCATTGGAACGGTGGCGGTGGATGCCGCTGGAGTTTCCGCAGCCGCCGGTAGTGGTGAACATTCCTGAATTTCGCCTACGTGCGTATGAAAACGGACAGAAGGTCGGCCTGGCGATGAATGTCGTCGTAGGCAAGGCTGCCCCTACTCAGACACCTGTATTTACCGACAACATCAAATACATAGTCTTGCGCCCGTACTGGAACGTTCCCCCCAGCATCGTGCGTTCGTCCGTAATACCAGGGATAAATCGTGGCGGAAGCAGTTATCTGGAAAAGGAACGATTCGAGGTTACCGGAGGTTCTGGTGACATCGTTGCTGGACTGCGGAGCGGCAAATACTCCGTGCGGCAAAAGCCGGGACCGAAAAATTCGCTAGGACTGATTAAGTTCATCTTCCCCAATTCAAACAACGTATACCTGCACAGTACTCCAGCGACGCAACTGTTTGCTCAGTCTCGCCGGGATTTTAGCCATGGCTGCATCCGACTGGAGAAGCCAGCTGACTTGGCAGCATTTTTGTTGCGTGATCAGGACGGCGGGAAATGGACGGAGACTGCCGTGCAACAGGCGATGAATTCAGGGCCAGACAACCGGCAGGTCAACCTGGCAACACCAATTCCTGTTTTGATCTTGTACGTCACAGCTGTGGTCGAAGAAGATGGTTCTGTCCATTTTTTTGATGACATTTACGGACATGACCGGAAGCTCGACGCGGTCTTGGCGAAAGGGCCGCCGTATCCCTGGTGAAAAGTCCGGCAATTCACGAAGGACTAGAAGTGATGAAGCAGATCTGCGAATGCTGGTAGTTGAAGCAGGTGCTGACCTGCTGGCGGTTCACTTACAGTCTCGTGCTCTAGAACCCAAGTAAAGCTGTGCGGAATAAAGATTGCGTGCAGTCCCGCGGTGAGCGCTGGGTTGATGTCCGAGCGTGGGCTGTTACCGATCATCCAGGTAGATGCAGACTCACAACGGTGTTGAGACGAAAGCGCCACATAGGCCTCGTTGTGTTTTTCAGGAAGGACCTCGACTGCCGAGAAGTGGGGCGCCAAACCGGAGCGCAGGAGCTTGCCATGCTGCTCCGCATGATCTCCTTTCGTTACGAGAATGAGACGATGACGAGCGGAAAGCTCAGTAAGGGTCTCCGCGACACGCGGAAGTAGTTCGATCTCGTGGTGGTCGATGGCATCGGCAAACCGAAGTATGCTCTGGTGCTGTTCGTTGGTCACGGATATGCCTGAAAGCTGTTCAAAGCAATTAATCAGAGAACGTCGAAAACTTTTGAGGCCATACCCGTGAGCTGTGATCGTAGCGTGTTCGCACCGATTCAGATGCTCCCGTACCTCCGTGGGCGTGTGAGTCTCGTGATCTAGGTACGTAATAAACGATGCGATCGCGCGTTCAAAGTAAATGTTGTTTTCCCAGAGCGTATCGTCCGCGTCGATAAGCAGGGTCTGTCCAGAGGGACGACGAATAGGTTGTGTAGGAGAAAACACCCCCTAATTATAAAGCCCTGTTGTCGACTGAGTAACACGACTAAGGTTGCATGGGAGTCACCCATACGGCGCCGCTATGATGATGCGGACAGAGACTTTAGCCGCCCGAATGCGGCAAATCACACGAAACGGAAGTACTGCAGAGGGCATGATTCCAGAGACTGGCCAGATGTTTGGGCCGTACGAGATCCTGGGAAAACTGGGCGGTGGCGGCATGGGTCTGGTCTTCCGTGCCTGGGATGAGCGACTGCATCGCGAGGTCGCAATCAAGCTTGTCCGCGACGGTTATCGTGTGCCAGGTACAAGAGAACGATTTCTGCAGGAAGCTCGAGCCGCCTCCAGGCTTAATCACCCAAATATCTGCACCATCTTCGATATCGGCGAGAAGGATGGCGACCCCTACTTGGTTATGGAGTTGCTCGAAGGAGAGACCCTAAAAGAGAAGATCGCTCGTGGGGCGCTAGCAGCAGAGGAGATTGTGTTGTACTCGCGCGAGATAGCGGAAGCACTCTCTGCTGCTCACGCGAAGGGAATCGTACATCGCGATATCAAGCCCGCGAATATCTTTCTGGTCAGAAAGCCCAACGGTTCCAGTCAGGCAAAGGTACTGGACTTCGGTCTGGCCAAAGTTGGACGCGAGAAGATCTCTATATACCCGGACAATCCGAAATCAGAACGGTCGTCCCGAAGCAATAACGTGCCATTGGACCTGACTTCCGTGGGAGCGACCGTGGGCACCGTAGCCTATATGTCTCCGGAGCAGGCAAGAGGCCACACCCTCGATGCTCGATCCGACTTATTCTCACTCGGTGTTGTTATGTACGAGATGGCGACGCGACGTGTCCCCTTTCGTGGGACCACAAGCACCCAAGTCTTTGTGCAGTTGTTGGAACACGACCCCGAACCCGTGCGGAATTGGAACGATGCCATTCCGCGTGAACTGGAGCGGGCGATTCTTAAACTCTTATCTAAAGACCGAAAGGAGCGCTTCGAGAACGCACGAGAGCTCACCGATACGTTAGACAAGGTTGCCAGCAAGCTACACCGAAGCATTTGGTTGAAGAGGACGACTCCACCTGCTGTTCCTTTGGTGCGTTCACTCGAGCCAGTTGCACGCAAAAAGCGATTAGCCAAAAAGGACAGCACCTCGGATGCTGCTCAAGCGACAAGGAGCTCACGTTCTGGAGACCTGATCATTCCGCCACTGCGCGTAACCAACGACGAAGTGGTGCTATCGGCTGAGAACGTGCTTTCTAAAGAAGTAAAAGGAGGCCTGCTGACGGCAAGTTCGTCCAGCAGGGGTGCGCAGTCGTCAAGTAGTGCACGTCGCTCCTCCCTCCTGGCACGAAGCCGCTCCGGCGTGACGCAGTTTGAGTACGGACTCGATGAGACGTTGTCTTCCGACCATGAACTTCCTGCGGCAATCGCCACTTCACTCTCCAGTCCTCCGAAACGGTGGATCGCACGCGCTGTGGCCGCGTTCGTCCTGGTACTAGCAATTGGAGTGACAGCCTTTAGTCTGCTCGGTAGCGGCAGACTTCGATCTGCCCCCCTTGCTCCCAGGGACACTCTGCTTTTAGCGGTAATCGAGGATAAGACTCACGACGGCGGATTTGGCCCAGCTGTGCTCGAAGGACTCGAGATCGCACTGGGCCAGTCCCGCTATCTCAACATACGAGGAGATGATGCCTACCAGGCGGGGTTAAGAAAAAAAGCGGATGAGCGTGGCTTCGCGTCCAAAGCCTCTGCCCGGGCAATTGCGGAGAGCATCGCTGCTAAGGCGTACTTGTTTGGAGAGGTACGCGGTGCTGGCCCTTACACAATAACCATCGATGTACTTGAATCCTCGTCCAACGACAAATTAACCAGCCTTAGTGAACAGGCGTCAACGCGCGACCAGGTCCCCGAAGCAATCGACAGACTTGCGCGGTCACTGCGAACAGAGATAGGGGAGAGCAGTGGGTCAGTAGCAGAATCCAGTGTTCCATTGGAGCGTGCCGCTTCTGGCCGTATGGATGCACTTGCAGCATACGCTGGGGCGGAACGAGCGTTGCAGAGCGGTCAAACGATTATGGCGATCAAGGGTTTTCAGGCTGCAGTTGCACACGATGACCACTTCGTACAGGCACACATGCAACTGGCGTGGCTCTATCGCGCGCAACATGCTGAAGTTGCCGCAGCAGTCGCAGCGGAACACGCACTAACGGCGTCGCGAGGTGCTGACCCGAAGACCCAGATGCTTGCTGAATTTTGTTACCAGATGATCGCAACTGGCGACTACGGGCGGGCCTTTGCTACCATCCATCGCTACAACGAACGGTTTCCGCGTGACGTCGATGGCATGGTGGCACTGGCAACGGTGTTACGAGTGCAGGGCCATCTAGTTGAGGCCTTGCTGGCCGCGCAACAGGCTTACACTGACGATCCGTACCGAGCCCAGGCGTACTACGAAGCCGAAAGCGCAATGATCGGTTTGGATCGTTACGCAGCCGTTCTTCAACTTGAAGAGCAAGCGCAACGGTTTGGTGTACCGCCGAGCGGCATGCGCCTGACTGCTGCTTACTTGGCGGGTAGGGAAGATGTTGTCGCAGTAGAAACCAGGCAATCCGCCGTCCTTGAGTCATTGGCCCAGCGAGCCGTCTATGCGTCATACCTCGATAACACAGGACAGATGAGAGCAGCCGATGAGATATGGAGACGAGAAGTCTCCATACCTGAGCTTGCTTCATCTCGTGCCCATCTTATCGCCCAAGGTGCGCTTGATCGCGCTCTAGCAGGCGACTGTGTCAAAGCTGTTGATTTTGCTCGAGATAGTGACTCACTTACCGGTGGACCTGCAGCACACCTTCTCGCTGGCATGGCCTTCGCCCTTTGCGGGGATCAGGCAGCTACCGAACGGACGATTGCAATTCTCGATCAACTGCGCTCAACCGGCGCAGTGCTTACGCACGATACGTCGACTGAACTTCACGCCGCACTCAAAATCTCGAAGCGAGACTGGAATGGCGCACTCGAACTTCTCGCAACTCTGCAGTCGCAGGACGAATTGAATCTCTCTGCCTACCTTCGTGCGCTCGCTCATGCCGGAGAGGGAGAGAATGGAGCAGCATTGGAAGACCTCCACGCAGTAATGGAGCATCGGGGGACTGTAGTCCTCGCCGGAAGCAATCTCTATTCAGTGGCCGAACTCAAACTACGGTATACCAACCGTGCAAGCTTGGTCGTCAGCCAGACAGCATTCACAGAAAAACGAAGAGTATCCACCAGGTTTCAAGAAGGTTTGAGCAACTAGCTATTCAACGCAGTTAACTGTGCAAGCCGGATCGCGCCCAAGATTTGAGCGTCTCCCCCAAGGTCGCTCAATATCAGCTGCGGGCGCAACCTTCTGGAATGTAGATCCAGTATCACCTGTACTCGATCGCGCAGCGCTGGATGCATACCTACTGAGCCTCCAAGGATAAATACGGAGGCATTCAACGTTAGGGCGAGATTGAAGATTGCGTATGCGAGAGTGTGGGCAGTTCGCTCGAGTATGGAAACGGCCAGCGAATCTCCATCAAGCGCGCCATCGAAAACCTCAGTTGCTGTTAGATCCCGAGACAGACCAGTCAGGCTTGAATTCCAAACCGCTTGCCACTGTGTACGTATCCCTTCGCCTCCGGCGATGCTCTCCAGCGCTCCAGGTTTACCAATATCAATAGGCTCCGTGGAGACTCCTGGAACCAGCATGTAGCCAATCTCTCCCGCGGTCCACTGGGCTCCCTGAAAGAGTTCCCCTCTCAACATAATTCCTGCCCCAACGCCTGTTCCAAGCGCGATAAAGACAAAGTCGGCAACTCCTCGCGCCGCTCCAAAGCAGCTCTCCCCCAACGCAGCCAGGTTCACATCGTTATCAACGGCCGCGGGTATTTCCAACTCCGTTTGTAGCATTGCAGCAAGAGAAACATCCCGCCAACCCATGAGATACGAGGTGGCAATGACTACACCAGTACTTGCGTTCGTAATACCCGGCGCACCGGCGCCAATCGCTTTGACTTGACTCATTGTGATACCGGTCTGTTGCAGGAGTCGCGCTGCACCATCGCGAATCGCCGCTACTACGAGGCCAGCATCTCGTATGTCTTTGGTTGTCGCTAGCTCTCGTGCCAGAATTGTTCCGGCTTCGTTGGCGAGAGCGATGCGAAGGTTGGTGCCGCCAATATCGACACCAAGAAAGTATGTTTCTCCGTTCATCTCTGCATCAGAATACAAGGTCATCCTTTAGGCGCTGATGCTCTCAAGCTCACGCCCCTTCGTCTCTGGAATAATGAAAGTCGTGAAGATGAGAGTAACTACACAGAAGAAGGCAAAAATGCCAAAGGTGGCCGCGTTACCAACCCGATGGATCACGCTGAGAAAGCTAAGCGAAACAAGGGTATTGGAAATGCCGTAACCCAGCGTCGTCGCTGCAGCACCCCGACTTCGCAAACGCAACGGAAAGACCTCTCCGGCAAGTATCCAGGCGATGGGTCCCATGCTCGCAGCACAACACGTGATGTACGCCATGAGGCAGATCACGGCCGTAATCCCGGTCGTTCTCGTTACCGCCGCATGGCGCGCAAAGGTAGTTGACAGAACTACCAGGGAAACCAGCATGCCACCCACACCGGCGTAGAGAAGGGGCTTTCGACCAATACGATCTACGAGAAACAGCGCAATAACCGTAGCGAGCATGTTCATTACCGCGACGAGGAGCGAAGCCAATATGGCGTATTTATTCGAATCAACACCCGCCAAAGCGAATATCTGCGGTCCATAGTAGATTACTGTGTTGATTCCGCAGAGTTGTTGCAGTACGACAAAGCCTACCGCGATTAACAAGCCACGGCGTCCGACAGGGGAGAGCAGAGCGCTCCATCTCTGCTGACCGCCCTTGAGTGTGGCGTGTTCAATGTCGTTCAAAAGTGCCTCAGCGCCCTCGGCATCGGTAAATGACAGAAGCACCCTTTCTGCCTCGCTTGTCCGACCATTTGCAAATAGCCAGCGTGGGCTCTCAGGCACAGTGAAGACGAGCGCCAGAAAGACTGCCGCCGGAACGACACCCACGGCGAACATAGCCCTCCAGGACTGTTGCACTGCAAACCAGTAGCCGACAAGGTTCGCAAACACAATGCCAAGCGTCAGTGCGAACTGGTAGAGGCCAATCAGCGTTCCGCGTAATTGTGGCGGCGAGAGCTCTGAGACATAGACCGGTGCAGTAACCGACGTAAATCCAATCGCAAAGCCCAGAAGACTGCGGGCGAAGATCAAGACAGCCACATTCGGAGACAGTGGCGCCAGGATCGAGCCAATAATGAAGATGACTCCGGACCACATCAGCGTGATACGGCGCCCACGTCGATCGGAGAGCATCCCGCCAACAATGGCACCTGCCATCGTTCCCGCCGGAACAACGCTGACGACAATCTCCTGCATCTGGGTGGAAAGTGCAAAGGTATCTCGAACGAAGAGAAGTGCTGCGGCAATGATGCCCACATCGAAGCCATACAACATACCGCCCAGTCCTGCAATGAAGGAAATGCGCATCAAGAAAGGGCGACGTACGGCAGGCTGCACAGCTTGCAAGATCGATACCTCGAAAAAAGTCGGATGCCGAATGATAACCTCAAGTCGGATATGGGCGACAAAGCTTCAACCGAGCTGACCGAAAAACCTGCTAGTCCCCGGTGGATCTCAGGCGTGGAACCCTCAAAAGAGGTTCTGGCAATGAACGGCACCCAAATACTGGAGTACGAGTGTCGCCAACAGCCAGAGAAACTCTATGAGTTGATCGCCGCCTACTCCACCAATGGAGAGATCCACGAACAACTGCGCCAACTGCACTCAATTGTCTCCGAAAGCTCGTCTCCAGTGATTTTTATTGGGATGGGAGGATCGTTTTGCTCTTCAATCTGCGCTTCGATTCATCTTCAATCGAATGGCCGTCCGGCATTCGCTGTTGATGCTGGAGAATGGCTGCACTATGCACAAAGCGTATGGAAAGACGCCGCACTCTCTGTATTGGTGACATCCTCCGGAGAGAGCGCCGAGCTGGTCGAATTCATGAAGCACGGGACTGGTGGGCCGGTTGCGTTGATCTGCAATAACTCTGCAAGCCCCTGTTGGGAACTAGCGAAGCATAGACTACCAATCCTGGCTGGGCCCGAGTACGGCAATGCAACCAAGACCTACACCAACTCGACTGCCGTAGGCATCATTCTGGCATCGGAGATCCTAGGTCGGAAGTGGAAGCCGGATGCGACTCATGCCGCAAAGGTCGTTGAGGAAAGCATCGACAGGATATTCACAATTCGGAACGAGATGGAAGAGTTTTGCCGGGGGGCGATGAACCTTGAAGTCATCGGAAGGGGAGCCGCCTACGGGGCAGCCGTCATGGGGGCACTCACCATTCGTGAGATGAGCGGATTCCGGGCTGCTCCGCATACAGGAGCCGGCTTCAAGCATGGTCCCAATCTGGACACCGACTCAAGCCACGTCGCGATGATCTTTGCTGTAGGGCGAGCAGCGAACCTTGGCGTCAAGCTAGCTGTAGAATGCAATCGGAAGGGTGGCCGCGTTGTACTCGTGTCGAACGAAGAGCATGAACGTACAGACAAGCTGTTTCCTGTCCGATTGGACTCGGTCGCAGAACCGTGGGAAGGCATCACCACTTTGTTGGTTCCCCAGGCGTTGACCTTGGCCTGGATCGAACGAAACGGATGCAGACTCCCGCCCCGCTTCGCCTACGGTGTGATGGAGCAATAAAGCGACCTGCTCCAGCCTAGGGTTTTGTCACGGTCTGCGGAGTGCTTGTACTGGTCTTCATCCAATCCACGTCGCTGAGTTTCCACCCACCACCCAACGCTTTATAGAGATTGACTAGCGCGAGTTTGCGTTCTAAATCGTACTGAACTTCGAACTGTTCCGCAGGATACAACTGCAGCTGTGCGTCGATCACTTCGAAGTAACTCGACAGTCCGCTGTTGTATCGGACGTTCGCCAGATGCACCGACTGCTGGTACGCCCTTACTGACCGTCCTTGCTGCTTAAGAGAGTCTGCCAGCTTTTGGTGGCTCGAGAGCGCCGTCGATACCTCCCCAAATGCCTGCGTTGCAAGTCCGAGATAGAAAAGCCTCGCCTGATCCCATCGTGCTTGAGCTGCGCGATATTGGCCCTTCAACTGCCCAGCCGTGAATAAAGGCCCTGCAAGTCCTCCAATGACGCTCCATTGAGTTCCTGAGCTCACGAGCCCGGAGAGTTGAGGACTGACGCCACCTAGAAGGCCAGTTAGATTAAGCACAGGAAAAAAATTCGCTTTGGCGACCCCAACTGCGGCATTCGAAGCGATCAACTGTTGTTCAGCTTGCCGTATGTCAGGACGACGCTCCAGCAAAGTGGAAGGCAGTCCCGCCGGTACGACATCCAGATCGTTTTGCTCGCTGAGAAGAGCTCCACGTGGCGTCGGCCCCGGATTCCTTCCGAGAAGCAGGCTGATCTGGTTCTCTTTTGCCGTAATCTGCCGCTCCAGATCCGGGACCTGGGCCAGCACATTAGCGAGCGCACCCTCAGCTCGCGAAGTCTCGAGTGCAGTAGCAGCGCCGCCCCTGAGTTTGTTATTAAACAGATCCAGAGTCTCCTGGAAGCTTTGCCCCGTTTGTAGCGCAATTTCCCGTTGTGCGTCGAGCGCGCGCAACTCGAAATAAGCCTGGGCAACATCACACACAAGGCTCAACCAGACTCCCCGTTGGGCTTCTTCGCTTGCAAGAAAAACGGCTCGCTGCTGCTCATTCAGCCGACGAAGGCGGCCCCAAAGGTCCAGCTCCCACGACAAGTTGAAGTTGTAGCCGTAATACGTGTGATTAGGGACGAGTGGGGCGCGCTGCCCAGAGATGTTGGCACCATAGCTAACCTGCGGAAAGTACAAGGAGCGCGTCACCCCAATCAGCGCTCGCTCCTCCTCCACTCGCGCCGCTGCAATCCGCACATCATAGTTACTCTTTAGGGCTTCCTGAATCAGGCCCTGGAGGACGGGATCCTTGAACAACTCCCACCAGGCAAGATCGCCAATTGAAGCTGCCTGCGGAGAACTGTCTGTGTAGTGCGCATCGGGAGGAGCCGTCGTGGGCCGTTTGTACTTCGGTCCAACGGTGCAACCTGCCAGCAGCAAAAAAGGGAGAGCAAGGCAAACGTGCTTACGCATTAGTCTGCTCCTCCTTTCGCTGGTGCTTCTACCGGAGCTGCCACAGTGGCTTTCTTCTTGCCCAGACGTTCGACTACTACAAACAGCACCGGCACAAGGAAGACGCCGATTACCGTAGCTGCTGACATACCCACGATGACAGAACTCCCCAGTACCTGGCGGCCAATTGCGCCAGCACCCTTCGCCGTCCACAAAGGTACGCATCCCAGAATGAATGCAAAGGATGTCATCAGGATCGGTCGCAAGCGCAAGCGGGCGCCTTCAAGCGCAGCGTCGATAAGATCTCTTCCATTCTTTTCGTGTTCTAATTTCGCAAACTCTACGATCAGGATGGCGTTCTTTGCCGTCAGCCCAATGAGCATTACCAGGCCAATCTGCGCAAAGACGTTGTTGTCGAATTTACGCAGCAGGAGTCCACCGTAGGCGCCCATAACCGCTACTGGTGTTGAGAGCAAAACACTGAATGGCAGTGACCAGCTCTCATACATGCCAGCCAGTATCAGGAATACAAATACCAGCGACATGCCAAACACTAACGCTTGTCCACCCGAAGCCTTTTTTTCCTGATAAGACATATCGCTCCACGCGTAACTCATGCCAGCAGGTAAGACCTCGGCCGCTACCTCCTCCATTGCAGCCATTGCCTGTCCGGAACTGTACCCCGGAGCGGGCGAGCCATTAATCTGGATGCTGCGGAACAAGTTGAAGCGGTTCGTATACTCAGGACCTGAAACACGATTGATCTTCACCAGCGAACCGAGCGGCATCATCTCGCCCTTTGAGCTACGAACATAGAAGCTGTTTATCTTATCCGCACTCGTGCGATACTCCGGTTCGGCTTGCAGATATACCTTCCATTGTCTTCCAAAGCGATTGAACTGGTTTACATAGGCACCGCCCAAAAACGCCTGCAGCGTCTGGTAGACCTCACTAAATTGCAGGCCTTGTTTGAGGACTCGGTCCTGATCAACGTCTACATACAATTGGGGTACTGAAGGGCGAAATGTGCTGACGAGCCTGGCCAACTCTGGACGCTTACGTGCCGCCTGCGTTAGTTTCTCAAGGCTGTCATAGAGCTGCTCCACTGAACCGCCGGAACGATCCTGCAACATGAAGGTGAAACCTCCCGCCGTCCCCAGACCTGGAATAGCAGGTGGGCCGAAAGCAAAACCAATCGCTTCCGGAATCTCTGCCTGTATCTTCTGGTTTAACGTACGCATCAGCCCCTTGGCAGAGAGCTCCTCACTCTTCCGTTCCTCCCATGGATCAAACTGCAAAAAGTAAAACCCGCTATAAGTGGAGGAAGTATTCGACAGCAAACTGAAGCCGGCGATGGCGTCGTAACCCTGAATGCCGTGTGTATGGGACAAAATGTCATCTAGCTTGCGCATGACCGCGTCGGTACGTTGCAGCGACGCTGCATCTGGCAGTTGGACCTGGATGAAGGCGTAGCCTTGATCTTCCTCTGGAATAAAGCTGGTGGGCAACTTCTTACCCATCCCTCCGGCGAGTACGGCGATGACGCCCAGGAGCAGCATGGAGATGAAGGAACGTCGAATCAGAATGTGGCTCCAGGAGACGTAGCCTCCTGTGACCTTTTCGAACGTGCGGTTGAACCAAGCAAAGAAACGACCTAGCGGTCCACTCGACTTTTTGCGAGGACGAAGCAGTAGCGCCGATAAAGCTGGCGAAAGCGTCAACGCGTTGAACGCAGAGATCAGAACTGAGATTGCGATCGTCACAGCGAACTGCTGATTCAATAACCCCTGAATCCCTCCCATGAATGCCATTGGCACAAAGACTGACGCGAGAATTAGCGCAATTCCGATGACCGGCCCGGAGACCTCTTCCATTGCCCTTACAGTCGCGTCCTTCGGCGACATGCCATGTTCGATGTGATGTTCTACAGCTTCGACCACAACGATCGCATCGTCTACCACTAGTCCGATAGCGAGAATCATTCCAAACAACGACAGCGTGTTGATGGAGAAGCCCAACATCGGAAATACAGCGAATGTGCCAATCAGGGAGACTGGTACAGCGATCAGAGGAATTAGTGTTGCCCGCCAGCCCTGGAGGAAGAGAAAAACAACAATAATGACCAGCACAATCGCTTCAAACAATGTATGCAAAATCTCTTTCATGCCTTCGGTGACCGGCAGCGTGGTATCGAGAGAGATTGTGTAGTCAAGGCCCTGCGGAAAGCGCGATTTCAGCTCCTCCATTTGGGCCTTGAGTTGGGTAGCTACGGCCAATGCGTTGGAGCCCGGCGCCTGGTAGACCGCAATGATGACTGCGGGTTTTCCATTGAAGCGCCCGATCTGCTGGTAAACGAGAGAACCGAGTTCGAGGCGTGCGACATCTTTTAACCGTACCGACGATCCGTCTGGATTTTGGCGGACGATGATCTCGCCAAACTCCTCTGGATTCACAAGACGTCCCTTGGCGCGTACGGAGTAAGTAAACTGCTGGCCCTTAGGTGCAGGTTCGCCACCAATCTGACCTGCTGGGTTTACCGCGCTC